>Ga0265297_10000070_pt1 | contig 375815 bp, 325 predicted proteins | sample Munlanlwell13791_FD_192502 | JGI IMG/M metagenome (GOLD analysis project Ga0265297, IMG submission 192502) | Leachate microbial communities from a municipal landfill in Southern Ontario, Canada - Leachate well 137-91 | ecosystem: Engineered > Solid waste > Landfill > Unclassified | place... | reverse complement strand
TGTCGAGCCCCAGGTCAGCGGCGTATTTCTTCAGGTCGGCGACATTGAGGCCGGTGCCGTCCGCCTGGCTGTTGGCAAACAGCGTGTCGTGGTATTCCCATCCCTTGCGCTGGTCCAGGGCGCACTCGTAGGCCTCGGCGGCCTTCTGCGCGTTCTGGTGGAAGGAAAGCGGGAAGTGCTTGAAGTAGAACTTCACCTTGTCCCCGTATTCCTGAAGTATCTGCTGCGTGGTCGGGAAGACGCGCACGCAGAAGGGGCACTGGAAGTCGGAATATTCCACGATGACGACCTTCGCGTCCTGCCCGCCCTTGAATGGCAGGCCGTCAAGCTTTATCTGGCCGGCCTGCAGCTGCGGCGCCTGTGGGGCTGCCTGTTGTGGCTGTGCCGCTTGGGGGGAGGGGGCGGCCTGCTGCTGGGCTGCCGCTGGCGCAGCTGGGCCTGAAAGCTTCATGGCGCCTATTGAATCCGAAAGAGAGGACAGTGAAACATAGAGCGACGCAGACACCAATAAAGCCGAAAGCACGATTGCGATGCCCAATACGTATATGGCATCTTGCCAGTGTTTTTCAGCCTTTTTTTCTTCCATCAACACAACCTCCGAATTTATATTTTTTGCCTCAATACTACTTGAGTGTGAATCGTACAGTTGAAACCATATTAGATACTTCATGAAACTATGGTATCAGTTTTTGAAACCAATCAATTTGCACTTTCTGCGGGGCGGGCGCATGATATCCAAAAATCAAAAGATGCTGGCAGGGCTGCTGCTGTTCGCGGTTTTCATTTTCCTGCTCTATTACGTGCCGGAACTGCTAAAGCAGAATTCCCCACCGGCATGCCGAGATGAAGCCAATTGCCTGCATGAGGAATACATCAAGACCCTTTCAACGTATTTCCCCGCGTTCGTCCTCTTGGGCTTTGTTTTCGGAGTGATGGCGGCCTACCTTTACTTTGAGAAGAAAATAGACGTTCCAGGCCCGCACATCGACAGGAAAAAGGCATTTCTTTCGGTGTTGGGCGCGGATGAATCCAAGGTTCTTGAGAAAATCCTGGAGGGCGGGGGCCAGGCCATGCAGGCGAGCGTTTCCCGGCTCGAGGGGCTTGGCAAAGTGAAGACCCACCGCACGGTGGAAAAGCTCGTCAGGCGCGGCGTTTTGGTAAAGGAGCAGGTCGGGAAGACGAACCTTCTGAAGTTGAAGAAAGAGCTGAGGGATGCCCTATTCAAATGAAGATGGCGCCCTGTTTCCGCGGAAATGACCTGTGTGTGGCGCTCAGGCAGACTAACGAGAGCCTAGCGGACGGTCTGATGCAAAAATAACATTTTTGCAGACTTGCCCGACAGGGCAAGTAGAAGGAGTAATTCGCAAGAATTACGACTGACTTGTCGCTTGCGACAAGTAGATGCGTTTTTGCTTGCCTTAGCTACACGGGCATGTTTGGGATATGCGCTGAAAAATCCTTCCGCTGTTGCCGCTTTTATCACTTTAACCCTTCTTTTTTGAGAAGTTTGCCGAAAGTGAAAGCCTGTTCATTTAGGCAAACGAGCCTGTCTTTACCGCACCTGCTCGTGCGTAAGACGCAAATATCACCCCGCTTGGGGAAACCGAGCTTTCAATTAGCTTGAAACCCGCAGGTATGGTGCCTTGTGCAAACAGCCGCTTGCCGCTGCCCAAAGTGACAGGAAATATTTTCAGCCAAAGCTCGTCCACCAAGTCGTTTTTCAGAAGCGTCTGGATAAGGTCGCCACTGCCATGGACCTGTATTTCAGGCCCGTCCTGTTCCTTTATTTTCCTGACTGCCTGCGCGACATCGCCTTTGAGAAGCTCGGAATTTTTCCACTCAAGCTTCTTCAACGTCCTTGATGCAACGTATTTCTTCGCGTTGTTCAACGGATCTGCAATTGCCTTCTGCTCGGGCTTTGCATTGGGCCAGTAGCCTGCAAATATCTCGTAGGTTTTCCTGCCAAGAAGCAAATCAAATTTATGCCCCATCTGCTTTCCCATCACCTTATTCCCAAAATCGTCAAAGTAGGGGAAAGTCCAGCCTCCGTACTTGAAGCCGCCGGTGGTATCCTCTTCAGGTCCGCCAGGCGCCTGCATCACTCCGTCAAGGCTTATGAAAGTCAGCACAACCAGTTTTCTCATATTACCCGCCTCCATGCGCTCGCTTTAATGTTACCAAAAAGCTCATATTTAAAGATTTCCGCCATAATTAAACGCCGTAAAACCCCATTTGGCTGGCTTGTGCAAGGCATGGGGTATTGCCCGATACCAATGCATTTTTAAACACTAATTACCATATATTTGCATGAAACCCGCAGAATGCAAAATGCCAGCCCAGGCCCAAAGTGCAGAGGCCAAGGCAAGCGGCAGGCAAAAGGGCGCAGAACTTGTTTTCCTCTCCAAGTTGCTAAACGTCCCAAAGGCGAAATACCACGAAATCAAAGGCAGGCGCACCAAAGAAGACGACACTTGCGCCAATCATTTTCAGAAGGCTGCGCATTATTACCTGAAAGCAGACGACCACCTGAATGCCTCGGAATGCTACCGCGACGCGGGGCGCGCATACCAGGATGCCGGAAATACGGCGTCAGAACCGGAAAAAAAATCGCACTATTTTGAAAAGGCGGAAAAGAGCTATGCACTTGGAGGCGAGGAGGCCATAATCGCAGGCAGCATAAACAAGATGCTAAACGGTTTCGAGTATGCAACTTCCTGCGCTGCATGGAAAGGGAAGGAAACGCCCAGTTACCTTGCCAGGATGGGAGACATACTTGAAAAAAACGGAGACGAACTGGCATATTTCATGTACTTGCGGGCGGCAGAAAAAACCGAAGGCAAAATTGAAAAAATAAGCCTTCTCAAAAAAGTTATTGGCGGCAATTGCAAAAACAGCGATTATCTCGGCAATGCGTACGAGGAAATGGCGAAATTGTCAGAAGAGCCCGCGGCAATTGAGAAATGCAATGCCCTGGCAGGAAAGCATTACAGCCAGGGGACAGGCTATGGAAGCAGTGTCCAGAACCGCCTGGCTGCGGAGTCATACATGAAGGCGGGCCTGGCAACAGACGACAGCGAGAAAAAAGAATACTATTTTGCATTGGCTGGCAGGCATTATGCACTTGCAAAAAAGCCTGAAGAGGCGGGTGTGGCTTATCATTACGCGAGCCTTGCCACAAACAGCAAGGACAGAGCTTTCAAATACGAGGCACAGGCAGAGTCGAATTTCAAGCAGGCAGAATCTGAATACGTGAAAAACCGCCCGGCACCCGCACTTGAATGGCTGCTTGAAAGGCTTGGAAAGTTGTACAATGCAGGCGCTGAAACCGCAATTGAGAATGACATAAAAAAGGCGTACCACCTCAAGGCGGCGGACTATTTTGCCAGAAGCAATAATGACCTGGATTCCGCGTTTTCATTGTTGAAGGCAGGAAACCATGCAATGAGCAGCCAGGAAGCCGAAGAGCTTGCAAATTCTGGATTGAAAATGCTCGTTGGCATTCAGGCTTACCTTGAATCAGAAGGCCGCTATGAAGACATAATTTCAATGTACTCGCAGGCGGAGAACTTGACTCAAGTCCCGCAAGTAAAGGCGATTTGCAATATCAAAATAGCCTCAAATGGCATTAATTACTCAAGAGAGCTTGAGGCCGAAGGCAGGCATGGCGAGGCAGGCATGTGGCTTCAATATGTCGTGCCCCTGTGCGGCGAGAGCGTGCACTCGCAGTATTATCTGGAAGCTGCGGAAAACTTCTATAAAGCCAAACAATTTGAAAATGCAATAGAATGCTACCTGCTCTCTGTTGCATCTGCCCTTGACGGGAAAATGAGGCAACTGCTTGAGATAAGGGCAAGCCTCATAGAATTTGCATTCAACAGCAGGAACTGAAAAAAGCAATTCTTGGCAAAATCGGTTGTAGCGGGCGGTCTGATGCGGTTTTATCAACCCGGGCGGGCAGCTTGGCCCTGCCGGAAAAAGAAATATAAACAAATGGAACCATCCTTATACCAAGTGGTGAAAAAATATGAAAAAAACGCCGGCAAAGGAGCAGTCATGGGAGAGCATCGGAAAGGCAATCGGTGCAAAGATAGAGAAGGAAAGCAAGGACGGCTGTTACAAGGGATGGAACTTCAAAGGGCCTACATCCAACCATGGGGGCGCAAGCGCGGTTTATATCCTGGGCTTCATTGGCGCTTTGGTATATTTCCTGACTACGGCCACAAGCCTTTGGATGGGAGTGGTCGGGGTGTTTAAGGCAATATTCTGGCCGGCATACCTCGTGTTCGGGGCAATGAAATTCCTTGGCATGTGATTGCCAGGGAAAACACGGATGGCATAGATGCGGGGCGTTTTGCCCCCAACATGCTTTTTCTTCAGGATTCCTTGCGCCTTTCTATCGTGACTATGTCTGGGTAGTCGCCAAACTTGTCCTTTTGGATTCTGTTTATCTCGAGCTTGAATCTCGTTGATGCGCCAATGAGCCCAAGTTCGCATGCCCATGCTGCGGCCCTGTATACGTTGCTCGCCTTTTCAAATAGAGTGCCAGGCGACAGGTTTTCCAGGCGCATGAACCCTGTAACAAGCTCGCCATAATAATTGGCTATTACCGATTTCCCGTCGGTAATCATGCCGAGGTATTCCTTAAGGTGGCTTTCAAGCATGCCCGCCAGGCCCTTTTCATCATTGCCCGACTTCAAGTCTCCAAGCGCAAAATGCACAATGGCCTTGCCTCCATCAGAAAGCGAATGCGCTATGTTTCTAAGCCCCAGATGCGGGAGGGCGAGATAGCCCATAGTATAAAACGAGAATATCATGTCAAACTTTTTGGAGAATTCCGCTGGGTAAAACTCCGCGCTTAGCGAGTGGTGCGCGTCCACCGGGGCATGCGGCTCCTCGAAAAGGCCGAGCGCGTGGGTTTCTATCCTGTCCCCGAACTGCCCTTTCAATTCATGGAGAGTGTTTGAGTCGCCGGCGCCTACTTCGAGTATCCTTGCCGGGAAGCCGTCGTTTTTGCATGAGATGGCGACTGCGCCGGCAATGTCCACTCCTTCCTTGCCATTGTAATCAGAAAGCGTGCGGTATTTCTCAAATGTAATCCTTTTGGAACATTGATTCTTGTCGCATTTGCACTCGAATTTTGTTTTGGAACCCTCCCAGTCGGAAAAAGCGCTTGCTACCAGCTCCCGCCTCTGCCCAATGTCCAAATCCGGCTTGCCTGTGAGTGCTGTGTCGCCGTCGATTATCCTGTTCGCCAGGCCGCCCATTTTATCCCAATAGCTTACAAACGCGGCATTTGTGGCAGAAGCTATGATGAGCTTTTCATCTTCAGTGGTGCGCACAAGCGGCCTTATCTCGAGAAGTGTTTTCACCTTGGCGTCTATCTCCTTCTGCGGCACAGTGATTTTTCCGCCTGATGAAACCTGCCTCACAACAGCCTGCCTTGGGCTAAGCATTTGAGCGTTTTGCATGATTTTCTTTCGCCACAAAATTATATAAACTAACACCGTTCTCGCCTTCTGCCCCGGAGGGGCGGGTGTAATGTATAGTTTTATATACTTTATGTCAAATAAACTATACTTGGTGATCAGCATGTTCGGAAATCCAAAATGGTTTACTCCTAGAAAATTCGGTTGGGGCCTCGGCGTCAACACATGGCAGGGTATTGCGTACATACTCGTGTTCGTTGCCATTGTGCTTGTGATTAACGCATTGCCAATGCCTCTTGACATAAGGCTTGGCCTCTCCGCGCTGGCAATCGGCATCCTCCTGATAGACGTACTGCACATAATGACGCAGGTCTATTCGGGGCTTGACGAGCGCGAGCAGATGCACCAGGCGCTTGCCGAGAGGAACTCCGCATTTGTAGCTGTTGTCGGGCTGGTGGTTTACGGCTTCTACCTCTCGCTGGCTGTAAAGCCGGAAGCTTTAGAGCCCCTCCTGCTTCCACTCATAGTGGTGGGGCTTGGGATGGCGGCGGCAAAGGGCTTTACCCTGATATACCTTGAGCGCCAGTCCTGAATTGTCTTGAACCGGTGCAACCATGGAAAACAAGCTGCGCGAACTTAGGGCGAGGCACAGGCTCACCCAGGACGACCTGGCGACAAAGACGGGTGTCACACGGCAGACTATAGTCGCAATCGAGAATGGCAAATACCTTCCGTCCCTGACACTCGCCTTTGCGCTTGCAAAGACGTTCAAGTGCAGGATTGAGGACATTTTCTGGGATTAGCCATTCCTTTTTTTTCCTTTTATCTTCTTAATTTCCCCCAAAATTGTCGCAATTTCCCAAAAAACGCGTTTTTTGCCGCATTGGGGGCTATTATAAATTACACAGGTTACATCCTAACAGGGACATTTAATGTCCAATATAAATAGGTGGAAAGAATGAGTTTCGACGACAGAGACAATTACGGCGGCGGAAGAGGCGGCAGGGGCGGCTACGGTGGCGGCAGCAGAGGCGGCTACGGCGGCGGCGACAGGGAAATGCACAAGGCTGTGTGTTCAGACTGCGGCCAGGAGTGCGAAGTGCCTTTCAAGCCGACAGAAGGCAGGCCTGTATACTGCAGGAACTGCTTCCCGAAGCACAAGAAGTTCTGATTTCCAAAAAATCGCTCTTCTAAAAAGTTTTCTTTTTTTTCCTTTTTTTATTTTTCTTCTTCAGGCTTTTTCTCATCCTATTATGCCTTATTCCAGCGCCTTCTCTAAAAATCTCATGAATGCAAAGTGCCATGGCTCCGACTTTTGGTCATAGGGCCTGACCTTCACGGCCTTCATCCCAGCAAGTTTTGCGCCTGCTATGTCCGTGAACAGGTTGTCGCCTACCATGGCGCACTGGGCTGGCTTAAGGCTGAATTTTTTCGCAATGTATTCGAACTGCCCGGGCAGGGGCTTTTTGCCTTTTCCCCTGCTCACTGCGATTTTCACTCCCTTAGCCCTGAAATAATTTTCAAGCTGCGCCACGCGCGCCTCATTCGGGGCGTTGCTTGCAATCCCAAGCCTGTATTTTCTCGAAAGGCTTTTGAGGAATGCGAGGGTTTTCGAGCCTGCCCTGCCGGCGTGGTGGGGGAACAGGGTATTGTCTGCGTCGAAAATGACGCATTTTATCCCGTTTGAATCGAGCCAGCCAGGGTCCAGCCCCAGAACCGACTCCAGCTTCAGGTCCGGGGCGCACTTTCCCGTGAAGTCTGCTTTTGCTATTAGAAAAATCCTTTGGACAAGTTCGAGCATTGCACCAGCTTCCTCTATCACATTTGCCCCTCTGCCTTATTTTGCTTTGCGTGCCTTTCGGGTTTTTCCCGCATGGCAGTGCTATTTCGCAAGGCTTTTAAACTTTCTTACATTAAGGTTACATTGGTATTACTTTGAGCCGCTGCGTGATGCGGCTTTTTAGAGGTGGGAATATGGACAAGACGTTTATCGCCGTGCTCGCGCTGGCGCTTGCGGTCTCCGTTGGCGTGACATTCGCCGCTTCCGGATGGCGCGGGTTCGACGTTCGCATGCCAGGCGAAATGGCGCATGGCAACTGGACCTTCAACGGCACAGGGAATTTCACAGACCCGCACGGGTTTGCCCGCGGCGAGGTTGAGATGGGCTGCCAGGCCCAAAACGGCTCGTCCGGCAGGGCGTGCTGGTTCGAGGGCAACGAATCCTTCAACGGGACAAGGGGCTTAATGCGCGGCAGGGAAGCAATGAACGGGACTTTCAACTCCACGGCAATGGAGGAATTCCAGAACGCCGTGCTTTCAGGCGACTATGCGGCCGCAAGCTCTCTGCACTCGGAATACGGCTTTGGCGGGCCTATGTTTGGCAAGCTCAATGAGACAACGTTTGCCACGTACTCGCAGATAGCCGTGCTCTCGAGGCAACTGCACGAGGAGCTTGGGCTGAACTCTACAATGCCCGGGCTTCATGAAGGCATTGGCATGGGGCTTGGCCACGGGGAATTTGAAGGCAGGATGCCCCCTCCGGCCGCCGAAGGCGGCGAGTCCCGGCAGTAAGGGATTTTTTTAAGCCAGGGGGATGGATCACCTAATCTTTTATCCGGCTGCGCATGCCCTTCCCCCTGGCTTTTCTTGATTATGGGCTGCTCCACGGGTGTATGACATGAACGAGAACCTCGAGAAATTCCTCGTGCTCCTGCTTGTGCTCCTCATAGCCTTCATCGTGCTCTCGCAGGGCTGCACGAGCCAGCCCCAGGGCGAGAAGGGCGCCAATTGGCAGGCTGACGGAAACAGGGACTTTTCAGGCAACAGGACAGGAGCCCTCGACGATTCGCAAAGGCAGGCAATGCAGCAGGCCCTCGGGCAGGCATGCAATGGAAAATCCGCGGGCGACTCATGCGCTGCGGATTCAGGGCGCTTCAACATGACAGGCACCTGCCAGAACCTAAACGGCTCCCTTTTGTGCGCCCGGAACCGCACAGGCTTTTTGGGGCAGAGGCCTTCGGGCCAGTAAGCCCTGTTTTTTCCTTTTTGGGTTTTTTGCTCCCCTGCTTATTTCCCTATTTTTTCCAGACCAAATTGCTATAAACTTAGTGGAATATACCTTTAAGCAAACGGAAGGTGGTTCCAATGGGCAAATGGTTTTTATTCGTGCTGATTATTTCCGCAATCCTGCTTTTTGGCTGCACTGGCGGCCAGGCCGCGCCCCAACAGCCCGGCGCGCAAAACACGGGGCAGGGCGCAATGCCGCCCGCGCCGCCTGATTCCGGGCAGCCTGGCAATGGCGCTATCCCGCAGCCGCCCCAGCCCGCAGGCGCGCCTTCGGCGCAGGCCCGCGTCGACATAGGCGGCTTTGCGTTCTCGCCTGCGGAAATCACGGTGCCAGCGGGCACGGTTGTTACATGGTCAAACAGCGACCCTGTGGCGCACACTGCCACTTCAACTTCCGGGATTTTCAATTCAGGCAACATCCCCGCCGGGAGTTCGTGGAGCTACCAGTTCAATTCAAGCGGAACTTATGACTATTATTGCACTATACATCCGGGCATGAGGGGAAAGGTAATTGTAAATTGACCTGCCCCTGCCGCGCGGATTTGAGAGGCGTTTCTAATGGACCTAGGATGGGGAAATGAGCTGGCAAGCAAGTTCGTGACCGGCGTCGGGCTGATAACAAGCCACGGCCCCAACGGCCATGACATAATGGCTGCGGAATGGACGTATTACGTTTCATGGTCGCCTGCGCTCATGGCTGTCCATGTCGGCGGGAACAAGACTGGCAAGGCCACGTCGCAGAACATAACAGCCTCCAAGGAATTCGGCATAAGCATGGCGGCTTCCGGCCAGAACGTGATTGCAAGCGTGGCAGGCGGGAGTTCGGGCCACGAGGTCGACAAGGTTTCAGTCCTCAAGGAGCTTGGCTGCAATTTCTATCCAGGCAGGAAAATCGGGGCCCTCATGGTCGGGGGCGCTGCCACCAATATCGAGTGCAGGCTCGTTGAAATCAAGGAGCTTGGCGACCATGCCATGTTCATAGGCGAGATAGTGGACATATCCACTGACAAGGAAAAGCGGCCGCTTGCGTATTCCTTTGGGAAATATTACGAACTTGGCGAAAGGCTCCACAAGCCGGAACAGGCAGTGCTTGACAGGATTGAAGCGCTTAAGGCGAAATACGCGAAGAAAAACTGACGCACGCTTTTCCGGCTTTCCGCCGCAGGATTCTTCCCTCCTTCAATTGATACTCTTTAGGTAGTATTTTAAACCTTATTTTCCTTAAGGTTACATTAGCCTTACATAACCAACGTAAAGAGGTGCATGCAAATGAAGAACTTCATAATAGCGATACTAGTGGGCATGCTGCTGATATTCGGCTGCACAGGCACAGGCAACACCCAGCAGGCTGCAAGCCAGCACGCCTCGTCCATGGCCCCCAATGCGGCAACAGGGGCAGGCACGCAGGCGGGCGCAGGCTCCCAGGGCCTCCCCGCCCCAAACGCCGTGAAACTTTCCGACGAGCCATACGCGCCATACGCTCTCCAGATAGCCCCCGGCGGGCTTAGCGACGCTGCGAAAAGGGCGATGAGCGGCTTTGGCATTTCGCAGGAACAGCAGGCTGACGGCTCAATCCTTGTGAACCTCACAGTGGCAAGGACAGGGCAGACATCGCAGGTAAGCCTCAAGCCGGGCTATTCGCTCTACATAATAGAGACAAGCTATGGCGACGACCCGCAGCCAAACGGAGAGACGTCCTTTGGCGACGACAGCTTTGTCATAGTTGACCCAAGCGGCTACGTGGTCCCGGGCTGACATCCCTTTTTTTCCTTTTTTCCCATCCGGCCATGGCTAGGCAGGGTAATATATCAGCTGCCTTGCCATACATTGCAGGCATTGGGGCCTGACTGGTGCTTTGCTTGGACATTGTAAAAAAATTCAAGTCGATAAACGTCTATGACTATACCATAGCCGCGCTTGCGGTTTGCGCAGCCATAGGGCTCTATTACGGGTTCGGGGCTGTTTCATGGCAGCTTGTCCTGGCGCCAATTACTGCTCTCGCGCTTGACTATCTTGCCTACAGGTTCCTAAAAGGCAGGGACGCTTTCCCCAAAAGCGGGCTTATCACAGGCCTTATCATTTCTCTTGTGATTTACCCGTCAGGCCCGCTGTCTGCAGTCGCAGCAGCGGCGCTTGCCATTGCCGCAAAGCACCTTGTCACATACATGAAAAGGCCAATTTTCAACCCTGCGGCGTTCGGGCTCCTCGCATCCGCGGTTATATTCCAGTCATCAGACAGCTGGTGGGCAGCGGGCCTCTCAATATCCGCACCTGCAAGTTTCATAGCAGCCGCGCTTGCCATAGCGGCAGGCTGGAAAATCGGCAAGCTGCCCATCACCCTCGCGTTCCTTGCAGGCACCCTGCTGGTATCTGCCGCATACCTCGGCCCGGCGTCCCTTCTAAACGCGCAGATGCTTGCGGCAGTGCTCGGGTTCTCGTTTTTCGCAGGCATCATGCTGACAGACCCTAAGACCTCGTGCTATTCAAGGAACGCGCTTGTTGCGCAGGGCATTTTCGTGGTGGCATTCAACCTGGCGTTCGGCTACGTGTCGCCAAGCCTGCCTTTCTCGATTGACGGGATTCTTGTCGCGCTGCTGGCGTCAAACCTTCTCGTGCCGGCCTTCAACCGCTTCTTGCCTGTGCGCAGGCAGCCTGCGGCCCAAATGCCCGCCCCAGCCTGATTTTCCCCTGTTCTTTTTCCGCCTTTTCGCCACTGCAGCTTCTTTTCCTGCCAAATTGCTACCTCGCGGGTATCAATTGACTGCCATGTTTAAAAGCCGCCCAATCAAACGTTAAATACGACGTGCCGGTTGTTTCCGATGGGTGAGAGAAAATGGCGAAAATACTACTCAATGTCCTCCATGACGCGCAGGAGAGGCACGGCTACCTGTCGGAGCACGCTCTCAAGCAGATAGCGATAGACCTGGACATTCCAATCTCGCAGGTCTGGGGCACTGCCAAGTTCTATACAATGCTTAAGACCGAGCCGCAGGGCAAGAACGTGATTGAGATATGCGGCTCCCCGTCATGCGTGCTAAACAACGGCATGACAATGGAGAAGTTCCTTGAAAAGGAGCTTGGGGCAAAGTTCGGCAAGACCACAAAGGACGGGATGTTCTCGCTTTACAAGACGTCGTGCATAGGCTGCTGCGACGAGGCTCCCGCCATGCTTGTCAATGGCGTCCCGCATACCAAGCTGAGCGAGGAGCGCATTCTCCAGGTAATCAGGAAATTCAGGGAAAAGGCTGCGAAGCCCTCCGAAAAGCCGGGGCAGAAAAAGCGCAAGTGAGCCGCAGGAACAATAGTTGATGGTTATGCAAATCCTAAGGCAGACGAACATGTACGCGCTTGACAAGGCGAAAGCCATGCAGCCGGAGGAAGTTATCGCGCTCATAGAGAAAAAAGGTCTTGTGGGCAGGGGCGGCGCCGCCTACCCAACCGGCAGGAAATGGCGCGCGTGCAGGGCCGCGCAAGCGGACGAGAGGTTCATAATCTGCAATGCGGACGAGGGGGAGCCTGGGACTTTCAAGGACAAGTTCATCATAATGCACAATCCCCGCACAATGGTCGAGGGGATGCTGATATGCGCATACGCCATAGGGGCGAAAAGGGCGTTCATCTACCTGCGCGGGGAATATGGCTACCTGCGCGAGAGGCTTCAGGAGCACGTCGACGACGTAGTGGCGAAGTCCGGCATGGACGTGTCCATCGAGATTGTCAGGGGCGCCGGGGCATACGTGTGCGGGGAAAAGACGGCCATTGTCCAGTCTATCATGGGATTCCGCGGCTGCCCGGACGACTCGCACCCCACAGTCCACGGTCTCTGGGGCAAGCCGACTGTGATAAACAACGTCGAGACCCTCACGTGCGCCGCGCAGGCCATGCTCTATGACGACTGGAACCCGGACATGCGCATGTTCTCGCTTTCCGGGAACATCACAAACCCCGGAGTGTACGAATTCCCGCTTGGAGTGAAGATGTCCACCGTGGTCGACATCGCAAGGCCCAAGAACAGGCTCAAGGCTATGTCGTTTGGCTGTTTTGGGGGGATAATGCCGGTCGACTACGGCGCCTCCATAACATCGGACATGATTTGCAAGGAAAACTGCCAGCACGGCGCATACTCCGTAATATTCATAGACGAGAAGCAGAACATAGTGGACATATCCTACAGCATTGCGAAATTCTACACCTACGAGTCCTGCGGCAAGTGCACGCCCTGCAGGGAAGGGACTATCAGGGTGCTCGACTTCCTCAAGAAAATCAGGTCCGGGAAGGGCGAGGTGAAAGACCTCGCTGACCTGAAAGAGCTTGCAAGGCACATACAGGACACAAGCATCTGCGGCCTTGGGCAGTCGGCGGGCAACCACATACTCACGGGGCTTGAGCATTTCATGCCCGATTACATCGAATACCTCAAGAAAAAACCGACAAAAGCGTGATTGGCGGCAAGGCGGAGAACCCACATGAAAATCAGGATAGAACCCGACGGCGGCAAGGACGCGGCGCCAAGGCCCATGGAAATAACCCTTGACGGGGCAGGCGTGCAGGTCGACGGCTCGAAGACATTGCTTGACATATGCAAGGAAAAGGGAATCAAAATCCCTACTCTTTGCTACCACGCGAGCCTGTTCCCTGAAAGCAGGTGCAGGATTTGCATGGTCGAGATGGACGGGAAACTCGTGCCCGCATGCTCGACAAGGCCTAGGCAGGGCTCTGTAGTCAACACTTCAAACGAGAGGGTGAAGAGGGCACGGCAGCTCAACATCAACCTGATGATTCCAAAGCCGCAGTCGTGCTCCGTCACGGACGACAATGAGATTTGCGGCGTTTACAACGAGGTGGGCATAGAGTTCACGCGCTTCGAAGTCCTCAAGAATTACAAGCCCGACCTTGGCAGCTCCGTGATACGCGACAACAACAAGTGCATAAACTGCGGCAGGTGCGTCAAGGTCTGCGCGGAAATACAGGGCGTTTACGCCATAGATTTCTCAAGCAGGGGCTACAGCGAGCACGTCTCGCCCTATGGCGGCAAGCACCTGGCGGACGTGGCATGCATCAGGTGCGGCCAGTGCATACTCAACTGCCCCGTAGGCGCCATTTCCGAGAGGTCGCACATTGAAGAGGTCAGGGAGGCGCTCGCGGACGATTCAAAAGTCGTAGTGGCGCAGACAGCGCCTTCAATCAGGGCGGCGCTTGGCGAGCTTTTCGGCATGGGCGCGGGCGCGCTTGTGACCGGCAAGATGGTATCATCCCTGCGGCGGCTTGGCTTCGACTATGTATTCGACGTCAACCTCGGCGCCGACATGACCATAATGGAGGAGGCGTCCGAATTCCTAAGGCGGTTCGAGCGCGGCGGCACTTTCCCGATGATTACCACCTGCTGCCCAGCATGGATACTGATGATGGAGCATTTCTTCCCGGACCTGTTCCCGCACATGTCCACGTGCAAGAGCCCGCACGAGATGCTTGGCATGCTCACAAAGACATATTGGGCGAAAAAGGCGGGCATAAAGCCGAAGGACATCGTGGTCGTGAGCATCATGCCCTGCACTGCCAAGAAATTCGAGTCCACGCGGGATGAAATGGCTTCCGCGGTGGATTACGTGCTCACCACTCGCGAGCTTGGCAGGCTCATCAAGATGAACAAGGTCGACTTCGCCAAGCTCCCAGACGAGAACTTCGACCCGGCGCTTGGCGTGTCCACAGGCGCGGGCGCAGTGTTTGGCGCTTCCGGCGGGGTCATGGAAGCCGCATTGAGGACCGCCTATGAGTTCGCGGAGGGCAAGGCAGTATCGAGGCTCGAGTTCGACCAGCTAAGGGGCATGAAAGGCATCAAGGAAGGCTCCATTCAAATCAAGGGCAAGGAAGTGAAATTCGCCTGCGCCAGCGGGGGCATGAACATAAGGAAACTCCTTGAAGTTAAAGACGATTACCAGTTCATAGAAATGATGGCATGCCCCGGAGGGTGCATCGGCGGCGGCGGGCAGCCCATTTACCAGGCTCCAGACACATTGCAAAAGCGCGCGGAGGCGATTTACCTGGCCGACAGGCAGCTGCCCCTGCGCCGCTCGCATGAAAACCCCGTAGTGAAGCGGATATACTCGGAGTTCCTCGACCATCCCGGCTCTGAAAAGGCGGAGATGCTCCTGCACACGAGTTACACCAGGCGGGACAGGTTCTAAACAGGCGGGGAATCGGCTAAGTTTTTCAAGCCCGCCTGCCACGCGCGGCTTGTTCGCCGGATGCCCGATGCAGAGCGGCCTTCATCCTGTGGCACTCCCGCCTCACTGGTTTTCCATTGCAGAATCTATTGCCGCCTTTACCTTGCCAAGCACGTCCAGCATGCTTTTCATAATCTTGTTCTGCCTTAGCCCGGTTCCGCCAAGGGAGGCGTAGGCAAGGCGCATGCTTTCCCTTTCAATGCGTATCCTGTCGAATTCAGCAAGCAGCTTTGACGTGAACCCATCGGCGTTTTTCGCGCCTTCCCTTGAAATCTCGCACTTGTCAAGCGAGTACTGGAGGTCGTTTTCATAAAGCGCGTAGCCGGCAACGCCCCTGGCTATGGTGTAGCTGTAGCCGTCGCCTGCAGGCACCGCGACCTCCTCGCCCATCCGCATTTTCGCCACGAGCACGGCCTTGCCGTTCAATGGCACTATGTTATTGTCAAAAAACGCTATAGCGGACTCGGGGCCTTGCTCCACGCTCATCTGCGTCCTTTTGTCATTGACGCTTACGCGTATTGCGCATCCCTGGCACGCGCCGACTTTCTTGAGCCATGTGGAGAACTGCCTGGTCTCGAGTATGTGCAGGTCGGCCCATGCCTTTTCTATGCCTTTTTTTTGCATCCTGCTGAAAATGCCCTGGCCATTGTCCCCGGCAGGCTCGGTTTTCTGCCCCGGCATGTTAGTTAGTACCTTGTTTATGGTTTGTCGCATATGCCCGCCTTCTGGCTCCTTGATTGCCAGAACCGCGTTTATTTATTACCCGCGCAAGGTGTTTATTATTATCTGTTTTTTGGGCTGAAATGCCATTTTGGAGGTATCAATTCCATCTGCTTTTTTAATCCCGGTTTCCCAAATCCCAACCCATGTTAACCCAACTTGCCGTCGCACTCGGGCTTGCGGCCGACTGTTTCGCAGTTTCAGTGTGCATAGGCATGTCGCAAAATGCCCAGGCAGTAGCCATTGGGCGCAAGGCCAGGCCCGCACATCCAAGCGCGGACAGCTCCGGCCAGGGCTACCTGAATTACTATTTCCCAGCACTCTCGTTCGGAGTTTTCCAGGTGGGCATGACCGGGACAGGCTATCTTGCAGGCGCGTTCATATTGCCCCTCATCTCGGCAGTGGACCACTGGATTGCGTTCGGCCTGCTCTCCTATGTAGGGTTGAAAATGGCGTACTCGTCGTACATGAGCGATTCGTGCCCTGCAGTTGACACCAACCTGCGCTCAATACTCATGGTCTCCGTTGCCACGAGCATAGACGCCCTTGCAGTGGGCATATCCCTGGCATTGATAACCGGCGATTTCCTCTCTTACCTTGCGGCAATTGGCGTTGTGGCCTTCATATTCTCGGCAATAGGGTTGAAATTCGGGCACAGGCTTGGAAAGGCCGGAGGGAAATGGTCGGGAATAATCGGAGGGCTGGTGCTCGTGCTAATCGGCTTCCAGATACTCCTCACGCACCTTGGGATAATCGCCTGACTTTTCCCTACTCCACCCTTTTGAACTTCTTCTCGAGGTCTGCATAGGTCAGCCTGATTCCGGTTGGCCTCCCGTGCGGGCAGGTATACGGCTTTTTGCACGCGTCAAGCCTAAGCACAAGCTCCTTTATCTGGGGCATTGAAAGAATGTCGCCCGCCTTTATCGACGCGCGGCAGGCCTTTGTGGCTATTTTCCCCTCTATCCTTTCCTCGAGCGTGCCCCTGGAGTCCTCAACAGCCGCAATCAGCTCCATTGCCAGGTCTTTCCCGGGAATGCCAAGCAGCAGGGGCATGTGGGTTATCTCGAAAGTCGCCTCGCCCTTTTGCACAATGCCCATCCCAAGCCTCTCAAGGCTTTCCATGTTCTGCCTTATCGCGGCGGCCTTTGCCGGGCCGACATTGAGCACAATGGGCGCAATCAGGCTGTTTTTCTGCACGCTTGAATCTTTCACCTGCGAGAGGAACTTCTCGAAATTCACCCTCTCCTCGACCGCGTGCTGGTCGAATATGGCAATCCCTTCCGGCGTTGCCGCAAGCAGGTATGTCCTGTTGGCCTGCCCTAGCATGAAAAGCTGGCCGAGCTTTTTTGGCATGAACGATTCAAGCCTTGCCTGCGCGTCGGCCGTCGCGGGCGCGTGCGCCACCGCCTCGCCTGTCCGGGCGCTAAGCGTGCTTTGCGTCCCCTTGTCGAGGCCGTACTGCCCCACTGCCCTTGACCGTGTCACATTGTCGGGGCTTACCGAAGGCACGAGGTTTTGCGCGGCGAATGCGGACTTCACTGCCTCGAACACGGCATTATAGAGCAGGTCCTCCCTCTCTATCCTGATGATGTTTTTCTGGGGATGCACGTTCACGTCTATCTTTGAGAAGTCAATCTCGAATTCAAGCGCGCAGACAGGCTGCCTGTCCAAAAACAGCATTGTCTTGTACGCTTCCGCAAGCGCCTTCGACACGGTTTCGGATTTCACCAGCCTGCCATTGACGAATATGACCTGCATGGACTTATCGGGCTTTGTTATGTAGGGCTTGCCAAGGAACCCGGATATCGCGCAAAACCCGTCCTTGTACGACACGGGCACGAGGTTTTTTGCAATGTCAGCGCCCCAGACCGTGGTTATCCTGTCCCTCATGCTTGCGGCCCTCGGAGTCACAACCGCCTGCCTGCCGTCGGAAACCAGCCTGAAGACAACTTTGGGGTATGCGATGGAATAGTTTGAGACCAGGGAGAGGATGTGCTGGAACTCCACCTCGGCGCCCTTGAGGTGCTTTTTCCTCGCGGGCGTGTTGAAAAACAGGTCTTCGACCACTATGCGCGTCCCGACGCTTGGCCCGGCCTTTTTCTCGGACTTGATCTCCCCCGCCTCTATCGCGAGTTCCATGCCAGCGCCCTTTTTCTCGCCCTCGGCGTCGCATGTGGTTATGCCCATGCGCGAGACTGCCGCCATGCTTGCAAGGGCCTCGCCCCTGAACCCAAGCGTCCTGATGTCGAAGAGGTCTGACAGCTTGCTTGTGGTGTGGGACAGGGCGCACACGCGCGCGTCCTCCGCGGACATGCCGCTGCCATTGTCTGAAACTGCGATGAACCTCTTGCCGCCATCGCGCACTTCTATGCCTATTTCAGTTGCGCCGGCGTCAAGCGCGTTTTCGGCAAGCTCCTTCACTATCGAGGCCGGCCTCTCTATTACCTCGCCAGCGGCAATCTTGTTTATAGTCTCCTTGTCAAGGAACCTTATTTTTCCCATTTTAACCAAACCCTGCCCTCATGCGTCCATTAGCGTCTTTTGCCCCTTGTCCTTGTACCTCGTCTCGGTCTTTTCCTCGCGAATCTTGATTTTCTTGCCCGTGTCAGGCTCGTGCAGTTCAATGTCTGACTTCGTGGTGGTGGTCGACTCGACGGACTTTGGCACGCCGTTTTCCGATTCTATCCTAGCCATGACCTCGCGCGAGCGGCGTATCACGCCGTCCGGGACGCCCGCAAGCTTTGCCACGTGTATGCCATAGCTCTTGTCTGTCCCGCCCTTCACGATTTTCCTCAGGAAGGTTATCTCGCCGTTGTCCTCGCTGACAAGCGCGTGGTAGTTCCTTATCCCCGGGAAAGACTTTGCGAGGCCGTTTAGCTGGTGATAATGCGTGGCGAAGAGGGTCTTCGCGCCTATTTTCGAATACAGGTGCTCCGCAATGGCCGTCGCAAGCGCGAATCCGTCGTACGTGCTTGTGCCCCTCCCTACCTCGTCGAGTATGACAAAGGACCTTGCCGTGGCATTGTTGAGTATGTTCGCGCACTCGCTCATTTCAACCATGAACGTGGACTGCCCCATGGACAGGTCGTCATACGCGCCCACGCGCGAGAATATCCTGTCCACGACGCCCATGGCGGCGCTGTCCGCCGGGACGAAGCTGCCCGCCTGCGCCATGAGTATGGCAAGCGCGTTCTGCCTCAGATATGTGGATTTGCCAGCCATGTTCGGGCCCGTGATTATCTTCATTTTCTCCGCGTCGGAAAACGCGCAGTCGTTTTTCACGAACCCGGGCGCAATCCTCTCAACCACGGGGTGCCTGCCGTTCACGACCGACATCGCGTATGATTCCGACATGGCAGGCCTGACATAGCCGTTTTCGGCCGCCGCCTGTGCAAGGGAGAGCATGCAGTCTATCGAGGCTATCTGCCCGGCAGCCTCGAGCATCTTCCCGGAATTTAGCGCTGCCTTTGCGAGCACTTCCATGAAAAGCTCGTATTCTAGGGCAATGCTTTTCTCCTGCGCGCCGAGATAGCCAGTCTCTATCTGCTTTAGCCTATCCGTGGTGAACCTCTCGCTGTTGGCCTGCGTCTGCTTGCGCTGGTATTCGGGCGGCACCTGCTTGAGGTATGAGTTGGAAATTTCAATGAAATAGCCGAAAACCCTGTTGAATTTTATCTTGAGCGTCCTGATGCCCGTGCGCGCCTTCTCTTCTTCCTCCATTTTTTCAATTTCCGCGCGTGCGGAACTCCCGGATTTCCTCAACGCGTCGAGCTGGCCGTTATAGCCTTCCTTGATGATGTTTCCCTCCCTAGTGGTTGCCGCGGGCTCGTCCTTTATGGCCGAGTCCAGAAGTGAATGCAGTTCCTCCATGCCCGGCATCCCGGCCGCCTGGGCAAGCAGCCCCGACTTGAACGGCGCCACCTCCCTTTTGAGGGCGGGTATCGCGGCAAGCGACGCCTTGAGCCCCACCAGGTCGCGCGGGGAGGCGGTCCCAAGCGACACGCGGGCGTTTATCCTCTCCAAATCGCCGAAGCGGGAAAGCGCCTCCCTGATTTTCTCCGCTGCGAAAGTGTTGCCTGCGAGTTCGGAGACTGCGTCGTGCCTTTTTTCAATCTCCCTGATGTCCATCAGCGGCTGGAGTAGGTAGCGCTTGAGCGTGCGCGTGCCCATGGGCGTTTTGGTCCTGTCAAGCATTTCAAAAAGCGTTCCCTGGCTCGAGCCGTCCCTGATGTTCCTCACAATCTCCAGGTTCCTGATGGTCGCCGAGTCTAGAAGCATGAATCCTTCGGGAGAGTAGTAGGACACTTTCTTGACGTGCGTGATTTGGGACATCTGGTGCTTTTTCAGGTAGGCGAGCAGAGCGCCTGCTGCGCAGGCAGCCGCGGGTTTCCCCGCAAGCCCGAACCCGTCCAGGAACGAGACATTGAAATGCCCCATCAGCTCCTTTTTGGCGCTGTCCTCCCAGAAATGGCGCTCGTCGAATGAATTCACGAACGCGCCCCTGTCCCTGATGGACTTCGCTATCGAATGGTCGGCTAGCGCCGCGGGTATTATGGCCTCCGTTGGCTTGAATTTCTCGATTTCCGAGAGCAGCTTGGCCTCGCCTTCCGCCTGGGTCGCCACGAATTCGCCTGTAGATATGTCCGCGAACGCGATGCCGTAGGTATCCTTGTCCTTTGCCACTGCGCAGATGTAGTTGTTCGAATCCTTGGAAAGTATGTTCTCCTCGACAACCGTGCCCGGGGTGATTATCCTTACCACTCCCCTCTTCACAAGCCCCTTTGCAAGCTTCGGGTCCTCAAGCTGCTCTACGATGCACACCTTGTAGCCCTTTTTGACAAGCTTTGCCAGGTAGCTGTCCAGCGCGTGGAACGGTATCCCGGCAAGCGGCGCCTTTTTCTCGTCCTTGCCCCTTGACGTGAGCACTATGTCAAGCTCGCGCGAGACTGTCCGCGCGTCGTCATAAAAAGTCTCGAAGAAGTCGCCCATCCTGAATAGCACTAGGCAGTCCGGATGCTTGCCTTTGACCTCCATGTACTGGCGCATGCCTGGAGTTAGTTGCATTATGATTCTCCGCCCCACAACCCGTTGCTTTTTCAGGGTATAGGAATTGCCGGCTATAATTTAAAATAATAAGCAGAATGGCAGGCCCGGCTTTTGCGCCGGGAAGGCGCGGCAGCCGCGTGGCAGTGCAAAGCGGGCATTTCAGGGTTTGGCGCCCTTGCTTTCAGACAAATGCCAGCCCTGCCTTGGAAGGGCCGCCCCGCCCGGGGCCTGCCTGATGTAAACGTCGCGCTTTGGATACGGTATCTCTATGCCGTTTTTCCTGAAAGCCTCGTGGATGGCGATTATCGCCTCGCTTGTGACGCGGTATTTCTCGTAATACTCTGTTATGGCAAGCCACGCCTTGAATGTCACGCCCGAATCGGCGAACTGCTCGAACCAGACAATGGGCTCGGTTTTCTTGTCTATCGCCTTGTCCGCCTTTTGCAGCCTCTTCATTGCCTCGATAGCGACTTTTTTCGCCTTTTTCAGGTCTGTGGCATAGCTTACCGAGCAGGGAATCAGTATGGTCAGCGTCTTGTCGGGCGCGTAGAAATTTGTCAGTATGCTCGAGGCCAGCTTTGAGTTCGGGACAATCACCGTGTTGTTGGTGATAAGCCTGATTTTCGCGCTCCTCCAGCCTATTTTCTCCACATATCCCTCCTGACCTGTCTCAAGCTGTATGTAATCCCCGTCCTTTATGGGCCTGTCAAGTGAAATGTATATGCCCGCGAAGAAATTGCCAAGCGTGTCCTGGAACGCCAGCGCGACAGCCAGGCCCGCAATGCCAAATGACGCGAGCAGGGGGCTGACCTCGATGCCGGCCGCAGTGAGTATCATGATTATTGCGGCTGAAACTATGAATATGCCGGCAATCCGCCTGATTGTCGTTTCCATCTCGGCAATGCCGGGATTGCGCTTTGGCGCGACCTCCGCCACGTACCAGCGCAGGGTTGCGCAAAAGAGGTTGTACAGGGTGTAGGCCGCAAGCAGGATTAGGAATTCCCTCGATACGAACTGGAAAACCGGCAGGCCGTCTATGCCGGAGAACACCGCGGCTATGTATATGCTCAATCCTGTCAGGCCGATTGTCAGGGGATTGTCTATGGCGTTCAGGATAAGGTCGTCCAGTATGGTTTTGGTCTTGCCCGCTATCCTTTTTGCCAATATTTTTATGGAATAATTTAGCGCCTTTGCGAGGGAATACGCCACTATCGCGGCGAAAATGAAGGGCAACAGCCTCGAAGGGTCGAAGTTGCCTATTGATATTATGCCTGCGTCAGCCAATGTTCCACGTTTTTATCCAAGGGCCAATGCCGGGAATGGAGGCGCGAGCCTCTCTTATTCCTCTGCGAATTTCTTTATTTCCTCAAAGTTCTCGACAATGAGCTTTGCCTTTGACTTGCCGAAGCTGAACGGGTATTGGTCGTTCTCGTCCCTTTTGAGCTTTATGAGCTTGTTGCCCTTGTATTCGCCGAACTCTACTATAGACATAAAATCCCCCACGCTTTTTCCCATGCCTGGGCATGGGACATAAAATAAGTATAATTAATATGATTTATAATTATATTGTAGCCCGCGCTACGAGGCGCCCTGCCTGCTTTCCCTTCCTAATCCTCCTGCCATGCCCGTCGGGGCCCGCACCTACCGCAAGTTTAAATATCCGGGCGGGGATATTGATTCCGATAGCATGGGCATATCTCAATCACGGGACTTCCTTTTTGCGGCTTTGTTTTTCATGATTGCATGGATTGCCATAGCCGGGCTTTCCTATTCCCAAAACGACCCCTTGTATTCCACTGCTTCAAACCTTTGCGGCTCGCTGGTTTCCGTACTTCCTATAGTTTCCCTTATCGGCGCAATCTCGTCCGGCCTCGTCTACGCTTTCGGGCAGTTTTCCGGCTCTGAAATGCGCGCGCGCGCCGCTGTGTGGGCTGCAACCCTTCTGGCAGGCTCGCTTGTCTCGGCGATTGCAGTGGCCGTGGCGCCTCCTGTGCTTTCGACAATGCTTGGCTCTGAAGTGAGCTGCCAGGGTTCGGGCCCGAGCTGGTTTTTCGACCTTAACAGCCTCCCTGCCTGCACCCCGGGCGCAACAGCAAGCGCCCAATGCTCGTGCCAGGGCGCGGGCGCGTGCGGCGCTGGGCAGAAATGCTGTTCGAGCGGGGCATGCGTGGCCCCGACCGCTTCCTGCCCGTCCTATTCGCAGTGCGGCGTAGGCCAGCAGGCCAGCCAGACCTGCATTTGCGGGACTTCCAACACCTGCTCCCCGGGGCAGTATTGCTGTTCCGACAACACGTGCAAGTCCGACTGTTACCCTGCCTGCTCCACAGGCTCTGTCTCCAGCCAGCAGTGCAGGTGCAATGGCAACCAGGTCTGCTCCTCCGGCTTGACGTGCTGTTCAGATGGCACGTGCAAGATATTTTGCTCGTGCCCGCAAAGCAACACTGCCCCGCTTGCGGCAGAATGCACCTGCGGGCCTTCGGCAAGCATCTGTTATCCGAGCCAGTATTGCTGCTCTGACGGCACTTGCGGCTCATCCTGCGTCCCTGACTGCGCACACAGCGACACCAGCCCGATAACTTCGCAATGCAAGTGCGGCGGAATGGCAAGGACTTCCGGCTACTGCTGCGCCGACGGGCATTATGATGTAACTGGCTGTTACGACCAGTGCGCTTCCGGGTTCAATGTATTTGACTGCAAGTGCGGCACTTCCGGCCCTGTCTGCACCTCCTCCACAGGCAGGTATTGCTGTTATGGCGGCACGTGCCAGTCCGGCGCATGCTCTGTCGCCTGCACTGACGGGCAGCAGGGCTCATGCAAGTGCGGGACTGGCGCTGTGTGCACCACAAGCCAGTATTGTTATCTCGCAGGGAACACCTGCGTCCCTTCCTGCTCCGAGGGTTCCATCTCCTCCGCGTGCAAGTGCGGCAGCGGCATATATTCAAGCGGCTTTTGCTGTTCAGGCACGCATCAGTCGGCAACGTGCGCCGTGGCGTGCTCCGAAGGGGCCATACCTTCTTCCGGCTGCCTGTGCAATGGAGTGCTAAAGACGTCAGGATACTGTTGTTCGGGCACCTACTCGGCAACGTATTCGTGCTGCGCACAAAACCAGCAGGGTTATTGCCAGTGCGGCCAGACCCTGTGCAATTCAAATGGCTATTGCGACTATGTGGGCGGCTACAACTGCCGCGTGGCCCCGGCCTGCACCAACAATGCGGCCGTCACAAGCATCTGCAAGTGCGGTTCCACAATTGTCACTTCGGGTTACTGCTGCAACAGCGTGCCGCAGGCAACCAACTGCTACAACCTCTGCACAACCAACCTCCAGCAAAACTGCGTGGATACCGCGGGCAATGTCTGTTACAGCAGTGTGCCATATTACTATTACACCGGCACTTCCAAGTGCGTTGGCAAATGCCCCAACGGGCAAATTACAAGCGCGTGCTACTGCGCAGGCGCAATCAGGACCTATGGCTACTGCTACAACCAGGGAAGCACGTGGCAGTCGTCCTATTCATGCGCAACTCAGAACTCTTACTGCGGGGGCACTTCCGGCTATACCTGCTGTTCTGGCCTCGCGTGCAAGAGCAATCACTGCTGCATAGGCTATGGCATGCTGTGCAGTTCCACTTCGCAGTGCTGCTCCGGCTACTCTTGCAGGAAAAGCGGCGGGCATTACGTTTGCGTTTGAGCAAGCCCTTTTTCCAATCATGCCGGCGGCTTCCCTAATTGCTCAGGATTAAATATACTGCAGCCAAATATCCCCTGGATTATATATGGGACATTCTCAAGCCAGGGATTTCCTCTTGGGCATTTCGTTTTTAGCGCTCGTTTGGGCCATTGCCGCAGGCTTGGCATATTCGCAAACCGACACTTTGTATTCCACTGCTTCAAACCTTTGCGGCTCTCTTGTTTCCGTACTTCCTATAGTTTCCCTTATCGGCGCAATCTCGTCCGGCCTCGTCTACGCGTTCGGGCAGTTCTCCGGCTCTGAAATGCGCGCGCGCGCCGCTGTGTGGGCTGCAACCCTTCTGGCAGGCTCGCTTGTCTCGGCGGCTACGGTCGCGGTAGCGCCCCCCTTCCTCTCCACGCTCGCAGGAACTTCAGTATCATGCTCCAGCTCCGGCTGGGTATCATCAATAATCAATCCGCCTCCAAACACGTGCAGTGTTGGCGGCACTGGCACATGCCCTTCAGGCCAGACATGCTGTTCCAATGGCGCGTGCGTGCCTTCGGGCACTTCCTGCCCCGCATATTCGCAGTGCGGCGTAGGCCAGCAGGCCAGCCAGGCCTGCATTTGCGGGACTTCAAGCACCTGCTCCCCGGGGCAGTATTGCTGTTCCGACAACACGTGCAAGTCCGACTGTTACCCCGCGTGCTCCACAGGCTCTGTCTCCAGCCAGCAGTGCAGGTGCAATGGCAATCAGGTCTGCTCTGCAGGCCTCATGTGCTGTACCGATGGGTCATGTTCCTCATCCTGCGCCCAGGCGTGCACGCCTAATAACAACAACCCTGTCAGTGCCACGTGCAAGTGCGGCCCATCCTCCACACTCTGCTCGCCTTCAAGCAAGTGCTGCACTGACGGCACGTGTTCTGCCTCCTGCATTTCCGACTGCGCATGGAGCGACACCAGCCCGATAACTTCGCAGTGCAAGTGCAGCGGAATGGCAAGGACTTCCGGCTACTGCTGCGCAGACGGGCATTATGATGTAAACGGCTGTTACGACCAGTGCGCCTCTGGCTTGAATGTATTTGACTGCAAGTGCGGCACTTCCGGCCCTGTCTGCACCTCCTCCACAGGCAGGTATTGCTGTTATGGCGGCACGTGCCAGTCCGGCGCATGCTCTGTCGCCTGCACTGACGGGCAGCAGGGCTCATGCAAGTGCGGGACTGGCGCTGTGTGCACCACAAGCCAGTATTGTTATCTCGCAGGGAACACATGCGTCCCTTCCTGCTCCGAGGGTTCCATAACCTCCGCGTGCAAGTGCGGCAGCGGCATATATTCAAGCGGCTTTTGCTGTTCAGGCACCCATCAGTCGGCAACGTGCGCCGTGGCGTGCTCCGGAGGGGCCATACCTTCATCAGGCTGCCTGTGCGGAGGCTCGCTTAAGACTTCAGGCTATTGCTGCCTGAATACATATTCCACTTCCCAATGCTGTGCAAATGCCCAGCTGGGCACGTGCAAGTGCGGCAACGGGCCGGTTTGCAGCACAAGCCAGTACTGCTTCACCAACGTGTGCGCGCCCTCATGCACCAACAACGCCGCAGTAGTATCAACAGGCTGCAACTGCGGCGGCACTCTTGCTGTTTCAGGCTATTGCTGCAATGGTGTTCTCCAATACAGCGCCTGCACCCAGCAGTGCACGGCCAATCTCCAGCAAAACTGCCTTGACTCTTCCAATACGCTTTGCAGTGGAAGCAAGTATTACTATTCGGCCACAAAGAAGTGCGTGCCATTGTGCACTTCGGACGGGCAGCAGAACTGCCTCGACTCCGCAAAGGCATACTGCACAGGCACTACCTATTATTCAACATCCACCGCCAAGTGCACTGCCAAGTGCGGCTCGTGGGGGACAAGCTGCATGTGCGACGGCTATGCCTACTGCTCGTCCACATACCATTGCTGGGTTGGCATGCACCAGTGCTACAGGGAATGCGGCCAGGGCAAGATTACCAGCATGTGCTATTGCGGGAACCCGCCTAACCTTTATAATCCGCCCTATTACTGCTGCTCCGGGAGAGCCCAGACTACGGCATGCCCCCAGTCAAGCGTCCTTGGCCCGTGCTCTGTATCCTCGGATTGCCAGAGCGGCCTTGTATGCTCCAACAAGAAATGCTGCGTTCCCGCGGGCAAGACAGCCACAAGCCAGAGCTATTGCTGTTCCGGGCAGGCGACTGTTTCTGGTTATGTATATCTCTGCAAGTAGGCGGCCGATTGCCGCATTTCCCTGTTTTTATCTTTTCTTCCTTCCTGCTCCCTTGGCTGCGCCGCTTCCCTGCCTGGCCTTTTCCATCATTTCGAAAATAATCCTGTTCGCGTAATCGGCAAACAGCGCGAGCTGTTCTGGCTCCTTCGTATGGACTATGAGGTTCGCCTCGTACCAGCCAAGCGCCTTGACCTTGGATACGTAAATCCGCACAGAACCCATGTCGTCAATCCCGAACCGGCCAAGCGTCAGCCCCTCCCTTATCCTCTTTTCCAGGCTTTCAGGAGATATTTCGCAGGGCGCCTCGAACGGGACAGCAAGCGAGGCGATTTTCGCGCCCTTCGTGAGCCTGGTGACGCGCTGTTTCGCGAATTCGGAGTTCGTCGCCACTATGGTGTTTCCCGCCATGTCGGCAAGCCTCGTGGTCCTGATGCCTATTTTTTTCAGCCTGACAAGCTCTCCTGAAGAGAGCTTCACGTAGTCGCCGTAATAATATGGCCTGTCGAGCTGCAGGGCCATGCCAGCGAAAATGTTGCCAAGCGTCTCCTGCGCCGCAAGGCCGACCACTACGCTTGCGACGCTTGTCACCGCCAGTATGCCCGTGACGTCAAAGCCCACCTGCGCCAATGCCATTGCAAGGCCGATTATTGCGATGAATATCTGCGCTATCTTCCTCACAAGGGGCAGGAAGGTGACGTCCAGCTTTATCCTGCTGTCCTTTATGCCCTCCTCCTCGTACCACTCGAAAAACGCCTTTGCCACGTTGACAAGGAGGTAGGTCACAAGAATTATGGCGATTGAGGTCGTGTAATCGTCGATTACCCGCGCCGCGTCATTGAACACGCCTAGGTAGTGCGTGCCCATGACAAAGACGAATACGAAGAAAAAGGACTGTATGGGGCCGGATATCTCCTTGAATATCCTGTCGTCAAGGGTAGTCTTGGTCCTTGCGGTGAAATGCTGTATTATCGCTATGAGGACGGGGCCAAGCGCCTTGCCGGCAATGAGGGAGAGAATCCCAAGCCCTGCAAGATAGCCTGCAATAGTCAAGTCCATCGCTTTGGCGCCCCGGGTCCCCTGCTAATCAGTATTCGACGCTTTCAAGGACTACCCTGCCTTCCTTGACCACCTTGACCTGGCAGCCAAGCCTCTGGTTCTCCTTGGCGCCCGCGCCCTCAAGCGTCATTTTCTCGTTGTCCTCCTTTTCATTGAGGAGTTCGGCGCCTTCAAGGACATTGCACAGGCACGTGGTGCACACGCCCGACCTGCACGAGAACGGGAAGGGGACGTTGTTCGAGTCGCACACGTCGGCTATGTTCGAGCCTGCCGGAGCGTCTATCTCCATGTTCTGGGATTTGAATACTATCTTTGCCATTGCAATAACACCTCTAAACCTATGAGTGGCACTCTTGGAATGTGAATCTGTTTCTACGCTCCCGCTTATATTAATATCGCATCGCTCATTGACGAAAACATCCCAAAGCCCTCTCTTGTTATGCTGGGTTTCGGGGCTGCAGTCTAGAACTTCCCTTTCTTGTGGACCTTGGCTGGCTTGATGCCTGAATCTTCTGGCCGAGAGTCATAGGGCGTGATTATGAAATCATCCTTCTTTTTCACTGGGAAAATGATCTTCTTGGTCTTGGGGCTGGGGTAATCCTTGACTATCTTCTCCTTCCTGTTGGAGATTACCTTGACGTAAGCCACCATGCCAGACATGCGTAAAAATACTTTATAAAGTCAGGCATCAAATGTAAGTGCATCAAGAGCACAAGATGTGGATAACAAATGGGCGTACAAATTGACTTTTCCCACGTATGCATGCACCCTGACAAGATCGAATCCGGCCTGTCCAGGCTTGGCCGCAGGCACGAGGAACTCAAATCCGCCATGTCCGGCGCCGCAGCCATGCAGGGGGACCTGTTCTCCGCGCTTCCGGCTGCGCATGAGTTCTCGGACTCGGCGCTATCCTTCGCCTCGCGCCATGCCGACAAGGACACCATAGTGGTCGCGGGCATAGGCGGTTCCAACCTTGGCGCAAAGGCAATCATACGCTCGCTCACAGGCAAGTACGGCAACCTGACAAGCGACAAGCAGGTGCTCTTTGCCGAAAGCTGCGACCCGGAATCCCTAAGGGCCATACTCTCGGTTGTGGAATCGAGGGTCAGGGAAGGCAAGAAGGTCATGGTCCTTGGCATTTCAAAGTCCGGCAAGACTACGGAGACTGTGGCCAATTTTGAGATATTGCACGAGACCCTGCTCTCCGCTGGCGCGGACGTGAAGGACAGCATGGCAATCATAACAGACCAGGGCTCGCCCTTTGAGAGGGTCGCCGCGGAATTCGGCATTGAGGCGATACATTCCCCCCACGAGATAGGCGGCAGGTATTCGGTATTCACGACTGTCGGGCTTGTCCCGCTGGCTTTAGTCGGAGCGGACGTCAAGTCTGTGCTCGCAGGGGCGCGAAAGGCCAATTCTGCATGCCTTGAATGCGATGTTTCGGAATCGCCTGCTGCAAAAAGCGCCAGCATACTCTACGGGCATTACATGTCGGGCAGGCAGGTCTTCGACCAGTTCATATTTTCCCCGGAAATGGAAGCTTTGGGCAAGTGGTACCGCCAGCTCCTCGCGGAGAGTTCTGGCAAGGAGTGGAACATAGACGAATCAGCCCGCGTCAACACGGGCATACTCCCTACAGTGTCCATCGGCACCACGGACCTGCACTCGGTGGCGCAGCTCTACCTGGCAGGCTCGAGGAACATTTATTTCAGGCTCGTGTCCTACGACCCTGCGGGCAGGCACATCCAGGTGCCGCAGATGCCCCAGTACGATTCCCTGGTCAACCACATCCAGGGCAAGGACACGCAGGAAATACTTGACGCAATACTTGGCGGCGTCAAGGGGACGTTTTCAGACCTGTCAATCCCGTTCATGGACGTCAGGCTGAAATCAAAGAGCACAAGCTCGCTTGGCTATATCATGCAGTTTGAGATGATAGAAGTCGTGCTTCTCTGCCACCTGCTCGGCGTCAACCCTTACGACCAGCCCAACGTGGAGCTTTACAAGTCAGCGACACGGAATATCCTGTCCGGGAAAATGCCCGGCCAGCAGGCATGAACTGCAAAAGAAGTCAGCGCCTGGCGCCCTTGCCCTGCTGCCGCATACCTTTTTGCGCGCTCAAGTATGCCTTTGCGAGTATCAGCGCGCCTTCCAGGCTCGGGTTCTCGAATTTCGCCAGAGACACGGGCGTGCCCTGCAACGGCCCGATGGCCGCAGACAGGAAGCCTTCCCTGAAATCCGCCGCGTATTTCTCCAGGTAATGCGGCGCCACGGAGCCGCCTATGACTATTTTTTGCGGGTTGAATGCGTTCGCCATGCTCCCCGCGCCCCTGCCGGCAAACCATGCCGCGCGCCTGCAAACCTCGATGGCAATCTTGTCGTCATTGTTCTCAAGTATCTCCTTTGCGGAGGCTGTCTGGGATATTATGTGCGCATCGAGCTGGTGGGGCCTGTCATGGTCCTCCCCCGGCTTCCCGCCCGCGGCTTCGAGGCGTTTCCTGTATTCGCGCTCTATTGCCTTTCCCGAACAGAAGGTTTCAAGGCACCCGGTGCCGCCGCATCCGCAGGCCTCGCCTTCGGCTGCGACCTTCACGTGCCCGAACTCGCAAGACATGTTTTTGGCTCCGGTGTACATCTCGCCGTTTATCACCGCCCCGCCGCCGACCCCGGTTCCAAAAGTTATGCCGAGGAGAGGGTTTGCGCCCTTGCCTGCGCCCGCAGCGTATTCGGCTATTGCGAATGCCTTTGAATCGTTTTCAACCACCACCGGCGCGCCGAGGCGTTTTGACACTTCCTTGCCAATCTCTATCTTGCCGGTTATCCCGATGTTTGGCAGCCCGTGCACTACCCCGTCTTCGACAAAGCCCGGCATGCAAAGGCCTATAGCGCTCACATCGCGCGCTCCGACCCTTTGGGCAAGTGTGGTTATCGCGTCCACGAGAAGCTTGTGGTTTTTCTTCGGCGTGCCGACCCTAAGCTCGCCGACTATCTTCCCGTTGACTTCGAGTATTGCGTGGGACTTCGTCCCCCCTACGTCGATTGCGAGTATGGCTTCCCTGTAATAGGACTTCCTCTGCTCCCTTGACTGGAATGCGCGGCCCGTATCATCGCCCTGCCCGCGCCTCTCGTCCCTGCGCTGGTACTGGGCGCCGCCGTAGCCGCCCCTGCGGCCCTGCCTGTCGTTTTTCTGGGATTCCGATTGCCCGCGCTGCCTGTCGGCGCGCCTGTCTCTCCTGCCCGGCCCCTTCCCATGGGTCTCCTGCTGGGATTTTGACGGCGACTCGCCCATCCTGACGCTGGTGCGCGCGAAACTTCCAATCCATAATTTTCTTGACATATATTGATAATTTATCCCTGCCTTTAAAAATGTCCTTGCTTCATACTATTTCCCTGATTATCATTCTTACCGGTGATTTCAATGAACCGTCTTTCCGAGGCAGTATGGCAAATCCCGCAAGAGGGCGGGATGAACGTGCCTGCGATAGTCTTTGCCACTGAAAAGCTCATGGCGACCATGGGCAGGGACAGGACTTTCAACCAGCTCAAAAACGTCGCAAAGCTCCCAGGCATTGTCTCAAACGCGATACTTATGCCCGACGGGCACGAGGGTTACGGGTTCCCTATTGGCGGGGTCGCCGCGTTTGACCCGGAGGAGGGCGGCGTGGTATCCCCGGGCGGCGTGGGCTATGACATAAACTGCGGCGTGCGCCTGATAAGGACGGGCATGCCCGCCAAGATGGTCCGCGAGAAGCTCCCCGAACTCGTGGAACTCCTGTTCAGGAACGTGCCAAGCGGCGTGGGCGTGAAAGGCAGGCTCCGGCTCCAGCCCGGCGAGTTTGCGGACGCGCTGGCCAATGGCGCGGAATACGCCGTGAGAAGCGGCATGGGCAGGAAGGAGGACCTCGACGCCTGCGAGGAGAACGGCAGGATGGACGGGGCCGACCCGCTTGCTGTTTCCGACATGGCGAAAAAGCGCGGCATGCCGCAGTTCGGCACGCTTGGCGCGGGCAACCATTTCCTGGAGGTCCAGGAAATCCAGAAAATCGAAAACAGCCCTGCGGCGAAGAAATTCGGGCTTGTGGAAGGCGAGGCCACAATACTCATACACACAGGCTCGCGCGGGTTTGGCCACCAGGTATGCGACGACTCGCTTCGCGTGATGCTTCGCGCCTCGGAAAAATACAGGATAGAGCTGCCTGACAGGGAACTTTGCTGCGCTCCCCTTGATTCGAGGGAGGCGTCCGATTATTTCAAGGCGATGAAGTGCGCAGTCAATTTCGCGTTTTGCAACAGGCAGGTAATGACCCATTGGGTCAGGGAGACGTTCGATTCAGTTTTTGGAGGCGGCACGGGCGACAGCATGTCAGTCGTCTATGACGTGTGCCATAACGTGGCAAAGTTCGAGACACATAAGGTAGACGGGAAGAACAGGCAGGTATGCGTGCACCGCAAGGGCGCCACGCGCGCGTTTGCGGCTGGCAGGAAGGAGATTCCTTCCATGTACAGGAACACAGGCCAGCCTGTCATAATCCCGGGTTCCATGGGCACGGCGTCCTATGTCCTTGTTGGCAAGCAGGCGGGCATGGAGCAGGCTTTCGGCTCCTCATGCCACGGGGCAGGCAGGGCAATGTCCAGGAAATCCGCCATAGAGAAGATGGGCGGCATGGACATAGCAGGCGACTTGAAAAAGCGCGGCATAATCGTGCGCGCCACAGAGCCGCGCCTGATAGCCGAGGAGGCCCCCGGCGCGTACAAGGACGTTGACATGGTGGTTGATTCTGTTAAGGCCGCAGGCATTTCAGACATTGTGGCAAGGCTTGTGCCGATGGGCGTAGTCAAAGGCTAAGCGTTCCAGCAGGCGCCCGCCTTCACAGGCAATGCATGCGGCTTGGCTGTTCCAAGCCTTTCCATGCTTTCCCGCATGCGTGTTCCTTACTATTTCTTCTCCCCGACGGGGCCCCAGACGACGACGTATTCCTTCGTGATTGTGGAGACGTCGTAGTCATTATACTTGCCCACGAACCTCTCCTTGAATTTGGCTATTATTTCCCTCAATTCCTGCTGGCTTTGCACGTGGACTTCGGCAAGCACGTCGTATTTCCCAAGCATTTCAATCGCGAAGAGGCACTTGTTGGTTGAATCGAAATACGCCATTATCTCTTTTCTCGCGCTCGGGTCGTTAAGAGAGATGTTTATCTGCGCGAACTGCAATCCGAGCATGTCGAAATTAGGCGACGTGACGTACGCGAGTATTATCCCCTCTTTCTCAAGCCTTTTCAGCCTGTACTTTGCCGAGGCGGGGGTTATGCCCGCGGCCTTTGCAATCCCGATTATGGGCAGCCTGGCGTTTGACTGGATGCTTTCAAGTATCCCCATGTCTTCCTTGTCAAGCCTCTTGCCGCCAAGCTCGTATGGGTATGTCCAGTCCGCGCTTTTCCCCCCGGCGTAGAGGAATTTCTGGTTTAACCTGTGCGTGGCGAGGAACACGCACACGTCCTTTTCCTGCACATATGCCCCGTACCTTTTCATGAACGCGGAGAAAAAACCGTCTGCCTGCGCCATGCTTCTGACCATCACAAGCGCCACGGCGTCGTAGCGCCCTTCTAGGCTTGCAAGGTATGCCACATGGCTTTGCCCCGACATGTATGAGAAAATCTCGGATTCCTTTTTCGGCGCCGCGTCCTTGAATTTCAGGTATGCCTTGACGTAGAAGAGCCCAAGCGCAGAGGTGTTGAATACCGTGTAGAACCCCTTTATCCAGCCCTGCCTGACAAGCCTGTTGAGCCTGAAATTAATGGTCTCCTTGCTCCTGCGCAGGCGTTTTGCAAGCGCGGACGCGCTTGCCCTGGCGTTAAGGTCGAGCTCGTACATGATTTTGCGGTCCAGGGCGTCCAGCCCCTGCCTGCCATCCTGACTTCCTGCCATATTATTGCTTATATTATCAATTCTTTATAATATTTTCTCTATTTGTGCAATTTTTATATGTGAATTTTAATATTTCCTGAAAGCCCCAAACAAGCATGGCAACCAAGACAATCCGGGCGCCCGGGGATGCGGGCGCGGGCGCCGCCGTTGAGGCGGCATGGGATTCCACATGCAGGATAATTTTTGGCAGGAGCATAGGCCCGCTCGGGAAATACGAGGCATGGCTTTCGCGCTCAATGCCCGCACGCGCCAGGAGGAAATCATGTGTTTCGGGCAGGAGCGTGTCCCTTGCCATGGACTGCTATGCTGGCGGCTCGCGCTTTGTCTCCGCTGAAGAGGTTGAAATCAACAAGCCATTTTCACTTGGCATAAACCAGGTCAAGGACCTCGATTCTATACTTGAGGGCATGCGCGGGCAGGCCGCATACGCGGGCAACAGGCATCTCGGCTCAAGTTCGGGCGTGATTGACTCGGACATTGTCCTGGACTCGCAAAACGTCATGAATTCCGGCAATGTGGAGGAATCCCGGTGCGTCGCGTCCTCCTTCATGGTAAGGAAGGGCAGCAGGAACATATTCGGCTCCGGCATGCTTGGCGCCGGCGAGTTCCTCGTGCGCGTTTTCGACTCTTTCGGGCAGAAGCGCTCTTTTGAATGTTCCATAGTGGGCATGGCAAGCGACTGTTATTTCTCGCACAATGTGCTGAATTCCCATGACATGCTCTTTTGCTTCGGGCAGAGGAACAGGGCGTATTGCGTCGGAAACCTCCAGCTGCCCCGCGACAAATATCTCGCCATAAAATCCAAAATACTCGGCGAGGCGGCGGATGCGCTTGAAAGGGACGGGGAGTTCCCGTCTTTGCTGGAACTTGCAGGCGATTCGGAACCGCCCGGGCGTGCAGGCCTGGGCCTTCCGGCGCAGCAGGCTTGTACCGACATAAGCCAGGTCGAGAAGGGCTTTTCAGCCACTTATTCCATGCTTTTTGGCAGGAAGCCGGCGGGCATAAGGGAATACGGGGAGTGGCTCTCGCAAGGAAGCGTCGGCATGTCGCCAGTCCGCTCTGCGTTTGGAGATGCCACCTGGCTTCCATCGACCCTCCCCTTTTTCAGGGAATACCCCGTGAAAAGGACGGTCTCCATGCGCGAGTCCCTGGCTCTTGGGAAAATCCCGGCAAGCGCCAAGATAGAGGACCTCGCATCCGCAATCAGTGCCCTGCCTGAAATAGCCTATTTTACACCTGAACTTGCAGACGGGCAGAATTCCGGGCTCGTATCATTCCCGCACGCGTTCAATGTGGTCAATGCCTACAAGGGGCACGACGCGGTATATGCGGAAAACATCGGGCTATGCTCCTTTGCCCTGAATTCAAAATACGCCTATGGCTGTTACAGGGTCCTCGAATCCCAGTTCGCGCTGAAATGCTACAATTCCCAGCACCTCAACAGGTGTTTCGAGCTTGACTCGTGCGCCAAGTGCTCGGACTCGTATTTCTGCCACAATTCGGAAGCGCTGTCTGATAGCATGTTCTGCTTCAATTCCAAGGGGCTTCGCCACGCGATAGGCAATCTCGCAATGCCAAGGGACAAGTACCTGGCAGTCAAGGAATCCATAGTGTCCCAGCTTGCGGGGGAGCTTGAAAGGAACAAATCTACAAGCGCGGGCATATTCACGCTTGGGGCGAAATGATGTTTTTCCTGCCTTGCGCGGGCATGCCCTGCCAATGGACGCGGGATTTGCACTTTGTTTCTGCCCTGTTTTCCGCCTTGTTTTATGTCAAGGTTTATTAACAGGTTCATTACATTAAATCAAGCCGTGGTCAAGATGTCAAAGAGCAGAAAAAAGGCCAGCCGGGGGCATGCGTCCAGCAAGCCGCGCACCCTTAGCGAACCTGAATACTGGCAAAGGATTGCCGACCTGCATTCAAGCCACGCATCATTGAAGTCCCATCTCATGCACAACCTTGCCATGGCTGGCACTGTCTCGCCCCAGCGCGTATATGAGGACTCGCTTTTCCTCCTTTCCCTGTCAAATGCCATAGCCGACGTGCTCAAAAGGCCCTCCGGCCAGTCGCAGGAAAAGGAACAGGTTGTCGAGTCCTATAACAGGATAGTCGACGCGTCAAAGGCACTTTCGGAAAACCTTTACGCAATGGACATGCACCAGAACGCCTCCGACCTTAGCGCGGATTTCGCTGGCAACATGGTGGAGCTTGAGGGCCTGATAAACGATTCCTCTGTCCAGGCGATATCAAACGGCGGGCAGTTGTCGGAAGAGGAGCTGTCGGAGAATTCGCGCAGGCTCGCAGCGCTTTCAGCCGAGTTCTCGGAAATCAGGCGCAAGCTGTATTCCCAGCCGTCCTCGCTTGGCGAGTCGGAAAAGGCGCTTTCGAATTTTGACAAAATCAGGAAGAACATAAAACAGATTTCAGGGCTTGTGGAGTCAATGCCCGAGCCAGCCCCGCCCATGCTCGCCCCGTCCGCGCCAGCCGGGCTTTTGCCGTCCGCAGGCTCGTTTGAGAAGTTCAAGGTGGCGCTTGTCAAGTCCCTTATCCAGCTCGTGGCGGGCAAGGTCCTCATAGACCGCAAGCACGTGACATTGAAATCCACGCATAACGGGATAAGGAAATCATTCAAGGTCGACGAGAACGCGCGCCACGCTCTATTGGACATGTTCGAGAGCACGTTCGTCAGGGAGACCATCTCGGAGATAATGGGCGGCTCGGACGGCGTCGTCGTGGCGCAGTTCGAAGTGTCCTACGAGGGCGCGGAGCCGCGCTCAATCCACCTCAACATAGGCTCGAGGAAGCACGAAGGCAACTCAATCACTTTCTCGCCTGTGAGCATGTACCTCCCTTCTGGCCAGGTCGCAGCCATAAGCTCGCTTGACTTTGAGACTGAGAATTCCTGAGTTCTCCAAACCTCCCTTATTTCTCAGAAGGAGATGAGGGAGCAGAGGAATTCATATTATTAGTATCTTTTGTTATTCCTAACAGAGTAAATGCAATAACTAAACTGCTAACTAGTCCTAATAGGTAGTCGATTTGAACAGTTTTATATTCGATAATTTGTCCAATAGCTAACCCTGCAAAAATTACTATTAACAGGGTAAGACCTGCGAGTTTCCAAGTTAATTCTCTATTTTTTTCATATTTCGCCATCACTAATACAATAACAGCGCCAGCTACGATATTCACTACATATGCTCCCATTATTTTTTCTCTTATTTCCTGTAGGTTTATTCCAAGAACAAGCATTATCAAAATGATTCCTAGTGCAGTAAATACAAATGCTGTGATTATGTATTTTGCTAGAAGAGTTGCTATATCTTTTAGCGATTCATTTATCTCGTTCCTTCCCATTAATTTTTCCTCTTGCTATTTTTGTCAGTCTATTTTTAGGAACTTGTCGCCGTTGAAATGAATCATGTGCTCCGGCATTTCAGCTATCCACACTTCTGTTTCCCAAGCGATGTCATCTATATGCCTTTTGAATTCTTTAAAGTCGGGGAAAGCGCTGACAAAAATTTTTTTAAAGCCGACTTTTGCGAAGTACTCTGTCAATTCAATTTGTCTCTTCTTTGATACTGGGCCATGTGATGTAACTGCTTCTATAAGATAAAGTCTATTTTTGGCATTGTCCAGTAGGACAATGTCTGGCAATATTTCATGTTTTGTTATCTTCAGTCCTATCTCCTTCAATTTCTTTTCATTTAAGAAGAGCATTTTCTTAGCGGTGTCACCGAAATAAAGCACTTCTGCGTCTTTGCAAAAAATTTCCCTGAAGTTTCCAATTATGTCTATTTGGAGTTTATTATGTTTTCCTGGCGACAAGGGATATTCCTTCTCATCTATAATTACTCCTTGTGCGGGTTTTGCGCGTTGCCAGCCGGAGCTTTCACTTCTTCCTCGCTTTTGCATCAGATTGTCCACATTCTTTTTCCATTGTTTTGTCCCGTAGCTTCTTATTGTTTCAAGTGCCTCTTTTGTAACCGCCCATTTTGTATTTGGGCTGTTTGTTGGTCTTGTTGGGTCATCTGAATTTCTTTCAACAATTCCTACTTCTTTTTCCAGTTGGTGAAGGCTTTGTCTTCTTATTGTTTCTCTGGTGTTTTCTGCGTATTTCTTCTTGTATTCATTTTTTATGAAAATCATGATGTCATGTATTCTTATCAAAGTTTTCTTGGCACTTTTCCAAGGCTTGTTGTTTTTTAGCGAGAGTAAAGCCAATAGAGTCAGGGCTGTCCTTTCATTCTGTTGTTTTCTTGGCACGTTAAGCTCTCTCAAGATTTCCAGTGCATCGTCAACTTTCCTCATGAAACAACCCCTGCCTAATTTGTTAATATTTGTTCCAATATTCTTTCCTGTTTTTCATTAGCAAATTTATCAGTGTTCTTTCCTATTTTTTCTAATTTTTTTGCTTCTGGAAATGGAAGCGCGTAGACTTCATTTGCATTGACCTGAGTATGGCCGTTTAATATCCTAAAATATCTGTCCACTATTGGGAGAGATAAATATTCTGCAATGCCACTTATTGTTTCCCTATTCAGCTTTTTGCCAGGGCAATATATGTAATTTAGCATATTGTCTAATGCAAAATATCCTTGTTTTTTAAAATCTTCATCTGTGACAAGCGCAACGTCAAATCTTTTTTTCTGTTCCTTTGTGGTAAATCTTTTCATAACAACGTAATTGCCGTTTTCTATTAGCAATTTTTTTGTTTTTTCGTTTTTTTCTATCGCCCTAGCCTTCCCATTTTTCTCGCTCGGCCAGAGTATCCTCATATTTCTTATGTTATGCATCCATATCAACGGAATGTCTTTTTCACCAATCTCTTTTTTCAAATATTCACTATTTCTAAAGGCTACTACTTTTCCTGTTGATATTTTGTACCCTAGTTTGTAGAAATTCATCGGCAATTTGTCCAGTTTTCTTATTATTGCAAGTTCTTCCTTATCCGCAGGCAACCTGAAGAATATGTGCCCGTTAGATTTGTAGATTATGTCGTCTTCATTTACTTCTGTTTTTTTTATCTCGTCCATGTCTCTTCCTTCACTTGTAGACATGACAATCTTTAGTGGCTTGGTCTTTGTAAATTTGGTTATCACATTCTCCTGTAGTACCTTGTCTTTTGCAAACACGTTTTTCCTGGATTTGAATATGTGGACCTGTGAGAAATGGACTCTTTTGATTAGCCAATTCCTAAAACTGCTATAATACAACCCAGAGCAAAAGCTTCTTGGTGTAATGAATATCATTTGGCCTTCATTGCTTAGCATGTTTGTCGCAATTGCCATGAAAATGTAGTATATGTTTGGCTGGCCTGCAGTTATTTGCTCGATTCCGTAGGTTTCAATTTCTTTTTTATTTATTTTAAAATAAGGCGGGTTAGATATTATTATATCGTATTTCGGATATTCCGCTTCGTTAAAAGAATTAAGTTTTGGTGTTATGTATTTTACATTAGATGCAACGAAGTCTTCTTGTCTGACTTCGTAATTAAATCCTACATTATATTTCGAAAGTCTTTTCTTCATTATATTCATTACTTCGTTTAAGTAAGGTATAATTTTTTCGTCGTTCTCGTATAATGTCAATTCTACATTGATTAGCCGCTTGTTTTTTTCTCTTATTTTTTCTATTAATGCAACTGAAAGTATCCCAAGACCTGCTCCCGGATCAAGTATTTTTATCGATTCGGATTGAACATCAGCGAGTGATGCCATGTATGCCGCGATACTCGCAGGCGTAAAATATTGTCCTTTTTCTTTCTTGTTTGTCCCCTTCTTTTCATTGGAGTAATAGTTAGACAATCTTTCGGCAAAGTTTGTTATTGATTCGTGATTGACTATCTCGGTTATTTGCATTAAGTCGCACCTATGCGGAATAAGCTATCCTCCCTTTCCTGGATTCAACTTGCTTTTTCCTATTTAAAAAGAGTTGCTAGAGACATTTCCAGTGTCTTGCCTGATTTTTTCGGTGCTCTCTGAATTCCATGGAGGTTGCACTATCTCTTGGCCAGGTATTCCAGCGCCTTTTTGTTAGCGGCAAAACTTTTTTCAATGGCCTTGTCAACGGAGTTTATGTATCTCTCAAGTTGTTTGCCAGATAGAATTGTGGAGTTCTTTTTGTCCATATTCATCCCATCATTAATTCGCTATTTCCTCTTTATTTACTTTTAGGTTGCCCCGCTACTTTTAAATACCCTTGATTCGTATATCCTGAAGCTTTTCGGAATGTGGGGTTCGTTACCTGAACCGATTCGCGCATTGATTCGCCTTGAACCTTGATTGGTCCATTGATTGTCTTGATGCCTAGCCCTATTAACGAATTAAAAAGGGGCAAAAAAACACAACGGTGATTGGAATGGGAATGTACAAGTACATTAGCGAGGCTTTCCAAAAGGAATACAAGGAACGCTCGCCCGAATACAGGAAACGCGTTACCACCTGGAGGCGCGGGCCGACGGTTGTCAGGGTAGAAAAGCCCACCAACCTCGCGCGCGCACGCTCGCTTGGCTACAAGGCGAAGCAGGGCATAATCGTCGTCAGGGTAAAGACCGGCAGGGGCCAGAGGAAGAGGCCGCACCCGTGGGGTGGAAGGAAGCCGGCAAAGAACGCCGCCTACCGCGTCCCGGGCAAGTCCTACAAGGCAATAGCCGAGGAAAAGGCGTCAAGGCGCTACAGGAACATGGACGTCCTCAACTCCTACTTCGTTGGCAGGGACGGGCAGTACCAGTTCTTTGAAGTCCTCATGTTCGATTCCGAAGTCTACTATGGCACAGACAGGCACATGGGCAGGGGCTTCAGGGGCCTGACATCCTCGGGCAAAAAGCACAGGGGCTTGAGGGGCAGGGGCAATGGCTACGAGCAGGCTTGAAGGCCTGCCTTCACTTTTTTCTTTTTTTCAATTTCATTTTTTCCTGGCGTTTAATCCGCTTTTTATTCTTTCCAGCGCATATCCCTTGGTCATCATGGCATATTACGACATTGCTCTCACGCACATTGGCACATTGCGCCAGCTCGGCTATTCGTCTGTTTACAATGCCAATGACTGCAAAAGCAGGATAATCTACGCAGCGGACGCCAAGAGCCTGGGCAACATGGCAAAAAAGCCCCTTGTTTTTTTCCTGAAATCCTACGAGCTTGACCCGGGGGCCATAAAGGCTGTGGCGCAAAACAACGGCGCTTTCGCGTTCCCGCTCTCCGATTTCGTCATGGGCGGCGAGAACCGCCCGTTTTCAATCGCAAAAAAGCTGGGCATGGCGCGGCTGTTCATCAAGGCGTGCAAGAAGGAAGGCGCGCGCGTAATCCTGTGCTCTATGGCGCGGGAGGAATTCATGGCCCCGTCCGAACGCGAGCTTGTCTTCTTCGGCTTGCTGCTTGGCATGGAAGAGGCCAAGGCAAAGCAGGCCATATCAATCGCGAACATATACCTGGAAAAGGAAAAACCAGTACAGGAGGGTACGGGGGAGTGAAGGCCAATCAGGCAGCTTGCTGCCATTTCCGGCCTTCATTGAAATTTCCCGAAGTCAAATTCCGGTGTAATCATGGCAAAGGCGTTGTATCCGAAAAAAAGGTATGTGGCCTTCAAGATAGTCGGGCCTGACAGGGCTTCAATCAGCCCCGGCCAGGCATGGGACCACGTTTCAAATTCATTGTTCTCCTTCCTGGGCTCGCTTGGCATGAGCAGGGCGCGCTTCAAGAAAATCGGGCTCGACATGGAATCTAAAAAGGGCGTTTTCCGCGTTTCAAACGCGATGCACAGGAAAGCGCTTGGCTGCCTTGCCATTTCCGGGGCTATACAGGGCAAAAGGGCGCGCCTTCAAATCCTGCGCTCGTCGGGCAGCCTGAAAAAGCTTCTTGAAGACGCGGCAATATCTGTCCCAAAGAAAACGGCTTGAGCCTGCCACGCGCGCAAACAATCTGCCCGTAGGCGCGGGCAGGCATCTAAAAAAGCGAATTATTTTTTTCTAAATTGTCCCAAGGCAGATAGAGTAGGCCTTGAGCACCTGCGCGTCCGACCATGCCTGGAAAGGCGAGCCTGCGGGCATGCGCGTGTCAGGCTCATACAGCTCCGGCACGTGCCCTGCCCCATACGAGCCGATTGACTTTTTCAGCGGGTTGAAGAATTCTAGCCCGCCGTCATGGCGCCATTGCTGGCTGCCGGGAACCGGGACAATGTCGAATTTCTTCTGGAACTCCTCTACGCTGTAACACCCGTCCATCCCGATTTTCCTTTTCTTGCATATTATCCCCGCGTTCTTTTTCGCGCTGAAGTGGAATCCTAGGAGGTACGGCCAGATGGCGCCGTTGTGGTAGGCCCTGTCGCGCTCCTGCTGTCCTCCCCTGTAAATGCCTATGAACCCCTTGCCCTGCCTTGAGAGCGAGAGCAGGCCGTAAGGCGTCAAAAGCTCCTTTTCAACTGCCTCTATCGAGTTTGCAGTCTCTTCCCTGCCAAACGGGTTTATCTCAAGACCGAGGGCTATTGCCTGGTTCGGGCGCATCTCGAACTCGGCTTTGCCAAGCACGTCCTTCAGGCATGCCCTCTCCCTGTCATAAAACTTCCCCATCTGCCTTCCTGTCTCGTCCGCCATTGCCGAGAAATTCGCCCTCTCCTCCGGTTTCATCCACTGGCATCCTGCGGCAAGCGCAAGGCAGTTGTGCCAAAGGGCATTGACTTCCACGGGCTTTCCAATCCTTGGCGTGAACGCGGCGCCCGCGGCATCCCTAGCGTCCATCCATGTCAGTCCGCCCTGCCGCGTTTCCACAAGCAGGTCCTTGGCGTCAGCGCCAAACCCGTCATTGCCTTTCAGGTACGCCCCTATGCCCTGCATTATATGCGGGCAAAGCATTTGCGCGAAGCGGGGGTCATTGGACTTTCTCATGTAAAGCAGGGCCTCGTACATGAGCCAGAGCGTGGAATCAACGCTTCCCGCCCTGTCGCCGCCCCTGCCGTAATCTCTAGTGTTCGGTGCAAGGCCATTCTCCTGCATTGAGGCGAAATGGATAAGTATTTCCCGCGCAATCCCCATCCTGCCGAAGGGGAGGAGGGCGCCGTCAATGAAAACCATTGCGTCGCGGCTCCACTCGTAAAACCACGGATAGCCCGCAAGCGCGGTTACCTGCCCGTTTGGCATGGCGGTTATGAATTTTGCGCATGACTCCTCAAGCCCCGCAGCAAACCAGTCCGGGCTTTTGCTCTCCCATGCCAGCGCCCCGGGCGGCTTGCCATTGCCTTTTTTCAATCCCGCGCCCTTTCCTGCCATGGCCTGCGCATAGGCCTTCCCGTCATTGTTGTGGGCCGCCGTGTCCCTGTAAAATGCCCTCGCGTATATGGAGAACCTGCCAGACTTGGCATATTCCATGAAAACGCCGGGGGAATAAAGGTCCTCTGAAAACTCATAGCCCCTCTCCCTCTCAAGCGGATACGTGCACGACCTGAATGTCTCCTCTTTTGGGGAAAACCGCATGTCTGGCGACAGCATGTCAAGCAGCCCGTTTTTCGTGCCAAACCCGTAGGTGTGGAAATCGCACTCCTGCCTGCACGCGCCGCCAATCGAGTGTATCTGCCTGTGGTTGAATTTAGGGATTAATTCAATGCGTGATTCCGCCTGCAGGTCGAAAGAATAGGAAACCTTGGCGGCCATGCCGCCTTCTACCATGCGGATTTCCTTTTCAATTTTCCCAAGCCGGGTGGAATAGGAGAACCTTATTGCGTGCGCGCCCATGGAAATTTTTTGCAGGCTCTTGTACCCCTGCGGATATACCGCGCCCGGGTAGAAATTGGTGTCGAGTTCGAGTGCCGCGCCTTCCGGGGGCGTTATCCTCTCGTCAAGCTTCTGGAGTATCAGCCATCTCTTTGGAAGGCCTGACGGGTCTGGCGCCGCAAGCACGCCGTGGTATTTTCTCGTGTTGGCTCCCGGCGCGGTTGTGGAGGAATAACTGCCTGCAAACCCGCTTGCCAGCCATTCAATGCCAAAAAGCGCGCCTTCGGTCGCGTGCCCTGGATAGACAATTTGCATTTCCTTACCTGAAACCCACTTTGCCTTGCCCTGGTTTTAAGCCTATCCCAATCTCATGATTTTCCGCTTTTTATGAAATAACACCGGCGCGGCTTGTGTTACTGTATGTTTATATATGTGTTTATCCGAAAATGGTTATGGCAAGCGCGAATCCAAACATGCAGCCTGCGCCTTCCAGCGGGCAGGGCAATGATTCAGCAAGGCACATGCGCGTCCAGTCGATATTCGAGAGGAATTTCAACAGGCTCAAGGACGCCAACGAGAGCATAGCCCTTGCTAAAACCCACGAAAGCCTGACAGCTCGGGCAATGGCATACCAGAGGCTCGGGCAGTACGGCCTTGCCGCCGCCGACTATATCGAGGCGTTCAAGCTGGACGCCAGGCTTCCCGCAAGGGACCTGAAAAACGCAATCATCTGCCTCGACAGGTCCGGCAAGCCAGACAAGGCAATTGAGCTTGCAAAGGACATGCACTGGCTCTATGACTATGATTTTTCAGCCTCGCTTTTCATAGGCGCGCTCCTTTACAGGAAGGAGAAGTACGATGAGGCGGCGGTCTACCTGAACGAGGCTGTCAAGACCATCCAGATGCACGGCCTGTCCGCATCAAAGCCGACATTCTACAAGAAGGCTCTCTCCTATCTTGCCATGTCGCAGTATTTCACCGACGACTTTGAGGGCGCGATAAAATCCTTCACGGAAATCATAAGGCTTGACAAGGACAACAGGGAGGCGCACATGCGCAGGGGCCAGTGCCATCTCGCCTGCGGCCACTCGAGCATGGCGGTGGACGATTTCATGTACGCCCACGTGCTTGACCCGGACGACTATGACGCCATCACGAAGCTTGGCGCGGCGCTTGCCATTCTGGGCTTCCGCGAGGAGGCGTTTAGCTATCTCGAGAAGGCGCTTGCGAAGAAAGGGCCGCACTACGCGGGCGCGCTTTACAACATGGGGCTTTTCTATTTTGATTCGGGCGACTACTCCAAGTCGATGGAATGCCTGGCGCGGTCGGTCGAGGAGAACAGCAATTACGCAATCATGGCCTCGCCCTACATAGAAAAGCTCAAGGACATTTTCCGCGGCGAAACAGGCTCGGACTACCATGAATAGGCAGGCACAGGCTTGGCTTTGAAGGTGCATTTTCCATGTATTATGTTTTGATGGACAAGAAGCCCATTAAGGGCGGCGGGACAAAATACATCCCAGAGGCAAAGGGCAGGTTTTTCTCCAAGCAGATGGATATGATTGACATGCTCCAGGCAAAGGGCAGCCTGACTGCAAAGGAAAGGCTTGCTATGGCCATGGCATATCAGAGGCTCGGCTCGTACGGACTTGCGGCCGGGGATTATGAAATCGCATTTTCACTCTCGCAGCCCACGGGCAAACAGGCAGCAAACGCGGCCCTGTGCCTCTGGCAGATGGACGACTATGATGGCGCAAGGAGGCTTCTTGAGGGCTATTCCATCTCAAACAAGGCCGACCACCTGCCATTTTTCATTCTTGGCATGATGGATTTCCATTCGCACAGGCACAAGGAGGCGGCCAAGATGTTCGACAAGGCATTTGGCCTCGCACGGGCTGCGAAGAACCAGGCCGCCATGGCAACATGCGCGAAATACGCGGGGCAGGCATATTTCTATTCAGGCAGCCTGCCTGAAGCCCTCTCCTTCCTGGCGCTTTTCGTCGAATATAGGCCTCGCGAACTTGACGTCAAGCTCTCGCTTGCGACGTGCAAGCTCATGATGGGGTTCGCAAACGAGGACGATTCCAAGTTCTTCGACTCCCAAAACGGGCTTTTGGAAATACTGGGCGCGCATCCCGATTCCGAGGAGGCGTATTTCCTGCTTTCCATGTCCAAGCTGGCCCTCGGGTCCCCAACAGGCGTGGCTTTCATGGAGGAATTGCTTAGAAAAAGCGATGACGACGCGCTCAAATCGCTTGCCTGCCTGAACCTTGGCGTTTTCCATTTCAAGCAGGAGGACTATGACGCGTCCGCGCGCTATCTCATCAGGGCCATGAAATACCACGACGCGTTTCGCCCCTACATCCAGAAATATTACGCAGAACTGATACACAAGACAGAAGGCAGGAATGCCGCGGGCGGCGAGCCTTCAGGCAGTTCCTAAGAAGTGCGGCCTCAACCTGTGTTGTTTGTTTTCGCCTGCTGGCCTCCTTTGTCCTGCAATTTCGGGCCTTCAGCCTTCTTGCTGCCTGTTGGCGTGAATCCCCGCAGCGCAATGTTCCCTTCCATTGCCTTTGCAAGCGAGGCGGATATAGTTTCCTTTGAGGACTTTGTGTCCGCATGCTGTTCCATTGCCCTAAGCAGGCCGCAGACTTCCTGGCTTGGCACTGCCTCCATTTCCGCAAGCACGCTTTTGATGTTTATTTCTTTTTTAGCATCCCAGTTGAGGGATATCATTGCCGATATTTCCGCGCTTGCGGGGAGCAGGTCGTCTGCAATCTCGCTTGCCTTTAGGATTTCTCCCAATATGGCACGGGCTTTTGGCTTGAACTGCGAGCCGAAAAGCGGGTTGTATTCAGTATCCCCAAGCAAGAGGTCTATGTGCAAGAAACCCGCGCGCAAGCGCAATGAGCCTATTTCGCGCTTTATTCCCTTGATTGCTTCGTTTCCTGCGGCTGCTGAAGCGGAAGCGATGTAAAGCACTGCGCGCGCGCTCTCAAGCTTTTGAATCAGTGGAACTATGCTCCTGCCTGAAATATACGTGCAAGTGGCCCCGTCGCCGGTTCCCTCGATTGTTCCCCATGGCGTGAAGTCGGATTTTACGTATTCAGCGAGGCTTTCTGCCATATCCCTGGCCGTGGCGTTTGAGCCGTCGTATTTGTACATGTAGTGCCATGCGAAAAAGTGCGCCGCAGCCACAGGAACCTTGAAATCCCCCGTGGTGCCGGCTAATTCCAGCAGTGCGCTTGTTGCGTAATCGCCGTATGGCTTCATGCCCTCCTTTTCCATTGAATTGAGGGAATAAAGGACTTCTGCTGCCGCAAGGGCTGTGACTAGGGGTTTGGAGGGGCCGCCAAGCTCTTCCCGCAGTTCATTTGTGCCGTTAATCATACACTTATTACCACATTATTTATTATTAAAGCTATTGACTGGGCGCTTCAGCCTGGAAATTAAAAATAGGCAGGGCAATGTTTCAGTACTGCCTTGCGATGTAGACGATTTCCTTTGCTTCCTTGCCGCAGTGGATGCACTTCTCGCCCGCCGCGGGTTTTTCGCCCTTCCCGAAAAGCGTGCCGCGCACGTCGCCAGTCGTCTTCGCCTTCACTTCGTCCGCGCATCCCTTGCCGTCAAAGTCTGTCGAGCACCACGGGGCGCGCGCAAACCCGCCAATCTCAAGCACCTTTGCAAGCTCGGCATAATCCTTCGCGTCCCTTATCTTCCCTTCAAAGCCTGCCCTGGACTTAGCCGCAATCCTGCCGTCCATTTCTGCAAGCAGCCTTGGAATCTCGGTTGCAAGCTTCGACTCGTGCACCTTGACTTTTTCGCCAGTGTCGCGCATTGCCACAGTGAGTTCGCCCGACTCGGCCTCCCTGCCGCCTATCTCTATCCTCGCGGGGACGCCTTTTAGCTCCCACTTGTTGAACTTGAAGCCCGGGGTGTTTTCAGTGGTGTCAATCGTGCATTTTATGCCCGCGGCCGCAAGGCTTTTCTCGACGGCCTTGCACTTCGCAAGCACCGCCTCCTCGCCGCCCTTTTTGTAAATCGGGATTATCGCAACCGTCATTGGCGCAAGGCATGAAGGCAAAAGCAATCCCTTGTCGTCGCCATTGACTGAAATCACCGCGGCGTAAATCCTTGAAATCGCGGGGCCGTAGCACGTCTGGTAGACGAACTGCTTCTCGCCCTTCTCGTCGAGGTACGTGATGTTGAACGGCTTTGAGAAATTCTGCCCGAGCAGGTGGGTCGAAGGCAATTGCAACACCTTGCCGTCTGGCATCAGGGTATCGGCTGCGAACGTGTCGTCCGCTCCGGGGAACTTGTCCCACTGCGGCCTCCTGAAGAACAGGAACGGCACGCAGAACCTGCCCGTTATGACGTTTTGCGCCATCTCCATGTCCTGATGGACCTGCGCCACCGCCTCCTCGCGGGTGGCGAACGCGTCGTGGCTTTCAATCCAGTGGAATTCCCTGCTCCTGATGAACGGGCGCGTGGCCTTGGTCTCGTGCCTCCACACCTGGGAGGAGTGGTAAATCTTCAGCGGCAAATCCTTCAATCCCTGCACCCATAGGGAATACATCTGGTACATCGCGGTCTCCGAGGTGGGGCGCATGGCGAGCCTCTCCTCAAGCTTGTTGCCGCCCGCTTCGGTCACCCAGAACACTTCAGGCGTGAAGCCTTCCACGTGCTTTGATTCCAGGTGGAAGTTCCTCTCGGGGATGAGCGCCGGGAACCAGGCAGGCACGTGCCCTGTGCGCTCGAGCTCCGCCTCGTAGAGCCTGTACATCTTCATCATGCTCATGACCGACCATGGGAGGAAGACCACAAAGCCCTTGACATTGTAGCGGATGTCTGCAAGCTCCGCCTCCTTGATGAGTTCCGTGTACCATTCCGAGAAGTTTTCAGTTTTTTTCGTTTTCATGAGAATTACCTTTTGCTCCAAGGGCGCCTTGCCCTGCCTGCCTGATTATGGCATGCGGCTGTTTTTAGCTTTTCGCAGCATCCCGCCAAGCCCGTGATATGCTTTCGGATAATTATATTTATAAATATCTGAAAATACAGTAATATCCAATGTGTGGGAGACGCATTGATAGGCGGCAGGCCAATGGCTTGCCGGACTTTGCAAAAACAGCCTTCATGGCCCTGTTTGCCTTGTTGCCTATTGTGATTCTTGCTGCCCCCGCCGTCCATGCGCAGTCCTATTCCTCCGGCGGCACTCTCGGCCTCACAATCGTGGCGACCTGCGGCGCCAACGCATCCATCCATTTCTTCAATGTCACCAACGGCAGCATAGGCACGTATTACGATTTCTACTTCATACTCAACAACACCGGCAATGTCCCGGTATCCGTCAATGCCAATTCTTTCACCAACCAGGGCGCGGACCCGCTTTTCCAGGTCCTTGCGTCAAACTACGCCCCCGCTTCCTGCGCCAACCCGCTTTCCAACTGGACAAGCGTGCCAAACAGCTCGGCCTCGCCATTGCAGGTCTGCGACGTGTTCAATTATACCACTTTCCACGACCTCCTGCTGATAAACGGCAGCTATTACGTCTCAAGCTCCCTTTTCTCGCCCGACGGCACGAACAACACAAAAAACGAGTCATTGCGCCTTTCTGGCGGATTCACCGGCGGCAACCAGACCTGCACGTACAACGAGACAATCACGCTCTTCTTCACTGGGGCGTACGGCGGCGAAACTGGCAATTTCACTCTGGTGCTTGACAACAACGTCACAACTGTCATGTTCGTCGCAGGCGACCCGCTCAACCTAACCGTGCTCAATGCCACATCGGGCTCCTATGTCAGGGTAATCGAGGACAACTCATGGCTGCCCCTCGCCCTGCCGCAATATACGCAAAGCAATGTCTCAAACGAGGCAGTGGGCATCGTTTCAGCCGTGAACGGCACTTTCCCGTCATTCACCATCGTCCCGACGGGCGGCAGCGTCTTCATCGACCCCAAGATAGGCAATTATTCGGCACGGGTCGAACTGCTTAGCTCGACAGGCTCGGTTCTTGCCACAATCTACCTCAACATAACAAACAGGGACCTTGCGTCTGATTCAGTCGCGGCAACTATGCGCAAGAGCCCGGCGAACAGGGCCAACATACAGGCGGAGAACAATTTCATTTACAGGCTTTACGACGCGTACATGACCTATGGCGGCGGGCCGACCTACAACGTGACCATCCTTTCGGACAACACGTCAACCGGCTTCCCCTCCTCTGTCAGGGCCGCCATGCCCATAGCCCTCAACCTGACTGCAAGATATGCCAACAACTCGCCAATCGCGAACGCCACCATAGAAATCATGGAGAAAAACGGCTACATTTCATGGGCAATGAACCAGTTCACGGACTCCAATGTGACCAATTACGGCTATGCATACACGCGCACTGATTCAAACGGCAATGTCCAGTTCGTCATCACCCCTACAGGCGGCGTTATCGGGCAGGAAGCCAAAATCGGGCCATATACGCTTGTCATGGTGGGCAAATACCCGGGCGGCAGCCAATTTTTCTCAAAGGAATTCAACGTGACAAACAGGGACTATACAATAACCCCCTCGTATAACGGCGGCACCCTGCCAAACAGGGCAAACCTCGACGCCGCGATTCTTTACGTTTTCAGGGCCTATGACAGGCTCAATGCGTGGCTTGTCTATGGAACATGATAAAACCTGCCTCCACTGGCATGAAAAGGTAATTTTAAATGTATCGCGGCAATAAGCATAAGGGGAGGAAATTGGGTATTAAGCCACGCTCATTGCTACTGTTCTTGTTATTTGCCGCGCTTTTTGCATTGCCCGTTGCATATCCCTACATAATAAACGCCACCATAGCCTCCGACAGCACCGGGCTTCCCGTGGGCCTTTACTACGACACGAGCGCCAAGAACTTCCTTGACGGCACGACAAGCAACCCGAACGTCAAGCTGCGCGTGTATTACACCAATTCGGGGGACATAGCCGACGGCTCATACGGCGGCTTCGCATACCGTGTTAACTCGAGCTATTACGTTTTCACCACCACCACTAACGGCATTTACGGCCTTGACCCCTTCGGCTCGGAACAGGGCAGCCCAGGGGCTTATTACAGGGACACGACCTCTGCCCTTGACACCCCGGGCGTCTATCCCGCCTATGCCTATGCCGTGGTCTCGCCGGATTCAAGCCCCGGCCTGACTGACAGTTTCGTATTCATCCCGCAATCCGGAGGCTGGATGAGGGGCTCTTATTCGGTCCCCTCCTTCGCCTCATCGTACAACCAGAACACAGGTCAGGTGACCCTACTGGGTTTCAGCTCCATAACCGGCACGGCAACCACGGGCCCCTCGACAATAAGCGCCGACAACCAGCAGATAGCCATAGGCGTTTGCACTGACACCGTTGGGCAGAACTGTTCCTCCTCAACCCTTACAACACGGACTGGCACCGTGCTTCTCCAGACTGGGGTGACAGCAGCGCAGGCAAAGGCGTCATCCCAGACAAGGTATCTTGTCTATAACGGATTTTCAACCTCCTTTTCAGTTGGCGTGGACCTGTCATGCTCCTCCCCGTCATACTCGCCCTCGGGCACTGTGTATTACGGCGACAACCTGACGATAAGCACCGTCGTGAGCAATGCGGGCAATGTCAATGCCTCTACGCCTTTCAACGTGACCTTCTACAGGAACAGCATAAGCCCCTCAAACGTGCTGGGCTCCACGGTTGTTTCCGGCGAAATACCGCCCGGCTCCACCACGACGCAGAGCATCACGATAAACACGTCCATGTGGAACCTGTCAAATGCGAATGACAACCCGACCACGTTCTGGGTGTCATGCGACAGCGCGAACGTGCAGAACGAGACAAGCGAGTCCAACAACAATGCCTCAAGCCAGAAGACCATATACAAGGTAGTGTTCATGGACGTTTACGTGGACGGCAGCCTGTCAACGAACTTCACGTACGCGGGCAGGCCTTACAATGTCACAGTGGTTGTCTACGACTCGGCCGGCGGCTCGCACTTCGGCGACATAATCAGGCTTGCCGAATACAATGGCGTGAGCATATTCGCGCCCATACAGGTCTGGGCCGCCAACAATACCAATTATTCCCTCAAGCCGACAAGCATGGCGCAGGTGATGGCGAACGAGTCGGGCATGGCGTCGTTTGCATTGATACCCACGGGAAACAGGACATACGTGCTTGACCCGGCACTTTACACTTCGGCACTCGGGCCGTATTACATCTCCGTCTCGTCTTACACAAGCTCCGGCACCGCGCTCAAGTCGGTCAACATGACAGTTGTCAACCCCAATCCGCAAAACCCCGGGCTATTGAGGACAGGGATAATCAACCAGGGACAGGTGGCTGCGCTGAACAACATCGTGGCCTCGCTGTACTCTTACGTCACGAAATGGCTGTCCTGAAAAAGTGGTCAATTTGCACAAGGCATCAGTTTATGCATTTCTCGCCATTGCGGCATTCATCCTAGCAGGCAACCTTTTCGCCACTGTTAGTTTCGTCGACCAGTCCAATAACACATATTGGCTGCACTGGGACAGCGGCACTGAAAGCTACAAGGACAGCAGCCTGACAAACCAGGACAACCTCTGGCTCAAGGTCTGCCAGCCGGGCTATAACAGCTCCAGGGTCGGGCTTTTCTTCATTGAAAACAACACCACTTCATATGTCCACAACTACGGCCCCGGCCTGGCTTATTTCGTGCCCGACCCGGTCAACTGCTCGCTTTACGACATAGACGTGCAGGACATAAAGTCGCGCCTGCCCGGGCTTGTCACCGTCGTCTTTTCAAATTATACGAGCCTCGACGTGACGCGCGACCAGCAGGAGAAAATGGACGCACCCGGCGGCTGGCTTGTGGGCAGCTACCGCGCGAACATGAGCCAGTCCGGCTCCGTTGTCACTGTAAATATCACGGACGCATACACAGGGCTGCTTTGCACAAGCCCCGGCCTGCGGCTGACCAACTATTCATGGCAGCTTACGGACAATGTCTCGAGAATGAGCAACGTGGTGGGCGTATACGACTCGAACGACAACCTGATAGGCTCCGACTTCGTGCACGTAGGAATACCACAGAACATATCTGTTTCAGGCACTGCCGCGTGGGTAAGGATAAACGGCATCACGCCGTCAACTTGCGATTATGACCCGAACTGCATTGCGCCAAACATGATGTGCCCGGACGGCACGTGCGCGTGGACGTGCGTGGAGTCGGGCGGCGGCGGGTCAAAGCCCCCGCGCATGAACCTATCGGCAATACTCAATTCTACGGGCGGCACGTATTTCAATGCCAGGATGAACCTGACAGGCTGGGCAAACGCGACAAGCGCCAATTCCTCTGACATGGTTACTTATTACCTGAAATGGTACCAGGACGGCACTCTGCGCTACGCCGACCACGTTTCAAATGCCTCGACTTTCGCACTTGGCAATTCAACCCTGGGGCTCTGGCACATGGGCGAAACCAACGGCACCCTAGTCGCAGACGCCACGGGCAGGTTCAATGCGACTGCGACAAGCGGCGCAGGCGTCTCTGCGGCGCGCTTTGGAAATGCGAGATATTTCCCGCAGGAATCATATTCTTCAAACTCGCAGGCGGCGGCGCAAATCTACGCGAACGTCACTTCTGCCCAGATGTCCGGCCTTAACGCATTGTCGGTTGAAATGTGGCTTCGCCCCAACCTCTCTGCCAATTATTCCGGCAACAAAACCAACATGGACTATATCGTCCTTGGCGGCAACCTCTCCCAGCTCAAAATCGGCTATTCGTTCTCATCTGGCAGGCTCTACGCCACTGCTATTGACAAGGCGGGGGCGTGGAACTCTTCCACCATCTCCGGCGGCGGCATTGTGAGGAGCCTTGCCGAGTCCCCGTCCGGCAAGCTTCTTGCAGGGACCGACATCGGCCTGTATTCAAGCTCCGACGACGGCGCCACTTGGAGCTATGCGGGGCTTTCCACCCTTGTGAATTCGATTCTGGTGATGCCCGACGGCTCTGTTTATGCTGCGGGAGATGACGGTGCGGGCACGGCCAAGGTCTATTATTCGGCCTCAAACCTGTCCAACTGGACAGACACTGGCTCGCTTTCAGGAGCAACCACCGCCACGCAGCTTGCGCGCGCGCCTGATGGCTCAATTTACGTGGCCACGGACACCGAGAACATATTGAAATATTCGGGCGGCTCATGGCAACTCTCATGCGGCTCTGTTGTCGGCGCCACGGCAGTCAATTCCCTCATGATAACTTCGCAGGGCACGTTCCTCGCGGGCAGCGCGTCAGGGGAGATTTACAAAAGCGCGGACTGCTCCAGCTGGTCTTCGGCTTATTCAGGCTCGGTTTCGGTAAACGCGTTCCTGGCGGCGGACGATGGCTCCATCTACGCGGCCGCGTCACAGACATCCACTTCGGGCAGGGTGCTAAAAAGCACTGACAATGGCACGACTTGGGCAAACACCGGCACGCTCACAAGCGCTTCTGACGTCCAGTCCCTGCTTGAAGGCTCGGACGGAACAATCTACGCGGGCGCGAGGATTGGAACAAGCTCGTCCTCATACAGGAGCAGGGTGTACAAGAGCGCTGACAAGGGCGCCTCATGGTCGCTCATGAACGCCAACATAGGCCCCTCGACAAGCTCCAAATACGTCCAGTCCCTGCTTGAGGCATCAACGGGCATGATTTACGCGGGCACTGGCGAGAGCGGGATAACGTATTACCTGGGCACAATAGCGCCGTTCTCGGGCAACCTCTACACTGGCCCGCTTGACAGCAGCCAATGGGAATACATCGCATACAGCGCCAATTCCACAACAACCAGCATTTACCTCAACGAGTTCCAGGCGGCGAATTTCTCCTTCGGCATGCCGGCAATGACATTCGACACTGCGCTCATAGGCAGGGGCAAGGCGAATTATGAGCCTGACAACGGCTTTGCCACAGGCTCGCGCAACTCCGGCTTTGTCGGCCTGATTGACGAGGTCCGGATTTTAAACGCCAGCATAGGCCAGCAGGCAGCCCGCTCCACGTATGGCTGGTATTCGCCGTCCGCGCTTGTGAATGTCCAGAACTTCTCGGGCCTGGTCTCATACCAGAACTGGACACTCGAGGTCACGCCCTCAAACGGCATCAGGGGCCAGGCGCTCAACTCTAGCCCCGTATATATATCATATGCCAACATCCCGCCTGTCATGGCGAACAGCACAATACTCAATGCCACAAACGGCACTTACGCAGACAGCTCCGGAACCCTTGTGGGCTTTGCCAATGCCACTGACGCGGACAACAACACATTGTCATATTACTATAAATGGTACAAGAACGGGGCATTGTTCTCAAGCGGCGTGGCTGCGGGCAATTACACGCAGGGCAGGCTTGTGAACATTTCCTCCATACCAAACTCGTCCCTGTCCGCGGACTCGGTCTGGGTGCTTGAAATCACGCCTTTTGACGGGCTGGACAATGGCACCGCCCTCAACTCATCGCCCTTTGCCATCTCGCACATGCCCCCTTCGATTCCATCCCTGCGCGTGCTCAATTCCACTGGCGGCACTACGTTTAGGAACGGCTCCGTGCTTGTAGGCTATGCCAACGCGTCGCAGGCTGACAATGACACGCTCAATTACACTTACAAGTGGTACAGGAACGGGGTGCTCAATTCCACGGGCAGTTTCGGCCCGGTGCTGCAAGGAATTGAAGCAAACATAGGCAACTCCACGCCTGCCGTGGGCGGGGACAGGTGGAAATTTGAGGTCACCGCTTCAAACGGCTATTCCAATGCCACGTCCTCTGTCTTTGTGGCAGTGGGCTCCGAGCCGCAGCTCTCGCTTGTCCAGATAAGGAACTCCACGGGCGGCAGCGCGCTTTACACGAATTCCAGCCTTCTCGGCTATGCAAATGGCACTGACTTTGACGGCAACAACCTCGGCTATTACTACAAATGGTATCTTGACGGCACCCTGAATTCAAGCGGCTCTATCGGGGTTGTTTCCGCGCCGTCTAACGCAACCCTGCGCCCCGCGGGAATCGGCAATTCAAGCCAGCTAAGCGCGGAACCCGCGCCGCCAAACTGGCAAAGCGTTGACGAGGCGTCTATGGACGGCCTCACGTCCTACGTGTTCGCGGATTCGGGCTCATACCTGCTCGACCTCTACACTGTGACGTCCGGCATTGTGCCTTCGGGCTCGCCAATCACTTCATTGGAACTCTTCGCGGTCGCAGAATCATTCGGCGCTGGCACTGGCGGGACCGTGGAGCTTGCGATACGCGAGCACAATGTGACGACCCTGGGGGCAGCGCACTCTGTCACTTCCTCGTGGGCTACATACTCGGATTCATGGCAATACAGGCCAAGCGACTTTGGCAACTGGAACTCCGCGGACATGTCAAGCCTGCAAATCGGCGTAAAGGCGAAAGGGCCGGCGACTTCAGGCTCGACCTTTGTCACGCAGGTATATGCCATTGTCAATTACTCTACTCCAAACGGCTTCGCGTCTAGCGCGCTTGTGAACATAGCCAACATCACAGGCACGGGCGTAGTGAAGCACCAGAACTGGACCCTTGAAGCCACCCCCACAAACGGCCCTGTCAATGGCTCTGCCGTAAATTCCACCACAATCACCGTGCTGGACACGGCGCCCGTGACTTCGGTCCCCGCAATAGCGCCGCCAACCATTTACCAGAACACGTCGCAGGTGTCGTGCGTGAACGGCACGAGTTCCGACTTTGACGGCGACAATGTGTCATTCTACTACAAGTGGTTTGTCAATGGCAACTTTTCCGGCATTACAAGCCAGAACCTGACGAACTCTTCATTCTCCAATGGAGCCACCATAATCTGCCAGATAACTCCCTTTGACGGGGAGCTAAACGGCACGAGCATGAACTCGTCGCAGGTCCAGGTGATAAACTCGCCGCCTGTCACAGGCACGCCCGTGCTCTCGCCTACGCCCGCTTACAAGACCACGCCTTCCATAACCTGCAGCGCGAATTCGACCTATGACCCGGACGGCGACAATGTCACGCTGTCGTACAAGTGGTTTGTAAATGGCAATTCTGCCGGGGTTTCAAGCCAGTCAATAACGAATTCATCATATTCCAAGGGCGACTCCATAGTCTGCCAGGTAACGCCTTCAGACCCGTTTGTCAATGGCACAAGCGTCAATTCCTCGCCCCTCGCCATACTGAACTCCGTGCCGCAGATGGCATTGCAGAACTCGATAGCTAACCAGAGCGCCGGGCACAGGTTCCGCGTGAGCGCGGGCGTGTTTGACGGCGACGGGGCTTCAGACATGGCCTCGACCAACATTTCCTCGACCTCCGGCTCGTGCGTTTACGTTTCAAACTCGACCGCGGGCGGATATTTCAACGTGACATACGAGTGCTCTGGCACCGCGCTTGCATCAACTACTGTCTCAATCGGCTTCACGGACAAGTCGGGCGCTTACAATGCCTCGACTCCTTCAGTGGCTGCATATCCAAACCACCTGCCCGTGGCAACCAACGTGACTCTGGCGCCTGCCGTGGCCTACGCATCTACTTTGCAGGTGAATTGCACGGCCTCCCCGTCCGACGCGGACAATGACACGGTAACACTGAATTACCTGTGGTTCAAAAACGGCGCGTCCACTGGCATTGCCACGAGCTCCATTTCAAACGCCTCCTATGCAAGGGGCGACTCCCTTGTCTGCCAGGCCACTCCTTATGACGGCTATCAGAACGGCACGGCGGTGAATTCGACCGCGCTTGTGGTTTCCAACAGCCTGCCTGTGACAAGCGCGCCATACCTCGTGCCTTCAGTGGCAAACAAGAACACGCCTGCAATAACGTGTTATAACAACACGACGGCGGACGCCGATGGCGACTCTGTCACGTTCTCCTACCTGTGGTTTGTGAACAATGCCTCTACCGGCATAACTGGCCAGTCCGTCACCAACGCCACCTATTACAATGCAGTGGACCTGCGCTGCCAGATTACTCCCAATGACGGAATCGGCAATGGCGCGGCTGTTAACTCGACGATACTCGCCCTTACAAACACCCCGCCTGTAACCGCAGCACCGGCTCTTTCGCCAATTCCCGCATACAAGTCCAGCGGACAAATAAACTGCACCAATGGCACCACAAGCGACAATGAGAACGACACTGTGGCTTTCTTCTACAGGTGGTACGTCAACGGCGTGGCGCAGGCTGCCTCGACCCCGTACCTTGCAAGCTCGAATTTCAACAAATCGAGCTTGGTTGTCTGCCAGGTAACGCCCTTTGACGGCATCGCGAACGGCACGGCAGTCAATTCCTCGGCGCTCGTGGTGTCCAATTCCAACCCTGTGCTGGCAGTCGAAAACGTTTTTGCCAACCAGAGCGCGGGCCACAAGTTCAGGGCCACTGCCGGGGTTTATGACGCCGACGGCGGCTCTGACATAGCCTCGACCAACATTTCCTCGTCAAGCGGCTCGTGCGTTTACGTTTCCAATTCCACTTCGGGCCCCTACTTCAATGCGACATACGAGTGCACAGGCGCAGCCTTCGCCTCAAGCACCGTCTCAATCGGGTTCACCGACAAGTCGGGCGCGTACAACGCGTCTGCGCCAGCAGCGAACTCATACCCCAACCATCTCCCTGCCATCTCCAACATCAGCCTCTCGCCTTCCACGGCGTATGTGACTACGGCGCAGGTCAACTGCTCGGCGACAGGCGCGGACATCGACAATGACACGGTGTCAGTCAGCTATTCGTGGTTCAAGAACGGCGCAAGTGCCGGGGTTTCAACAAGCTCCATCACGAATGCCTCCTATGCCAGGGGCGACTCCCTTGTCTGCCAGGCCACTCCTTATGACGGCTACCAGAACGGCACAGCGTCCAATTCTTCCGCTCTTGTGATATCAAACAGCCTGCCTGTGACGGGAGTGCCGACTCTCGCGCCGCCCACGGCAGCCAAGACTACCTTAAACATAACCTGCAACAACGGGACAACCTCTGACGCTGACGGCGATTCGGTCTCATTCACTTACAGGTGGTTTGTCAACAGCGCGTATTCGGGCATAACGACCCAGTACATAACTAACTCGTCATACACCAACGGCCAAAGCGTGGTTTGCGAAATCAGGCCGTTTGACGGCACGGCAAGCGGCACGGCGCGCAACTCGAGCGCGCTTTTGATAAACAACACGGCGCCCACCACCGCTGCCCCGATACTCGCCCCAATTCCTGCCTACAAGTCAACTGCCCAGATAAGCTGCACTCCAAACAACACGTTCGACGCGGAAGGCGACACTGTATCGTATTATTACAAGTGGTATGTCAATGGCGTGGCGGTTGCCCCCTCGGCAGCTTCAATCAACAACTCGTACTTCTATAAGAATGACATTGTAATCTGCCAGGTGACGCCTACAGACGGCCTGCTCAATGGCACTGCGGCAAATTCCTCCGGGCTTGCGATATCCAATTCCAACCCTGCGCTGGCAGTCGAGAGTGTTTTTGCCAACCAGAGCGCGGGCCACAAGTTCAGGGCCACTGCCGGGGTTTATGACGCCGACGGCGGCTCTGACATAGCCTCGACCAACATTTCCTCTTCAAGCGGCTCGTGCGTTTATGTTTCCAATTACACTTCTGGCTCCTACTTCAATGTGACATACGAGTGCACAGGCACAGCCTTCGCCTCAAGCACCGTCTCGATCGGGTTCACCGACAAGTCGGGCGCGTACAACGCGTCGGCGCCCGCAGCTAACTCATACCCCAACCACGCGCCCGCGACCTCGGCGCCGTCCCTTGCACCGTCGACTGCATACAAGCAGACGCCGCAGATAAACTGCACCAACGGCAGCACCAGCGACCCCGACAATGACACTGTGTCATTCTACTATTCGTGGTCCGTCAATGGCGCTTCGGCAGGAATAGCCACATCCTACCTGACAAACTCCTCATACTCCATTGGAGACATTGTCTCGTGCAGCATAACCCCGACAGACGGCTATGCCAATGGCACGAGCCAGTCTTCGGCAAACCTGACAATCGTGAGCTCCGTGCCCTTCCCGCCTGCCAATGTGACAATCAGCCCGTCGCCTGGCTATGGCAATTCCAGCTTCACGTTCGCAGGCTATGGCGCGTCCACTCCTGACGGAACCAATTATACCTATTATTACAGGGTGAGGAACTCGACCGCCACGCTCAGGGCGTATTCAAGCAATGCCACGTTTGACTGCTCCATTGCCGCAGGCTGCTCCGGCAGGCTCTATGTGGACGCCATAATAATCAACCAGTACGGCATCAACTCGACTTCGGCGACAAACTCGACGCAGATACTAAACAGCCCGCCGTACATCGCAGTGCAAAACACCTTTGCGGACTCGGCGTCCAACCACTCGTTCACTGTTACAGGCGGGGTATATGACGCGGACGGCTCGGAGGACATCACGAACATCCAGATTTCTGCAAGCTCTGGCACGTGCACTGTCCAGTCGATATCCCAGGGCATAAAGACGCTTAACGCAACCTATTACTGCACCGGCGCGTCAGGCGTCTCCACCACCATCTCGATCACGTTCAGGGACAGCGCGTCGCAGCAGGCATCCACTACGCCTTCTGTCCACGCGTTCCCCAACGGCGCGCCCGTGACATCGGCGCCTTCCATTGTGCCGGTGCCTGTCATGAAGGCCAACCCGAGCCTGACCTGCCAGAACGCGAGCGTGTCGGACCCAGAGAATGATTCGACTTCGATGCATTACGCGTGGTATGTCAACGGCGCCCTCGTATCGGCTTCGCAGGTGATTCCAAGCTCGTACTTCAACAAGTCCGACACGGTATTCTGCCAGGCAATACCTACAGACGGCTATCTCAACGGCACGGCACAGAACTCGACGTCCTACGTGGTGCAGAACTCGCCGCCGTCCACGTTCGGGGCGGGCCTCTCTCCGGTCCCGATGTATCCTAACTCGACCGTGACCTGCGCCAACACTTCGGCGATAACCGACGCTGACGGCGACGCCGTGTCCCTCACTTACAGGTTCTTCAATTCCACAACCGAGCTTCAGGCATTCTCCCCGGCGGGCACGCTCTCGTGCTCGCCTGCCACATGCCCGGCCGGCATGACCCTGTCCTGCACAATCAGGGCAAGCGACGGGACGGACCACACTGACGCCACTGTAAGCAGGGTGATATCCTCGCCTGCCAACACGCCGCCCGCGGCGCTCTCCTCGCGGATTGTCAATTCCACCGGGGGCAGCGGGTTCAGGCGCGGCTACATACTTGTTGGCATGGCAAACGCCACCGACAACCAGTCAGACCCGGTATATTACAATTACAAGTGGTATCTCAATGGCACGCTCAATTCTTCGGGCTCGTCTGCGTACTTCGCCCAGGGCATTGAGTCCAATGCCGCAAACAGGACCGGCGGCATAGTTAAAGGCCAGAGATGGGTGCTTGAAATCAGGCCAAGCGACGGCATGGCTGACGGCCAGGCAATCAATTCCACCGAAATCACTATAGGCAACACGCCGCCGACAGACTTCGCAGTCGGCATATCCGCCCCTGCATACCCCGGCACGCTTGTGAACTGCACCAACCTGACGCCGTATTCGGACGTTGACGGGGACAGCCTGGCAGTGCGCTACCAGTTCTCAACTGGCTCCGGCGTGGTGCAGGCGTTCTCATCCTCGAGCCAGTTCGCATGCTCTGCATCCACTTGCCCGGCAGGCACTAACCTGACGTGCACTGCAAGCGCGTTCGACGGCACAGACTACACCAATGCGTCGGCGTCTACCACCATCCAGTCGATACCCAATGCGCCGCCGCAGGCGGGTTCTGTCAGCCTGCTCAATTCCACAAACGGCACCTACGTTGCCAGGCAGAACGCCATATACGGCTGGGCCACGTCAACTGACCCCAATGGCGATTCAATATCGTATTACTATTCATGGTACCTCAATGGGGCGAGGAACAGGACCGGCTTTGCCTCCGGCTTCCAGTCGGGGGTTTCCGGCCTTGTCTCGTCAATCCCCGCTTCTGAAGTCGTGAAAGGCCAGATTTGGACGCTTGAGGTTGTCCCGACGGACGGCACCCTCAATGGCACTGCGGCGAACTCGTCGGCCCTCACCGTGCAAAACACAGCCCCGCAGGCGCCGTACCTGATTGCGCCTTCAAGCGGGCAGGTCCTGACAAACGGCAATGTCAGCTTCGACTGGTCCGACTCCGCCGACCCTGACGGCGACAATGTGTCGTATTACCTCTACATGGGCACTTCGCCAGGCCCGGCATTCTATGGCATTTCAACTTCATCGGCAACCAACTTGTCGCTCTCGCCAGGCACGTATTACTGGCGCGTGGCAGGGTTTGACGGCACCGGATTCTCTGCGAATTCCAGCGAGTGGAACTTCACGATAGACTTGAGCGCGCCTTCGGTTCAGTTCGTGGCGCCCACGCCCGCGCAAAACTACATAGGCAGCACTGGCAGGCTTGACATAAACGCGTCAATCAGCGCGGTTGCAAACATCTCTTCATGCACTGTCACCATCAACGGCATAAGCTTCAATGGCACGTTGAGTTCGCAGGCGCCGCCTGCCTACTGTTCCTATTCGCTCCCAACTGCGCAGGCAGGCTCATACAACTATTCCGTTCTCGTGGCGACAACGGATTCAAGGCTTGGCTATTCAGGCACCAGGACCTACATGGAGAACTCGCCGCCAAGCCTGGTTTCTGTATCGTCCGCCAACGCAACTGTGGCCTTCGAGCAGCCCTGGCAGGTCTATGCAAATGCGACGGACCTGCAGTCGAGCCTGCAAGCACTCAACTATTCGTTCTACCTTGGCACGAGCCTGTCGTCTCTTGCGCTTGCCCAGTCCGGCACGTCGCCTTCGGCATATTTCAGCCTTGCCGACAACACGACCTATTACTGGCAGGCTGTCATATCCGACGGCCTGAATTCGACCTCGAGCCCCGTGTTCGCGCTGCGGGCCGACTTCTCCGAGCTTGCTGCAAGCATCGCGTCGCCCGCGCAGTCGCAGGTCATTGCCGACACGCTCGACTTCGCCATGGTCTACAGGATACTCAACCCGCAGAATTCCATATCGTGCTCCTACGAGCTTGCGGACTCGAACGGCACTGTGATAAACAGCTCGGCCATAGCGTGCAATGCCACAAGCCTTTCTGTGGCTGCGCCTGCCTATGGCACCTATACCGTCAGGCTCTATGAAACGGATTACCTCGGCTATTCGCACACAGCCAATGCCACGTTCTCGCTCTCGCAAAGCCCGCCGCCCGTGTCTTCGGGAGGCGGGGCTGTGGAGCGCAAGCTGCAAGTCGACCTCGCCGCTACCTGCGCAGGCGAGACCGCCACCATAACAGTCAGGGACTATGCCACGCGCCAGCTGCTTGACTCCTCTGTCGAGGTCACGCCGTCAAGCCTCGGTCTCTCGCCCGTGTCTGTTTCAACCTCCTCCGCCGGCAAGTACGTCTTCGTGCCCGAGGCAGGCTCATACCAGCTTTCAGTGTCCAAGGTGGGCTATTCGTCCACAAGCAAGTACTTCACTGTCCAGTCCTGCGCAGTGCCGCCGTCGTGCCGCAACCTGACAGTCTCGTGCCAGAACGATTATGACTGCTGCTCGGGCATATGCACGGACGGCATATGCTCGCTTGAGCGCAACCAGACGCCTGTTGTGCTGCCGCCAATCAACCTTACAGTGAACGCGCAGTGCACCCAGTTCTACGGGAGCGCGTCGGTCAGCCCGCCGGACGCAACACTAAGCCTTTACAGGATTGTGAAAAACGTGAGGGTGCCTGAAAGCCTGTTCCACAACGGCACGGGCGCATACATATTCCAGCCGTCGCAAAACGGCACGTTCGTTGTCACTGCGGTGCGCAATGGCTATCTCTATTCTGAAAAGCAGTTCGAGGTGGTCGACTGCGCCAAGCCGCCTGCTTGCCTGCCGGACGGGCAGGTCTGCTCGCTTGGCACGAGCTGCTGCTCCGGCTACTGTTCCGAGGCGGCGGTATGCGAGGCGCGCCTGCCGGTGTCGCAGTGCAAGCTGCCAAGCGCGTCCTGCCAGTCCACGAAGGAATGCTGCTCTGGCGAATGCGTGGCAAACAGGTGCGCCGAGTGCTCGCCGCTATTGCAAAAGTGCCAGATTTCATCGGACTGCTGCACGGGCTTCTGCAACATGGAAGGCAGGTGCGTGCTTGGCGAAGTGGTGCCTGCCCCGGGCATCCAGCTCCCGCAGATACCCGTGGAATCCATTGCCCTGCCGCTTGCGTGGCTCGTGCTTGCGGCCTCCGCGTACATGGTTTACCGCGTTTCAATCGGCATGGCGTTCTTCCCGATAGAGCTTGGATTGCTGCCAGTGGTCGCGGGCATGTTTGTGCACCCCGTGATTGGAATCGCAGTCGCAGCCATAGAGCTAGTTATTGTGACAAAGTCCGGCCTGCCCGCGACAGTCAAGGAATTCCTGGCGAGGAGGAGGCGGGGCAAGGGCGACGGGCAGGTTCCGCCCCAGGACATTCCTATCGGGGATTATGGCCTCCGGGAACAAAAGGAAGGGCCGCAAAAGCCGGCGCCGCCCGCGCCAAAGGAAGATTAGCCTGCGCGCCTTGCCTTATTCCGCAACCCCAATCCCGGCATGCCGGCATATTTGGCGATTGTCGTTGTAATCTGGTTTTAATCCTTGCCTTTTCCAATGTTTCAATAACGTGCGTCCAGTTAACCAAAGGGGGTTTGTTTGAATGATTGCAGATGAAATCCTGTCAAAGCTTGACATATTGCCGCTTGACAAGCTGCTTGGGCATGAGCAGACCATAAAAAAGAACGAGATTTACCTGAAGGAGGCAATGCTCAACATAGGCAAGCTCGTGGACCCAATCATAGTGGACAAGGAACATCACGTGGTCCTTGACGGCAACCACAGGTTTTCAGTGCTCAAGGCAATCCAGTGCGTCAGCGCAGCTTGCCAGGTTGTCGATTACGATGACGAGGAAATAAAGGTGGGCGGCTGGCTCCCGACAACCGGCGTGTTCCCAAGCGCAGTGGGCAAGCTCAAGTGCGAGATTGTGGATTTCGAGGCTGGCAAGGCTGCAGTGGACAACAAGCAGGCGTATTTCATGGCAATGACAAAGACCGCGTCTGGGCTGAAATGCTGCCTTTACGCTTCAGGCGGCAATTCCCTCGACGAGATTATAGCGGACCAGCAGGCCGTGCTTAAGGGCATCGGCGCGGCTGACGGCATGGGATATATCGAGGACTTCAAGTGCATGGAGGCGGTCGATTCCGGCAGGACGGTGCTTTACAGGCGCAATTTCACTAAAAGCGAGATTGTCGCAAAGGCAAAGACGGGAGTCCCGCTCCCGCCAAAGTCCACCAGGCATTCGATACCTGACAGGATTATCAGGCTCAACCTGCCTTTGGGCTGGCTCATGGAAGACGACATAGTGACTGCCAGGCAGCACATGGCAGAGATGATAAAAAAACGGGCGGCGGACTTTTCAATCCGGCGCTACACCGAGCCTGTGCTTGTCATATACTAGGCTGTTCTTTTTTTCGGCAGGCAAACTTGGCAGGCGCGGCTCTGCCATTCCTATTTCTTCTTTTTGATTTTGTCAAGAAGGTATTCGAACCTGTCGTACCTTGCCAGGGCATTGAAGTGCCCCGCGCCTTCCACTATCTCGACTTTGGTGTCCAGCATGTCGGCAAGCTCCTCTGCCTTTTTCAGCGGCACGTAGGGGTCGTTGTCCGAGGCTATGACGTGGAATTCTTCGCAGTTGGCCATTATTTCCTTCCACTTGAACCTCCTTTGGGTGAAACTCTTGTTCAAGTCGTCGAATTTGGGGTTGCCAAGCGTGCCCCGGAAACCGGAAACAAGGTATGCCGCCTTTGCAGGCGCTGGCATGTTCTCAATTATTGAAAGCGCGAACGCCACGCCTACGCTGTGCGCCACGAAAATGGTGCCGGGGCCGCACATGGCCTCGTATTTCTTGAAAACCCTGTGCCAGTTGTCTATCTCCTGGCCTTCGGGCGTGGGGAACCTCGGGGCTATGGCTTCAAACCCAGCCTTCTTGAGCTCGCGCTTGAGCCAGGGTATCCAGTTCTCCTCGGGGCTGCCATAGGCGCCGTGGAATATGAAAACAGTAGTCTTTTTTTCGGGCATGCTGTTATTACGCGCCCCGCATTGATAATACCCTGACATTGGATGAAATACGGTTGAAAAATGAAAATTCGTGGCATTGGGGCGGGCGCGGGGTTTTTATTCACGTTTATCTAAAATTTACAACATGCAACTCCTGTCCCAGCAGCCTGAATCAAAAAAGCCAGGCAATGTCTTCCTCAAGCTTCCCATCTTGAAAAAGCTCGCCTCAAAAAGAGTTGCGGCCGGCAAGCATGCCGCGAAGGAAACCCCGGACGTGCAGTCCGGCGTTTGTCCAGCCGGCCCGTCGGGCAGCTCAAAGGCATATGACCCTGTTTTTTCAGCCAAGGCATGGCTTGTGGACAGCATCTCCCGCAGCATGTTTTACGTCCCGGTCATAGGCCTGTGGGAATATTTTGTCGCGGGCATGGGTAGCTCGAAGGTCCTTGTCTCGCGCGGCGCCGCAATTCTGCTTAACTTCGTAATCGGGAGGGTGCACGGCAAGGCGCGCGAGCTTGCATGCGTGCTGACCCACACTGGCGACTTCAGCCCGCCGGGGAGAAAGAAGCTCGTGGAGACGGTGACAGGGGCGATAGTGGGCATTACCTCGTATCTTGCCGTGTTGGGCATTGCTGGCGCTTCAGTCATTGAATCCATAATTGCCGCGCCATTCGCTTTCATCTTTACCACTTTTTCCGGATATTACTTTGGCAAGTTCCAGGACTTCATGCGGATAAAGTTCAAGGCAGTGCCAGTATTTGACAAGGAAACGGCAAAACCCGAAAAGGCTTCCGTCCAGGCAAATCAATGAGCCTTTCCGCCTTGCCGCGCGGCTTTTGCCTTTTGATGGGCTTTTATTAATCCTGATTGCCAATTATTGCGTGGCGATGACGACACCGTCCCAGAATGAGCTTCCTACCGGAGGCGGTGATTGACGGAGTAGCTTCCGAGCCACTTAATTGTCATGAATTCAAATGCCCAGCAGGGGGCTGCGGGTTTTCACCATGGATTTGGGGTTTGCCATTGTCGCATTGGTTGTAATCCTTGCAGCAGCCCTGATAGCATTGAAAATAGCCGGCAAGGTCGCAGGCTTTGTCAGCCGCGCACTCCAGCTCGTCCTCTCGATATTGCTTGTCCTTGGAATACTGGCGGCGGCAATCCTCAAGATTCTCGGGATAATTTGATTGCTGAAAAGGCAATCGGGCCCGGCATTTGCCCAGTTTTGCCGCATTTTGCCATTCTATAAAAAATATATTACCAAAACGATAGATTATTATAGCCCGCCCCGAATCTTCTAAACGTGTCCAAGCCCAATTATCGGAGCGGCAATCCTGCCTCCCTTGCATCCGAATACAAGCTCGTTCGGCTAAACAGGGACCTCCGCCTTCTTAGCATGTGCAACCAGCTCATAGTCCACGCCGAGGACGAGCGCCAGCTTCTCTCTGACATGTGCAAGCTCATAGTTGAGAAGGGCGGCTACAAACTTGCATGGGTGGGCATTGCGCACCACGACAAGGAAAAAACTGTTGAGCCGGTAGCCTATTTTGGCATTGGGAAAAAATACATTGAAAACGCCAGGATTTCATGGTCTGGCACCTCTTTTGGCCACGGCCCTGCCGGGACCGTCATAAGGACCGGAAATCCCGTGATTGTCCAGGACACTTTTTCCGACCCGGGCTTTGCGCCCTGGCGGCCCATTGCAGTCCGCTTCGGGTTCCATTCAGGCGTTGACCTGCCGATAAAAATCAATCGCTCCACAATAGGCGTTCTTGGCATATTCGCCGCCGAGGCCAATGCGTTTGACAAAGCGGAGGAAAAGCTTCTTTTGGAGCTTGCCGGCGATCTGTCGTATTCTATCAAGAGCCTGCGCGAGCGGGAAGAGCGCGCCAAGGCTGAAAAAAGCCTGGCAGAATCTGAGGAGAGGTACAGTACCACGCTTGACAACATGATTGACGGCTGCCAGATCATAGGTTTTGACTGGCGTTATCTTTACATCAACGATGCGGCCGCCGGCCACGGCCGCAAGAAAAAGGAGGAACTTGTCGGCAAGACCATGATGGAAGCGTACCCGGGCATCGAGAAAACGGAGATGTTTGCGCAGCTCAAAAAGTGCATGAAACAGCGGGTACCTGTGAACATGGACAACCAGTTCACCTATCCAGACGGCGGCAGGGGCTGGTTCAAGCTTAGCATGACCCCCGTCCCCAGGGGGGTGCTCATATTGTCGGAGGACGTGACTGCGCACAGGAGGGCGGAGGAGGCCCTGCGCAAGAGCGAGATACACTACCGGAACCTGTTCGATTCCGTGGTGGACGGCGTGGTCGTGCTCGATGACAGGGGATTTGTGACATCCGTGAACCGGGCGGTGATTAGGAGATACGGCCACGACCCCGGCTATTTCATTGGCAAGCGCTTTGCGCGCCTGGGCATATTCCCATCAAGGCAGCGGGCGGCTCTTGAGGGCCTTTTTTCCAAAAAGCCGGGCGACCGCGCCCATGAGACCGAGGTAAAAGCCAGGTCCGGGGAGAGCATTCCGTCCGAACTCATTACTACTTCGCTCGTTGTGGAGGGCAAGATGGCAGGCTTCATAGTCATTATGCGCGACCTGAGCGAGAGGAAAAAGGCCGAGGCAGCCCTAAACCTGGAAAGCAGGCTCATCAATTCCACGCTGGACTCGGTTTACCTGCTAAACCCTTCGGGTCGCATTCTCTACGCCAACGACGGGATGCTAAGGATGCACGGATATTCCCAGGACGAGGTCCTCAAACTGCGCATCCAGGACCTCTCCGACAGGCCCAACAGGCTTGCAGTCCCTGAAAGAATGGAGAGGATAGTCGGCGAGCGATACCATACTTTCGAGACGGTCCACGTGCGTAAGGACGGGAGCAATTTCCCTGTCGAGGTTCACGCCAGTTCCATCATGGTCGATGGCAAGAGGACGATACTTGTCGTGGCCCGCGACATAACGGAGCGCAAGAAGACTGAGAAGGAGCTTGTCAACCTCCGCCTCGGCTTCGAGTACACTGACCAGATACTCTTCATGACCGACAAGGAAGGCGTGTTCACATATGCCAATCCTGCTTTTGAGAGGACATACGGCTATTCCCGTGGCGACATAGTAGGAAAGGTGACCCCCAGGATACTAAAGTCCGGACAAAGCAAGCGCAAGTATTATACGCGGTTCTGGAAACTCCTGCTCTCAAAAAAGACCGTCCATGCGGAGATAGTGAACAAGGCTAAGGACGGCAGGTTTATCAACATCATTGAGACCGTGAACCCCGCCCTTGACGAGGCCGGCAACATCACCGGGTTCCTGGCCATCCAAAGCGACATAACTGAGCGCAAGAGGTCCGAGGCAGAGCTGTCTTTCAAGACCGCCCTGCTCGAGGCGGAAAACGAGACTACCAAGGACGGCATCATGGTGGTGGACGACAAGGGAGAGATACTGCTGGTAAACAGGGCGTTTGAGGAGCTGATGAGCCTGCCAAAATCCTTGCGCGGAACGCACGACGACAAGAAAGTCCTTTCTTTCGTGACGCCTAAGTTTGAAAATCCCAAGCAGTTCCTTGCGAGGGTCAAATACCTATACGCGCATCCCAGGGAAAATGGGACCGACGTGGTTCAGTTCAAGGACGGCAGGGTTTTCGAGCGCTATACCTCTGCCCTGCAAATTGGCCCGGACAAGGTGCTTGGCAGGATATGGTATTTCCATGAAATAACGGAGCACAAGAAGTACGAGGCCTATCTGGCGCGCTACCAGACAGAACTTGAGGATGAGGTCCGCCAGCGCACTGCCCAACTGGAGGCAGAAAAGAAGAAAGTCGTGGAACTCTCGCAGGCAAAGGACAATTTCATCAGGGACATGAGCCACGAGCTCAAGACGCCTCTGGCAGTCATGCTCGGGAATATCTCGCTGGTGCGCAAGATTGTAAAGCCGGAGGCCAAATCTACGCTTGAGACCATACTTACCATGCTCGAGCGCAATGGCGTCAGGCTCCATTCCTCGATAAACGAGATACTCCAACTGTCCAAGCTAGACAGCCTGGAGATACGCCACGACCCGGTGCAACTCAAGGACGTGCTGGGCGAGGTTTTCTCCGAATACCTGCCGCTGGCGCAGCTTAAAGGGATAGAACTCAAGCTGGACGCCCAGCCTGTTTCGATAACCGGCGACGCCCAGATGCTTAGGCTCTCGTTTAGCAATCTCGTCAGCAATGCGATAAAATTCACTGACAAGGGCTCTGTTTCCATCGCGCTCGAGGCTGGCGGGCAGGACGCCATTGTCCGGGTTTCCGACACTGGCATTGGCATATCCCCCGAGCACCAGAAAATGCTTTTCCAGAAATTCTTCAAGGCCAATCCGGAAGCCCCCGGAACAGGCATAGGCCTTGTGATAATCAAGGGCATCATAGACAAGCACGGCGGCAGCATAAAGGTTGAAAGCTCGTTTGGGAAAGGGACAGCTTTCAAGCTTTCAATACCAAAAGGTGGTTAGGATGAAAAAAATCCTCATAGTGGACGACGAGGTTGACATAGCAGAGACAATGAAGATGCTAATCGAACTTGAGGGCTACGCGGTGGAATATACCACCGACGCCTTGAAGGGCCTCGGCATTGTCAAGGACTTTGACCTTCTCATACTGGACATAATGATGCCCAAAATGTCCGGCAGGCAGTTCCTGGTGGAAATGAAGAAAAGGCGCGTCAAGACCCCTGTCATTGTGGCAAGTTCGGTGGGCCTTCCCGGCGAGGTCCAGGCGGAGTTGATGGCCAAATACAAGGACATTGTGGTCATATCCAAGCCTGCCATGCACACTGACCTCGTGCCGGAAATAAAAAGGAAAATAGGATAGCCCAGATTTCCGCCTGCCGCCTACATCCTGGTTGGCTGGAACAGGCCGACGACATTGCCTTCCGTGTCCTTGAAATACGCGGCAAAGCCCATGTCCCCAACCTTCATTTTCGGGACAATGATTTTGCCTCCCGCCTTTTCTATTTTTTTCACGCTGTCGTCCATGCTTGCGACCCCGATGGTTATGACCGGCGACTTGACCTCCTTGCTCCTTTTCATCATGCCGCCGTTTATCGCGCCCGCCTTCAATGGCATCCTGTCCTTGTCGACAGGCGTAGTCCTTAGTATGGTGTAATCCATCTCTGGGTACGATTCGGTCGCCCAGCCGAAAACGCTTTCGTAGAACCTCTTTGCGCGCTTTACGTCCTCTGCGGGAATTTCAAAATGCACCACGCTTTCCATTCTATCACCTTTCCAGCTCCCTCTCCTGCAGGCAGTGGATGAATTAATACCTATTTGGTATTATTTATAACCCTTTGCCGCCCCTGCTTTTTCCGGCAACTTGCCAATTGCTTACCATTATATATCGGGCAGTGAAAAGGGATTCATGGCAAGGGTTGCCACGGCCCTGTTATTCATAGTCGGATTCCTTATTCTAAGCCCGCAGCTGGCCCTTTCCCAGGTGCCCGCAGTCCCAGACCCGACGTGCGCGGGCGGTTTTCTGCCCGACGGCACATTCATCCCGAAGGAAGAGGGCGGCTGTTGCCATGGGACTGACTGCTGCAATTACGCGGCATTCACCAACCTCCCCCAGTGCGCATGCACGGGCCTTGACTGCTGCAAATACGAAGTTTACAAAAACACGCCCCTTTGCGTCATAACCCCGCCTACCAATCCTAACACCAGCCTGAACACCACGCCTCCGCCCCCACTTGGCACAGTGCCCGAACAGACTCCTTATGATGAGGAATCCTATTATAGCGGGGACTGCACTGCGCCTCCTACCGAATGCCCGATTGGCGGCTCGTCCCCGGAATTGTTGGACCCTGACATAACAAGCGGGTCCAAGTGCAGGGGGGCATGCGGCCCGGACTGCCCTGACACGTGCATGCGCATGCCCGATTACCAGACGTGCGTCCCTGACGCAAAGGGACAGTGCTTGTATGTGTGCACTTACCAGAACGTAATCCAGTGCGGGGTTCACACAGGCTGCCAGGCGCATGATGCGTGCTATGACAGATGCGCCGAGGAAAAGGGCGAAAAAAGCATGTGCTATCTTGGGGGCTTTTGCCACTGCGGGTGCGACTGGGACTGCATAAGCAAATACGGCCCCATAAACTGCGCCGAATGGATGCTTGGCTATGGCCCTACGCAGTCTGAAGTCGACTATTCCTCGCCCCCGCTGCGCTCCGGGCCTTTCAGGCTCTGCCCGCTTTAATCCTGCTTTTTCCATGCAGGCATGCTTATTTATGCCCGGATTCCAAGTCTTATCATGGCGCATGCAAATGTCTTGAAAAAGGCTGTTTTCTTCTGGCTTTTGGCACTGGTTTTTTTTGCCGCAATGCTTTTCATCCCAGCAGGCACTCTGGACTACTGGCAGGGCTGGCTTTACATGGCTGTCCTTTTTGTCCCGGTGTCTTTTGTAATGCTCTATTTCCTGAAAAGCGACCCGGAGTTCCTTGAGAGGCGGTTTAGGACCAGGGAGAAGGAGGCAAGGCAGCAGCTTGTGGTCAAGGCTACTGGGATAATCTTTTTCATCGGCTTTCTCATCCCGGGGCTTGACCGCAGGTTCGGCTGGTCGCAGATGCCTGCGGAGGTTTCGCTGGTTTCGGCGTGCCTGGTGTTAATGGGCTACGCCATTGTCTTCATAGTGTTCAGGGAGAACAGCTATGCCGGCAGGACAGTAGAGGTAGAGAAGGGGCAGAAGGTGATATCTACAGGCCCGTATTCAGTGGTGAGGCATCCGATGTATCTCGGGGTGATAGTCCTCTACGTTGCCACGCCTTTCGCTTTGGGCTCCTATTGGGCCTTGCCGCTTTTCATCCTCATTGCGCCTTTCCTAGTTATCCGGATAATCAACGAGGAGGAAGTGCTTTCGCGCGATTTGCCCGGCTATGGCGCTTACCTCGGTAAAGTCAAATACAGGCTTTTCCCATACGTCTGGTAGCATCACAGCGGCTTTATCAGTTTCAGCATGAATTCCACAAGCCCGAATTTCGCGTATGCCCTGCGGGCGCCTGCGTTCTTCACGTTCGTGTGCAGGCTGAACTGCTTCATGCCTTTCCTGCGAGCCCATTTCTCCCCCTGTTCCAAAAGCAGCGTGCCAATCCCAAGCCTCCTGAACTCTTTTTGCACGAAAAGCTCGTCAACGAAACCTTCCTCGTCTATTTCATAAACCGGCGGGATGCGCTTTATTTCCATCATCAAGTGGCCTATTATCATGCCATCATTCACCGCCACAAAGATCGCTGACTTGCGCCCTTTTATCTGCTTTTTCAAAAAGCGCCTGTAAATCTCCACGTAATTCGCCTTGCGCCTGTTAGCAACTGGATTGTATTTTGAATTAAGGTCCATGAGGCATTTCCAGTTGTTTATTATCTGCCCCATGTCCCCAAGCACTGCCTTCCTAATGATTATACCATTGCTTCCCTGGGTTTTGCCGGTTTTTTCCTTCTTGCTTTTATCCATGGGCATATTTTGGCTTCAGCACGTTATAATTATTCCACCACCGCGCCTGCCGCTTTTTTTTTGTCTTGATGTGGCAAAACGTGGGATGGAATGGTTTATAATGGTTGGTCGTGCAATCATGCCATGAAATCAGTAATAACGCCCCCCAATCAGAAACAAAATTCCCAACTCAAAGTCCTGGATTTGGCCAGCTGGGGCACTGCGGCCCGCGGCTACAGGAATTCCAAGGATACGGAGAACCTAGTAGTTGACATCAAGTCTGTTGCAAGGCTTCAGGGCGGGGAAGAATTCGGCAAGACAAAACAGGCATGGCGCAGCCTCTCTGCCTCAAAGAATGGCGGCATATTCCCGAAAATATCAATAAAGAAGGTTTCTCTCCAAAGGGCTGAAGGCACAGTGCCCGACTGCCTCTCTTCAGAGCCTAAGGAATACTACGATCACGTCCACATGCATATGCTCCCCGGCTATGGCAAGATAGGCGTGTTTGAAATAGAGCCCATGATTGAATCAATATCCTCAATAATCAAGGACGGCGGGCTGTTCTTTTTCAGCGTGAACATCGACTTCGTGTCCAAGGGGGCGATAGACCTCCTCCACGGGGCGAACGAAAGCGTGTTTCACCTCACTGACAAGATAATCAATGACAGGTTCCAGGTCATTTTCAGGTTCTGCGACACTGACATGATGGTTGAAAACAACAACCAGGCAGAAATCGCCATGCTGCGGAAAAAGCCGAACATATTTCCGATAACAAGCAGCACTGCAAATGAGATAGCAGGCTCTTTCGGGCTCAAGTATGGCCTTGCGGCAGACCGCATGTCAGTCGACGAGTTCTACTCGAAATTCAGCGACGATGCCAAGCACGTGGCAGAATACTTCATAATTGCCAAGTCAAGGAAGGACATGCCAAAGCTCGCGGTTTCAACTACTGACTCCGTGCTTCTGCCGCAATACCAGAACAAGAGCCCGGAATTCGCAGTAGATTGAAACGGCCAGTTCCCCCGCCACTTATTTAAACAGCCCTGCCAAAGAACATTTAGCTTAAGCTCTTGCGAAAATCCTCGGGGGAGGGGGCGCGGGCATGCGGCCTTTAGCATTCATTGCATGCCGGAGTGATTGGCATGGGAATTTTCAGGGCAGTCGAACAGGTCATAACCGGCAGGGAAACCTTTGACGGCGCGGGCGTGAAGCTCAACAGGATATTTTCGCACAATTTCGCAAAGGAGCTGGACCCGTTCCTTCTTCTTGACAATTTCGGCTCTGACGACCCGAGCGATTATCTCCCCGGATTCCCCTGGCACCCGCACAGGGGCATTGAGACAATAACATACATGCTTTCAGGAGAAGTCGACCATGGGGACAGCATGGGCAACAATGGCAAGATACTTACTGGCGACGTCCAGTGGATGACTGCAGGAAGCGGCATAATCCATCAGGAAATGCCCCAGAAGGCAAAGGACAGGCTTTCAGGCCTCCAGCTCTGGGTCAATCTCCCCAAATCCAAGAAAATGATGAAGCCAAGGTACAGGGGCATAACGGCAAAGCAGATTCCGGAGGTCAAGGTATATCCCGGCGTGTCAGTCAAGGTCATCGCGGGTTCCGTAGGCAGCAAGAAAGGGCCAGTGAAAGACATAGTTATTGACATGACTTATCTGGATTTTTCCATGGCCGCGCACAAAGGGCTTGAGAGGAAGGTCAATCCAAAGCACACAGCGTTCGCATTTGTATACGAGGGCGAGGCAATTTTTGTCAATGGCAAGGAGACAAAGGTCTCGGCAGGAAGCCTCGCCCTGTTCGGCAAGGGCTCAAGCGTCCAGGTGAAGACAGGGGCAAGGCCGGCCAAGTTCATACTTGTGACTGGCGAGCCAATCAAGGAGCCGATTGCATGGGGCGGGCCCATTGTCATGAACACGAAAAAAGAGCTCGAAGACGCGTTCAAGGAGCTTGAGGCGGGCACATTTGTCAGGGACAAGCCGAAACTGTAATGTTTGGGCGTTTATCCAGTGGGTCCTTCTCTGTGTCCTGTTTTGCAGCCTTTTTTTCACTTTCTTTGCCTGATTTTCCAGGCTTGGACTGTTTTGGACCGTTTTTTTGAAACGGTCCACCCATGTTTTAAATAAACTGCCCAGGCGGCTTACCCCATCAGCCAGCAAGGAATAAAAAAGCGGGCTGGAAAAGGTGGTTATGATGGGTAAGGGAAAGCAATCAAATGCCTGCACGGGGCTGGCATTTATCGCTGCCATGCTTGTAATGTCATTTGCAGGGCTTGGCCATGCGCAATTCTCCAATCTTGGCATTGGCGATTCAATCCAGTCTGGGAGGTACGTGTTGACTCTCGTTGACATTGCCAATGTGACCTATGCAGATTGCAATGACGCAATGGACAGCACCCGCAACTGGAACCTGACGTATTACAACAGCTCTGTTGCAGTCCTGAATATTTCGGATTCCAATGGCACTTTCATAAGTCAGGCCAGGATTCACTCCGCCAATCCATTCCCGCCATCCCCCGTTGTGCAGCAGAATGTCATTTGCCTGTCCAGGGACGCGCTACTCCCTGCTGGCCACACTGCCCTGGACCCTAATGGCGACGTGTTTGAAATATGGGTCAATGCCACTGACAATGGCGCGTCATCAGGCAACAAGTCTGCCCTTGTCTTTGCCAATGTGACGCAATACTATGGCTGCTATGGCTATCAGAAGCTTGGCTTTTCCGAGAAAAACTATGTTTACAAGACAAACCTGACTGCCACTAATGGCTACACTGTTGCCTTATGGGGCACTTTCCCTGGCAGGGCTACCGTCTCTGTCCAGCATGACGGGGATTCAATTGCATTGTTTGAAATGCACGAGAATACCTCCCGCCTCTACGCCACTCCGGGCGGCGATATTCTCAACATAAGCGTGTGCAAGGCATTCTATGGCGTCTCCCTGGTCAGCACTGCAGCCTGGATAAACGTTTCCTTCACGCCTGCAGGCAAGAGCTCCGACTGCTCTGTCGCGCCTGGCTTGTCAGTTACGCCCCTCTACCTGCCTTCATATCAGGGCTTTGAGTCTGAGTCCGGCAGGGTTCATTCTGTGGAAATCCAGGTCGCAGGAAGGCAGGAGGAATCGTGCGGCAACCAGACTTATGGCGTGGACTTCACGAATGCCTATGCAGGCAAGGATTTCAGCCTGGCAATAGACGGCAAGCAGGAGAGGAACCTGTTCACTCTTGCTCCAGGCGAGATAAAACAGTTCAAGGGCTGGATTGGAGTAACTCCGGGCACTGCTGCCGGGAATTATACTGTCCAGGTGACTGCATATTCGGAGGCAGACCACTGGAACCAGGTCAGCCAGGACATAAACGTGTCAGTGAATCCCTCAATTGACTATTCAGACACTTACTGGAGCGTGCCGCTTGGGATAGGCTGGTACAACATACCCTATGTCTATGGCACAGGAGTGTTTGGCTGCGACAACATAACAGAGGCCTATGGCTACCTCGCGTCGCATGGAGAATACGTGAAGCTTGAACGCTATGGCCCTGTCTTCATGCCGCCTGCAGGTCTTGATGATTCCCCATTGAGCCTGTTCGTGTTCAGCAGGGGGAGCTGCGTTATGTATGGCAATGTGCCAGCTTCCACATGGAATTCCTTGGTTAGCCCAGTCAAGGGTGGCCAGCTCGTCCCAGTCCCGCCTGCATGGGATGGCGCGCAAGTGGGCTCCATGTCAAAGGCATGCCTGCCTGGCCAGGGCGTAGAACTCTCAATCAAGAAATGGGACGGGAACAGCCAGACCTGGCTCCTGCCAAGCGCTGATTCGCGCATGAGCGTGGGCGAGGTTTACCAGGTATATTCAAGCCAATTGTGCAACCTTGACTTGTCAAGGCCGCTTGATTCGGGGTAAGAATTTGGTTTTAAGCGCAAGGGCCTTGCTGCCCGCATTGCTTGTCCTGGCGGTTTCAGCAAGCTTTGCCGCCGACCTCCAGCCTCCTGCCTTTGGCAACAATGCGTGGTTTTTTTCAGTTTCAATGCTTGCAACCCCCCTGCCCCCAGATTCGCTTGTGCTTCTAAATTACACCACAATCGGGGGGCAGAATTTTGCGACCTACCTGGTGGCAAAAGGGAATGGCAGCCTGGCATTTTACACGCCATTTGAAATTGAGAGCATATCATTTGCCTATGATGACCCTGCAACGCCTGCGCAGGACGGCGCATGGATTGAGCCAGTCAGGGAAAAGTGGGGCAGGGTGCAAAACACGAGCCAAGCAGCTCAAATACCAATAGTCCTTGAGCCTGTAGGAGACATTGCAGGCACGATATCTGATTCTTCGGGCGCGCCAATCGGCGGCGTAGCGGTTGAAATCGGCTGTTCGGGCGGTTATTCTGCAAGCACCCTGACAAGCCACACTGGCGCTTTTGCATTCCCGAATGCCAGGGCTGGCACGTGCCTCCTTGCAGCCAATGCCAGCGGCCTCTCGGCAAGGCAGGAATTCTCGCTGTCGCATGGGGAGTTCAAAATCATAGAGCTTGAATTGAAAGAGCCACAATTCCCCTGGCTCCTCCTGCTTGGGGCTGCGCTTTTGCTTGCCGTGGTTTCCTTTGGAATTTACCGCCATTCAACTGGCAAAAAGAAAAATGCTCTCAAAGCCTCAAAGCCCGATGAAGGGCACGAGGCTTCCAAGCCTGAAAGCATGCCGACAAAAAGACAGTCGGACCTGCTTACCACACTGGATACAAAGGAGAAGCGCATTGTGGAATTCGTGATTCATTATCATCCAGGCTCTGTCCGCGTGTCAAAGCTTAGGCGCGAGCTACTCATTCCAAAGACAAGCCTGACGCGCACATTGCAGTCCCTTGAAAGAAAGAGATTTTTGAAAGTGGAAAAGGCAGGCTCGCGCATGTTTGCCAGGCTAAACGACTTTTTCATTGATGCCAAGGAATAGGCCGGGCTCTTGCATGCCCCGCCCTGTGTCTTCCTATTTTTGCACCGCGAGCCATGCGGCTGCGGCAAGTGCGAAGATTGCCGACAGCCCGAATGCCACTGGCGCTCCAAAACCTGCCCAGATGGCGCCTGCGATTGCGCTGGCTGGCAGGTATGCGGCGCCCACCGCGCTGTTATACGCGCCAAGCGCCATTGCCCGCGTCTTGTCCTTTGTTATCTGGGAAATGTACGCCTTGTTGACAGACTCGTCGGTCGATACGAATACTCCGTACAATGCAAACAGGAGCGCGAACTGCCATAATTCCGCTGCAAACGCGAACCCCGCTATTATGGCGGCGTAGAACGCGAACGAGAGCACTATGACGTTTTTCCTCCCTATCCTGTCTGCAAGCATGCCGGCAGGCACTGAAGCGGCTGCATATACTATGTTGTAGAGCAGATAGAGGCCAAGTATTGTCTCGGCCGCTATGCCTACTTCGTTTGCCCTCAATATCAGAAGCGCGAAGCTGAAATACGCGAGGGAAAAGAGGACCGACACCTTGACAAATGACTTGAACCTGGAGTCGAGGGCTTTCAGGCTTGCCCAGAATTTCGGTTTTATCCTCGGCTCCACATTTTTCTCCGGCTCGCGCACAATCAGGATGATAAGCCCGACGGCTATCAGCCCCGGCACAACCGCAGCCGCGAATACCGCCCTGTAAGCGTCGAAGCTGGAACCGAAATAGGCGAGTATTACATACGCTATGGCCGGGCCAGTTATGGCGCCAAGAGTGTCCATTGCCCTGTGTATGCCGAAGGATTTCCCAAGGCTCTCCTTGCTTGACGACGCGGCGATGATTGCGTCGCGGGGGGACGTCCTCAATGTCTTCCCTATCCTTTCAAGCCCCCTGAAAATGAATATCTGCTGCCAGATTGTAGACATGGCAATGCCTATTTTTAGAAGGGACGAGAGGCCGTATCCCGCGAGAACGAACTTCTTTCTCTGGCCCTGCCTGTCCGAGACATAGCCCACGAAAATGTCAAGCAGGCTTGCGATGCTGTCGGCAATGCCTTCCATCATGCCCACTATTTCCTTGCCCGCCCCCATGAACGTGGTAATCACTATGGGTATCAGCGGGAATATCATCTCGGATGAAACGTCCGTGAAAAAGCTGACAAGCCCAAGGGCCAGTATGTTTTTCGGCACGCCCGCCATCTTCTGCTTGCCGCCTGCCTTGCCCGCCGCAGCGCCGCCCTTATCGCTTTTGACTTTTGTTTTGCCAGGTTTTGCCATTGATTGACCCCATTAAGCGTTTTGCCGCGCTTGCGCGCGGATTTGTTCCATTCTTTTATTAACATTGCCCAAGAAATGTCATTGGATTTTCTGGAATTTGGGCGACCAGCCCTATAAATCTTACATATATGCCGGGAAGCGGTTGTCATGCGCCACAGGGAAGAAATTAACCTCAAAATCGCGGAATTGGAGCGCTCCAACAAGAAGCGCGCGAAACCTTCTGCCCAGAGGCAGGACTTGATTGAGGGCTTGAAATTCGTCCAGGAAAAGGGCAAATACTCCGCCCTCCACGACTGGGAGGACAAGAAAAGCGAGCTTAAGCGCATGGAAAACGTCATGGAATTCGGCTATTACAAGTATTGCAGGCGCGGGCCGTGGGGCGAAATCTGGCCGGGCGACAGGATGGATTCCATTGCCTGGAAAATGGCTGCCTATTCATGGGCATTGAAGGTGGAATCAGTGGACGACATGAAAATCAAGATTGCCATGTCCCCCAAACTCGCGCTGAAGAAAAAGGCAAGGCAGTGAAGCGCCAGTTGTTCCTTTTTTCACTTTTTGCCCGCTGCCTGCCCCATTATTTCTATCGCCTTTTCAAGCCTTTCAGGCTCCACATTGGCGCAAATCCTGAAAAACTCCTTTCCAGCGCCGAAATCGTCCCCTGGGGCAATTGCAACTCCCTTGTCGAGAAGCCCCATCGCATAGGCAGCGGCGTCTTTGACATGCGGATGCCTGGCAAACACGTACATGCCCGATTGGGGCATGGCAAACTCGAACCCTTCCGCTTTCATAGCCTTTGCCGCAGCCGACATCCTTGATTTCCAGATTTTCACATTCCCCGCAAGTATCCCCTTCTCGTTTTCAAGGCAGGCAAGCCCCGCCTTCTGGACAAATGGCGAAACGCATGTGGCGGTCGCCTGGTTGTATCGGATTATTCTCTCGGCTATGTCCTTTGGCGCCACAACGTAGCCGAGCCGCCAGTTCTCCATGTTGAATTCCTTTGAGAATGAGCGCACCCTTATTGCGCCCTTGTAATCCGGGATTTTCTCGAACGCTATGCCCTTGTATGCCTCGTCAAGAAGCAGGGCCGTCCCATTGGCTTGTGCCTCTTCCACTGCCCGCCTGATTGAAGTTTCGCTGTAAACCGTGCTTGTGGGATTCAAAGGATTGCAGATAACCGCAACATCTGCCTTTGGCAGCGTGCCAAATTCCCAGTTATTCTCAAGTCTGGCTTCCTGCGTTGTCACTTTTAGCCCGAGCTGCCTCGAGGCAATCATGTATGCTGGCCAATAGGGCGCGGGGAAGGCCACTTTGCCCCCCTTGCCCGCAAGCATTGTCAAAAGCCCGTATATCAGGTGCTTGGAGCCGGGGCCAACTACGACGTTTTCCACGCCGCACTTTTCCCTGCGCGCAATGGCTTCCCTAAGCTCCATCAGGCCCGCGGATGAAACATAGGCGGATTTGCCTTTTTCCATCTCCTTTTCTGCCGCTTCTATGGCGCAGCGTGGGGTCGGGATGTTCGTGTCGCCCACATTGAGCCTGGCGATTTTCTTCCCCTGCGCCTCGAGCGCGAGGGCCTTTTCGGCAATCTGGTAGAACATGGTTATCAAGCCCCTATGCTATCTTCTTTCGCAATTTGTCAAGGAAATCCCGCGCCTCGTCGTAATCCTTCGCCTTTATCACGTGCTTTAGGAATTCGAGCCGCGAGTTTATCCTCTCAATCTGCCTGACCGATTCCGGATTGAAAAGTATTTCGCAAAGCAGGTGGTCGTCCTCGGATAGGAGGCCCTTCGCGATTTTCATGTGCCTCGCGAAAGTCGCTCCCGGCACCGCCGTCTTGTCAACGCACGAGGCGAACACGAGGGAGCTGACAAAAGGCGTGGTTAGCGAGTATGCCATCATCTCGTCGTGTTCCTTGAAGCTGAATTCATGGACCTTCACGCCAAGCTTTGCGAAGAATTTCGTGAAGAATTCCAGCGCCTCGTGGTCTGACTCTGAAATCACTACCACGTTCTCCTCGCGCAGGGATTCCATGTTGGCAAACGTCGGGCCGAACATGGGGTGCACAGAGGCGAACCTGAAACCGCATGCGCCGTAGAACTTCTCAAGCCCGCCTTTGACGGATGCCATGTCGGAAATCACGCAATCATGCGGCAGGTATGGCATTGCCTGCCTGAACCCATCGATTGTGTTTTGCAGGCTTACGGCATTGACTAGCAATTCGGGCTTGAAATCCTTCAGGCCCTCAATCTTGGCAAGCACTTTCGCGCCGGGTATCCCCGCCGCCTTTTTCGCGTCAAGGTCGAACACCGCGACGCTGTTTTCCTCTGCCATGTGCCTTGCAAGCCATGACCCCATCTTTCCCATTCCTATTATCGCAATCCTCATTTGAATCCCTCCGCCGTTTATCCGTGCTTCACTCCTTTGCCTCCTGATAACAGCCGAGGAATTTATACGAGGGCGTCTCTTCCTTTATTTTCGCGAGTGCGGCGGATATTTTCTTGTCCGTGTCCGAGCCTTGGAAGTCGAGGAGGAACGCGTATTTTTTCGGCTCCTTTCGAATCGGCCTTGACTCTATCCTTGTCAGGTTTATCCCCGCGTCGGAAAATACCTTGAGTATGGAGAACAGTGAGCCTGCCTTGTGCGATGTCGAGAATATTATGGAGCACTTGTTCCCCGGCTTTTTCGCCTTCTCCTTTGAAAGCACTACAAAACGCGTGGAATTCGACTCGTGGTCCTCTATGTTGTCCTTGAGTGCCTCAAGGCCGTACAATTCAGCGCAAAGCCTGCTTGCTATGACCGCCGTCGCCTTTGGCCTCTCGTTTGCAAGCATGAGGGCCGCGCCTGCCGTGTCGTAGTATGGGCGTGGCTCGAGCTTGTTCCTTGATATGAACCCCCTGCACTGCGCAAGGGCCTGCGGGTGCGAGTATACCACCTTTATGTCCCTGTAATCCGTCTCCGGGAGCGCGAGCAGGCAGTGGTGGACAGGCAGCCTCACCTCGGCAACTATCTGCAGGTTGGTCTCGACTAGCAGGTCATTGACCTGGTTTACCGCGCCTTCAATGGAATTCTCCACTGGCACGATGCCAAGATCTATGTATCCCTTCTCGACATTGTCGAATACTTCGGCGAATTCCATCATTGTAACAGGCACCGCGCCGGCGTCGTATGCCTTTGCGGCCATCTCGCCGTAAGCGCCATGCTCGCCCTGGAACGCAATCAGTGCCGGGTTTTTCTCCTGGAGTTTTTTCGACTCCTCAATTATCTCCGCGAAAAGCTTTTGGGCGAACTCCGGCCTGACAAGCCCCTTGGCGTCGTTTTTGACCTTGCCGAGGACCTCGCGCTCGCGCGCCTCCTCCTGCACGCCGTTTTTCTGCTTTCTGGTCCGCAGGGCTATCTCCATCCTGACATTCAGGAGTTTTATCATCTCGGAGTCTATCCTGTCGAGTTTTTGCCTCAATTCTTCAAGGTTCATTTTCCACACCCCTATCCCATAAGCATTATGTCGGCCATGCACATGGCGGCCACGCATTCGACTACCGGCACTGCCCTGATGGCAATGCACGGGTCGTGCCTCCCCTCTATTTTCAGCTCTTCTGCCTTCATTTCCTTCACATTGACTGTCTTTTGCTTCTTGAATATGCTTGATGTCGGCTTGACAGCCACGCGAAGCACAATAGGCATGCCGCTTGTAAGCCCCCCAAGTATCCCGCCTGCATTGTTGGTCTTTGCCGCAACCTTGCCCGCCTTGACCTCATACTCGTCATTGTTTTGCGAGCCGCGCGCGGCGCTCCCTGCGAATCCGGAGCCGAACTCAATCCCCTTGACTGCGGGAATGGCGAACATGGCAAGCGAGAGCCTTCCCTCGATAGATGCGAACATGGGTTCTCCAAGGCCGGCAGGCATCCCATTTATCCTGCACTCGATGACGCCGCCTACGGAGTCCCCCTCGTCCCTGGCCTTTTCAATCTCCTTTTCCATGAGCTTTGCGGTTTTAGGGTCCGGGCACCTTGCGGCATTGGAGTACGTGTTTTTGGCAAGTTCCTTGTCAGCCGGCTCTGATTCGAGCCTCACTGTGCCAATCTGCCTTGAAAATGCCATTGTTGAAACGCCTTTTGCCTCGAGCATTTTCTTTGCAATCGCGCCTGCTATGACAAATGCGATAGTCATCCTGCCTGAAAAGAACCCGCCGCCTGGCTCCACTTTGCCGTATTTGATTAACGCGGGGTAATCCGCATGCCCGGGCCTTGGGGTCTGGCTGAATTTTGAGTAATCCTTTGAGCGGGTGTCCTTGTTTTTCACAATCACCCTTATCGTCCCGCCAGTCGTCTTCCCGTTTTTAATTCCCGCCTCGATTATGGCCTCGTCGTCTTCCTTCCTCTGGCTTGTCAGGGCGTTTTGCCCGGGCTTTCTCAAGTCAAGCATTTTTTGTATGTCCTGCTTTGACACATTGACGCCTGCAGGGCAGCCAATTACCTCCACGCCAACGTAGTCGGCATGGCTTGCGCCAAACACCAGAACCTTGAACTTGTCTCCGAATATGAAAGGGTCCATAATATCACCTGTCCTGCCGCAGGCTTTCAAGGTCTTCAAAAAAGCCCGGGTATGACTTTGCCACGCACTCCTCGCCTGTTATAGATACGGGCGCCGAAGCATTGAGGGCCGCGACAGCGCATGCCATTGCAATCCTGTGGTCATTGTGCGCCTCCACAATCCCTCCTGCGAGTTTGGAGCCTGTTATCTCCATGGCATCTCCTGAAACCCTGATTTTGCAGCCAAGCCTGCCGAATTCCTGCACAAGCGCCAGCCCCCTGTCGCTTTCCTTGCCCGCAAGCCTTGATGCGCCTTTAATCCTCGTGGTGCCCTTGCAATTCGCCGCGAGCGCGGCAAGCGGCGGGAACAGGTCCGGGCACTCCGTGGCGTCGAACTCGAAAGCCTCAAGCTCTCCCTGGTTTTGGGCCAGTAAGCCATTGTTTCCAAACACGGTTTTGGCGCCTGCGAGTTCCAGCGCTTCAAGCACTGCCCTGTCGGCCTGCAATGACTCCATGTCAAGGCCCGTGACATTGGCATTGCCTGCGATTGCGCCTGCCACGAGAAGGAATGCCGCGCCTGACCAGTCGCCTTCGACATTGTATTTTGCAGGCGAGTATTCCTGCCCTCCTTCTATTGAAAATCTGGCGAGTTCCTCGTCCGCGCCTATGCCTATCCCGAACCTGCCAAGCAACTGCATTGTCATTTGCACGTAAGGCCTGCTTTTCAATCCAGCCACGTTGATTTCCGAGTCATTTTCGCATTTTGGCAATGCCATCAAAAGCCCTGTGACGAACTGCGAGCTTGTGGAGCCGTCAACACTGGTTTTGCCGCCTTTGAGCGGGCCGCGCACACGGATTGGCGGCAAGCCATTGTTTGTGCTGCATTTTGCCCCAAGCCTTGCAAGGGGCTTTTGCACCATGCCTACTGGCCTTTTCAAAATGGAGCCAGTGCCCGTGATTGTGAATTCATGCCCGTACAATGCCGCTATTGGCGTGAACATCCTCAACGACAGTCCAGATTCATGGCAGTCCAGGACGCCGCCCTTTTCCGGCCTGCCACCCGTTATTTCGACGGAGCCGCCCTTTTTTGAAACTCTGGCCCCAAGCGCCTGTGCGCAGCCTATGCTTGCCTTGGCGTCATCGCAATCTGAAGGGTTTGAAATTATGCTTTTGCCGCCTGCAAGCGCCGCAGCTGCCACTGCCCTCTGCATCATGCTCTTTGAGGCTGGCGCGGCGACCGTGCCGCCTATTGCGCCCGGTTGGATTTTTTTCATGCAATATCTTCCCTGCGTTAGTTATCCCTTTTTCCTGCCATGCTTTTTGGCAAGCCCTGTTTCTTCCATTATAAGGTTTGCTATTTCTTCGGGCGCGAGATTGTCTGTGCCTATCACCACGTCCGCGCTGCTTGCGTATTTCGCCATCCTTTCCCCAAGCATCCCGGCAATGCGGCCCAACCTGTCCTTGACATTTAAAAGCGGCCTGTCCTTTTCTTTTTCAAGGCGCTTCAATGTCTGCCCGGGGCTTGCGAAAAGCCAGACAAGGTAATTGTTCCTGTCCAGAGCGCCCACGTTAGCAGGGTCGAGTATGGCCCCGCCGCCGCACGATATCAGGACGTTTTTCCTGCCTGCCAGGCCTGCTATTACCTCTTTCTCGATTTTCCTGAACCCTGCCTCCCCTTCCTTGGCGAAAATCTCGTTTATTTCCATGCCCTTCAGCCTGACTATCTCGGCGTCAGTGTCTATTATCTCCATTCCTGTGGATTTCGCAATCTCCTGCGCCACGCTGGTTTTCCCGCTTCCCATGAAGCCGACCAGGGCCACGCCAGACTTGGCGTTTTTCAAATGGCCGCGTATCGCCTCTTCCATTTCCTTGGCAGGCGCGTGCTTTTTCGTGAAGAGCTCAAATGCCGCCACTCCCTGCCATAACAGCCATTGCTTCCCGTCTATCACCTTGATTCCAAGTTTTTCAGCGTCAGTTGACAGGGCGGTCTTTTTGGCGTATACGGCGTCCAAAAGCGCCATCTGCCCGCCCAAAAGCCCAGGCTGGATTACCCTGTCCGCAGTGCTAAGGGTTGAGACCACTATTTGGGCATTTGAAAGCGCGTTTGCGAACTCCTCCCCTTCAAGCGCGCAAAAGCCGCAGCCGATTTTTTTTGCAAGCAGCATTGCCTTGGAAAGGGTCCTGTTGGCTATGGTCACCTTTGCGCCATGCGCCGCAAGGGCGTGCGCCGCTGCCATTGCTGCCCCGCCTGCGCCAAGCACAACCGCGTTTTTCCCTTTGATGCTTATCCCGTTCTTCTCAAATGCGCGCACTACCCCTTCCCCGTCCACGTTGTAGGCGCGCGTTTTCCCTTTTTCAATCAAAAGCGTGTTTGAAGCGCCCATGCCCTTGGCGGTTTTGTCCGCCGAATCAGACAGCCGGAGTATGTCCTCCTTGAACGGCGCAGTGACGTTGATGCCCGACATGCCTATCTGCATGGCTGTATTCAATGCCTCCATGGCATTTGGCGCTGCTATGCGCGTGTAAACGCACTCAAGGCCAAGCTTCCTGAACCCCGCATTTTGCATAGGGGGGCTCATGCTGTGCATTATGGGCTTTCCTGCCACTGCGAATATTTTCACCAATCCAATCCCCTTCTCAATCTATGGAGAGCGCGTCCAGCGCCCTTGAAAATTCCTCTTTTGTCATCTGCCCGCTGGCGCTTTCCTTGCCCTTCTTGTAGCAGGCGTAGGCAATCTGGCTGCCAAGCGCTTTCGCCATCACCCGCGCCTTGCTGCCTTCCGGCCCCATTGCCACGACGGCGAGCTTTTCCTGCCTGTCCAAAAGCCCCAGAAGCCTTGCGCAGTCCCTCTGGGATTTTGCCATGCACGCGATTTTGGCAATGTCCGCGCCTGAATCGAAGCACCACCTGATTATCTGCTCCATTTCCTCGCGCACCGGGGTTTTCTCCTGGTCGTGGAACGAGACAATTACCTTGCAGCCGGCTTTTTTCGCGGCTGAAACTATCTCCTGCTTGTACCCGTCCGACGCCTCGACTTCAACATCCACGTATGCCGCGCCAGAGGCGATTGCCGCAAGCAGGATTTCCTTCCTCTTTGCATCAGGGATTTTCCCCGGCCTGCAAGTTGCTATTGTTTTCGCCTTTGAGGAAAATATCTGCTTTATGGCCTTTGCGTCAAGCCCGGCTATTGATTCAAGCCTGATTTCAGCTGCCTGCTCCTTTGATACGGCCTCTATGCACTCCCCTGCGCCACAGCCAAATATGCTAACAAATATCATTTAGTATCCCCTCGAGTTCGTTTATTCCAACCTCTGATACCTGCGCCTTCCCTATTCCTGAAAGAAGCGACATCATTATAGAGCCGCTCTTCCTTTTCTTGTCCCTTTTTACTGCGTCGAGCAGTTGCGCCGCGCCTGCCTTGCCCTTTGGCATGCTTGTAGGCAGGCCCGCCTGTTTGAGCACTGCCTCCAGCCTCTCCACGTCTTTCTGGGCCAATATGCCGCGCTTTTGGGAAATGCCCGCCGCTACCATCATGCCAATCGAGACAGCCTCTCCATGGGGCAGTCCCACGCACTTTTCAATCGCATGCCCCACGGTGTGCCCGAAATTCAATTTCATCCTGCCGCCCTTTTCGCTCTCGTCTTCCGAGACTATGCCCGCCTTTACCGCGAGAGCGTCATGGACAGCCTTTTCAATGGCGGTTTTCTTGAAACCCATGGCGTTTTGCACGTTTTCCTCAAGGTATGCGAAGAACTGCGCGTCTGCTATGGCGGCGTGCTTGATTATTTCCGAGAACCCGCAGGACATCTCCCGCTTTGGCAGGGTGCGCAAAAGCTCGAAGTCGCATATTACAAACCTTGGCTGCCTTATGGTGCCCACAAGGTTCTTGTACCCGTCGAGGTTCACGCCGTTTTTCCCGCCAATAGCCGCGTCTGCCTGCGCCACTAGGGTGGTCGGCACGAACCCGAAATCCACGCCGCGCATGTATGTCGAGGCCGCAAACCCTGCCACGTCCGTGACTATGCCGCCGCCTATACCTATGACCGTGGAGCCGCGCTCTATTTCAAGCTCCGCGAACCTGCGGTATATCTTTTGCACAGTGTCAAGCGTCTTGTTCCCCTCGCCAAGCCCTATTTCTATAACAGGCGCTTTTGGGAACTTGCCGCCATGCAGTTTTTTCACAGTGGCGTCCGTGATTATCACTGCCTTTCCTATGTCGGCGTAGTCGTGCAGGTTCGCAATGGACTCGCCAATGAGTATCCTGGACTCGCCTGTCCCTGTGCGAAGGTTGAGTGTTCTCATGCAGATTCCTCTTTGCCCTTTCTCATTTTAATTCAGATACGAACTTGTGCACTGCCCTCGCGCGCCTTGCTATGTCGCCGAACTGGGCTGGCGTGAGAGCCTGGTCCTTGTCCGACATGGCCTCTTCGGGCTTCCAGTGCGCCTCCAGTATCAGCCCGTCGGCGCCTGCCGCAGCGGAAGCGAGGCTCATGGGGCCGATAAGCGGCACCCTGCCTGTGCCGTGGCTCGGGTCGGTTATAATCGGCAGGTGGGTAAGCTCCTTCATCGCAGGGACGGAGGAGAGGTCGAGCGTGTTTCTCGTGTATGTCTCAAAACTCCTTATGCCCCTCTCGCAGAGTATCACGTCCGGGTTGCCCTCGTTGAGTATGTATTCCGCGCAATTGAGCCATTCCTCCATTGTGGAGTACATGCCCCTTTTGAGAAGCACCGGCTTGTTGGACTTGCCGACCTCCTTTAGAAGCGAGAAGTTCTGCATGTTGCGCGCCCCTATCTGGAGCACGTCCGCGTATTCGCACACCCATGACACGTCGCGCGTGTCTATCACTTCCGTGACAATGGGCAGGCCTGTAATGTCGCGGGCTTTCTCAAGGATTTTAAGGCCTTTCAGCCCGAGCCCCTGGAAAGCGTATGGCGACGTCCTGGGCTTGAACGCCCCGCCGCGCAGCATGTCAGCGCCGTTTTCCTTGACCTGTATCGCGGTCTGGATTGTCTGCTCCTCAGACTCGACGCCGCACGGGCCGCCTATCATTGTGAAGCCTTCCCCGACCTTGACCTTGCCCACGCGCACTATGGTACGGCCTACGCCGTTCCTTGCGGCAAGCTTGATGTTTTTCATGGCAATCTACCCCTCTATCGCGACTCGCTCGTTTTCCTTTGTTTTTACCTCTTTTTTTACCTTCCCTGCATGGCTTTCGCTCCCCTGGCTCGTTTTTGGGATTTTTTCATGGCTTGCACTACTGTTGAAGCCACCAGGAGAAAACCCAAAAAGAATCAGGAGAAGTCTGTTTTTTGCGTTTTCCTAGCGGCCATAGCTAAAGCTGAAATAAGCATACCAGAAATTGGCGCTCTCCAGTGTTTTTGCCATGGCCATTCGGAAAACCGATTTTGGGTTTCTAGCGGATTGTCTCCGCAATTGTGTTACAATATGCCTATTCCTGTTTATAATTGTTGGTAACTCACACGATGCGACCATGCCCACGATTTCAACCATGGTTTGGCAAGCATCATTACGCATCACGGTTGGCATGCCCCGGGCTTCTGCCCGGGGTTTGTCGCACCGTGTGACTGCACGCGGATTTCATCTCCCGCGCGTATTTGGCTATTTTTTCAAGTGCCGTTTTCCTGTTAATCCTGTTTTTTGTCATCTGGCGCGAGTATATGTTTGCGATTTCGCTTCCGACTATTACGCCCTTTGCGCCTGCTGCGGCAAACCGCCTCGCATGCGCGGGGGTCGAGATGCCAAAGCCTGCGACCACAGGCAACCCGTGCCTTGACGCCCTTTTCACAAGCGTCAGCGCGGCAGGGTCTATGTTTTTCCTTGCGCCTGTAGTGCCAAGCACTGAAACTGCGTATAGGAACCCCTTCCCCCTCCTGGCGATTTTAGCAATCCTGCCGTCTGCGGTGTTCGGGGTCACAAGAAAGACAAGGTCTATACATGCCTTTTTGCACGATTTTGACAGGGCCGCGGATTCCTCAAGCGGCACGTCCGGGACAATGAGCCCGTCAGCGCCCGCCTGCTTGAGCTTTTTCAAAAACGCGTCCTGTCCCTGCGAGAATATTATATTGTAATATGTCATGGCAATGATTGGCGCTTCCACTCCGCCCCTGCGTATCCTTGCTATGGCGCCAAGAGCTTTTGATGGCGTCATGCCGCCGGCAAGCGCCCTGTTCGACGCCTCCTGTATTGTCTTGCCGTCCGCGATGGGGTCTGAAAACGGTATGCCAAACTCGATTGCGTCCGCGCCATTGCCGCAAAGGGCCTTGACAAGGCTGATGGTAAATGAGGCGTCTGGGTCGCCGCAGCAGACATAGGGCATGAATGCCGCGCCCTTTGCATTTGCAAACATCCGCTTTATCCTCGAACCCATTTAGCTCCCCTCTACCCCTATGACGTGGGCAATGTCCTTGTCGCCCCTGCCTGAAAGGTTCACTATCATCGCCTTGCCCCTGCCAAGCTTTTTCGCGATTTTAATCGCGTGGGCAATTGCGTGTGCCGATTCGAGCGCGGGTATTATGCCTTCGCACTCCGAAAGAGTGTGGAACGCCTCGAGCGCCTCCGCGTCGTTCGCCTTCACGTATTCCACCCTTTTCATGTCTGCAAGATATGAGTGCTGCGGGCCTATGGCCGGATAATCAAGCCCGGCAGAGACGGAATACGTGTCGCGTATCTGGCCGTTTTCATCTTCAAGCAAGTATGTCTTCATGCCGTGGAGCACGCCAAGCTTGCCATCGCCTGCAATCCTTGCAGCATGGCGCTTTTTCCCGTCCCCGCCCGCCTCCACGCCTATCATTTTCACGCCCGTTTTGATGAAGGGGTGGAACAGGCCAATAGCATTGCTCCCCCCGCCAACGCAGGCCACCAGGCAGTCTGGCATCTTGCCTTCCGCCTTAAGGAACTGGGCTTTTGCCTCCCTGCCAATAACTGACTGGAAGTCCCTTACCATTGTCGGGTATGGATGCGGGCCTAGGGCCGAGCCTATAAGATAATGCGTGTCCTTGAAATTCGCAGTATAATCCCGCATTGCGTCGTTTATCGCGTCCTTTAGGGTCTTTGAGCCGCTCTCGACCACCCTTACCTTTGCGCCGAGCAGTTTCATCCTGTATACATTTGGCTCCTGCCGCGCCACGTCCACGCTGCCCATGTAAACCTCGCATTCCATGCCAAAAAGCGCTGCGACAGTGGCAGTGGCAACGCCGTGCTGGCCAGCGCCTGTTTCCGCAATGAGCCTGGTCTTCCCCATTTTCTTTGCCAGGAGAGCCTGGCCAATCGCGTTGTTTATCTTGTGCGCGCCTGTGTGTAGGAGGTCCTCGCGCTTCAGGTAGATTTTCGCGCCGCCCGCCTTTTCAGTGAGCCTTTTTGCATAATATAGCGGGGTTTCCCTGCCCGCATAGTCTTTCAGGTATGCCATGAACTCTTTTTTGAATCCCTTGCTCTTGCCTATCGCCAAATAGGCGCGTTCAAGCTCCTCAAGGGCTGCCACCAGCGTTTCGGGCACGAACTGCCCCCCGTATTTTCCAAAATACCTTTTCATCTTTACCACTTGCATTGGGATATAATCGCATTTTTCAGTCCATTTTCAGTTCCCTTATCTTCGCGCCAAGGTCTGCTGCCTTCCATATGGCGGTGCCCACAAGCACTCCATTTGCCCCGAATCCCTTGAGGAATTCGACGTCTTTCCTTTCCTTCACGCCGCTCTCGCTTATCAGGGGCTTTTGGATTTTACCTATTTGCCCCATTATCCTTCCTGTCCTTCCAAGGTCGACATGGAGTGTCTGCAAGTCGCGGTTATTAATCCCTACTATGTCTGCCTTGCTTGCAAGCGCGATTTCCATCTCCTCCCTGTCATAACATTCGAGCAGGACTTCAAGCCCTTGCTTGTGCGCATAATCAATCATCTTGCCCAAATCCATGCCCGTGCGCGTTGCTACCTTGACGACAAGCAGCATCGCGTCTGCGCCGCTTGCAGCCGCGGCATCTACCTGTTTTTCCGAAATCACGAAATCCTTGAAAAGCACGGGCAGGCCCGTGCTTTTGGCTATTGCCACGTTTGATATGTCGCCCTTGAATATCTTGGGCTCGACAACGACAGATATCGCGTCCGCGCCGTTTGCAAGGAATGACCTGGCGGTCTTTTCAACGTCAATGTCGTCAAAGGAATATTCGCCTGCAGGCGAGGCGTGCTTTATCTCCGCAATGAGGGTGAATTTTCCCGACTCCAGCCTTTTTTTCAATGACGCTTTTTTCACTGCCGCCTTTTTGACATTGCCGTAATAGCCCGACGCAACGTTTTCCCTTGCCTTTTCAATGAATTTGTCAAGTATGTCCGCCATGAAATTTACCTCTTTATCGGATAATCGCCATCATTGCCATTAGCTTTTTTCATTCGGCCTTGTAGCCTGCAATCTCCTCAAGCTTTTTCGTTGCTGCGCCGGAATCTATTGCCTGCGCCGCGAGTTGCACGCCTTCTTTTATTGAGCCTGCCATGCCTGCAACGTATATGGCAGCTGCCGCGTTTAGTATTGATATGTCGCGTGCAGCCCCTTCCTTGCCTGCAAGGGCGTCCCTGATTATCTGCGCGCTTTCCTGGGCAGTATTGACTGTGGGCACGGGCCTGTTTTCAAACCCGTAATCTGAAGCGTCAAGCTGGTATTGCTTTATCTCCGTGCCCCTGACCTCGAAAACATCGGTTTTCCCAAGCCCTATCTCGTCCATGCCATCGCTATTGACTACCATCGCATGCTCCACGCCAAGGCTTGCAATTACTTTGGCCATTTTGCCTGCTGTCTGCTTGTCAAACACGCCAAGCACCAATGCCTTTGCGCCTGCCGGGTTTGTCAGCGGCCCCAGTATGTTGAATATAGTCCTGATTCCAAGCTCTTTTCTAACCGGTGCGATGTTTTTCATCGCGGGGTGGAAGTATTGCGCGAACATGAAGCCAAACCGCGTCTTCTCAATTGCGCCTGCGACCTGTTCGGGCTTGAGTATGCCTATCCCAAGGGCTTCAATCACGTCTGCCGAGCCGCTGGAGCTTGATACTGCCCTGTTGCCGTGCTTTGCAATGCTTGCCCCTGCAGAGCTTGCGATTATGGCGGCGCACGTGGATATGTTGAATGTCCTTGTGCCGTCCCCGCCCGTGCCTACAGTGTCCACGAGCCTGCCCGCTTTCGGGCTGATTTTTACCGCGTGGGCGCGCATTGTTTTTGCGAACCCTGTTATTTCCTCAATTGATTCGCCTTTCATTTTCAAGGCAACAAGTATGCCTGCCGACTGGGCGGGGGTGAACTTGCCTGTAATCATGCCTTCCATTGCCGCCCCTGCCTCCTGTTCCGTGAGGTTTTGGCCTGCCGTGAGTTTTTTCAAAATGCCCATCAAAACAACCTTCCATTGCTTGCTATGATTCATAGTTTCAGGAAATTCCCAAGAAGTTTCATCCCGTCGGGAGTCATTATGCTCTCCGGGTGGAACTGCACGCCGTATATGGGGAAATCCTTGTGCCTGACTGCCATTACCTGCTTGTCGTCAAGCGAGGTGGCGCTTACTTCAAGGCAGTCGGGGACTTCAACCCCCACGAGGGAGTGGTACCTCATGGCCTTCATTGGCGATGGTATGCCCTCAAAAAGCCCCTTGCCATTGTGCTCTATCATGCTTGCCTTGCCATGCATCGGCTTGTTTTTCACGATTTTCCCGCCAAAATGGGCTATAATGCCCTGGTGGCCAAGGCACACGCCAAGTATTGGCGTCTTTCTCACGCTTGCAAGCACGTCCGCGCACACGCCGAAATCCTTCCTGTTCTCCGGATTCCCCGGCCCCGGGGAAATGACTATCCTTTCAGGTGCCATTTTTTCAATGTCCTTTATTGTCAGGGCGTCGTTTCTGGCAACCACCACTTCCTTGCCAAAGCTGCCAAGGCACTGGTAGAGGTTATAGGTGAATGAGTCATAGTTGTCTATCAATAATATCATGCGAATCACGCGAAACTTACTTTATCGTCCATTCCTGCTGCCGTCTATTTGGCTTCCAGCGCATTTAGTGTCGAGCGCATCTTGTTCTCCGTTTCCTCGTATTCGCGCTCCGGCACAGAATCATATACTATCCCTGCCCCAGCCTGCACATATGCCTTCTGCCTCTGCGCCACAAGGGTCCTGATTGTGATTGCGAAGTCGCAGTTCCTGTTGGATGAGAAATACCCGACTGCCCCGCCGTACGGCCCGCGCTTTTCGGCTTCAAGCTCGTCTATTATCTCCATTGCCCTGATTTTTGGCGCGCCAGTCAGCGTGCCAGCGGGGAATATGGCATTGAACGCGTCAAAGCAGTCCTTGCCGTCGGCAAGCTCGCCGGTGACATGGCTTGAGAGGTGCTGGACGTGCCTGTATTTGTGCACTTCCATGAGTTCCGGCACCTTCACAGTGCCGAATTTTGAGACCTTTGACACGTCGTTTCTTGTCAGGTCCACAAGCATCGTGTGCTCCGCGCGCTCCTTCTCGTCCCCAAGCAGCCTTTTCTCGAGTGCCGCGTCCTCCTCGTGCGTCGCCCCCCTCGGCATTGTGCCTGCGAGCGTCGCATAGCTGTCGATCTGCCTGCCTTCTACCCTCACGAGGTTTTCAGGGCTTGAGCCTATTATTTTCCTGTCACCGAATGACAGGAAATACATGTAAGGGGACGGGTTAGTGTGTTTGAGGTAATTGTAAAAGCGCAGCAGGTTCCCTTCGTATGGAAGCGAATATCTCCTTGAGAGCACGACCTGGAAAATGTCGCCTTCTGTTATGTATTCCTTCGCCTTTTCGACAGCGCCCATGTATTGCTCCTTTGACATGTTGGACTTCGCGCTGCCGCTTTCAAACGGGCCCATGAAAAGCTCCTCCTTTGCAAGCGAGGAAAGTTCCCCCGACCTGTCCTCCCCGTGCGAGAGGTAATGCACTGTCTTGTCCCTGTGGTCGTAAATCACGCAGTCGTTGAATATCCCGAACTCAAAGTCGGGAAAGTCCATAGCGTCCTTTTTGGCTTCGGGCAGCTTCTCTATGTTTCTAATATAATCATAGGCGAAATAGCCGACCGCGCCGCCCACAAAGCCTTCCTTCTCGATTTTGAGTTTTGGCAGGTTCCTGTCGATTTCCCTTATGGGGTCGCGCGAATCCACCTGCTCCTCGCCTATGCTAACCACGCTGCCTTTGGCCCTGATGTGCTTTTCTGGCGCAAAGCCGATGAAGGAGAACCTGTCGAGCCTGTCCTTGCCCTCAAGCGATTCGAGCAGGAACGACTCCGGGTATTCCCTGCTCACAAGCGAGTAGAACTGGTAGGGGTTATGGGTAATGCTGAGTTTCTTGTAAATCATCAATCGCACCTTTGCTGTTCCATGGCTTATCCTGTATTTTCTATGCAAATACTGCTTTTCGGGGCTTTATAAGCCTGCCTATTTCTGTACATAAATGGACAGAAAAAGAAACCACTTCAGGCGTCGTGCCATTCCAATCCCTTCAATTCCCGCTTTTGCAGCGCAGGGCCGGCCGTTTTCCGTTTGGTTGAACATATCATTTTAATTATTCATAAGCAAATTGGGGCTTGACAGAGCCGTGGGTTATGGGGCTTGATTTTTATGGCGGAATCTTTTTCATCATCCGAGCAGGAGATACTCCAGCGCTTTTGCACCAATGCGGACAAGCCGATTTTCGGGCTTATGAACCTCCCCGAAGTGGTCATGGGCGCGCTTTTCTCAAGGTATTCAAGAAGCTCCAAGTCGCTTAGGAGGCTGCTTTTGGACGAATTCATAAACAATCCGGAGGCCGGTTTTGAGCAGATAGTTGCGACAGGCTCGGGCATGGGCCTCTCGCAGATAGTCGCAACGCAGAAGGCCGAGGAATTCTACGAGCGCGTGCTTGTTGGCTATGGCGACGACTCTGTGGCGGAGCTTGGCGGCGCGCACCTGGCAATAGAGGACGTCTCGATTGTGATGACAAAGGCAATCGAGGATTCGAGGATAGGCCTCTCGCCGCTTGAAAAATCCACGCGCTATGTGTATTTCAACCAGAAGGTGGACGGCAGGTATTCCTATGCGCTGGAGCCCGACATAATGGCTGGGAACAATGCTGACGATTACGTCAAGGCGTGCGACACGCTCTTTGACACATATTCATCGCTTATAGACCCCATGTCCAAATACGCGATGGAGAAATTCCCTATGGAGGAAGGGGTGAGCGAGCGCGCATACAAATCCTCCATCAGGGCAAAGGTCTGCGACGTGCTGCGCTGCCTGCTTCCTGCGTCCACGCAGACCAACATGGGGCTCTACGGCAATGGCAGGGCGTTCGAATACATGCTCTTGAAACTCTACGCTTCAGATTTGGCGGAAGGGAGGCAAATTGCCTCAAGCGGCCAGGCGGAGCTCTCAAAAATCATACCCTCTTTTGTGAAAAGGGCGAATGACAAATACGGCCTTGCCGGGCAGCAGTATTTCAAAAATACCAGGAAAGGCGCGAAGGGGGAAGTCGAGAAACAGCTCGCCTCCCTTGGCGCAAGCCCGCCTGAAACCCAGAACGAGAGCGTGGTCCTGGTGTCATTTGACAGGGACGCCAACGACAAGGTCATTGCGGCCATAATATTTGAAAACACTGACTTCTCCCTTGGCGAGGCCGAGCTTGTGGCTGCGCGCCTTTCCGCGGCTGCCAAGGAATCCATCATATCCGCTTACATTGGCAACAGGGAAAACAGGAGGCAGAAGCCATACAGGGCGTTCGAGGCTGTTGATTACACTTTCGGGCTTGTGGGGAATTTCGGGATGTACCGCGACCTGCACAGGCACAGGCTTCTCACGCAGGTGCGCCAGCCCCTTTCCACCCGCCTGGGCTTTGAGATGCCCCCCGAACTTGTCGAGGCGGGCTTTGACTCGAAGGCCAGGGAGGCTGTCGACAATGCGGCAGCGGTATATTCCAGGCTTGCGGCATCCATGCCGCAGCAGGCGCAATACGTGGTCCCCATGGGTTTCAGGCTCCAGTGGTACATGAAGATGAACCTTAGGGAAGCCTACCATTTCATAGAGCTAAGGAGCATGGTGCAGGGGCACATTGATTACCGCAGGATGGCGCAGAACATGTGCCTGAAGATAAAGGACGCGCACCCTGTGCTTGCATCGGGCATGAAATTCGTCGACATGTCAGGCTCCGCGCCGTCCGGGCTTGAGAGGCTCGAGGCGGAGAAAAAAATCGACAAGAAGCTTGCGGACATCAAAAAGAAATACGGGCATTAGAAAACGCGCCCGGCTCTGGCGGAAAACGCACGGGGGGATGCCAAGCGGCGCGCCCGCGCCAATGCCGCCCCGGCAAGAAAAGGTGGTCTTGATGAGAAAAATCAGCATGTTTTTCCTTTTTGCAATCCTGCTTTCGGCAGTATTCATGCTTGGCTGCGCAAGCCAGGGCAACAATCCAAATGGCAACAATGGTGGTTCAATGAACAATACTTCGACTGCTCCGGTCCAGACTACTGAAAACCCCATAGTGGTGTTCGAGACCACAAAGGGCGTTTTCAAGGCGGAGATTTACACTGACAAGGCCCCGATAACAGGCAAGAATTTCATTTCCCTTGTGAATTCGGGCTTTTACAATGGCCTGACTTTCCACAGGTATGTCCCCGGCTTTGTCATACAGGGCGGGGACCCCAAAGGCGACGGCACCGGCGGCTCGAACAAGACGATTCCGCTTGAAGTCAGGCCGGACCTGAAGCACGTTGCCGGGGCTTTGGGCATGGCGAGGGCGACCGACCCAAACAGCGCCTCGAGCCAGTTCTATGTCGCACTTGCCGACTTGCCCCAGCTTGACATGCAATACGCCGTCTTTGGCCAGGTGGTCCAGGGCTTTGACGTGGTGCAACAGCTTCGCCAGGGCGACAGGATGACAAGGGTTTACGTGCAACATTAATATGCACCCTGCATGGGCGTGTGAAACGTCCCTTTCCCATCCCTCTTCTTTTCCTTATTTCCCGTTTTTTGCCTTTCCCTTGCTTTTTGTTTTGCCACTGCTTTTTGGCGTGATTGCCTCAGGCCGCGTGGCACCTAATCTATATAGAATAAATAGAGTTTTCAGTGCTTTTTTAAATATTTGATGCACACTTTTAATCAGTGGGAGCTATGAGGTTTATTTGCGGGGCTGCCTGATGGAACATTCCCTCCATCTCAAGGACATATTTGATTCCGTCAGCCAGTCGTTAAAATACTCGTTTATATCCGGAGTCGAGGATTCGCCTGGCACGAAATCCTGCTCTTTGGACCCCGCAACCAGGACCGTGAAAATAGACCTTGACGCCTTTGTCGGCGAATGGGGCATTGAGCACGCCAAGGCGCGCGTGGCGCATGAAATCGCGCATCTCGAGGTCTGCCCCCGGACTTATTCCACCCTCATCGAGATCGAGGCTGGCTGCCTCGTGGTCGAGGAAGACAAGGAGGCCGCAGAGGAGCTCGCCCACGTTTTCACAGACACGATTGTCAATGAGCACATATCGCGCCTCGGCTTTGACGTCACCATCCCTTCCCTTGACATGTCAAAGCCCGACAAGTGGCACGCGATTCCGATAGAGAACAGGCAGTACGCCGCGTTCATAGGCACTCTCCATTTCCTCTGCGCGGGCGTGCAAAGCCCCTACAGGAAAATCGCCGGCATGACCACTATGGCTGATTCCAAGGAATACTACCGCATTGCCACGGACTTTTCAATACCCATCTATCGCAGGTCATTGCAGTGCGCCGCGATACTGCAGAAATACCTGCCAAAGAAAAAGCGCAGGTTCATAGCCGCGATGGAGGCGCTTTGGAAGGTCCAGCGGATGATGGGCATCGGCAGGAAAAGGCAGCCGCAGGAGCACGTGTCCGTGGTCGACGCGCGCAGGCTAAGGCTTGCGATAAACGGCCAGCCCGCGCACAGGAAGCTCCACGACTACGTTACCTCCGACAGGCTGAAGGATTCTTCCTCCATATCGAAGGAGGAAAAAATCGGCAGGTTCCTCTCGACGCTTGACGAGGAGGACAGGCGCAGGGCGTCTGCAGGCATCGGCATGTCCGAGCACGTAAGCCTTGCGGAATTTGACATGCTCCGCTTTGCGGCGCTTGAACAGCTCGACTTCCACCTTCTCACAGTGCCCACTTACACGGGCGGCATGGTGACCCCGCTTTACCACAAGCAGTGGAGCATAGGAGAGGACCCTGAAAAGATTGATTTAGCCCAAAGCATGGTTGAAGGCGGCGGTGACATTCTCCCAAATTTCAAGACAGTGCAGGTGGTCAGGCGCAAGGGGCACGGGCAGAACCTGGAGATGACCCCCATAACCCTCGTGCTCGTGGACACTTCGGGCTCCATGGGCAAGGCAATTTCCTGCATTTCCACTTTCGCGCTTGTTGAGGCGCACCGCGTGTGCAATGGCAAGATTGGCATAATCGGCTTCACCACCGACGTGTGGCTTGACCTGCCGCCTTCGGACGATTACGCCGGCTACGAGCGCATGTTCTACGATAAGTATTCCACGGGCGGCACGGAGTTTTCCGCGTGCATGGCGCGCGCGCGCTCTTACAGGGCCAAAAACCCGGGCCTCGACGTGATGCTCGTGTCCGACATGTGCGCGCCCGATTCGGAGGTCAGGGCAGCCCTTTCGGAGGGCTGGCTTTCAGTGGTGCACACCGGGGAGAAGGCGCAGGCTCTAAGGCTCGCGTCCGAGACCGGCGGCAAGGTGGTGCACGTGAAGTCCCACCAGCATTTAAGCAGCGCGCTTCTAAGGTTATTTTCAACAAGCAGGCATGAAATGATGTGATTCGGCAATATTTCGTTCAACTCGGATTATAGATGGTGGTAAAATGACAGGGCACAGGGTCGCATTGGAAGGGTATCTGGAATATCTCAACACCCAGATTCTTGGGAACAGGGAAAATAACGAACTCATGTTCGCGGCTTGCATAAACCCGCACCCGACAAACGTGATAATCATCGGAAGCCCCGGCACGTCAAAGACCACTTCAGTGAACATCATAGCCAGGCTTCTTGGCCAGCCATTTGCAAAGGTCCAGGCCACCCCCAACCTCGACATAAACAAGGTGCTTGGCCCAATAGACCTGAAAAAGCTCATAGTGGACAAGGCGGAGATAATACGCTGGTCCGAGTGGACGGAAGCGTATTTCAAGTTCATAGACGAGTTCAACAGGCTCACGCCCGAGTCCGCGGTATCATTGATGGAGATTCTTGACACCTCCAGGGGCAAGAGGTCGTTGCACATTAACCAGCACGAGGCGCCCACCCTGCCTCCAGGGCCGCTTTTTGCGACAATGAACAATCCGGATTCGGGCACCAACGACGTGTTCCCGCCGATGCTTGACAGGTTCGACATGTGCATCGTGATGAAGCACCCCCACGCCCATGACCTGCTTAGAATTGGCAGCGGCGAGCTTTCAAGGTTCAATTCGCCCCCGCAGATGACAAGGCAGCAGTTTGAGTCATTGAAAAAGGAGGTCGACAGGGTCAAGGTGCCAAAGGAAATGCTGCGCTACGTTTCAATGGCTGTGCGCGACCTGTCGTTCTGCCAGTTCGGCGAGATGGAGACAAAGACAGCGGCGGCTGCGGAGCATTGCGGCCGCTCGTGCAGGTTCTGCCCCAAAATAGACCACCGCTCGCCGGCATCCCCGCGCGTGCTTCTAAGCATCGTGTCCATGGGCAAGGCGCTTGCATACCTGCGCGGCAAGGACGAGGTGGGCTTTGACGAGGTGCGCTCTCTTGTGGCTGCCGCCATACGGCACCGCGTCAGGCTCAACATGGCCTACCTCAACAAGTTCAACAACATAAACGACGCCTATTCCGACCTGTTTTCAGAGCTCAAGGCCCTCTGGGTCCAGCGCGAAGGCATAGACGTTGAATTGAAAAAGGCGTCGGACCTCGCGGCGGCGGGCGACGTTTTGGGCGCAAAGCCGCATCTCGAAAAGGTAATCAACTACGCCAAGTCCGACGGCGTGTATTCAGAGATGGTGCACCACGACATCGCGGCATTGAGGAAAAAAGGCGTCCCTGCCTAAATTTTCCCTTTTATTTTTCTCCTGCATGCGGGGCATCTTTTGGCGAGGAGCAGCAGGTTTGCCTTTCTGTCTATTTTCCAGCCCTGCTGCGCTTTTGGCAGGTAGCCCATGCTAACCGATTTCAGGCTTTTCGTCGCATTGTAGCCGCGCGCAAGCATTTCATTTTTCAACTGCGCAAACCGTCTCACCACTGACTTTGGCTCAATGCAATTGTGCTCGAGCCAGCCGTCAAGCCTGCGCCTTTTTTTCATCAGCCCGGCTATCATCAGGCACTCGGCGTATTCGGCCCTAAGGTGCTTGCCGCACATTTTTTGCGGCTTTGCCATCCACATCCTTACCATTGCCGCTATATTGGACGGCAAGAAATAAAAAAGAAAAAAAAGAGAAAAAGGATTTTTTTGGGTCTGGGTGCGTTTTTCACTTAGCAGCAGTTTTCACTGTCGTGCCCGCTCTCCTGCGCTTGCCCTGCCTGCGGCGCCTTTGCCTCCTGTGGTTTCTGCTCGGCCGCCTGCTGCGCCTTTGCGCTCTTTTTCTTTGCCATGGATTGCACCTCCGTCAGTGCATTCGCCTTTTTGCCCTTAGGCGGGCATTTTCATGCATTTTTGCCTTTCTCGCCCAAAGGCGGCAAATCCTCTAATCGTTCATATCTGCAACCTGGCAAAAATATCTTGAATGAGAAGATTTAAAGACAGTGATTCACTCTGTTTCCAGTGCTAATTATTGCTTCAGGAAAAGCTTCGCGCTGGGGCACAATTCCCTTACGGGGCAGGCGGCGCACTGGGGATTTTTCGCAGTGCACTTGGCGCGCCCGTGGAACACGAGGACGTTTGATACTATGCCCCATTCCCGGCGCGGGAAAATCGCCATGAGTTCCTGCTCTATCTTCCCCTGCTTGTCAGTGTCAGCCCAGCCAAGCCTCTGGGAAAGCCTGATGTTGTGGGTGTCAATGGCTATGCCCTCGTTCTTGCCATAGGCATTGAACAGCACTATGTTTGCGGTTTTCCTCGCAACGCCCGGCAGTTCGAGCAGATGCTCCATTGTGTCTGGGACATTGCCATTATGCTTTTCCACAATGATTTTGCACGCGGCCTTGATGTTTTTCGCCTTGTTCTTGTAAAAGCCCGTCGAGCGTATCATGCCTTCAAGCTCTGGAATCCCTGCATTTGCGAAGGAGGCCGCGCCGGGATATTTGGCAAAGAGCGCGGGGGTCACCATGTTGACGCGCTTGTCTGTGCACTGGGCGGAAAGTATGGTTGAGACGAGGAGCTGGAGTGGGTTCTTGAAGTCAAGGGAACAGCACGCGTCAGGGTATGATTTCTTGAGGAGTGCGAATCCTTTGAGGGCTACTGCCTTGCCCACGAGGCCGGGCCCTGCATGATTGTTTTTTGCCATGAATTGATACTTTGCAGGTATTGATTTAAAGCTTTCACGCAAAATCTACTTTTCTAAGTAGAATATGGTGATATCATGGCAGTCATTGAACTCAACGGATCTACGTTTTCAAAAAATGTCCTGGAGCACAAGGGCAATGCGGTCGTTTATTTCTACGCGGAGTGGTGCAGCGACTGCCAGAGGGCGTCGCCTTTCATGGACGCGATAGCGGCAAAGGAAAAGCGCGCGCGCTTTTTCAAGCTCGACGCCCAGAAATTCCAGGGCATTGCGGACAAGTTCGGCGTGGACTATTACCCCACAATAGTGTTTTTCAAGTCCGGGAAGGACATTGGCGGGCACATCTCGGAGCCGCAGGAGCGAGATGACATTGAGAAATGGCTTGAGGCAAAGCTTTCGGGGCATGCTGAATAGCGGTTTCCTGCCCCCTGCGGGCTTTTGATATTTTGCAAGAAACGGGGTTTTCTTGCCAAATTGTATAAAATTATTACCAAATAGGTATTAATTTAAACCCTCACTTCATATTTAAGGTCACGGGCTGTTTTTGGCTCTGGCGTGGTTTCATGGCGATTGTAGAACTTGACGACTCTTCATTCCCGGCTTGCGTGCTGGATTCGAAGGGCAAGGCAGTGGTTTTCTTCTACTCTCCGTGGTCGCAGCAAAGCAAGGCAGCAGAACCCATGGTAGAGCAGGTGTCTGGCAAAATTGAAGGCGTTGAATTCTTCAAAGTGGACGCGGACAGGTTCCAATCAATAGCAAACAAGTACTGGATTGGAGAATATCCTACAATAGTTATATTCAAGTCTGGCAGGCCCCTTGCCGATTCACTTATTGAGCCAAAGGGCGCAGAGCAAATAGAGGCTTGGCTCTCAAAAAGGCTTTGATTGGCAGTTTTTTGGCTTTTGGCCCTCCCTTTTCCATGCCCTGCCCCTGTTTTAATAATCGCGGGCCGCATTTGCCCTCCTTGTTATTAACTTTCACAAAAAAGTTAATAAACAGCATTTTATACTTGTTAATCAAGGTGTTTTTCATGGTCTCACTGTCCAATGTGTTTTCTTCAAAAAAGGCTTTCTTCGCGTTTTTTGCTCTTGCAGTCTTCATAGCCGGCAGCCTTCTCCTTGCAGGTTGCGCTACGCCCGCAACCGACAATTCAGGGCAGGGCAAAATCAAGGTGGCAGTAGACATCTATCCCTATGAGTTCCTCGTAAAGCAGATAGGCGGGGACAAGGTCGGGGTGTCAAGGCTTTTCCCTGACGGGGTTGAGCCGCACACATACGAGCCCTCGCCGCAGGACATCGTTTCAGTCCAGCAGTCCGACATTTTCATTTACAATGGCCAGGCGCTCAACTCTTTCGAGTCGCAGATTGTCAAGGACCTCCCTTCGGGGACGGTTGTGGTTTCGGCATCAGACGGGCTTGGCCTGATTGCTGCAGGCTCTTCAGACGGGGAGGCATCAACTGGCAGCAATGGCATCTCATACAACCCGCACATCTGGCTGGACCCGCAAAACATGATAATCATTTCACGGCACATCGAATCCGCGCTTGAAAACGCAAGCCCATCAGATGCGCAATATTTCAAGGCAAACGAGGCGGCCCTTGTTTCAAGGCTTGAATCCCTCGACTCCAGCCTGTCAAGGGAATCCGCGTCATTTTCCAAAAGGCAGTACGTGGGCTTCCACCCCGCATTCAATTACTTCAACCGCAGGTACAACCTGTCATACGCGGCGAACATAGAGGAAATAGCGGGCATTGAGCCAAGCGCGCAGGAAATGGCGGGCATAATAGACATCGTAAGGGCGAACAACATCTCGGCCATATACGCGGAGCCCCTTTTCGACCCCCGCTCGGCGGAGGCAATCTCGAAAAACAGCGGCGCGCAGGTGCTCTACCTCGACCCGCTTGCAAGCCTCCTGCCCGAGAAAAAACAGCAGGGCATGGACTATTTCAGCATAATGCGGGAGAACATGGACTCGCTTGCCAAGTCCCTTGGGGATTGACGCGGGCGGCAGGCACTTAAATGGCGCGATTCAAGGAAATAAACGGGTAATTCAATGGGAGGCTCTTCAACAAGCCAGGCAGAGGCCGGTGCGCCGGCGCTTAAAATCTCCGGGCTTACGTTCAATTACGGCAATTCGCCAGCGCTTGAGAATGTTTCACTCGAGGTCGAGCGGGGCGGTTTTCTCGGCCTCATTGGCCCGAACGGAAGCGGCAAGACGACGCTTGCCAAAATCATCTGCGGCATACTCCCGTTCTCAAAAGGCTCTGTCGAGGTCCTCGGGGTAAAATACAAGGGCAAGGTGACAGGCTCCAAATCCATCGCCTACGTCCCCCAGAAAATCAACCTCGACAGCTTTTTCCCTCTCACTGTCTACGAGACAATCTCCCTTGGCATAAGGAGCGCGTCCCTTTTCAACCCCCTGTCAAAGCACGCCAAGCAGGAGGTCGAAAGGGTGATGAAGGAGCTTGGCCTGGCGCAGTTCGCCAAAAAGAACATAGGCGAGCTATCAGGCGGCCAGCTCCAGCGCGTGCTGCTTGCAAAGGCGCTTGTCTCAAGCCCGAAGATACTCGTGCTCGACGAGCCAACGTCGGGCATAGACGCGACAAACCAGACCAACCTTGCTGAAATACTCATCGCGCTCAACAGGAAGGGGACGGCTGTCATACTCGTTTCCCATGACCTGTCCTTCCTCACTGTCCTCTCGAAACAGGTCATCTGCCTGAACAGGACAGTGCATTACTGCGGCGTGCCCTCGAAGCTTGACCAGGCGGCGCTAAGGAAGGTATACGGCACGGACGTGTCGTTCGTTGGGCACACCCACACGCATGAATTCACCCTAGGCAAATAAGAGGCTCCAAAATGGCATTCCCGCTCGAATACCCGTTCATACAAAAGGCAATGCTTTCAGGCGTTCTCATAGCGATAACCTGCGGCGTGCTTGGCATATACACTGTGCTTAGGAAACTCTCGTTCCTCTCGGACGCCATAGCCCACTCCTCCCTCATGGGCATCGCGATTTCCCTGCCCCTAAGGATAAACCCGCTTATAGGCGCGTTTTTCACCTCCATAATCGCGGGCGTGGGCATAAAGCGCATAGGCAAGGACAAGATTTCAAATGACGCGAGCATGGCAATCATATTCACATTCGGCCTCGCGGCCGGCATTATACTGCTTTTCATGTTCAAGCCCACCTCTGTGGACGTGACGTCGTTCCTTTTCGGGAGCATTCTTGCCATAGACCAGTCGGACTTTTACTTCAGCATGGCAATAGCCGCCATCTCCCTCTCGATAGCCAGCCTGATGCACCACGACCTCGTGCACGTCTGCCTCGACGAGGACATGGCGCGCTCTTCCGGCGTGGACGTGGGGAAGCTGGACAACGTGTTTTTCATACTTGTGGCGCTTGCCACATTGAGCGCGCTAAGAATCGCAGGCGTGCTGCTTGTGAGCGCCCTCACCGTGGTCCCCGCAAGCTCGGCGCTTATGTTTAGGAAGGGCTTTGCGCAGACAACCATGCTTTCAGTGCTTTTCGGGGTCGCATCTGTAGTCCTTGGCATATTCGCCTCGTTCTACCTGAACCTGCCTACAGGCGCCACAATAGCCGCGTGCTCTGTGCTGATTTTCCTTGCCTCGAAGGTTGCAAACAGGTGAGGCTTGCCTTGCAGGGCGGGTTTCACCGCCTACTGGCACGCCACCCCCTCTTGCTATAAATACTTTTTCCCTGATAGTTGTACCATGGCAGACGAGAAACAGGCACAGCCCGTGAAAAAGGAAACAGCGCCCCAGCCATTGCCCGGCGCTGATTCCGCCGACTCCACTGGGCAAAAAGTAATTGCCTCTCGCGGCATACCTTCAAAGGAATCGCTTTACCTGCCCGCGCACAACTCGTCGGCATTGAGGCAGTTCGAGGATTCCGGCGAGAACCTGACCCATTCGGTCTGGGACCTGGAGGACGTGCTGAACTTCGTCTTTCCAAAGCAATACCAGATGAAATACAACGAGATTGCCGTGAAATTCCTCTCTCTTTTCCTGACAAAGCAGGTGCTTGAGGGTTCCGACGTGTCGGGTTTTGTCAAGGCGAACGGCATCTCAAAGGCGACATTCTACAACCGCGTCCTGCCAAGGCTCAAGCGCATCGGCATGATAAAGGTCGAGCGCGAGACAGTCGTGGCCGCGGAATCCCAGCGCAAGTTCAGGCCCATGAAAATAAGGATTTCAAAGACATTTGGCAATTACCTGAACAAAATAGGGAATTCCTGGCACGCCTATGTCGAGACGGCCAGGGAAAAATCAGCAATGGGAAAGAACGAATGACGCCCCGCGCGGGCGCCGCGCCTTAATCTTTTTCTTCCTTCCCGAGCTTGGCGACGGCTTCCCTTGCAGCCCTCGTTATCTGGTCGCGGTTTTTAATCCTCTGGCTTATTGACTCGATTTTTTCCTGCTTTGAATGGATTATCTTCTCCATCTCCCTCGTCTTGACAGTGTGCGGCAGGTTTTTCTCCTGGAGTATGGACGCCATGTCCCTGCCCTGGCCTATGAGGCCGCGAAGTTTTTCCTTCTCCTGCTCGAGCCTCTGGTCGATGGACTTTTCAGCCTCAAGCGCCGTCCCGATTTCGTACTCGTGGCGCTTGAGTATGCCTGAAAGCTCCGAAACGTAGCGGCGCACGAAACTGGTCTCCACGCTCTCGCGCAGCGACGCGAAGTCGCGCTCGTTTGACGCCGAGAGTTCGCTGAGCTCCTCGACCTGCTTTTCGTATTCCTCGAACTGGCGCTTTGCCCACTCGTCCACCGCAGAAATGGTGTTCGTGTGCTCGGCAAGCACGCGGGCGAGGTTTTTCTGGCGCATGACGGATTTTTGCGCCTGCTCCACGTCGGCCTCGAGCCCCGACTTGTATTCCTCGAGGCTTTCCATCTCCGACTCAATCTCTTCCATCCTTGAAATCTGCTCTTCTATGGAAGCCCTCGTGGCCTCCAGGCTCTCGTTTGCGGATTCGATGAGCCTCGTTATGTTTGAATGCGATTTCCTGACCGACTCGAGCTTGGCGCTGGCCGCAGCCGCGGTTTTCTCTATCTCGTCAATCCTGTCCCGCGCCACTTCGCGGACGCCCTCGAGCTCGGAGAGTATGTCCTCAAGCTCTATGCGGGCGTTGTCAAGGGCTGTCCTTGCCTCCTGTTCGACTTCCGCCACCTTGGCGTTTTTCTGGTCTATCCCTTCTACCACTGCGGGTATTTCCGAGGCCTTTTGCTCGAGTTCAAGTATTATTTTCTGCTTTTCAGTCAGCTTCTCTGAAACAGTGTCTATTTCCGCCTGCAGCTTGCGTTCTATGGGCTCGAGGTGCTCCACAAGCAGCTTTGCCTTCTCCTCCTTCAGGCCGCTAATCCTCTCCTCCTGCATGCGGATTTTCTCCATCTGCGCAGAGAGCATTTCAGCAAGCGAGGACACTTTCCTCTCGGGCTTTTGCATGGGGGCCCTTTGCTCGGGCTCGCCGCGCCTCGGCGCAGCCTTGCCAAGCACCACCCTGGGCTTTTTGACTTCAATGGCCATGCCGCGGGAAGGCTTGGTTTTTGTAACGGGGGCCTTGCTTGTTTTCCGGATTTTCCTGATTGCCTTTCCAGGCTGTTTTTTCACTGCCGGGCCTTTCCCGCCGCCCGACTGCGCTGCTTTAGGCTTTATCCTGCCTGCCGCGTGCCTTGCGGGCTTTGAAATGCTTTCAGTTTGCGCGGCTTCAATTGTTTCCGCTGCCTCCTCTCCGATTTCAGGCAGTGGCTCCCCCGGGGTTTCGGGTTCTTCAACTTCCTTTGCGTAAGCATATTCAGCCGTTTCATCAGAATGGGACTTTACAGGCTTTCCAAGGGCAAAGCGTATCCTCTCCTCGTTTTTTCTCGCCCTTTCCATTTCCTCGATTAGCCTTTCCTGGTCTGTTTTCACGGGCGTTTCCACCGGGGTTTCATGCGGGGCCTGCTGGATGGGCCTTTGCACGGACTGCGCCCTTTGCTCGACAATTGAGAGGTCAAGCGGCTTTGCCTCTATGCTCTCCTTTTTCTCCGCGCCCTTGTAATTCGAGCCTGTTGCGTCTTTCGTGTCGGCCCAAATAAGGTATTCGCGGGTGAGCTTGTGCTCGATTTTTATCATTCCCTGGGTTTCAAGCACGTCGGCCCACTTCTTGACCTGGGATTTTTGCATGCCAAGCTCTTCCGCCAGGTCGCCAAGCTGGGCGCGTTTTTTCTCGCGCAGCGCGGAAATGATTTTGTCGACGTCTGTGGATATGAGCATGTCTTCCAAGCAAACCACCATTTCGGATATACTGCCTGGAAGCCCCACGCCCTTTCAAAAAAAGGCTGTTGCCAAAAATAAAAAAAATCCAGGCGGATTTCAGTTCGGTATCTGTGTCTCGACTATGCTGAAGTCGGAGCCGAGCTTCTTTTTCGCGCGCACGAACGCCTCGAGGACGCTCGCGCGGTTGGCCTTTGTAGTCTTTATCGTGAAGAGTATCTGGCCCTTCCTCATCCTGGCGCCGCGCGTAGTCGGCCTGCCAAAGGCTTTCCTCATGCCTTTTTGCAACCTGTCCGCGCCTGCGCCCGCAATCATCTTGTTTTCCCTGATGACGTTGTGCGGGTACGCCCTGACCTTGAAGTAATACTCGTTGGGGATTATTTTCTCGAGGAACTTGTTTGCGGCCTGCCTGCCGGACTCGATCGCATTGTCCCTGCGCTGCTGGTCCATGGCGGACATGAGGTCGAACTGTATCTCGTATTTGGCCTTCGCGTCCCCCATGTTGTAGACGTTAAGGTTCCTGTGGGGCATTGCCTTCACAAAGGATTTCCTGGGCCTTCTCTTTGAGAACCGGGCCCATGCGGTCTTCTCAAGTGATTTGCAGGTTCTTCCTGGTCTTAGACTCATAACTATGCACCTCAAAAATAAGCGGTGCTCTTTTTTGCCTGATAACCCTTATAAATATGACCTCCCACAGGGAGAACTCTCTCCCAAGGTCAAGGGTGCCGTTTCTGGTTGTAAAATAAGGCAATTCAGGTATATAAACGTATGTTTATGCCCACTATTGTTTTACGCCCTGTTTCAGCTTTTTGCCAAGCCCCAGGCCTTTTTCCACTGCGCGCGCTGCCCGGGAGCGTGAAAGCACGGGGCCAATGCTGAAATAGAAGAAGCACAGGGTTATTGAGAGGAAAATCGACACCGACCTGACCAAATCAATGTGCCCAAGGGGTATTATGCTTGGGAAATCCGTCATCACTCCCATGAAATAGTTCGCGAAATCATTCGCGAGAAAGAAAAGCAGGGCAATCGCAAGGTGCGCCCTTGCAGGCTTCCTTGGCATCATTGCAAGCGCGAGGAATATCATTGCGATGTGGGGGATTATGTATAGCAGCACGGACTCCGCGGCAATGCTTGAATTTAGGTAATTTGCGGGATAGAGCAGCATTACAAAAACCGTCCATATCCCGTACTTCGCCACATAGGCGCTTGAGAAAAGCCTGGCAAACTCGTTATCAGTGAAATAATAAATCGTCAGAAGCGCCGCAAGTATCGCAAGCGGGCTGTTCGGCAGGAAAATCCACAATAGCGGATTCCTGTACTGGAAAAACGGCGAGTAGAAATAAAACCCGAAGGCTATTGCTACGGCGAGTATGATGAAAAGGATTTTTCTTGCCATTCCCGGGTCTTTGATGTCCATGGAAAAAACCGCCCTTTTGATGGTTTGCGCGCGCCTGCGGGCCGTCCTACCTTATTTCCTCGTGCGTGCTCACGTATGTCCTGCCTGCCGCCACGTCCTTTGACACTACGCTGCCCGCGCCTATTTTCGCGCCCTTCCCTATCTCAACCCCGGCAAGTATGGTGGAATTCGCGCCGACAAGCGCGTTGTCGCCTATCACTACCTCGCCCGTCTTGTAGCAGTCCGTTAGAAACTCGTGGGCAAGTATGGTGGCGCCATAGCCTATTATCACGTTGTCGCCTATGCTTATCAGTTCGGGGTAGAAAAAGTCTATCATGACATTCGGGGCAATGGCGGCGTTCCTGCCTATCTTCATGCCTGTCAGCCCGTATATCCGATTTTTCAGCCCGAGATGCGGGACGTATTTGCACATGGTCATAACCCAGAAGCACGCCATTACCTTTAGCGGGTGCTTTGCAAGATGCCAGTCCGCAAGCGTGTTGCGGGAAGAAAAAGGCTTGTGGGTTGTAAGCTTTCTCATAAGCCGCACCCGGAAGCATCAGAGGCCGCGCCTAGTCCGTGTCAATCCTTGGCGCGAGGTAATATACGACCGTGGCCTGCGCCACATCGTATTCGACCTTGACAGGCGCGTTGGATTTCAGGCTTATTGTCATCGTGCCTGCGTCCGGGCACGCCTTTGTGATGTCCTCGAGGTATTTGAGCGGGAAAGTCGCGCGCGCGGGCGCCTTGACCTCGATCTGTATGGTGGCCTCTGGCGTCTTCTCGTTTTCCGTCTTAAGCTCCGAGCTGTCGCCCTTCACGTCGACAAAGAACCCCCCCTGGTTGGCCTCGAGCGTCACGTGTGTCGAGACTATGGCCGCGTCCTTGAGCAGGTCCTTCAGGTCGCCTGCCACTATCTTGACAACCGCGTCGTGGGCTATGTTGGGTTCGCGGGACGCGCCGGATGCGAGGTCTATCATGGGGACCTTGAACGTCCTCTTCTTGCCGTTTGAGGCGAACTTGAGGGCAACCTTGTTGTCCTCCGCGCTTATGCCGAGCTGCTCGCCGTCGCGGGTCCTGGCAAGTATTTTTGAGAGGTTCGTGAAGTTCAAGCCGACCTTGCTTGTCGCCTTGGCTTCGAACTGTACAAACGCCTTTTTCGGCATTGTGAAGGAGACCATGGCAATCTGGGACGGATCCATTGCCCTAAGCGATATGCCGTCCTGGTTGATTTCAAACTGCCCCTCGTCAATCAGGTTCACTATTGCGTCAACTGCGGATTTCCAGTCTTTGGCGTTTTCAACAAGAAAAGAGAACATACTCAAAACCTCCCAGTGATATATCAATGGAATTAATTAAATAGTTAAGCTATTCTTAGCGCCTGTTTTCCCTATCGGCTTTTCACGTATTTGGTGAAAATCATGTTGCATCCCTGCGGCTCTTCAAAGAAAAGGGAAATGAAAAGCTTGGGGTAGCCCAGGTACGGCACGCGCGCAATCACCTTGCCCTTGAACTGCGCCTGCGACGCGGGTGTGTTGCCCGTGTTTTGCAGTTTTGGCACGAGGTTGTCGTAGTAATATGCCTGCAGGTCGAAAATGGCGTTGTTGTCCCCCTTTGTGAGGTAAATCGTGTCCTGCGGGGTCCGGACTGTGAGTATGTCCCTGTGTATTATGTCCCCGCCGCCGGTCGTGTACGCGTAAAGCTCGCCCGGCTTTGTGGCATAGACTATGACGTCGTTTTCCAGGTCTGTACCGTATTGCGTGCCATTGTATATTACGGAGTCCACGCACGGCTCCACGTACTGTTTAGGGTCATTGTCGAATGTGCGCGGGCACTTCGCGTACCTGAACGTGAAATTCCCTCGCGTCTCGTAAAAGGATTCCGGGCTTGCCTTGAACCCGTCGCATATGGGGTCGGAGTGGTGGGCAATGCTTGTGCAATAGGAATATATGGAGCCCTTTACAACTAGAGTGCCATTGGGGTAATGGACTGTGGGGTCGGAATACAGTGCCTGCGCCTGCTGGGCTGGAATGTCAAGCACAGGCGCTGCCGGGCTTGCGCCTTGCAGCACCACCATGTCGCCGCGCTGGAGCTGGGGAAGCATGGAGCACGACACTATGGCGTTCACCGGCGAGGGCGTGCCAAGCACGAACCCCGCGCCATACCATACGATAAGCGCGATGGCGATTGCTATGCCTATCTCCTTCAGCTCGTTTTTCCAGCCGCCCTGCTTGACGCCGACGGCCGTCTCGACGACCACGGCGCCCACTATGCCAAGTGCCACGAAAAAGCCGAACACGGGCATCTTTGTTATAAGGAAAAGCGCGAAGGAAACCGCTGCGAGAATAAGGAACGCGTTAGTCTTGTACGCGTCCTGGGCCATTGAATAGAGTGTCTGCTTGAGGCCCGGCTTTTCAGGCTTGGGCGCGCTTGTTTGCGGGTTGTTTTGGTCCAAGATGAATCTTCCCCATTGGCTATGCCTTTCTTCTGCCCCCGCCTTTGCCTGCCGTAAAAGAAAAACGGAATATGGAAGGCCGCGACTTACTGCTTGGCCTTTTTCTTGTGCGCGTGCGAGGATTCGAATTCCTCGCGCATTTCCTTTGCCTGCTTGGAAAGCTCCTTTGCCGCGGACTTGACAATCGCCAGGGCGTTTTTGGACTTAGTCCTGACAATGAGGACAGGGTTTGCTATCTGCGGGTGGGGCATCTTGTAAGCCGCGAATTCCACGTCGTCGTCCTGCAGTATGAGCTCGCGCAGCGCGTTTGGGAGGCTGTGGTCCTCGCCTACTATCTCGATTTCAACGTAATGGGCTTCTTTTGCAAGGAAATTGATTTTCATATGACGCCACCCCTGTATTTTGAAGATATTTTCCTGTATTCCTTGTGCCCGCATTTCTCGCACACAAGGTTGAAGTTCCTAAGCTCAAGAGGGCCCCTGCACCTGACGCAGAATCCCTTTATCACGCCAAGCTCCTTGTCGTTTATGGTGAGCGCGAGGCCGTCGGGCCTCTCCTCTTCCACGCGCGCAAGTATCAGGTCGCCTATCTTTATCTCGTCATGCACGTTCTTCACGTAGCCGTCCTTTATCTTGGACGCGTGGAGAACGGAGTAATCGGAACTTATCATGAACCTCTCGCCCTTCTCGTCAATGCCAAGAATAAGCACGAGGGCTATGGGCTCCTTGACATTCTCTATGGAGCCTATGACCAGGTCGCCTACCTTGAGCTTTTTCAGGTTGCTCCTGCCCTCGATTGAGAGGGTCTTGCCGTCGTTGAGCAACTTGCCAGAAGTGCACGCGTATATGACGCCGTTCTCAACGAACGTCCCGCTGCCCGGGGCGAATTCCTCTTCAACCCCCAGCTCCTCGCCGGGTTTCACGTATCTGTCCATATCGAATCAACACAAGGGGCTCCTCCCCTTTCCTAAACGCATGTTAATGCTTCTATGCATGCTTCCATATAGTCCAAAACTAGAACTATCCATCGTAAGGAATCTCTTTCCGCATACATATTTAAATACCTTTTCGCATTGTTTTAGGTGGGGAAACCGTCAAGGGAGTTCCGATAGCATTTCCAGTGGAAGGTCCATCAAATGATAAAAAAATCCATACTCATACTTTGCATTGACAGGGACAACGACCTGTTCGAGAAGGTCAAGATTTCAGGCCCGATTGTGGGCAGGGAGGCGAACATGTCGGCTGCCACAAGGCTCTCGCTTGCCGACCCGGAGGAGACCGACGCCAACGCCATGTTCAAGGCAATAAACATATTCGACGAGATGTCAAAGGAGCACCGCGTCGAGATTGTCACGCTTACAGGCTCGAAGAACCTCGGCTACGAGGCCGACAAGGAGATTTCGGAGCAGCTCGAGCACGTGCTTGCCACGTTCCCCGCCGAATCGTGCATATTCGTCTCCGACGGCATGGCGGACGAGGAGATAGTCCCTATCATCAAGTCCAGGGTCAAGATAGACTCTGTCAAGATTGTTGTGATGAAGCAGGCCAAGGAGCTTGAAAAGACCTATTTCGTCATGCTCGAGAAGCTCAAGGACCCGTATTATTCAAGGATGATATTCGGCATACCCGCCATAGTCCTGCTGCTCTTCTCGCTTTCAAGCTTCCTTAATTTCGGCTGGCAGCCAGTCGGCATAATACTGGGCATTTACCTGATACTCAAGGGCTTCGGCATAGAGGAAAGGATAGTCGGGCTTTTCTCCGGCTTTGAGTTCAATGTGGAAAAAATCAGCCTGATTGTCTATCTTTCGGCCATGCCATTGATTGTCATTTCATTCTGGCTTGGCATACAGTCGTTCTCGCAGGCGCGCACGCTTGGTCTTGTCGGCGCCCAGGAGGCGGCATATTTCGTTAGGAGCCTGCTTGTGCTGCTGCCATGGTCCCTGCTGCTTCTCATAGTGGGCAAGATAATAGACCTTGTCTCGGAGAGGCGCAAGATAGAGATTCCCAAATACGGGCTTTACGCAATCAGCATACTGCTTTTCTGGCTGATATTCTCCGTCGCCGCGGACTGGGTGCTCAACCTCGCGCCGCCGTACGTGACGTTCTCGGACTTTGTCGTGGTCATACTTCTCTCGGTGCTGATAGGCTACCTGTCAATCAAGATAATGAGGGGCATAAAAATCGACGTGGCCCTGGACATGAAGCTCGAGGGCAAGGAAGTGCTCACGGACGTGGGCGCGTATGCGGGCAAGATTGTCGGCATCGACAGGAAGAACACTTCCATGATTATCCAGTCGCAGTTCGGGCAGAAATTCACAATGCCCCTCGACGCAATAGTTGCTGTTTCGGAAAAAGTCCAGGTGCGCGCGCAATAGGCTTTTCCACAGGTGACCAGATGCCAAAATCCGATTTCCCAAGGCTAATCGCTCTCGCCCTGATTGCCGTTTCACTGTTGCTTTTAGGCTGCGCCCAGCAGCAGCCCGACTGCTCGTCAGGCGCTTCGTCTTCTTCGGGCTATTCGCCAATAATCCCGCTTGCGCCTTATGGCGGCAATCCGGGCTGCCCTCCAAATGCCAGCGCTAATGCCACAAACTCATCCATTGCCGGAACCGGTTCCGGCGATTCTGGCGCAGGCATTAACATTTCCAAGCCTTCCATGAATTATACGGCGCCTGAACCCGCCCCTCCAGAAAACGCCTCTTCCCAAGAAACCAATTCCTCGCTTTCGCTGAATAGCACTCTTGAATCCAATGCCACGTATAATGCCCCTTTATCCGACATTGATTCTTCCAATGCAAGCGCGAATGTTTCCCTGCGCGTGGTCTATTTCTATTCGCACGAATGCCCGTTCTGCCTTGACGTGGCCCCTTTTGTGAACAAGACGGCGGCCGACTTCGCATCATGGGGCGTTGCCATTGAGCAGCACGACATTCTCTCGAACAGTTCCGAATTCGTCTTGTACAACGGCTTTGCGGGGCGCTATGGCGTGCCCGCGAACCTTCGCGTAATCCCCATGGTTTTCATAAACAGCACTTACATCTACACCAATGAAACCATCAGGGAGACGCTTAGGCAGTCTATAGACTCGTGCCTTGAATCTGGCTCGTGCGCGAATCCTTATGATTTCGCTGCGTGAATCCTTTGGCCTGCGGGATATGCCTGCTGCGCCCAATCCCTGAAACCTGCAATAAGATTAAAAATCAATTATGCAAAAAGAATGTACTTAACCCACCATAACTCAACCTGGCAGAGTGCCTCGCTGTAGTCAAAAGGGTCCGGCTTGACCGGCTGAAACGAGGATGTTGTGTGTTCAAAGCGGGTGTGATTATTCGCCTTAAGTGGCACATTGCACCGCGGACATATCACACTGGTGGGATTGGGAAAAATCTCGCATATGACCCGGCGCCTGTCAGGGGCTTCCGGCGATGCGTTTTATATTTGCGAAATGCCTGCTCGCAAATGTCACAGAATATAAACATTTAGTGCAGAATACATGCGCTGAAAAAGCAAAAAACGCAAGAAGCTCTGTTCGTCTATCGGTTAGGATACTGGCCTGTCACGCCGGCGAGGCGGGTTCGACTCCCGCACAGGGCGCTTCTCCTTCTTTTATCCATCTGTTCTCTTTCTTAGCTCCGCCCTGTGCTGCTTGTTCTTGCTGGAACAAGGATCGCTAAAATCCTTGCGGACTTTATCGCTCCCGCACAGGGCGTAGAAACCAGAGTTAAACTTTGGAGAAGTAACGGCAATAGAATCTCTAAGAAATTGGCAACGTAAATGAGTCACATAATTGTGGTGTATGTAACTGTCTGAAACCGTTGCCAACTATTTTTTTTGAAATACATAGGTTAACCTCTAAACGATATCTGTATAAAACTCGCTTCCCTAAGATAATTAATGGAAGATACTGTATCTGAAGATAAAGATGACTATAAGAGTATTGAAGGTATTGTTGGGGTAGATGAGGCAATAGCGATTCAGAATGACAAGTTGAACAAGTTAAGAGAAGATGTGAAAACTCTTCAATTTAAGAGAGTAGATATTGCAGGGGATTATAGTTCAATCACTTATAAGGCAATAGACGGGGGGAAGATGAAAGTTTACTTTAACCCGTTTGAAATAAATGTTATTGATGTTGCTGATTCAAATGGCCAGAAAAAACTAAGTTTTGTGTATCCTGAAATCGATGAATATGATGATAACTCTAATTCAAAAGAAGCTACGAAAGGTTTAATACAAAAAATAGATTCTATACCTCTAATCGCAAAATTTGTTACTTTGTTAAAAAGTAATAGTATTACCGAGATTTCTTCCATATTCAACAGCAGTAGTACATTAATGGAAATTGGTGAATTAGCGTGTATCTTTGATAGAATAACTGCTGATAGTGATGACCCGATAATAATTATGAAAGATGGACTTTTGAGGACAAAGGCACTGAAATCAAATAAAAATGCAACATACATTCCCGAACTCCTAAATATAATTAAACAAAAAAAGAAGTTTGTAAAACTTGTTGGTGTATCAAAAACCTCCGCGGTAGTTTCTTTGCTTTCAACTGCACTATTTTTAGAGAAAAAAATACCCTCTGATGCCATAGGGTATGTGAAAATACCATTAGCCCTTGAATTAAAGGCATATGAATGGAACGGTAGTGGAAAGGCTGATAAATCAAATGATGAAGCATTGACATATGCTTTTGGAGAACTTTATATCGCAAAATTGGCTGTGCAAAGTAATCTCTTAGTTACTATAGAAATCCCAAAAGATTTGAAGAATAAAACTGACATATACACTGAAGAAGAGATTATTGAAATTATCAGTTACCTGGCAAAGGATTCTAAACATTCATATCCCGTTATTGGTTATCCACAGACTATAATGCGAGCTCATGAAACAGCTGTGCAATTGGGTTTTCCTATATCGATAATACGCGAGGAGATTAAAGACAAAATATTGAAAAGACTAGATCCTGCTTCAAGAGAATTTGTCAGAGATGGATGGTTATTGACTGATTTAGTTGACAAGGGTGTATTAGGGGGCGGAAAAAATGGCTGATAACGGAGAAATCATAGGCGTATTTATTGGGCTATCTAGTTCTTCATATGAATATATCGCAAATATAACTGCACCCTACAAAGCAAATTTTTCTATTGAATTAGGGACTTTTTTATTGATAAACGATCCTCCTAATACATTAGTTGCTAGAGTAATTGATTTCATTCCGCAAGGTGAACTAATTTCGTTTATGGGACAGAAATGGCTAAGTGATATGGCAAATACTCCTGAAGCAATAGGCGCAGATATTAAAAAGCGAAAAATAAGTTATACTGTAAAAATAAAAATTCTTGGGAGCCTTGATGAAAAAAATAAGTTCAATGCAGGTTTAAGAAAGATTCCTCATATTACAAGCAAAGTTGTGAAACCAGACACAAGCACGGTAAAAGGAATTTTGGATTCCGCTCTTTCAGAACAACAACAAGGTATAATAATCGGTAATTATTTCTTAGACACACAAATTCCTGTTAAGTTCAATTTATCTGAGTTTGAAGCAAAAAGAACTTTTATATTTGCGAGAGCAGGTTATGGAAAAAGTAATCTAATGAAAATTATTGCTAGTGATTGGAGTAATCAAAATGGTGGGTTAATTATTTTTGATCCAGAAGGAGAGTATGCAATAACTGATAAATCAGGGCGACCAGGGATAATGGATTTGAAAGGTGTTATACTTATAACTAATAGGCATATGCCGCCGAGTCTAAAAAATGTTTACACAAATTTAAAAGTAGATTTAGCTAACCTTGATCCTAAATTCATAATACCTATTATAGTTCCGGAAACTAAACATGAAACAGTTTTCTTTTCAAAATTAATGAGTCTAAGATCGGAGCAGTGGAGGACACTTGTGAATTTACTGTACCATAATGGTTGGTCTGTATCAGATGACGAAATTAGGGCTTGCATCACGGGTCAAGCAGATGATGAAAAAATTACTCCAATGAAGAATAATCTTATACCTGCTATACAAGCACTACATGATCCTGATTCCTATTTAATAGAAATTATTGAACACGGCTTAGAAGAAGGAAATACTATACTTCTTGACATATCTCTTTTGGATAAATCAAATGCCCAAAAACTTGGCGCGTTGATTATTAGACATATATTCAATCGAAACCAGCGAAATTTTATAGAAGGGAGCATAGGATCAATGATTCGTGCCACGTTTGTGATTGAAGAAGCTCAAGAAGTGTTAGGTCAAAATAATAATTTGTCCTCATTTGTAGAACTTGCAAAAGAGGGCAGAAAATATCGCTTGGGGGGTATATTTATCACCCAGCAACCAAAAAGTATTCCATTTGAAATACTCAGTCAATCAGATAATTTTTTCACATTTCATTTGCTGAGTAAAGGGGATTTAGTAGCACTTCAAAATGCTAATGCACATTATTCTGAAGATGTAGTAACACAGATACTTAGTGAACCAGTGAAGGGAAAAACCTATATGTGGACATCATCACAGCCTTTTGTAATTCCAGTACAGATCGAAAACTTTGAAAAAAAGGCACAACCAAGAAAAGCTGAGGATATACAAAATAAGAATTTGATTCTAGATGCTATTCTTGATAAAATTACTGGTGAACAGAAGGAACTAAAATCGATATTAACTAAACTAGAAAAAATAGAACAAAAAAATCCTGGTGGGGAAAAGAATAGTATTGTTTTATTTAATGATCTCAGTCAAGATGAAAAAGATTTACTAGATGCAAAAGGATATTTGCAAAAAAATAAAGATACAAATCTGCCATGGGCCGTAACTTATCCTGGATATAGGAAACTTAAAAATCGAAATATAAAAACACTTTTAGAAGAGACTTAGCATTTATCTCGAGTAAAATTGGGTACTTATGCAAAACATTTAGATACCCTAATTGTCTCTACATTAAATTTCTTCCAGCGCGTATCCCTCTCTGCACGCGGCAATAGATAACGTTTTCTAAAGAAAGCAAACAATTCTGGGATACTTTGTTTGTAGTAATGGGTTTTCTTTGTTTCGCCATTCAGAAATTCCTTATAATTTTTAGCAAGTGGGGCGATATAAAATCCACGTTTTACTCCATGTTTGGCATACTTTTTGTAATCCATGCCTAATTGTTTTAACCCACAACGTATTACTCGCATTTTCCAATTAGATCCTTGTCCAAATCTGTGTCTGCTAACTACTGGATCATTTATCGCCTTTAAATATTCTAACATGTCAGTAGCAATTCCATTGTTAAGATGAAAAAATCCCCATCCTTCAGTAAAACCTATATGTGCCCATAATGCCCTATTTTCTTGATTTTTTAATCTATCTAAAATAGATGATTCTCCAAATGCCCCTGTGGTTGTTAATAAAACCAGTTCGGCACCTTTTTTCTTGTAATTTTTGTGTAATATTACTGATTTACCGTGTGAATATTTTTTTCTAAAATCTTCTCTTATTTTATTTGATGTCATAAGCGTTGCAACAAGTTTTCCTCCTAGAAGATAACTATACGGGGGAATAGCCCCAAAAGTATATGCATCCATAACATGCCAAAGCATTTTTTCTTTTTGGTCAATGTTCCAACCAATCCATTTATCCCTGACACCAAGTCCTATCATTGGGTCTGTTAGCCCGATTAATCCTATGAGTTTACCATTGCTTTTATCCATTACTAGATATCTAAGGCGTCTTCCATAACCATTTGACAGCGGTATACTCCATAGATATGAAGCATATCTGAATAAATCAGCCTTTCTTTGGGTGTCAACTATTACCAATTCTGGATATATATTTTCAGGTACAATCTCAGTTCCATTGGCAAAATATTGCATGAGTGTCTTTTCATTTTTTAATATCCAAGGTCTATTTTTTTGGAGTAAATGTCTTTTTGCTGCTTGGTGAGTTTTTCGAATAGCATTTTTATTACGTAGATTAGGGGGCGTTATCTTTTTACGCGATATTTTAAAACCAGATAATTTAAGTTCACGATACATTTTTGCCTTAAAACTTTTCACAAATTTGGATTTAATTATTTTTTTCATTTTGACCAATTTTATCTTGATGGAGAATCTATATAAGGTTGAACTCATCAAAAGAGTAAACTGAGGGCGGTTTTTAAACAGGATAAAGCAGGATGAGTCATTTTGACTTATACAAAAATTGGCTATTTTGTTCTGAAAAAAGGCTGTAATTTGGAGATTTTTACTTCATAAGAATACTAAATCTAACTCTACGTTAATTTCCCGCACATGGCGCTTCTATTTCTTTTAGCATGCACGCCCCTCTCTTAATCCTGCCCAATGGATTTTCAAAACCATTTTATATTCCCTTTTTCATATCCAATCCACGGCAAAGGGGGCAAGGAGGTCGTTTTGATGGGTAGGTCGTCAGCCAGGAGTTTCTATTTATTGGCAGTCATGCTGCTTTTTTTCGGTGTGGCGTTCTCGCAGACAATCGAGAATTTCACAGGCACTTATTTCGACTCCGACGTCACCATACAAAAGGACGTGCTCGACTCTTCGGGCCTGCAATACACCCTGATTTCTGTCGAGGGCAAGGAAGTTTTCGTTCTCGACCCGTCCAACTCGCCTGTCCTTGACAGCGCCAAGATTGGGCAGATACTCAAAGACGACCTTATCCACGATTCCAATTACCAGGCGAAAATCTCGCAGGTGAAATCGGCAATGTCGCAGTTTGAAGCCACGCGGCAGGAAAACGACTCATACTGCAAGCAGCTGACAGGCACAACTAACCTGCCTGCCAACAATGAGGAAGAGGCCAAGACGGCATGCCAGGCGAACCCCAACTGCCAGATGGGACTTTACAATGCGCCTGACGCAATGGCGTACGTTGTCTCATGGTACACGAACTCCACTGCCATAACATCTGACGACTCGCAGTTCATAAAGAACGCGGATTCCCTGTCGTCTTCAAAGGCGGCAGTTGACTCGGAACTCGCGCTTTTGACAAAAATCGAGACTGAAGTCTCGAACATAGAGTCCAACATACTTTTCCAGACCCAGCTTGGCGAGGGCGGGTATGAGTACTGCCCCAAGGTAGACTATTCAAAGCCGTCCCTTGCATCTGTGCGCTCAACCCTGATGTCTATGGAGGACACTATGGCCCAGATACAGCAGGCAGGCGACAGGGCAGCCAATATCGTCTCGAACTCGAATGCGCAGATTGCATACGCTAGCCAGAGGTCGCCCCTGGCAGACGCTCTTAAGAAAAAGGCGTTCGAGGAATCCGCCCAGTTGCGCCTTGATTTTGACAACCTCAATTCCAAGGTGGACATGGCAGGCCTGGAACCGAACGTGGCGCTGCTTGAGGAATACTCGGCCAACATATCAAAGCTTGCCGCGGCAGGCAGCTATTCAAAGGCAATGTCGCTTGAGGCGCCCTTCGATTCCCTCTACGCGGGCACGCAATCAGACCTTGCGGCACAGAAGAACAGGTATGACAAGCTGACTGCCAGCCTGAAGGCGACAAAGGACAAGATTGCAAGCGCAAGGCAGGCGCTGACTGGCCCAGCGCTTGACAGCATTGACGCAATAGACGCCCAGGCGTCCCAGATAGAAGGGGCCACGAAAACCCAAATGTCCCCTTCCGACGTGGCGTCTTATGCCACGCAGCTTGCGGGGCTTGACACCCAGATAAACGAGGTCGTTGCCCAGGCAGCGCTTTCAGGCAACGCCAAGGCCCCCCCGTCCTCATCCCAGCAGGAGACGGTGCCTTCGGCGAGCTTGTTCGGCATCGCGCTCCCTTCGGCCTTTGCAGGCGTCCCGCAGGCATACCTGATTGCAGGCGCGGTCGTGGCGCTTGTCTTCATAATCGCCATAATCGCGGTGGTGCTCTCTCTTGTGAAAAGCCTGCTTGGCAAGGGCAGCAAAGGCAAGGGCAGGGAGCCTGACAGGAAGGAGCAGAAGAAGAAATAAGCAGGAGGGCCGCCAAGGCCCCCCGACTCTTCGCTCCTGCCTGCGCCTTTTTGTTTTTCCCGCTTTTCCACTGCTTCTGCACACGTAATATAAATTTTCCCCAGCCTAAAAATTCCTGATGAATCATATTTGAGGTGTTAGCGTATGCTGCTTACTCCGGGACCGGTAAAACTCACTGAAGGAATCAGGAATGCACAGTCAAGGGACATGATATCCCACAGGGGCAAGGAATTCCAGGACCTCTACTCCGACATAGCCGGGAGGTTCAAGAAATACGTCAATGCTGAAGACGCTTTCATCATGACCGGCTCGGGCTCTCTTGGCATCGAGTCAATTGTCCTCAACTCCGTCAAGCCGGACGAGAAAATGCTTGTCATCCAGAACGGCGACTTTGGCAGGAGGCTTGCGGTCACTGCTCGCATTTACACCAATGTGCAGGAAGAGGTAATCCCGCTTGGCAAGGGCATAAGCCTTGAGAACGCCAAGGCACTCATAGACAATTCCGGCGCGCAGGTCTTTGGCATGGTCTACAACGAGACCTCTGTTGGCGTGACAAACCACGCCAAGGAAATATTCAATTACGCGAAGTCAAAGGGCATGTTCACCGTCATGGACGCGGTTTCCGCATGGAGCGCCATGGAGCTTGACATGAAGGCCTTCGGGGTCGACTTCATGGCCACAGGCTCGCAAAAGGCCATTGCCGCGCCCCCGGGGCTGTCAATGGTCGGCCTGTCCCAGGCCGCCTATGAAAGGTACAATTCCAAGGACAACAAGTCGTATTACATGGACTTCAAGGCGTGGAGGAAGTTCGCCTTGAAAAGCCAGACGCCATGGACCCCTGCAGTCAGCGTCATGTACGGCCTGCAGGCGGCATTCGACAGGCTTGACAGGGACGGCGGCATAGAAGGGAACATAAAGCGCCACGCGTCAATGGCCCAATACTCGCGCGAGTGGGTCGTGAAAAACGGGTATGAGATTTTCGCCCAGCCGGGGCATTACTCAAACACGATAACCTCCTTCCTGCACCCGAAGGCCGACGAGGTCAAGTCCAACCTCAAGGCGAAATACAATGTCGAGATAGCAGGCGGGTTCGGGGAACTCAAAGGCAGGCTTTTGCGCGTGTGCCACATCGGGAATGTCAGCGTGGACGAGCTTGACCTTGCATTCTCCGCGTGGGAGAAGGTCCTCGCGCAAATAAAGTGATTGGCGCGGCTTGCAGCGCAAAAGGGCAATCAAGGCCAATGGGTGTTTTTGATGAAGATTATAGTGGCAGACGCAATGGAAGACGACGTATTGGCGGAGATAAGGAAGCTTGGCGAGGTGTCTTACCGCCCGGCGGACCTATACGCCGAGGTGGCAAAGGCCGACGTGCTGATAGTAAGAAGCGCGACAAAGGTGACAGAGGCGCTTGTGGCAAACTCTGCACTGAAGGCAGTTGCCCGCGCCGGCGTGGGCCTTGACAATGTCGACGTCCCCGCGTGCCAGAAAAAGGGAATAAAGGTCATAAACACCCCAGGCGCGTCAAGCGACGCGGTGGCGGAGCTGGCCCTTGGCTTCATGCTCTCGCTTGCAAGGAAAATCCCCCAGGCGCACCTGTCCATGAAGCAGGGCAAGTGGGACAAGAAGTCCTTTGTAGGCGGGGAACTTGCCGGAAAGACTCTTGGGATAGTTGGCTATGGCAGGATAGGCTCGAAAGTCGCAAAACTTGCCTCCGCCTTCGGCATGGATGTCATATGCACCAACCTTAGCCCTGTCAAGGACCCGCTCGCCCGGCAGGTGGAATTCCCCGAGCTCGTATCCTCTTCCGATTACATTTCAATACACGTGGCTCTGACGCCTGAAACCAGGGGCATGTTCAACAAGGAAGCGTTCTCAAAGATGAAGGCCGGCGCTTACGTGCTCAACCTGGCCCGCGGCCCTATCGTGGACGAGGAAGCGCTCTATGATGCGCTGAAGTCGGGCAAGCTTGCAGGCGCCGCGCTTGACGTTTATGCGCAGGAGCCATACCAGGGGAAACTGCTCGAGCTTGACAATGTCGTCTTCGCCCCGCACATAGGCGGGAGCACCAGGGAGGCCCAGATGAGGATAGGCACGGAGCTGATACATCAGCTTAAAACATTGGCATTGTAATCAATTATGCCGATTGAATAGTTATGGTGGTTTTGCATGCTTGACCTCAAACACGTCCGCGAGAACCCTTCTTTATACCGCGACGCGCTCTCGAAACGGAACCACCCGGCCGCGGCCCTTGACGAGATACTCGCACTCGACGTCGAGTGGAGGAAAATCAAGTCCGAGGCGGACGAGCTCAAGGCCGGCAGGAACAAGATTTCACTCGAGGTAGCGGCTGCTAAAAAGCGCGGGGACATGAACGCGCAAAACCTAATCGAGCAGTCCCAGTCCATATCCGCCAAAATAAAGGGCGTCGACGAGTCCGCCGACATGATTGAATCGAGGATGCGCGACAAGCTCCTCTACCTTCCAAACGTGCCTGACGCATCTGTCCCTGTGGGCGCTGACGAGTCCGCAAACCCGGAAGTGCGCAAATGGGGCACGCCTGTGAAAACGTCCAAGGACGTCATGACGCACTACGACGCGGCCACCCGCCTGGACATCGTGGACTTCGAGCGCGGCCCAAAGCTTGCTGGGAGCAGGTTTGTGGTGCTCAAGGGTTTCGGGGCAGTGCTCGAGCGGGCCCTGATACATTTCATGCTTTCAACCCATGTGAAAAACGGGTATCTTGAGATGTACCCGCCCCTGCTTGTGAACAGGAAGACCATAACAGGCACAGGCCAGCTGCCAAAGTTCCACGAGGACCAGTACTGGATAGAAAGGGACGACATGTACCTCATCCCGACAGCCGAGGTCCCGCTTACGAATTATTACGCTGACGAGATATTGGAGGAATCCGCCCTGGCCGTGAAGCTGACTGCGCACACCCCGTGCTTCAGGCGCGAGGCCGGCGCGTATGGCAAGGACATAAAGGGCCTGATACGCCAGCACCAGTTCAACAAGGTGGAGCTTGTCAAGCTTGCAAGGCCCGAGGACTCGTTTGCGGAACTCGAGTCCATGGTTGTGGACGCCCAGTCCATACTTGAGAAGCTCGAGCTGCCATACAGGGTCATCCAGCTTTGCACAGGCGACATGGGCTTCAGCTCCGCAAAGACCTATGACCTCGAGGTCTGGATACCATCACAGGACAAGTACAGGGAGATTTCGTCATGCTCCAATTGCACTGACTTCCAGGCGCGCCGCGCTAACATCAGGTTCAGGCGCAATGGCAAGCCGGAATTCGTCCACACGCTAAACGGCTCCGGGCTTGCAGTCGGCAGGACAGCCGTAGCAATACTTGAGAATTACCAGGACCAGGACGGCGTGTCAATCCCAAAGGCATTGCGCGACTACATGGGGATAGACAGGCTGGACTTCCCAAAAAAGCGGATTTGAATGGCCGCGGGCATGCATGCCGCCCATCGCATGGCGGCAGCCAGTTTTCCATCGCGTGCCAATCCTTAATTATATAAATACCAATAAACACGTATATTGACAATGCATTTGCGTATGTGCCCTTGCGGGCATGAGTGGGAGTATTGATGACACAAACCAGGCCGATTTTGGTATCCTTCCTGTTATTCCTTTTTATCGCAGCCCCGTTCTCGCAAATCACGGGCGCGCGCATTGTCGACCAGAACGGCAATCCCTATACGCTCCATTTTGACCAGCAGACGACTTTCTCATACGTAGACCAGAACACGCCAATCAATTCCCAGAAGGCGTACATACGGGTCTTTTCTTCTGATTCTGCGTCCCTCGCGGGCAAATACGTGGGCGCAACTTACAGGGTCGGCAGCGGACCCTATTTCATTATCACTGACGACAACAATGGCAACGGGCCGCTGACTACCCTGCAGGCAGTCCAGTCCTGCGGCTCTGGCTGCTTTTACGCGGACACATCGAACTCGATGTTTTTTTCATCATATACTGTCCCTGCAACCAGCGGCACTCCGGGTTCGTCAATATATCCCTCTAACATACAGGCAGTCGTCTCGCCAAGCGAGAATGCCAATGACCCGGGCGCGCTCTTCCTTCCAGTCGCGCCAGCCAATGGCTCCCTTGCCGGCACCTATTCGGTCTCAAGGACTGCCAACTACAACCAGCTGACAGGCGCTGTGTCATATTCGGTTACGGGCGCGGCAGACGGCTCTTCAAACATACTTTCAATAAGGACTGCCAATGGCTTTCCCAATTACAATTACCTTTCAGCAGGCGTCTGCGGCGACTCGTATGGCGTCAACTGCTTTGACTCCAAGTCGGCGGTCTGGGGCGCGTCCCAGTCATACTCGACAGGCATACTGCGCGGCAATGCGAGCATACCTGTCACAGTGTATTTCGTTGTCAATGGCGTTTCCTCCAACAGCTTCTGCATAGGCCCGACTCTCACTTCTTCCGTGAGCATAACCGGGGACGCATGCCCGCTTGTACTGGCTTGCGGCTCCACCCGGCCATCCTGCCCGTCAGGCGGGATAGTCCGCGGCTCTACTGTCAACATAAGCGCCACCACCACCAACGGCGGCAATGTCGACGCAACTCCGTATTCAATGATTCTTGTTGTGACAAATTCGACCGGCGGCGTGGTCGTCAACCAGACATTTGCCATGGGCAACCTTTCCGCAGGCACTTCCCAGACCCAGGCTGTCCAGTACACGCTCCCGCCGGATTATACGGGCGGGCTTACGGCCACTGTGACGACCGATTCCGGCAATGACGTCGCAGAGTGCTCTGAATCGGGCCATGTTTCCTCGACCTCAAAGACTGTGTATTTCGGCTCCGGCCTGAAGCTATACATCGACGGGGCGCTCACGACAACGTTCGGGCAGATATACAGGCCATACAACGTGTCAATCGCGTTCACCGACGAGAACAACGCGCCCTATGACCATGGCAGGGTCGAATTCATAGAGCAGAACGGGCTTTCTGTCAACGCGCCGATGCAGGTGTGGCAGGCTGACGGCAACAGGACCGGGCTTTCAAGCCAGTCGATAGCGACCGCCTATACCAATTCGCAGGGCCTTGTGAATTTCACGTACGTGCCCACGGGCAACAGGTATTACCAGGACTTTGCCAACCTGTCAGACTATGTGGGCAACTACTCGCTTTACGCCAATGGCTACTCGCCTTCGGGCACATGCGTGATAACCCTGCCGCTAAACATCTCAAGCATGCAGCAGCAGCCTGTCACTGCCCCCAACTCGCTTTCAGTTTACAACCAGAACTACATGGTCCAAGGGATATATGACATGATATATACTGCCTATTCGCAGGTGCACGGCTGGCTCGCGCCTGCCCAGTAGGCGGGGGAACATGGTTGGATACGCGCAAAAACCGCAAAAACAAGCAGAAAAGCCATTTGTGGTCATTAGTGGCATTGTTTCTGCTTAATTTTGTGCAATTTTTACGCAACGTTTATAAAACATTGTTGGGTAATAATCAGCAAATGCATTAAACCTTCGAGGGTGAAATGATATGAATTCAAAAACTATGCTGCTTTTGGCTCTTGCCGTCCTGGCACTGCCATTGGCATACGCGGCCTCCGGCACGGGCACAGTGGGTGTCAACATCACATCGACAAACCAGATTGCTGTCTACGTAAGTGGCAACACTTCCAGCAGCACTTTGAGCTTTGTCCCGGTGTCCCCGCCTGCAGCAGGCTCAATAACTCTCTCCACAGACCAGTCGTCCAACATGACAGGCGGCGTTACTGGCTTTGTAGTTGAGAACCAGGGCAACGTGAACGTTTCCATAAACGTCACATCCGACAAGACGGCAGCCACCTTCGTTGGCGGCTCAAGCCCGGCATTCAAGATGTGGGGCGTGAACGACGAGGCGAGCTCCTGCGTGACACCTACAGCGTCACCCGGCTTTGACCTCGGCTCAAGCGGCTCTCTTGTCTGTGACAACCTGCAGTACCCAGACGCATCCGACCAGGTCTTCGCTTACATCAGCGTGACCATCCCGTCAGACGCGCCGGTTGCGGCAAGCACAGCGACAATTACCTTCACATCAACAGCTGTTTGATGAAAGGCGATTGATTGGCGGCTAACCCCGCCCAATTTTTTCTTTTTATTTCATTGTCCGGGCTATTCTGCCCGCATCGCATAGTGGAAATTAATCATCTGGGTTGATATTTAATGGCACAAAAAAACCGTGCTTTTTCGGTTTTCATATATCTGGCTGTCCTCATTCTCATGCTCTCGCAGGTTTCCTATCCCATTTCTGCCGCTATATCCCCTGCCTCGACAAACGTAAACTACGAGTCTGCTTCCGGCGGGAAAGTGGTCACGGGAAGCTTCAATGTTATAAATTCGGACATTACCGAAGGCGACATGACGGCAATCTCTAACTCGCCATACGTCACTATCACGTCCGACAAGGTGTTCAAGATACCGCCGGGAGGCTCATTCCCCGTAACCTACGAGGTCAGGCTGCCCGACGATTTCCCGCCCGGGCAGACCAGGCTCCTTGTGACCGCCACAAAGGCGCCCGACAATGGCGCCACGTTCGGCATCGCGGTCGCGCTCAATTACGTCATATTCGTCGAGAAGCCGTACCCGGACGCGTACATAGACGCCACTGTTTCAGACCTCAAGGTGGTTGACAAGTCAGCCACCCTGACTGTCAATGCGGCCAACAAGGGCTCAATACCCATCACGGGCGCCAAGGCCTTTGTGACGGTGTATGACAGCTCCGGCGCGGCTATAGACAACCTCCAGTCTGATTCTGGCGACGTGCCGCTGGCATCCACCACGCCTTTCAAGATTGCGTGGACCGCCCCCAAGACGGGCTCCTACCCTATCGACGCTTGGGTCTCCTGGGGCGACGGGCAGAAATCCACTATTGCCAAGAGCGTGATACGCGTTGGCGAGGAATCGCTTGAGGTTTCAACGCCGCCTACGCAGATACTCGCAGGCTCTATACAGCCTTACAAAATACCCGTCTCAAGCCTTTGGAACGAGCCAATATCCGCTACAGCCCTCTTGAGGATATTCGGCACGGACGGCCAGCCATTGCTTGAGACAGTGCCAAGCGCCACCTCCGCGGTGGACGGCTGGGGCACAAAGGACTTCCTTGTATATGTCGACACTTCAGGCCTTTCGCTTGGGGCATACAATGCCCAGGCGGAAGTGACATTCAACGGCAAGAAGGCCACAAAGGACTTCCAGCTTGAAGTCGTTTCAAAGATTACCGAGACACCGGGCCAGCCATCAGGCCAGAACTCCACGGGCAACAACCAGACGGGCACTGGCAACCAGACTGGCAGCCAGGGGGGCCAGCAGCAACAGTCGGGCGGCGGCTTTGACAGCCTCATATTGGTGGGCGCTGTCGTTGTCGTGCTGATAGCCCTGTACGCGGTTTTCTTTGGCAGGAAAAAGCCACAGCAGCCGGAATCAGGTTCAATGGATGCAGCGGGCGACTACGGCGCCATGGGAGGCCAGCCCCCGGCGACTGCCCCAAAACAAAACTACGACGAGGATTGATAGGATGGACATGAAATTGTTTTTCGCGTTGCTCATAGCGGCAATGCTATTTTTGGGCTGCGCGCAGCAGCAGCCTCCCGCGCCTCCGGCACAGGGGGAGAACACCACGGTGACGCCTCCGGCCCCTCCGGCGGAGAACGTGACGCAGCCTGCGGCGCCGCCAGCGCTTTCGGTCGACGTGGTCTCGCAGACCAATATGTCTTCCATTACTGTAGCGGGCGTGACTGACAAGGGCGCATTCGTGACTGTCAATGGCGCGGCCGCCAATGTGGCGGACGACGGCACATTCACTGCTGACGTGGCGCTTGTTGAAGGCGAGAACACGCTTGTTATAGCCTCGGAGAACAACGCGGGCCTCAAGACGACGGCGACAAAGACTGTGACATACGCCAAGCCCGCCCCGCCAGTGGCAATGGACGACAGCTATGTCCCGGCCAATGGAGTCGTGAGCACTACTGACGTGCCCCTATACGTGGCAGTCGGCGTGACGCCTTCGAACTTCAATTCCACGCCTGGCAGGGTAGAGTTCCTCAACGTGCTGCCCGGCAGCACCTCTGTTGCCACTCTCCAGCTGACTAACAGCGAAGACTCTCCTGTCCACATTGAGTTCAAGGTGTCAGGCGACGCTGGGAACATGGTCAACCCGACTCCGGCCATAACCCTCTTCAAGAAGGGCGAGGTAAGGGCCGTCCAGATATCCTTGACAGTCCCGGCAGGCACAATCTACGGCTCAAGGACGGGCACAATCTCCCTCGTGGAGACAAGGGGCCAGGCTTCCTAAGCCTTCCCTTTTTTCCTTCTTTTTTCTTTTATTTTCCCGCATAGTGGAACCTTCCCCTGCAAACCCCCTGTTATTTTATATTTGCCAGCATAAATACCATTCCTGAAAGGAGTTATCTTAAATGGTGTTTAGCATGAAATCCGGAAAAATCATTTTCCTGTTCGCAATCCTCTCCATGGCAATGCTTTTCCTTGGCTGTGCCCAACAGCCGCCCGCGCCTCCGGCCTCCAACCAGACGCAGGCAATGAACAATTCCACTTCAATCCCTTCCAACCTGCCTCCCCTTGAAATCACGCTTGCGGCAGTGCCAGACATTTCAAATTCGACCCCCCTTTACATTGAAGGCAGGGTGAGCAGGGACGCGCGGGTGACCCTCAACCAGAAGGCGCTTGAAGTCTCAAACGGCTCTTTTTCGGCATACCTCGGCCTTGCCGAGGGGCAAAACAGGTTCGTGTTCGAGGCCACTGACAGCTATGGCAACAAGAACACCCTTGTCAAGGTGGTGCGCTACAATACATCAACGCTTAATGGGTCCAACTCCAGCTCCCTTCCGCCCTATGTCCCTGAAAACGGGACTGTGGCTGAAAAGAGCATACCCGTCTCAATCACAGTGACGAACGAGACAGCGTTTTTGGGATTCAACGTGTCCGAAGGCTCGGACGTGCTCGGCCTTGGCACTATATCCGAAGGCAAGTCCTCTGCAAGGAAGGTAATTCTCTCAAATGAGGAGGATTCGGCAGTCTATGTGCACTTCAATGGCACAGGCAACATATCGGATTTCTTCGTCTACCCGGAGCCGTTCACAATGTACTCGCTTGGCGAGACGCACGAGATTTGGATCAAGGCCCTGATACCCCTGAACACAAGCCTTGGCACGTATGAGGGCACTTTCCTGATACAGGAAATAAGGGAGAGCCCTGCTGCCGCGTCAGGCGGCAATTCCAGCCAAAACCAGTAAGATATTTAAGCTCGAAATCCCCCAAACAACCATGGCAAACACAAAGGCGCCCAGCCGAATTGCCGCAGCCCCATTCCCCAGCCATGCATGGGTTTTCCTGCTCGCCATTCTTTCGCTTTCCTTCGTGGCCCATGCGCAGTGGGAAATAAACATCAACATCACCCCTACCACTTACTTTTCAATCCAGCCGAACATGACCTCTCTCGACTTTGGCGACATAACCGGCGGGAGGACGCAGGTCTTCTACATACAAAACGACGGCAACACGGTCATGAACGTCACAATGTCATCAAGCGAGGCCGCAAGGGTTAAAATGTTCGTCAAGACCTCTTCCGACAAGGAGGACGAGAACGGCCCGTCGTGCGAGGGCACTTTCGAGTCATACGTGACTGACGCCCCGGTCATACTCTGCACCAACCTGCGCTACGTGGACAGCGCGGACAGGCTGGCGGTCGCAATCAGGCTCGAGCCATTGCCTGCAACTCCGGGCGGCTCGTATGAAAGCTCGCTTTTGATAACCGCGGTGTCGGAGGCCGGCACGCGCCAACTCAACCTCCCGATAACCTACAGCGTCAAGCCGCGGGCAGTGATGATTTCGCCCGAATCCGAAAATGTCAAGGCGGGCGCCCAGGCCCATGCCACAGTGACTGACCAGCAGGGCGTCCCATTGCCGAATTCACAGGTCGCAATCACAGGGCCGGACGGTTCTGTCAGCAAGGTTTACACTGATTCAAAGGGCGTTGCAGTTTTCGAGACAGCAGGCACAGGCACTTACATGCTAAACGTTGAGGGCAGGACGGGCGCGGGCTCCGTAGTCGCAGTCCCGGCCGACAAGCTCGCTTCTGCTTCCGGCGGCAAGCAGGCGCCCGGGCAGGAAACAGGCATCCAATCGCTGATTTCAAACACAATCTCGAATGCGGCAAGCCTCTCCGCGGCGCTTTCGAACAGCGCGAATGTCGGCATACCTATAGCGCTGCTTGTGATTGGCGTCTTCTCGGCTGCAATCTACTTCGCCTTCGGGCTTTCAAAGCACAGTTAAGCCTTCTTCATCCGGCACGGCTCGGTTGTCAATATGGACCTTGAAACACTGGTGCGCAGGCACGGGACAGATTCGCTCGGGCTCGAGCTTTACCATGAGAAATCCACTGAAACGTCCTTTTTCTGCCTGAACGGCTCCATAACCAGCAAGGAGAGCAGGGAGTTCGAGGGTTTCGGCATAAGGGTTTGCGACAGGGACGGCAGGGTTGGCTTCTCCTATTGCCAGTCGGAATCGCAACTGGCAGCAGCAATCAGGAGGGCGGCGGGCATGGTCGGGCACTCGCCCGGCTGCTTGGGCTATTCATTCCCGCAGGCGGGCAAGTACCCTTCAAGCCCCTCATGGCTCGATTCCGAAGCGCGCGAAATAGGCTGCCTCCAGCCATCGGGCGCAATGGGCATGTTCAATGATTTCATATCCTCGTGCCAGGAAGGCGGAACTATAGCGCTTGAAGGCGGCTTTTCCGTGGAATCCCACGAACATTCCATAGCCAATTCGAACGGGCTTTTCGCCTCGTCTGCGGGCGGTTCCCTGTCAGCCTCTATGCAGACCAAGTTCAATGACAATTCCGCCTATGCCATGCACTCCAGCCAGAGGCTTGGGGATTTTGCCGCCGGCTCTATTGAGGAAGGGAGGAAAAGCTCGCTTCTTGCCAGGGAAATAGCAGACGCCAGGGCGCTGCCCTCCGGCAAATACGACCTCCTATTCGAGCTTCCGGCCCTCCACTCCCTTTTGTCCGAAATCCTCCTGCCATCATTTGACGGCGACTCGATACTTTCCAAATCCTCCATGCTTGCCGGAAGGGCGGGGGAGAGGATGTTTTCAGAATCATTCACGCTTCTTGACGACCCGGCCGACCTCCGCGGCTTTTTCGCGGCCTTTGACGGCGAGGGAGTCCCCTCGTCTGGCAAGCGTCTTGTGGAAAATGGCGCCGTTTCAGGATTCCTGCTTGACAGCAGGGCCGCCTGCCTGCTTGGCAAGGATGCCTGTGGCGGGATAGGCAACTGCGCGCGCAACTCTTTCCAGTCCATGCCGTCCTGCGGCGAGTCCAACCTGGTCGTATCCGCCAGTGGCGGGGCTGCCGACATGGCGGGAGAATACATTGAAATTCACTCTTTCCATGGGACGCATACTGCCAACACCACTACTGGCGATTTCTCGGTCATATCCGACCTGGCGTTCTGGTGCAATCCCAAAAGCCCTGCCGGCGGGGAGCGCGTCCCAGTCAAAAACGTGATGATTTCAGGCAATGCCTTCAGGCTCTTCAACGCCTTCTCGCCCGTCGGTGGAAACCAGGGTAGGTTTTTAAATCTCATTTCTCCAAGGATAATGTTCGAAGGCGTTGAGATAGTGGGCTCAACATAAAGCCCGGTTTCTGCCGGCACTCGCCGGGATTCCTTTTGTTTGCGGGGTTATTTTCATGAAACAGTTCAAGACTACGCAGGAAATTTCAGTGCCTCCCATGCTAATTGACCAGGTCATAGGCCAGGACTCGGCAGTCAAGATAATAAAGAAAGCGGCAAGGCAGAGGAGAAACGTGCTCCTCCTCGGCTCGCCCGGCACTGGCAAGAGCATGCTTGCCCGCGCAATGGCGCAGCTCATGCCCGCCGAAGACCTGCTCGACGTGCTTGTCTACCCCAACCCCAATGACGAGAACAAGCCGCAGGTAAAGACTGTCAAGACATACCCCACCCAGACCGAAATCAACGCCAACTCCTTCCTTTCAAGGCTTTATCGCGGCTTTGCCCAGACGCAAATCCAGCAGAACGTGCAAAAGGCCAAGCCGGAAAACGCAGAAAACCCCTACGACGCCACCCCGCGCGAGAAAATCAACATGTCAGAGTGGGGCCAGGGCAGGCGCATACTCTACCTGGGCAGGAATTCCCAGATATCCGTGCAGGGCAAGGGCATCAACCCCGCCATGATTTTCCTTCTCATAATAATGGCGGCAGTGATAGTGACAATAGCCACTGGCGGGCTTACGGACTCCAACAAGTGGTTCCTGCTCGCAATCATATTCGGCCTTACAGTGATTTACCTTCTCTGGAGGTTCACGAATTCCCTTGGCAAGAGGATGGGCGCCACGGAATACATGGACCCCAAGCTCATAGTGGACAACACGGGCAAGCGCACCGCGCCTTTCATGGACGCCACAGGCGCCCGCGCGGGCGCCCTGCTTGGCGACGTGCGCCACGACCCGCTCCAGTCGGGCGGCCTTGGAACGCCAGCGCACCTGCGCGTAGAGGCGGGCGCCATACACCGCGCCAACAAGGGCGTGCTTTTCATCGACGAGATTGCCTCGCTCAAGCCGCACAGCCAGCAGGAACTCCTCACAGCCATGCAGGAGAAGAAATATCCAATCACAGGCCAGTCCGAAATGTCCTCCGGCGCAATAGTCAAGACCGAGGAGGTCCCATGCGACTTCGTGCTCGTTGCCGCTGGGAATGTCCATGACATGGTGCGCATGCATCCTGCGCTGCGCTCAAGGATACGCGGCAACGGCTATGAGATTTACGTCGAGGACTCCATGCCCGACACAGACGCCAACCGCGAGAAGCTTGTCCAGTTCATAGCGCAGGAAGTGACAAAGGACGGGAAAATACCGCACTTCTCCTACGACGCGGTCCTTGAGATAGTAGACGAGGCCCGGCGCAAGGCGGGCAGGAAAAACAGGCTCACGCTGAATTTGAGGGAGCTTGGCGGGCTTGTCAGGGCAGCAGGCGACCTTGCCAGGGACGAGGGGAAGCAGCTCGTGGACGCCGACATAGTCCTTCGCGCAAAGCCCATAGCCCAAACGCTCGAGCACCAGATTTCAAGCCGCAGCATAGAGTACAGGAAGGAATACAGCATGTATTCAATAGACGGCTGGGAAGTTGGCAAGGTCAATGGCCTCGCGGTGCTTGGCGACGGCTCGAGCGGGCTTGTAATGCCCATAGTGGCCGAAGTCACCCCCGCCTCGTCAAAAAGCGAGGGCAAGCTCATAGTTACTGGCAAGCTTGGCACAATAGCAAAGGAGGCTGTGGAAAACGTCTCCGCGATAATCAAGAAGCACATTGGCAAGGACGTGTCGCAATACGACATCCACGTCCAGTTCATCCAGACATACGAGGGCGTGGAAGGCGATTCCGCCTCGGTTTCAATAGCAGTGGCTGTCATTTCGGCAATGGAAGGCATACCAGTGGACCAGTCGTACGCAATGACCGGCTCGCTCACAGTAAGGGGCGAGGTCCTGCCTGTGGGCGGCACCACCGCCAAGATAGAGGCAGCAATAGGGTCCGGGCTCAAGCACGGCATAGTCCCAAAGACCAATGCGGAGGACATCTACCTGCCCCCGAACATGAAAAGCAAGATGGACATAACCCCGGTTTCAAACATTGTCCAGATACTTAAGGCATGCCTCAAGCCGGGGCCGCAAAAGGACAGGCTGATATCCAGTTTCTCGCCTTACCCCGCAGACTCGGCCTTGGCAGCGTCGGGGCCTGCGGCAAAGAAGGGAAGGCCAGGCGCCGGGGCCAGGAAGGCAGCGGCAAAGCGCAGGAAATGACGGCGCATTTGAATATCATGGTGTTATTATGGATGTTGAAGGAAGCGTTGGGTATGAAGGCATAACGAAAATCGGCGACGTGCTCTCCGGCGGCATGGACGGGAAAAAGGTCCGCGTCAGGGGCTGGGCGTACAGGGCGCGCTCGTCAAACAACCTCGCGTTCATCGTAATCAGGGACTCTTCCGGCACCATACAGTGCGCGTTCAAGAAGGAATCGATACCCGCAGGCATCTTCGACAAGGCCAAGGGGGTCTATGTCGAATCGTCCCTTTGGGCCGAAGGCACCGTGCGCGCGGACTCTCGCGCCCCCGGCGGGTTCGAGCTGTCCTGCGACAACATTGGCATAATCTGGCAGGGGGAAGCGTTCCCTATAGCAAAGGACCAGTCAACCGAGTTCCTGCTTGACACTAGGCACCTCTGGCTTCGCTCCCAAAAACTTACAAACGTGATGAAGGCGCGCTATAGGATGGTCAACCTCCTGCGCGGGTTCTTTGACAAGGACGGGTTTTACGAGGTGGCGCCGCCGATAATCACGAAGGCGGGCTGCGAGGGCGGCTCGACGCTTTTTGAAATCGACTATTTCGGGGACAAGGCATACCTTACCCAGTCAAGCCAGCTTTACGCGGAAATCTACATCACTTCGCTCGAGAAGGTCTATGTCCTCGCCCCTTCTTTCAGGGCGGAGCCGTCAAGGACCGTCAGGCACTTGGCCGAGTACTGGCATCTCGAGCCTGAAATGGCTTTCTACGACAACAGGATGAACATGGACCTCCAGGAGAAAATGATCGAATTCGTGGCAAACGGCCTCGCGTCGCGCTACCCCGACATTGTCAGGGCGTGCGGGCAGGACCCAGCCTATCTCGCGTCAATCAAGGCGCCTTTCGAGCGCATACCCTACGACAATGCCATCGATATCGTCAACCAGAACGGCGGCAAGATGGAGTGGGGCGAGGATTTCGGCGCCGACGAGGAGGCACTTCTCACAAAGGGCAAGCAGATGCCCGTCTTTGTCCACAATTTCCCGAAAAAAATCAAGTCATTCTACATGAGGCCGGACCCTGCGAAGCCCGACACTGTCCTCAACGCGGACATGATAGCTCCCTTCGGGCACGGCGAGATAATCGGCGGCTCGGAGAGGATTTGGGAATACGATTACCTCCTCCAGAGGATAAAGGAGGAGAACCTCGACGTGAAGAACTACGAGTGGTACCTCGACTTGAGAAAATACGGCTCAGTGCCGCACTCCGGCTTCGGGCTTGGCATAGAGCGGCTTGTCAAGTGGATGCTCAACCTCGACCACATCAGGGACGCCATCCCGTTCCCGCGCACCATAAACAGGGTATACCCGTAAGGCTTGCAGGCGGTCCCAATGGCCAAACAGGCAACTGCCGGGATTGGCGGCACAGTGCCCTCTTCGGGCAACAAGAAATTATTCGAAGGCAAAATAATGGAAGCTGAGAAACCGGAACTTGCAATCGTGAAGCGGCTTTTCGCGCTCCAGCTTTCAGGCAATGGCATATCGGCATCTGATTTTTCCAGGCTTTCAGGCGAAGAAAAGGAGCACCTTGAGATTAAAGGCGGCTCGTATTGCCTGAAACAGGAATCAAGGAAAAAGCTCACTGTGGTCATGACCGGCGGCGTGTTCGACGTTCTCCATGCGGGCCATGTGTTCACGCTCAATGAGGCCGCAAAGCTTGGCAATTTCCTGGTGGCAGTGGTGGCAACCGACGAGACCGCCATGAAGTCCAAGGGAAAGTTGCTGCACCCGCAGGCGTACAGGCTCTATCTTGTCTCGAACCTCAAGGCCGTTGACATAGCAATGCCGGGCGTCGGGCGCAAGGAGGACACTTTGGAGCGCGTGGCGCCGGACATTGTGGTATTCGGCTATGACCAGAAGCTCCAGACAGTAAGGACGGGCCAGTTCAGGACAGTCAAGCTCGACCTGGACATGGATTCAGAAATGCTCAAAAGCTCGAAGATAATCTCGAGCATGGGATATTAAGGAAAGAAAAAGCCAGCATGCCCGCCAAATCGGCACCAGCTTATTTTTCATGCGTTGGGCGTATCCCCTGCGCGCGCTATTTCCCCCTTTTCCCTGCTGCGAGGCTGAAAATGTCCCATTTCAGCGCCTTTTTGCACTCGAGTTCCGTTGCAATCTGCTCCAGCACGGCTGCCTTGGCGCTTTTGTATTTATCCTGGGGCAGCGGGGCGTTTCCAATGCTGTAAGCCTGGTTTTTCGCATTGAAGCAGAACATCGCTTCCCTCGCATTCTCGCAGTTGTGGGAATAATACGTGTCGGAGCACGATTCGCAATTGTCGCACTCGAAGCAGCGCGTCAGTTTCTTGGAGTAGAAGCATTTCAGGCAGAAGGCGCAGCTCCACGCGATGGCGGAGCCGAACGTGTATTCAGACTCCCTCGGCCACGAGCAATGCGAACATTTTTTCGAATTCACGTATGCCGTCCCCTCGTAGCAGTCGGAGCTGTCCATTACTACGGCGCAGTTTTTCACGTTTGTTATCGCGCCATTGTCCTTTTGGAAGCACGCATAAGCCACCGGGCCCAGGGCCGCGCCAAGCATTTCAGGGTCCATTCCAAGCCCTTCGGCGTCCTTTAGGGATATGGCGGTATTGCCTATCTCGTCCATCTCCCTCTGGGAAACTGTCCTTTTCCCAATGTCGTACTTGTCCATGAAATACGCGTGGAAACCTGCGACCATCACTTCCTTGCCTGTCAGAGGGGACTTTGAGCGCCTTGGGGCGGGCACGTGCCCGAAGAGGAATTTCGAGTAGCTGTCAATGCCTGACAATTCCCTCCCAAGCACGAGCCCCGTGGTCTTTGAAAACGCCTTTTCAATGGCCTGCTTGTCAAACTCGCCTTCTTTTGCTGGGGCGATTTTTGCCGCCTTCCCGCCCCTCCTCCCCGCCTGCTCGATAACGTCGAAAAGCGAGAATATCCTCTTGTCCCTCTCAAGCAAATCCGCCATTTCCGCCAGCAGCTTGCGCTTGACGCCCATGTACTTGTCCTTTGGCAGCTGCAGGTTGCCTATTATGAAGTTTTTCGACCTGCAGCCGAACGAGAACATGCATTCCTGGCTGTTTTGGACAAGGGCGCAGTAATACGCGTCCGTGAGGAGTTCGCAGTTCAGGGTCTCAAAGCAGCGCGTCATCCTGCCGGACGTGGACCTGACGCAAAAACTCGATTTCGAGCTCACCCCGAGCCCGAAGCAGTGTTCGCAATACCTCGCGTCCTGGGAGCATGCGATGTACTTCGAATCCGACACCCTGCTTGATTTCCAGACAAAATGGCTGTCTACAACGCTTCCCGACCGCTCGACATTCGCGGAATTCCCAAGCACGAGGTTGCCAGTGTATTGCATCCTCTCGCCGATTGCGCCTATTATGCCGTCAATGTCCTTTATCTCGTTTATCGTGAGCGGCCGGAACTTTTTCCCGAAGTCCGCCTCGTCAAAGCTTATGAACCTCGAGCCAGGCGCGTAATCCTCTATCGAGACCTCGACCTCCCTGCCTGAAAAAAAGGACTTCTCGAACCTTGGCGGGTGCTGGGCGTATTCCTCAAGCCACGGCTCGAAGCCGGAAAGCTCCCCGACTTCCCTGCCAAACAGGGCCTTGCATGCGCCTTTCCAGCTCCTGTTCAATGTTTCGTAGACTGCAGATGCCATCAAGCTTCAACCCGCAGAGGCGCTTGCGGCCGCCAGTCCCCCGCATGCTCACTGCTTTTTCCTGCCCTTGGAGTCCTTCTTCCTGAACACCGTGTCCATAAGCCTTGTCTTCTCAAGTATGATTTCTGCAAGGCCTGCGAGTATCCCGAGGAAGGGCACAGTCACAAAGCCGACAAGTATTGGTATTGCGAAAACGGTCGGAGGGAGTATCCTCACGCCCGTGGTCACGCCTGCGTACGCAGCTATGGCAGCAAGGCCAACCACAACTGGCCAGAGGCTTTGGGTCTTGTCCTTGTCAGCAAGCGTCCCGATTATGGTGGTCGCGCTAGAGGACGGGATTATGCACTTGTTGTCCGAGCAGTAGCCTTCGCAGCAGTCGGAACTCGTCCTGCACAGGCTTAGAGTCTGGGAACAGACGGAGCACGCGTTTGCCACGCACGCGCCAACGCAGCAGTCCGCTGTGCTGTTGCAGAACCCGTTTTTCTCAATGCATGTGGAGAGGGGGGCCCTCTGCCCGCACAAGTTGGAAGTCTGGTTGCAGAACGCGGAGCAGCATTCCGCGTCCGACACGCAGGCAAGCCCGTTGTCTGTGCAAGTGGGCGTCTGGGTGCAGTCGAATATCTTGAATGGCAGTGTGGAGCTTGTATAGCCCGGCTTGAACGCGCGCGCCTCGTATGAGCCTGCCAGGTGCGGCACGAACGAATACCCTATCGCAGTCCGCGTGGTTGACACCTGGACAGTGGAGCCGCCGTCAATCCTGTAGACCGCCATTGTCGAGTCCTTGGGGTCCACAAGCACCGTGCCTTCGGCGTCAGTGCATGTGGCGTCTATGCTTATCGTAATCTGCTTGTCCATGGAACCCGGCGGGTTGCCTTCGGTCTGGTTGTTCGTGTTATTCACGGTCTGGTTGGCGCACACGCCAAAAGAATTGCAGAATCCAGAGCAGCAGTCATAGTCCAGCGTGCACGAGAGGTCGTTTTCCTTGCACTGCACAGGCACTGCGCAGTCATTGACGTCAAAGCCGGTTTCAAGGGTGGTAAAGCCCACGTTTGACGCAGTCAGGCTGTAAGTGCCTGCCTTTGTAGGCGTGAAAACGTAAACGCCTGAAGACACAAGCTGCAATGTCAGGGCCTCCTGCGTCTGGGAATTGACGATTGTTACCGTGCTTGGGGAGAAGGTTGTGCCTGACGAGCTCCTGATTGTCACGTTGGCGGTCTCATTGGTGCAGTTGGCAGCCACCTGCGCGTTAAGCGTCAAATCCGTGGGCCCGCCGCCGCCTCCGCAGTTGTCCCTGCACGCGCCATCGGAGCACATGACAGTGCCTGACGGGCAGCCGATTGCGCAGACTACGGGCTGCATGCCATTGAGGGTGAAATATGAATATGCCATGCCGTTGAGCGGCACTGTTATTGTCCCGTTAGGGCTTGCAAGCACGCACGATGTCTCATTTGCCGCCCCGTGGGCGCACGCCACTATCAGGCTTTTCTGCCCAGTAATCGCATTGCCCTGCGTGCACCCCGCGGTGGTGCCTATCTGGGCAATGTCTATTGTGAGGTTTTCCGAATCCGCGGTGCCGGAGGCCGAGTAGAACCCGGCCAGGCTCCCTGAGTCGACAGGGTAGAACTCGTCGTCCGCGGAGACGAAAGTGTCATTTGAAATCACAAGGTAAGGCTGGCCCGGGTATGCCGCAAGGAAGCTTGACACGTCAAGGCCGATGTCCACGCAGCCGCCCGCGCTTGCGGGTATCCTGATTGCGTTCCCAAGCACGCTTGACTGCTGGCTTATGACAAGAGTGGCATTGCCTCCAGGATAGGCGAGGGCCGCGTACTTGCCTGATGTGTCCAGCCCGCAGGCGCGGACGTAAATGTCCGGGTTCGTGTTTGCGTCTATGTATGACTGGGACGGCGAGTCGTAGTTGAGCGTGGTCGGGCTGCCCGCTGAATTGACAAATGAGACATTATACGCACTGGCAATGCCTGCAAGGGCGAATGCCATGCAAAGGAGGTAAATGAGTTTTCTCTCAACCATCATAACACTTTATGCCCTTATAATATAAAATATGTCGCATGTGCCCTTATGCCCCTGCCGGCAATGGGTTTCGTGCCTTTGGCTAATGCGCCATTTCCCGGCAAGCCGCTATCCTTTCCCCTGTTTTTCCTCAAAATCATTAATCTCCTTGGCAATCCGCATCGCAATCTCGTATGCCGCCTCTTTTTTCACTGTGGCGCCCCCAACCGGCCTGTGCCCGCCCCCGCCAATGCGCCTCATTGCCTCGCCCACGTTGAACTCCGACTTTTTCCCGTAAATGTTATGCCCGACTGAAATCTTCGCATCATCCTTGCCCTCGTCAAGCGGCATGAGCCGCACCGAAGTGACAGCTTGCGGGAAAAGGGAATATACCACGTAATTGTTGCCCCTTGGAAGCTCGGGCTTTTCGCGCAGGTCCGAGAACGCCACCTTGCCAATCATGACCGTGTTTTCCTCGAGCAGCCTCCTGAAAGCCTCAAGCTCGTTTTTCACATTGGCGCACCTGTCCTTCACGCGGGGGTTCTCAAGCGTCTCCTCGATGGAGTGGTGCCTCAAAAGCCTTATGACATGCCGCCTGTAATCGTCGTCCTCGGCCTTTGGCGCCGCAGTCTCAAGCGTGTTTGAGAGCAGGAAAAGCCCTGTGGGGCTTGTGGCCTCCTCCTTTGAGACCTGGCCGGAATCTATCCTGTCCGTCCCCTCGACAAGCCTCTCGTATTTTGCAAGGTATGGGTTGTCGTAATACTCGTAGACCACCCTCGCGGCGCTCGGGGCTATCCTGAACATGCCCTCGAATTCCTGCCCGTCCTTTGGCTTTGACGATTCGTGGTGGTCGAACCACATTCCCGCCCTCTTGTCAAATGGCAGGTCTGCGAGTATGTCGTTCCCCGTTATCTCTATCTTGCCAGACTGGATTGTGCCAGGGTCTATGAATTTTACCTGGTCTATCTGCTCGACAGTGGTCAAAAGCACTGCGCAGGCTACCCCGTCAAGGTCCGTGTGCGTAATAAGCCTCATGGAAAACACTCTGCATTATATGCCCTGCAAGGTTATTATTTGGCTTTGCCAGCTCCAAGCGTGAATATGTCCCACTTTAGCGTCTTTTTCTTCTCGAGTTCCGTTGCTATCTGTTCCAGCACCGCTGACTTGACGCCTTTGTACTTTTCAGGCGGGAGCTGCGCATTCCCTATGGAATGGGCAAGGTTTTTCGCATTGAAGCAGAACATGGAATCCCTCGAATTCTCGCAGTTGTGGGAATAATACGTGTCGGAGCACGATTCGCAGTTGTCGCACTCGAAGCAGCGCGTGAGCTTCTTTGAATGGAAGCATTTTATGCAAAACGAGCAGCTCCACGTGATTTCAGAGCCGAATATGTTCTCGGACTCCCTCGGCCAGAAGCAATAGGCGCATTTTTTCGAGCTTGAGTACGCGCACCCTTCGTAGCAGTCGGAGCTGTCAAGCACTACAGCGCCATTTTTCACGTTCGTGATAGTCCCGTTGTTTTTCTGGAAGCATGCGTAGGCTATCGGATAGAGCGCCCGGGCAAGCTTGTCCATTTCAAGTCCAACGCCTGTGGCCTCTTCCATTGAAATCGCGGTTTTGCCAATCTCGTCTATCTCATATTGGTCGATTGTCCTCTTCCCTATGTCATAAAGGTCCATGAAATATGCCTGGAACCCGGCGGCAATGACTTTCTTTCCTGTCAGGGGCGACTTGGCGCTCCTGTTAGCCTGCACGTGGCCAAGCAGGAATTTGGAATAATCGTCGATCCCTGACAATTCCCTGCCAAGCACTAGGGCGGTTGTATGGGAAAACGCGGATTCAATTGCCTGCTTGTTGAATTTCTCCTCTTTTTGCGGCGGAACCTTCAGTGTGCTTTTCCCGTATTTGCCCGCCCTCTCTATGATGTCGAAAAGCGAGAATACCCTCTTGTCGCGCCCGAGCGCCTGGGCTATCTCCGCAAGGATTTCCTGTTTAATCCTTTCATACTTGCCCTTTGGCAGGGGAAGGTTCCCTATGATGTAGTTTTTCGACCTGCAGCCGAACGAGAACATGCATTCCTGGCTGTTTTGGACAAGGGCGCAGTAGTAGGCTGAAGTAGTGGATTCGCAGTCGAACGCCTCGAAGCACCTTTGCAGCCTGCCGCCTCCGGACTTTATGCAGAAGCTGTTTATTGCCCCTACCCAGCCGCCAAAGAAATACTCGCAGTACCTGGAATCCTGGGAATATGCTATGTATTTCGAGTCAGAAATGCGGTTGGACTTCCAGATATAATGGCTGTCCACTATGTTGTTCGAGCGCCCTACATTCGAGGAGTTCCCGAGGACCAGGTTGCCAGTGTAATATATCCTCTCCCTGACGGCCTCCACTATGGAGTCGATGTCCTTGACCTCGTTTATGGACAGGGGCTGGAATTTCCTGCCGAAGTCTATCTCGTCGAAACTCATGAACCTGGAAGAAGGGGCGTAATCGGGTATGGATATTTCGACTTCCCTGCCGGAAACTGCCGATTTTTCCAGCCTGAGGGGGTGTATGTCCTTTTCAAGCCAGGGGCCGAAATCCTCGAGTTCGCCTATGTCCTCGCCGAATACTATCTTGCACGTGCTTTTCCAGCCCTTGTTGAGGCTGTCGTAGACGGGATCGGGCATTTTTCACCTTATTCCTTTTTCTCGAATGAAGTGAGGGTCGTATCGGTCTTCTCGGACTTCTTCCTCGCCTCCCATTTGAGGTCCGGCCTGCCTGCATGGAGGTTCTCAAACCTCGCAAGCACGAAAAGGTATGAGGAGAGCCTGTTCACGTAGCCAATCAATGCCTGCGGTATTTTCTCGTCCTCATCGAGCCTGACAAGGCAGCGCTCTGCGCGCCTGCACACTGTCCTTGCGTGGTGGAGGTGCGCCGACGCGTCGCAGCCTCCCGGGAGTATGAATGATTTCAATGGCTGGAGTTTCTTGTCCATCTCGTCTATTTCCGCCTCTATCTCCTTTACGCGCCATTCCAAAAACCCGTCGTCTACCGGCTGGGGAATGCCCGGAGTGGTGCCAATTATCGCCCCTATGTCGAAGAGGTCTTCCTGCACGACCGAGAGCGCCACGCTTTGGGGCGTCTTGGCGTGGACAAGCGCGAGCCCGATTACGGAATTGAGCTCGTCTATGGTCCCGACCGCCTCTATCCTGGACTCGTCCTTTCTCACCTTCATGCCTCCGTAGAGGCCGGTTGAGCCTGAATCGCCCTTGCGCGTATAAACCTTGACGTTGGTTTCTTGGTTTTCCATGGTATGAAGATGCAATTGCCCTTTATTAAGCCTGCTGTCCGCCTACGAGGGCAACGGCACTCATGAATACGGCATTTATTTTGCGATTGCGCTACATTTATATACGCCATATGAGTGAACCCTTCATGGAAAAAAAGGCATTGCTTGCACTGCTTGCAGTGCTTGCCGGACTTGTTATAGTTGTTGCCGGGGTATGGGCATTATACTTCAGGCCTGTCTATACCGCCAGTATCACTCTTCCGCATTCAGGCGAGAACGTGACTCTTTATTCCTCTTTTGGTTTGGGCGGCGACTGCACCAGCTATTATTCGCGCGAGTCTGCGAAGATTGAATATACCAGATGCGATACTAAAGGAGGTCCGTATTATTATCTGAAGTATGATGATTCTTCACTCTCATATGATGCCTATGGGCACTCTTATTCCGGGCCAATCTTTACTTCCACCAGTTACAAGTGCAAGGAAGAGACTTGCGCAGCTCCTACTCTTGAGACTTTCACAAGCATGGCTCTAAGTAGTGTTGACGACTGGCAATCGTTTGAAGCAGTTGTGTGCTATTCCAATGGGACATACAACCATTACGTCTCACATAATGCACTGGTCAGTTCTGATTCCGGGCCAGGTTGCCCTCCAATATCTTCTTTTTCTGCATAGCCTTGTGCAAAACCACTGGAAACATGCCCCTTCGCCTCTTTAAAAGGCAGGCTTTTTCCTACCATTATCATGTCAACGGCAACATAAGCCGTATTATGTGTTTGGGCGGTGCGTCCGGCTTGATACCCTCTTCCGGCGCATCCCCTCCCACCTCATCATCATTTTTCATCAAGGCGGCCGGGCTTCCACGCCCACAATTATATATCCTGTGAATCTTATGACAATCGGGGAATGAAAAAATGGCGGACATCAACTCTGCATTGCAGGATAACAAGAAAAAGATTTACCCCTCTCTATCAAGTTTCAGCCAGTCGCAACAGCCGGCAAGCCAGGCGCCGGCGCAGGATGAGAAAAAGCCAGTTTCACAGGAGCCAAAGCCCCCGGAGCCTGCGCAAAAGCAGGAAATCAAGCCGCCCATCCAGCCTGCCAATCCATCTTCAGCCCAGCCTTCATGGAAAAGCCAAGCCCAGGCGGCCTCGCCTTCAAAGCCGTCCTATGAATCTACTCCGAGGTATCCGCAAGGCCAGCAGGCCCAGCCCAAGTATCCGCAATCCTCATGGAAAAATTCCTATGCGGGTTCAGGCTCTTCGACTTCTGGCACCTCTTATGAGAGGAGGGGAATCCCATTCAGGCTCTACAAGGCCACAAAGGCGAATTCGGGAAGCGCGATGTCGCTTGACCTGAACGCGGAGAAACAGAGCATATTCATAGACATATCAAAGCAAATAGGCGAGCAGAAATTCGACTGGGACAACAAGATAACAATGAAACTCTCAATCACTGACATCGGCAAGATGCTTGCCGTGCTCACAGGCTCGCTCAAGAATTCGAAATTATACCACGACCCGTCCAAGGGGCAATACGAATCCGCGAAGGACACGAGAAACACAGTGCTTGAATTCTCTAAGGGCATTTCATTCGGCTACACCTTGAAGGCGTCGGAGCAGGGCACTAACGGCTCTGTCCAGTCAATAGTCGTTCCCATTTCAGAGGACGAAGGCGAGGTAATCTGCGTGCTTCTTGAAGCCTCAATCAGGAAGATTTACGGGTGGTAGAGAGAAACTTAAATATATAAAAATTATATTCAAATGCACGCATTTATAACCTTAGAAGTCATAAGTTTTCTGTGACGATAGAATGTCATCTCTAAGTATATCGCATATACAGCACTGTGCTGCTTATGTAGTTAAGCCAGGCAAACATCTTACTGGTAAATCTCTCTCTGCTTGTGTTAATGGGTCTATCGCAAATTTATCTCCCGACTTACTAACTTTTTTGAAACCATTTTATCTCAAAACATCTTTATTTCCGATTGAAATTTCTTTTATCCCTGAAAATAATATACAAACAAATAAAGTCAGAGATATGATTCATCTTATTATTCAAGATCAAGCGAATTTTCAAACTAATTCTGAACAGTTGGCTGTTCGTTTATCTCAATCAATGGATAAACGTTCTAATACTGTATTACTTATTATTTTAGTTGGGACTTCTCCATCTGGTAATCGTTTAGTGTTGCTCACATTTCCCCATGGAGCTGTACTTTCTTTCAAAAAGGATTCGGCTAGCACAAATGTCATAATTAATGTTTTAAGTGATGCATTTTCTCAGGAATCTGCATTTTTTAAAGCTGCAACTTATGATGGGGATATTTCTTCCAGAAGAAGCTTTTGGAAGGGCTATGTTGAAGATAAGCAAGCCAAGCAGCAATTAAAAGGTGTTTCTAATTATTGGATAGACGACTTTCTACTGTCGATGCCTACGCTCAAATCTTCATATGGCACGAGTTTGTTATCGAAAGCTCTCACTTCGGCAATTTCTTCATCTAAAAATATTGGTGACAAACAAATAATTGTTGCTGCTGCGACAACATTACTTAGTCAAAAAAATAAGAGTTTAACCTTTCCTCAAATCGCTAATGATTATCTTCCAGCATCTGCCCGCCCTATGTTCTTAAAAAAGATTCCGTCTGCATACCACAGTGATCCATTTGTTATTGATACTTCTCAGCTATTACGAACTATAAATCTCAAATCTGTTGAAATAGATAATGCTTTTACAATAAGTGGCCCTGTTAATAGTTTTGACCAGAGAGTTAAGCGTGAGAAGCTCCAGAATGGCAAAACCCAGTTTACATTAACTGGAAAAGTAAGTTCGACTAAGCTATCAACGTCTAGACGGAAAAGGTTGGAATAATGGTAAAAGAAATTCAGTATAAATCATTATTCCCAAAATTAGAAAGACCAGCTAAAGATTTATTTAATCAACTACAAGCTTCCTTTTTGAAGTCTGAATATGTTGACCAGGTTAAGTATCGTGTTAAGTCTATCCATAGTTTTTCTAAGAAGTCAAAAACAATGAATAAGGATGGTACCTTTAAATATAATTCACCAGTATCTGAAATACAAGACCAAATAGGTATTCGTATTGTTGTTAAATATCGTTCAAATATTACTCCAGCAACAACTAAAATATTAAAATTATTTGCAATTGTAGAAGACAGATTTGCTGAGCCAGAGGATCCAACTTCTTTTGGTTATGAAGGGAAAAAAATAATTTGTCTAATTCCGCGAGCTATGGTCGAAAAATATTCTCTTCCTATCGATTTTTTTGAAATTCAAATTTGCACTCTTTTCCAATATGCATGGGCTGAGGCTAATCACGATCTTGGTTACAAACCTGCTGCCGCTTTAACTCGTGAAAAGAAACGTAAGATGGCATGGGCGGCAGCTCAAGCGTGGGGAGCCGACCAAATCTTTGATGAAATTTCTAAAAAAACCAGCTAGGATGTTTAGTTGTCCCAACTGCTAAGATCTAATCTAAGCGTGAATTCTATACTGTTTTTTAGATGTCTATTTACTCCTTCCAAATTCTTTACTAATGGATGGTTTTCATTAAATTTGTCTAATGGGTTGCTTTCAGGATATCTTAACTCATCTTGATTAGGCATTATCTCTGCTAATTCTTGTATTACTTTCAAAATATAATCTGAACTAATGATTCCTGTGAGATAGCCTTTTGCATTTTTAATAATTCTAATGTTTTCTTCTAGTTTTTTTCTTTGCTCTTCGTTCTCAGTTGTCATAATCTTTTCATTAAGTTCAGAACAAATATTTTCTACTTGTTTTCTTTGTTTTTCGTATTCTTCTCCTGTTTTACTATAGTATTTATCTAATCTTTCTATGGTTTTTTCAGCTTCTTCTTGTTTTCTATTTTTGTCCAGTGCAGTTATCTCCAATTTTTTTATGTGTGATTCTATCGCCTTTATGTTTGCTGCAATTTCTTTTTCATTTTTTATGTGGCTTTCTGAATCGTTAAACATTATTTTAAATTTAGGGTTTGACATCATTATTTTATGAGCATCCCACATGGTTTTATTTTGGCGCCAATATCGGGCAAATCCTAAAAAAAGGTTATGCCCTATTTTCTTTTTTAGCTGTTCTGGTGGTATCGTGTTATTCAAGATTAATTGAGCTTTTGTTACTTTTTCCAATGCTTGAATGGTAAAATATATTGCATAGGGGTAAAGCTTATTTTTCTGAAGTATTTCTGCTGCTTTGAGATCTCCAATAGCCAATATTAAATATTCTTTGACAATATTCATTTTATTCCTCTTCTAAAACCATTCTCCAAGTCCCTTCTGCGCCTTTTTTTCAGTGACGTTTTTCACAAGCGAGTCGAGGGTGCGCGACACGCGCTCTTCCGAGAAGTCGTGCTTCCTGCAAAGAAATTCCACCACCGCCTGCTTGTCTATCTTGCCAAAATCCAGGAACTCGTCATGCACAGCAGGCGGGTCCAAAAAAAACCTTTCAATCCCGAAGACGTCCTCTGGGAACTCGTATTCCAATTCAACCCGCGCGTAATTCACAATGTCCTCAAGGGACTTGCACTCCTTCACGATTTTCAATGCCTTTTTCGGGCCAATCCCCTTTATCCCGGAGTTGAAGTCGTTCCCAATGAGTATGCCAATCCAAATCAATTGCTTTTGCGTAAGGCCCAATTGTTTCAGGACTTCGGGAAGTTCCAGGAGTTCGGGGCTTGTCTCGACCCATTCATGCCTGCCTGGCATCTTGCGCTTCCCTGAAACAGAAAGGTTCCTGATAAGCCGTGGCGCGCCGAACATCAGCGCGTCATAGTCCTGCGATGCCACGGCGTATGCGATGCCCTCGCGCACCATGACGGACGCGCACGCCTCGCCCTCGCTTGGCGCCTGCACTGAAGGCACGCCCATGAATCCCAAAAGCTCGCGGGCCTCGGCGGCCATAGGCTTTGTGAGCCTGACAGTGCGCGCGGAGAACTTCTTCGCAGCGTCGAAATCCCCCGCCTTCAGCGCCGCTTCCATGCTCTCATGCGCGGCAACTTTAATCTCGTGCCTCTTGTCAAGGGTTGCGCGCTTGAATTCCGGGGGCACGCCGTCAAATACGAACACCGGCTTGACGCCGGCTTCGAGAAGCTTCACTGTCCTGTAAAATAGCCCCGTGAGATGCCCCGTCGGGTTTCCATTGGTGTCGGAGAGCGGAGTCCCGTCGGGCTGCCTGATGGAGGTGAGGAACTGGTAGAGCGTGTTGTACGCGTCTATCGCGACAACTTTGCCTGAAAACTCGGAGAACGAGGTCTGCCTGGGATTCACCAAGTCGGAGAGCGAGACACCCACAATACATCATACTCCTTTTCAAGACATCATATTTCAAATGGCTGGATTAACGTGCTGTTCCGTTATTTTTCATGGATTTGCGGGCATTGCGACTGCTTCCCCTGCCTGCCTTATTTCTTTTTCTTCCTGACAATCTCTATCACGTCGCCAAGCGTGATGTCCTTGCCCGGCTTCCCAGGCGCCTGGAACGGCATGCTTGAGGCTTTCTCGAGCAGTTCGATGCCAAGCTCCTTCTCAATCTTCCTTGCAAGCTGGTCGGAAGGCCGCGCGTGGCCCTTCTCTATCCTGTCGAGGAAGGATTCCTTCTCCGCAATCCTCTCGCCAAGGACGGGCAATGGCAGCCCGAGCTTTTCCCTGGCGGATTTTATCTTGGCGCCGTAATCGTCCACAAGGTCGAGCTCGTCCTTGTCCATAGTGTGTTTTTCAGCCTGCGGCGCGCCCGGCTGGGTATTGCCGCCGCGCTGGGGCGCCTCCTCGTGCTCCACGTAGAGTATCTTGCCGCCGCGCGCGCACGAGCCGCACACGCGAAGCTTCGCCCCTTCTATAAGCGCAAAAATGCCCGCGTCGGGCCTGCCGCATATGTCGCATTCCATGAAATACACCTTTTTTGAAAAATCAAGTTGCCTGTCCGCAGTGCAGGCTGGCAGCGCTAAAACTGCCCTTTCCATGTTATATAGGCAAATATTGTATTAAAAAGCCGGTTCATTGCGCAGTTCCGGGGGGCTTTGGCGCGGCCATGCCAAATAATGGCATTTATATTAATTTTCCATCAAGATAATCCCATGACTTACAAGAAAATAGCCATTACCATAGCTGTGATGCTAGCCTGCATCGCCGCTTTCATAGCGATACTTGACGCCAAACTTCCAGCCCTCGGGGCTTTCTTCCTTTCTGTTTCAGTGCTCATGCTTTCAGGACTATACCTCCAGCTCGCGCACGGCATTGAAGGCGAATACGGCCTTCTCATGTTCAAGAACAAGAGCACGCTAGGGCTTTTGGACAAGATTGCGGAGTTCAACCCGGAACTGTGGAAACTCCTTGCAGACTTCGGGCTTGTTTTCGGCTATGGCCTTCTCTCGTATTTCATGATTGACGGGAGGAAAACCAACCCGAAGAGGTTTTTCACGGTCTACGTGGTCTCCCTCATAGCCCTTATGCTGGTATCGATTTTCGTGGCGCCATTCGTGTTCGAGCTTGCAGGCACTGTCATTTCCAATCTTGACGTGTCATCCGCCACTTCGCAGGTCAGGGCCGCGACTTCGGGCATACCCTTTTTCGCTGTTTTCGCATTCCTTGTGCTCATCATAGGCGGCATGTCGCTCTCTGCGGTCGTGAGCATAGTCACCTACGCAGCGCTCATAATAAAGGAGGTGACCGTTTCCGCGGCCGCGGGCGTTGCAAGCAATGCGGCGCCAGGCGCGTCATTCCTGCTGCCGGGCATAAACCTCCCGCTGGTCGAGGGGATACTCGCGCTCGGAGTGCTGCTTATTGTCCATGAGGCCGCCCACGGCGTCCTCTCCCGCGTGGCGAAAATCAAGGTGGACTCCGCAGGCGTCGCGCTTTTCGGTTTCCTGCCCATGGGCGCGTTTGTCGAGCCGGACGAGAAACAGCTGGCAAAAAAAAGCAGGATAGAGCAGTTGCGCGTGATGGTCGCGGGCTCTACTTCCAATTTCCTGGCGTCCATATTTTTCTTCGCGCTGCTCGTGGCATTCGCCATAGGCACTTATGGCTACAGGGCTGACGCGCTCTACGTGGTTTCAGGCCCCATACAAAACGGCACTTACGTGTTTTCCATGGGCGGCATCCCGGCTTCCCAGCTCAAAGGCCACGTTTTCGAGCCGGGGCAGGAAGTGGGCATTGCAACGTCCGCCGGGGAAAAGACCCTTGCGGCCGATTCAGGCGGGCATCTGGGGATAACCTCGCATTACGTCCCTGCTGGCGCATTCGCCTTGAGCCCCGTCTATCCCCCGCAGTATTCCTTCCTCGGGTTCATATTCAGGTTCCTCGTGCTCGCGTTCGTGCTCAATTTCCTAGTGGGCACTGTCAACCTCCTGCCCCTGCCAATGTTTGACGGGCAGAGGATTGTGGAAATCGTGCTCAATGACAAGCGCATAGTGCTTGCAATAGCGGTTGTCGTGGGCGTGGCGTTCGCCTCGAACTTCCTCCCGTGGATTATAAAGTAAGCTTTTTGGCGGCGCAGCGCCAAAAACCTTGGAAAAATGAATCCACAGGCAATGCCCGCGCAGCCATCTTTTGGGCAACAGTGGGCTTTCGGGCTCTTGGTTTATAGCTAATAATTATAAACTATGCCTGCCTAACGTAATGGCGGGGAAGCGGCAAAATAGGCAGCCGTTTCCTGCCTGTGTGAGAAATATAAAGGGCTGCGGCCTTATCTAAATTCTACGGTGGTTTCCATGGAGAACTTTGACATCGCGGTAATCGGCGGCGGGCCAGCAGGGGTCACGGCTGCAATATACACGCAGAGGAACAACCTCTCGACAGTTGTCTTCGAGCACAAGCTCATTGGCGGGGCCATATCGACCACCACCGCGGTCGAGAACGCGCCGGGCTTCAATTCCATTCAGGGCCCGGACCTTGGCGCCAAATACGAGCAGCAGCTCGACTTCCTGAAAGTCGCGAAGAAATTCGATTCCGTCACAGGCATAAAGAAAGTTGAAAAGGGCTTTGAACTCTCATGCGAGTCAGGCTCTGCTTATTTTGCAAAGGCGGTAATACTCGCCACCGGCTCGGAATACAGGAAGCTTGGAATACCTGGCGAGGACGCGTTCAAGGGCAGGGGCATCTCGTTTTGCGCCACGTGCGACGCGCCGTTTTTCAAGAACAAGGACGTCATCGTGATTGGCGGCGGGAACACGGCGCTCACAAGCGCGCTTCTGCTCTCGGAGCACTGCAAAACCGTGAAGCTTGTGCACAGGCGGGCGGAATTCCGCGGAGAGGCGGTCCTTGTCCAGCAGTTGAAGGACAAGAAGGTAGAATTCGTCCTCAACAAGGCGCCCGTTGAAATCAAGGGCGATAAGTTCGTCACCTCCGTTGAAGTGGAGGACGTGAACACGAAGGAGAAATCCTCATTGCCTGCGCAGGGCATTTTCATCAACGTGGGCTTCGAGCCTCTCAACTCACTTGCCAAGCAGCTTGGCGCCGAACTCACGCCCGCCGGCTTTGTCAAGCGCAACGAGGCAATGGAGACCAACGTAGCGGGCTTTTTCGCCGCGGGCGACATCACGGGCGGCATGGCGAATGTCAAGCAGATTGTCACTTCGGAGGCAGAGGGCTGCGTTGCCGCCGCGTCCGCATATGCGTACGTGAAGAAGGCGTCAATGTCCGACATAAACTACTGATTTGTTCCAGTTCTGCCCCGGTTTCCCCGGCATGCCGGTTGCCAACTTTTTTTAACTCATTCAATCATATAGGGGTTGGGAGGCCCTTGGATGATTGACGTTTCGCGCACAATGTCGACCCAGCACCCTGACAACGTGCAGACCCCGTTCTTTTCCGATTCGGAGATAGTGTCGGGCGATTCGGAAATCAAGGAGGCATATTACGTTTTTTCCCACCTGGCCTGCCGCGAGCAGATGTGGGACTATGAAGGCAAGGACGTCGACAATTTCGTGGTCGAAAAGCTCTTCTCAAAGTACAACAGGTATTTCCGCGCCCACACGCTTGGCAGGGACAACTTCATCACGCTTCGCGTGCCAAACCCTTCCGTGCAAAAGACTTCAGGGAAGCTGCTTTTGGAAACCCTTGAGAGCTTCCCGCGCAATTTCGACGCAGCAAAGGTTTTCGGGCAGGACGTGCCGCCCATTTTCGAAGTAATCCTTCCCATGACTTCGTCTGTCAAGGAAATCCAGAGGATAGACTCCTATTACCGGAACTTCGTTTCGGGCAAGGCGTCAAAGCCGGTAATGGCCGGGGACATAACCGTATCCGAGTGGATAGGGGAATTCGAGCCCAAATCGCTAAACGTAATCCCGCTTTTCGAGGACAGGGAGAGCATACTCGGTAGCGCCGCTATGGTCGGCGCGTACATGCGGCCCCAAAAGGACTTGGAATACCAGCGCGTTTTCCTTGCCAGGTCGGACCCGGCATTGAACTACGGCTCCGCGTCCGCGGTCCTGCTCCTTAAAATCGCGCTTGAAAGGCTGCACGAGCTTGAAGAGCAAAGCTCGGTCAAAATCCTGCCCATACTCGGCGTGGGCTCGGCCCCTTTCAGGGGCAACCTCAAGCCGACAAACGTGCAGAACTGCGCAGGCGAATACCCGTCCGTGCAGACGTTCACTCTCCAGTCGTCCTTCAAGTACGACCATCCGGAATACCTCGTGAGGAAAAGCATCGAGGCCCTCTCCTCCGCCCCGCGCGCCGGGCCGCTTGAAATCGACTATGAAAAGGCATTGGCCCTTGTCGGGAAAATGACTAAGGCGTACAAGGAGGAGATAGAAGGCATGCTCCCGCTGATTGGCAAGATGACCAAATTCATCCCGTCAAAGCGGGCAAGGAAACTGCACATCGGCCTGTTCGGCTACAACCGCTCCGTGCAGGGCATAAAACTGCCGCGCGCGATAAATTTCTGCGCGAGCATGTATTCGTTGGGCATCCCGCCCGAGGCTCTCGGGCTTTCCGCGCTTTCGGAAAAGGAATTCGACGAGCTGTGCTCCATGTACGTGCACGCGCGGGAGGACCTGCAAGACGCGTTCCGCTTTGCCAACCCGAAAAATATCGAGGCCCTGCCCGCTTCTGTGTCAAAGCGGCTCAAGCGGGCGCTTTCATTGGTCCCTACGGAGACCGACGACGAGTACATCGAGGTTACCTCGTACATATTCAAGGACCTGAAGGCGGACAACACGTCCATTGTGCCCGAGCACGTCTCTACAGCCGCGTGGATGCGCAATTTCCTGGGATGAAAAAAACATTTTCATAACCTGATTATACCCGAAAATGTGTCAGGGAAATCCTACGGCGTTGTTCCGGCGTGCCATTATATTATTCATATCGTGGCATGTTCCGGGGCCGTTCTACGGCGTAAAAGCAAAGCTATTTAAATACTCCGCTCAAATGTATCCATTGGCGATCCAGTATGGAAAGTCTTGTAAAGTCAGTCCTAGGTGAGCGTGAGCCCGCTCAGGCAGAATCATTCGGCTCGGACCAGATTAAGATAGTGACAGTAGGCGTAGGCGGTGCCGGAAACAACACAGTCAACAGGCTCATTCGCGCGGGCGTGAAGGGCACGGAGCTGGTGGCGGTCAACACCGACAAGCAGCACCTGAACCTCATCCACGAGAAGGCGAAGAAGGTCCTGATTGGCAGGTCCATTACCAAGGGATTGGGCGCGGGCGGCTACCCGGAGACGGGCTCGAAGGCCGCAGAGGTAGACAGGCCACTTCTCCAGAAGGAGCTTGAAGGGGCGCACCTCGTGTTCGTATGCTGCGGCATGGGCGGTGGCACAGGCACTGGCGCGGCACCGATAATAGCGGAAATAGCCAAGGAACAGGGCGCGATAGTAGTCGCAATGGTTACGTACCCGTTCGCACTTGAGCGCGCGAGGCGCGCGAAGGCCGACGAGGGCATATCCAAGATGAAGAAGTCCTGCGACTCGGTCATCATCCTTGACAACAACCGCTTGGTGAAACTAGTTCCAAACCTGCCTATGAACGAGGCGTTCTCTGTTGCAGACGAGATACTTGCCAAGGCGATTGGCGGGCTTGTCTGGACAATCACGCAACCCTCACTCATAAACATCGACTTTGCAGATGTTCGCTCTATCATGCAGGGCGGCGGAGTCGGTTTCATATCCGTAGGGGAAGGCAAGGGCAACGACAAGGTAAGGGGAGCTGCGGAAGGCGTCCTGAAGAACAGGCTGCTTGACGTGGACTTTGAAGGCGCGAACGGCGCACTCATCCACATCTCCGGAGGCTCCGACCTGACGCTTGGCGACGCCATCAAAGCCGGTGAAATCATCACCGAGAAGATGGACGCGCAGGCGAACGTCAAATGGGGCGCAAGGCTCATACCCGGCTATGACGGCAAACTGGAAATTGTCGCGATAGTCACGGGCGTGAAGGGCGCCTCGGTCGGCGGCTCAAGCTACGAGGAAGAGCCAAAGGCGAAGTCATACGCGGATGACATAGAAATCATCTGATTTGATTTCCCCCTTTTTTCTTTTTTATTTTATTTTTTTTACAGGAAAGCATTTCCAGAGGGTTTCAGCGGAATTGGCGACCAGGGAAAAACCAAGAGGTGTGGATATATGCTGGAGGGTATAGTGAATTCGGCGCTGGAAAACACGGGCGCCGCAGTTGCCCCCAAGCCCGACGAGGGCCTGATGAGCAACGATTCGGTCAGGATAGCCGTAGTGGGCGTTGGCGGCGGCGGCTGCAATACAGTCAACCGCATAGCAAGGTCGGGCATAAAGAGCGCAACGACAATCGCGATCAATACTGATTATCTTCAGCTCAAGACAATCGAGTCCCAGAAGAAGGTTCTCATAGGCGCGTCTATCACAAAGGGCCTTGGCGCGGGCGGCTTCCCGGAAATAGCGCAGAAGTGCGCCGAAGCGTCCAGGGAAAAGCTTTCAGAGGCCCTCGGCGAGAACGAGATAGTCTTCCTGACCGCTGGCATGGGCGGCGGCACCGGCACTGGCGCTGCGCCCATTGTGGCAAAAATGGCCCGCGACGCGGGCGCTGTCGTGGTCTCTATAGTCACTTACCCGTTCGCGCTTGAAAGGGCGAGGATAAAAAAAGCGCAGTGGGGCCTAGAGCAGCTTGTCGAGGCGTCGGACACAGTGATTGTCATAGACAACAACAGGCTTGTCAATTACGCGCCCAACATCCCGATAAACGACGCCTTCAACCTGGCGGACGCCATCACAGCTCGCGCAGTCAAGGGCATTGCGGACACCATCATGTTCCCGTCCCTCATGAATGTCGACTATGCGGACGTAAAAAGCGTCATGACGGGCGGCGGCGTCGCACTCATCTCGGTAGGAGAAGGCAAGGGCTCCGACAGGGTCGAGCAGGTGGTGACATCCACACTTTCCCACCCGCTGCTTGACGTTTCCTATGAAGGGGCCACTGGCGCGCTCCTGCACGTAGAGGGCAGCACCTCCCTCACGCTTGGCGAGGCGATAACGATAGGCGACAAGGTTTCCGAATCCTTCGACGCCAACGCCAACGTGAAGATAGGGGCAAGGCTCGTGCCGGACATGGGCGACCTCGTGACAGTGACATCCATAGTCACTGGACTGAAGCAGTCCCCGAGCATATTCGGCAAGCCGAAGGAGTCGAGCGATGGCGCGGCATCCCAGAAGGGAATGTTTGCAATGGAGTCCGCCAGTTCCATATTCTGATGGGCTGGCGGAGTTTAAGCTCCAGCATATCCAAACCTTTCCATACTGGATCGCCAAACCCTCCCTTTTTTCTTTATTCTTTATTTTAGCCAAAACATGCTTTTTAAAAAACTTAGATGTTAATCTAACGTAGCGATTTTTGCACTTTATTTGCAGGATAAGGGCGTGTAGCTCAGTGGTAGAGCGCTTCGTTCGCAACGAAGAGGCCAGGGGTTCAAATCCCCTCTCGTCCACAGACAAACCTCATAGGGGGGCTGCGCCCCCCTGGCGGTTTAGAACATGTCGCTTTGCGACATGCTTCTGACATTTCGCTTCTGGGCGAAATGTAGATTCCTTGATTTCCCCCCTACCCCCCTTAGAAAACTTTCTATGCCCTTTCTAACCTCTGGGTATTTTCCTATGCTGATTTAAACCCGCCAATGCATATCCTATCTGGTTTTCTTATGAAACTGACCGTGTTGTTTTCAGGGGGGAAGGACAGCGTCTTCTCGGCTTTCTGGGCAATGTATCAGGGCCATGAAGTGCGGTTGCTCTCGCTCGTCCCTGAATCCGACTCGATGATGTTCCATTTCCCCAATGTCAAATATTGCAGGGAACAGGCCGGCGCAATGGGCGTTGGGATTGACTTTTTGCACGTGGAAAACCGCAACGAGCTTGCAGAACTTGAGGCTTTCCTGTCAAAACAGGCAAAGGCAGGGCATTGCGAAGGCGTGGTGGCAGGCGCAATCGAGTCCGAATACCAAAAACAGCGCATTGAGCAGATATGCGCCAGGCTTGGGCTTGCAAGCTTTGCCCCCCTGTGGCGCACGTATGACTCCTATGTTTCGGAGGTCACGGAATACTTCAATGCCGTGTTTTCTAGGGTTGCAGCGGGCGGGCTCGGGCCTGAATGGCTTGGAAAGAGGTTTGACTCCGGCTTTGTCAGGATGGCAAAATCCTCGCGCATGCAAATCAATCCCTCGCTTGAAGGCGGGGAAGGCGAGACTTTCGTGCTTGACGCGCCGTTCTACTCAAAAAGGCTAGAAATAACCAGCTCGCTCGTGGAAAAGGACGGGGATTCCCATACTCTTGCAATCTCGCAGATGAAGGCTGTCGTCAAGCATCTCAAGGCATAATGGAAACTAAGCGCATGTCAAGCGGTAACAGAAAGAAGAAGAAAAGAAAAATCAGGGGGAAAGGCCGGAAGGCCCCATGCGTGCCTTACCCCGCTATTTTTTGCAGCCTTGAAATCATCGAGTCTAGCTGGCTCTTGTACGCGTCTCCTGCGGAAACCGTGAGTGTCAGGCTCGTGTCGATAGGAATCTGCTCGTTTATGCTTATTGTAGAGCCCTGCCCGTCCCCTATGGATATGTTGGCAGGCACGCTTGTCTTCACGGGAATCTTCTGGTCCGAGAAAGTGAACGACTGGGGCAGGCCCTGCGGCGTTATTCCCGTAACTACTCCGTTTACAGGCAGGGAAAACTCAAGTGGTATCTCCACGCTGTTTGAGAACAGGCTTGCCACCTGGATGTCCTTTTGAATGGGTATGTCCTGCTTTATGGGCACAGTGACCTTGGTCTGGATGTTTTTCATTGCCTCGAGGTCGTCAATGAGCCCTCTTGCCTCGCTTTTCATGGCCGAGACGCTAAGGAAAAGGTATGCGTTCAGCATAAGGCTTATTATGGCGAGCGCGAATGCGAGCCTTGAGAGGAGGGGCGAGGATTTCCTGCCGCCATCTTCGGCCGCGTATCCCGCGGGGGCCTTTGGCGGCGCGGGCGGGGACGCGTAATGCGCAGTCGCCGCGGGCGGCTTCGCATAAGCCGACGGGGTAGTCGAGTATCTTGGAGTGCTTGGAGGAGCCGGCATTCAAATCACCTTTTGGGTATCTGCATATTGCTTCCGCTACGTTGTTTATATTATTTTCACAAGGCCGGTGCCCAGTTCCGCCAGGTCAGCACCCATTACGCTTGACGTCTGCCTGACGAATGTGAAAAGTATTACAAGCGATACAAGCGGGTAGAAGAACGACTGGAGATATATGAGTGCCACCTTGTTTGCGGCAAGTTGGGCGTAGTTTGATATCAGCGATATGTTCTGCCTCGTGTAGTCCTGGACAAGGTATGCGTCCGTGAGCGAATCACCGCACGTCTGTATGCCTGGCAGGGCGGCGAAATTGACTGTGCACGAGCTTGCGACATTGCCCTGCAATGCCACTATCGCCACCACCGAGAGCGGGAAAATTATGTAGCCGCCTATTGCAAGGGCGATCAGGAAGCCGCCTACGCCGCGCGTCATGGGGAAAGTCCTTAGTATGAGGCCCACTGGCAGGAAGAACGTGAACATCGTGGCCTCGAAAAGCTCCAAGAGCCTGTAAAACCCGTACTCGAACATCATGACATAGCTCAGCCTGCTCTCTATTATGTGGAACATGCCCACAAGGCCTGACAGGTGCCATGCCATCGCAGGCTCTATGCCTCCGACGTCCATGTTTATTCCCTCGGAGAACTCGACAAAGCCGTTGACGTGGTATATCCACCTGTACATCTCGGTCGAGCACTGGACAGTGGTGTTCACGTATGCCTTTGCTATGTCAAAAGGCCATAAGGTAGTGCCTGTCGGATAGCCTACCAGCCCTATCGAGCTTATCACGGAGCCGGTGAATTCCGTTGCGACCCTTAGCCCGAGGGTCACAAGGCCTATGAGGAATATCGCTATCAGGAAGGTCACAAGGACCTGCGCGTATTCGGACTTGCACCATTGCTTGAGGGATTGCAGGTTGAATACGTGCGCGAACATGTAAAGCAGGGTCACGAGCATGAACGTGGAAAACGCCGCAAGCAGTATCAAAGGCTCCCAAGTGGGCAGAATGGAGCCTGAAAGTATAGCTATCGGGTCTGCCATGTCAAATCATCCTTGTGAGCGAGGACACGTCCACTTCCTCGCCAAATATCCTTGAGAGTTCCCTTACGACCGTTATCAGCACTGCAAAGTTTATTGCCACCAGGACCACGGAGGCGACGAACACGTTGAACGCTATCCTAATCACGTAGAACACCATTATCGAGGAATTTTCCGCGGACGGTATGTTGCCTCCTGCGTCGGGCGTGGCGTCGCTTAGTATGTTCGAGGTCGAATCCGACCTTGCCGCCTCCGCGCCCGCCTTGTCTGTCGGGAATCCGGAGTTGAAGTTGCTTAGCATCTGGTTCGTGGCTGTGCTTGTCAGCTGGTCCATCGCCGACCTCACGGCAAAGTCATTGAACACGAGCATCATTGGATAGAATATGAACATGCCTATGGCCATGCCTATCATGGCCCCTCCGAACTGCCGCGTCGGGGCGAACGCGCGGAAGAATATGCCAAGCGGCAGCAGGTAGTTGAGCATTGCTATGCTTATGTAGTTCAGTATTGCCTTTTGCGCGACAGTTATCATGAACGCCAGGGTTATGCCGTTTATGAGTATGTTCACCGAACCGCTGATGGGCGTGACTCCTGCGAACGGCTGGGTGCTGAAACCCACGCCCGTCGGCCTCATGTTCCAAGTGATGCCCTGCGCCCTGCCAAGCATGCTGTTGACCGCGAAGGAAACCGTGAAGGAGAGCAGGGTGGTTGTCCTTAGCCATTCAAGGTAGTTTTGCGCCGCGGAATACATTGTCTGGCCCGAATACCTCGCCGCCGCGTCCGGCGTAAGCCCGAAAACCCCGGGCGAGAAGCTGCACGTGGCGCCTATGAACGCCACTGCGCCTATGGCTATGACGGCTGTGACGATTACCTGGAAAAGCTCGAACTTTGCCCATGCCGACATCTGCGGGTTCCTGTAAAAGTGCGAAAACATGTATATTATGGCTATGAACAGGGTTGTCACAAGCAGGGCAAGGAACGTGTTGACCTGCCACGGGGCAAAGCCTGACTGGAAGCTGCCGAAATTCTGGCATACGTCGAATGCAATGTTTGCGAATTGCGCCATTCCCATCAATCTTCCGCTTTCAAATCAGCCTCAAAAGCGCCGATATGTTCAGGTCGGAGCCGAGGAACTTTGCCATTTCCCTTATTGAAGTCATCACTATGAACAGGTTGAATATCGGCAGCATAAGCGACAGTACCAGTATGATGTACGAGAGCTGCATCACGAAGTTCTTGAGCATGATTGCAAGCGCGCCTAGCACGAGGGCGGCGAACAACGGCGCAGCAAGCGCGAGCAGGCCGTATGCCTTGATGCCTATCAGGTACCCTGCCAGTCCGATGCTGCCCACGCTTCCTGCCACGATGCCGGAGCTGTGTATGAACTCCGTTATCGAGCCTCCCACCTGCAGCTGGTAAAGGCATGGCACAAGGAAACTGAACGTGCAGCTGTTCCCGCTGCCGTCCACGTAGGCGCCGTAATGCGCGTCCGCGATAGCCTTGTTCGCCACAAGCGTGACCGGATATACGAAATAAAGCCCGAACACGAGCGCTAGCAGGGCGCCGCCCGCGCTCCTTGTGAACGGGAACGAGCGCAGGAGTATGCCTATCGGAAGGAAAATGGCAAGCATCTGCTTTTCAATGAAGTCCAGCAGGAATGTCTGGGCTACCCATTCCGCCCATGCGGCAGTCAGGAAGTTCATGATAAGCCCCATTGCGTCCATGATGGGCCTGAACATGGGCGCAATTGAGAAGGACAGGCCAAACCCGCCCGGCCTGATGTTGATTTGCAGAGTGCCATAGACGCTAAGCGCTATGTTGAATATGTTCAGGGATATGAAGTTTGCGACAAGCGTCTTGCCTACGACCGTGGCGTATTCCTTGGCCTTGTATATGTGGTTGCAGTCCGCAGGGTCTGAAGGCGAGCAGAACGTGGCATGCGAAATCCCGTTGACCGTTGTCAGGAGGAAGAAGAACCCGATTATCAGCACTGCCGAGCCCCCCGCCTGGAACAGGTTTTCCTTTGCCCATGCGATTATCTTTGGGTTTTGCAGGAAACTGCCCGCCATGTAGGCGAGGCCTATCAGGAGTATTGCGGTCGCGAGAGTGAGCGAGGTCAGCGGCACCCAGCTGTACAGGTCTGCACCCGGGCCTGAAACCACGGCGTAGAGGTTAGAGAACAGGCCGTCGGTCGTGAGCCCCAGGTCGGGTATGATGGAGGCGAATGCCGGGGTGGCAAGCAGGGCAAGGAATGCCATGGCTGCAATTAACGCAACAGGGGACGCCTTCCCTTTTTTCATTCCGCTTTTCCTTGCCATCCTACCAACTTTTGCCTTTGTTTTCATTTTTCCCATGCGAACTATATAATCCTTGTAAGGCCCGCGATTTCGGTGTCGCCGCCAAGGAGCGGGGACGCGACCTTTATGCTTGCTATCGTCACCATCAGGGAGACGAAAGGCATGACGAGCGTGAACAGGAACAGCCTTGACGTCTGGTCAATCAGGCCGTTGAAGCCTATTATGTCATCTCCTGCCACCATGGCCTCGAACGAGCTTGAAACGTCGTTTTTGAAATACCACGTGACAGTGCTGACTATGGAATTGATAATCTCAAGCGGCGCGAAAGTGGTCCCGCCCGTGCCGTCATACCTGGCGTATACCATGTAAAGCTGGTCCCCCTGCGCGCCGACTACCGGCCTGACCATGTACTTGTCGCCCTTGACGTCCGTGAAATTCATCTCGTCGGCATTGCTCGTGCCGAGAGCGTATATCTTGACCCTGTCGGTAGAATCATACCTGTTCTCAAGCGTCACGCCCCCGAACCCGCCTGGCCATGCGGCAGTTATTGTCTGGTTGCTTGTGAACATGTATTTCAGGTTTGACAGGCACGTGCCAAAGCTGATTTTATTGGACGCCCCCACTGCGGGCGGGCTTGCCGCCTGGTAATACGGGTCCTGCCCCACGTCCTTGTAAGCGTCATAGCCGCTGTCCTGCCCTATCGCCGCAGTCTGCGTGGGGTCGTAGGACACATTGAAGAGAAGCGCGTTGTAGGTGGTATCAGTGGTCTTGTACAGTATATAACCCGTGAACGCGTACATCGCCGGGAAGGTGATGAACATGCCGAGGGCTATGGCAATCATCAGCCCGCCAAGCTTGCGCGTGAAAAAGAAAGTCCTTAGTATCACGCCCGTGAAGAGGAACAGGGGGAATATGGACGTGTAAATCAGGTCGAGGAAAAGCTGCTGGAACCTGACAAACATCATCAGCTTGACAAGGGTGTCAAATACGGTCCCAAGCGTTTCTGACATTACGCCCATGCCTGCAAACGGCTGGACTACGAAGTTTGGCGACGGGTCCACAAGCTGCCTGAACTCAACGCTCATGCTTGAGAGCCATGCCACCATGGAGTTTATCATTGCTATGCGCAGGTTTGCCTGCTTTGCGGTCTGGAACAGTATGTCGAGGTAATTCCGCGCGATTGCTATGTGGCAGGGCCCCTGGTATGCCGGGTCGCTTGGAAGCTTGCAAAGCGCATTGACCTGCGCTGTCCAGTCGGGGTCCACGCCTATTAGCGCCACGCTTTTTGCAAGGCTGTCAATGGATGCGAACAGGGCAATGGCGAAAACGATTATGAGGGCTGAATAGAACACCTGGACGAATTCCGACTTGACCTTGGCCTTGAACGGCTCGTCGGAGGTCAGGCTCGCCGCCATGTATCCTATGGCCACGAAGAACAGGGATATCATTACCGCGAGTACCGCAAGGACCTGCCATGAGGACGCGAAGTTTGTAAGCTCCGCTGTCTTGTATGCCGGCGTGCCCGCCATTGCCGTGCAGCCCGATATCGCAACCACGACTGCGATTGCGGCTATCATTGCCAGGCTTTTCCTGTCCATTTTTTGCATCTCTTTTTTGTTTCTCCTGTTGCCCGTGTTTTTCATTCGAGCTTTTGCGAGAGGAACTTTGAGGTCCCCTTGATGAACGTGGTAGTGATTATCATTGACAGCGCCGGCAGGAAAATGGCGGCAAGTATGGTGTATGAAAGGCTCTCAAGCGGCTGGAACAGCAAGTCGAGGTCCAATAGCCCCCGCAGGAACACCAGGTCCAGAAGCTGCTGCTGGCTTTGCGGCGACGCGGGCGCCGTCTGTATGCCATTGACGTTCTGCCCCGAGATGTACTGGTTGAATTCCTGCTTCCAGGTAAGGCTCGAGCTATTGGATATGACGTAATCCATGACGTTCGCGTGCATCACGTAAGTCATGGGGTAAATCACGTAGAACGCGAATGCCGAGGCTATCAGGAAAGAGCCTGCGTCCCTTGTGGGCGTGAACACGCGCAGCAGGACCCCGGCGGGAAGCATTATTGTCAGGGCTATGCCCTGTATCGCCTGGAGTATCAATACCTGGACCATCAGGCTTGCCGTGAAAGGCGAGATGACAAAGACAACGAAATTGACCGCGGCCTCGATTATAGGCGCTCCGGGGAACAGCGGGAAGTTATAGCCCCACGCGCCGGCGCCGTACTTGCTTATCATGTTCCCCGCGTACTGCATGAGAGTGGCGAGAGTCTCGAGCTTGAAAAGCTCCGGTATGGTCACCCTGTAAATCATGAGGTTGAGGTAGTTCTGCGCTGTGGTGAAATAATCCACTCCGCTGTTGAAGCCCTGCGATATCTCGCAGCTGAATCCCACGAGCGCGTAGATGGATATGAAGATGATTACCGAAACCACGACCTGGTAAAGCTCCATCTTAACGGCGCCTTCCCATTCTGGCTTCCTGAAAAGCTGCGAGAACATGAAGACAAGGGCGAGTATGAATATTATGGCGGCAAGGCTGGTGGCGAATATGGGCCCTGTGGCTGCAAGGGCGGTTTGCGACAATCCTACGGTGCAGCCCATCAAATCAGCTTCCCAAGCCCGAATATCTCCTCTTCCCCGCCTAGGGATGAGGCTATGCTCCTGTACGCGGTCACCGTTATCACAATGCTTATTATCGGGGACATGACGGCATAGACGAGGAACTGCATGGCCGGCGTAATCTGGTCAATGACGGAAATGTAAATGACCGCAGTGGCCCGCCTGACGTCGACAAGGAAAAACGAATATTGCAGCGCGTATTTTGTCAGGGTCACGATGGCGTCGATGGCGAATTTGGCCTGGTTGTAGACCCACTTGAAAGGCGACGTGAGCGTGTTCCACAGGCTCTCGTCCTGCGCAGGCGGCGGGCTTGCGTAATACTGGTTTTCCGCGTCGGTTGTTGCCTGGCTGATGCCCTGCATGTACGCGTCGTAATTGGAATTGCTGCTGCCTAGTATGTCGCCCTTGTCCTGCGAGCACACGTCTATCAGGTTCTGGTAATGCTCGTAGTTTATCGGCTTGGCGTTCTCGAAAATCGCCTGGTTGAATGCGAGTGAGAGCGGGTATACGAAATAGCACGCCAGGGCAAGGGCTATCAGGCTCGAGCCGAGCCTTCTTGATATCGGGAAGGCGCGAAGCGCGATGCCTGCCGGCATGAAGAAGTTGAGCATGGTGTCCTTGAAAAACTGCAATATGACCTTCTGGCCTATGAACGCCACGATTGATATGCCGATGGCGTCTATGATTGTGATGAGCGCGTCGCTGACTACGCTTAGCCCCGCGCTTGGGACCATGCTAAACGACGCGAGGGAGATAATGACCTCCGGCGCGTAGATGGATATGCCCGAAGTCGAGAGTATGCCGATTATGGCCTCGTGCTGCAAAAGCGAGGCATAGATGCTTGTAGAGGTCGAAGTCATCTGGGACAGGTAGAGCTCGCCGGGGGCGAATATGCTCGGGCTGCCGGTGATGCCATAGGACACTATGGCCAAGAACGCGAGGCCCGCGCCTGTGGAGCCAATTATCATTGCCGAGAGCAGGAGTTCGTACAACTCCGTCTTCGACCATGCCTTCAGCGACGGCATGGAGAGGCCTTCGCCCGCGATGTACGCAAGCGCCACCGTGAAGACGGAAATCATCAGGGCGAGGACTGCTATGCCCATCCAGCCCAGATTGATAAAATTGGTTGTGAATACGGCTCCAATGCCTGATTGGAGCAATGGCAATGCCTGTTCTAAGACCATGTGAAACCCTGCGATTGCTAAACATTTGATATATCTTATATTATCTTTATAAATTGTCTGGGGTTAAATTCCAGCATGGACGAGATAGCTTTGACTTGGCAGAAAAAATGGGCGGACGGGGGCATCTTCAACCCTTCCCCTTCAAGCATGCCCAAATTCTACCTTACAGCGGCGTTCCCATACCCCAATTCGCCCCAGCACATCGGCCATGCGAGGACTTACACCACTACCGACATCTACGCGAGATACAAGCGCATGAAAGGATTCAACGTGCTTTTCCCCATGGGATTCCACGTCACGGGCACGCCCATACTCGCCATGGCAAAGCGGATTGCGCAAAAAGACCCGGACATACTCGGCGTTTTTGACAAGATTTACGGCATACCCGCTGATACAGCCGCCAAACTCACTGACCCCATTTCCCTTGTCATGCACTTCTCAAACGAGATAGAGCTTGGCATGAAAGAAATCGGGTTCTCGATTGACTGGCGCAGGAAGTTCTATTCAAACGACCCGGCGTTCAACAGGTTCATTGAATGGCAGTTTAGGATGCTTGAGAAAAAGGGCTACATAAAGAAAGGCTCGCACCCGGTCCCGTGGTGCCCGGCGGACAACAATTCCGTATCCGCGCACGACACCAGGGGGGACGTCGACCCTACGCTTGAGGAGGTAACCCTTGTCAAGTTCGCGTATGGCGACGGGTTCCTGCTCGCAAGCACTTACAGGCCCGAAACGGTCTATGGCGTGACAAACATCTGGGCGCACCCCGACGCCAAATATGCCAAGGTGTCGTTTGCGGGCTCAACTTATTACATTTCGACAAACCAGGTCGAATATTTCTCAAACCAGTTCGAGGGCTTGAAAGTCATCGAGGAAATCGGGTTTGACAGGCTTTCAAGGTCAAAGGCTACCAACCTTGCCACAGGCGAGAAGGTCCCTATCATATCCGCGACTTTCGTCGACCCGGCGCACGGGACGGGCATTGTAATGAGCGTGCCTGCCCACGCGCCTTACGACTATCTCGCGCTTCGCGACGCCAACCTGCCGGAAATAACCATGAAAAACGTCATTTCACTGGCAGGATTTGGCGAGTTCCCCGCAAAGGAAATCGTGGAACAGATGGGCGTCAAGGACCAAAACGACCCCAGGGCCGAGGAAGCCACAAAGGAAATATACAGGAAAGAGGCCCACGAAGGCATCATGGCAGTTGGCAAGTTCAAGGGAATGAAGGTCTCGATAGCAAAGGACGAAGTGAAAAAGGAATTGCTGGAGCAGGGGTTCGCGCTCAAGTTCCATGAAATAGCCAATTCGCCTGTCTTTTGCAGGTGCGGCGCGCGCATTGTTGTGAAAAACGTCACAGGCCAGTGGTTCATAGACTATGGAGACCCTGAATGGAAAAAACTCGCGCACGAGTGCCTGGATTCCATGTCAATACTGCCTGAAAAGTCCAGGGCTGACCTGAACTATACGCTCGACTGGCTGCAAAAAAAGGCGTGCAGCCGCGCGCAGGGGCTTGGCACCAAACTGCCCTTTGACACTGCCCAGATAATCGAGTCCCTTTCAGATTCCACAATCTACATGGCGTTCTACACTATTGCCCATATAGTAAAAGCGATGCCGGTTGAGAAAGCCAATGACGAGTTCTTCGACTATGCGTTTTTCGGCGTGAAGCCGGCGGGCGGGCAGGTGTCAGCTGAAATGGAATCCGCAAGGAAGGAATTCCTCTACTGGTACCCTCTCGATTCAAGGCATTCAGGCGCAGACCTGATTTACAACCACCTGGCATTCTTCATATTCAACCATGTAGCCATTTTCCCCAAGTCCGGCTGGCCAAAACAGATTGTCGCAAACGGCTTTGTCACAATGGACGGCAAGAAAATGTCAAAGTCCATGGGAAACATCCTGCCATTGAGAAAGGCAATCGGCCAGTACGGCGCGGACGTTGTCCGCTTTTCCGTGGTCAATGGCGCGGAACTTAAGGAGGACTCTGACTTTTCCCAGACTGCGGCTAACGGCGTCGCCGCGCGGCTTAGGCAGTTGACTGCGCTTCTTGACATGGCGTGCGCTGAAACGCCCGGCGATTCAGGCGAGGGCTCGCTCATACAAAGATGGCTCATGTCCAGGCTGCACGAGCGCGTGGCAAACGCCCCCGCACTTTACGATTCTCTCTCTCTTCGCGAGCTTGGCCAGGAGTTCTTCTTCAACACTTCAAACGACCTGTCATGGTACATGAAAAGGTGCCCCAAGCCGCGCCTGCGCGGGTTCTTCTCGCTCTGGGTGCCTGCGATAGCGCCTATAATGCCGCATTTTGCAGAGGAGTGCTGGCAGAAACTCGGCGGGAAAGGGTTTGTCTCCCTTGCCGCGTTCCCTGAAGCGGAAAAGGCGCGCATTGACAAGTCCCTTGAAGCAATGGAGGAGCTTGTGGCCCAGTCGAAAGGAGACATCGAGCAGATTCTTGGCATATTGAAGATTCCAGGCAAGCCCAAAGGCATAACCCTGTTTGCCGCATCAGAGTGGAAATACGTTCTGAAGGCGATAGTTGCAAGGGAGCGCAACCCTTCCTTGGCCATAAAGGCCGCAATGGCAGACCCTGCCTTGAGAAGCCATGGCAATGAAGTGCCAAAACTCGTGGCTTCCTACATGAAAAACATCGGCGGGCTTGACAAGTCCCTCCCGCGCGCAAGCGAGGTCGAGGCTCTCAAGGACGCGTGCGATTTCTATTCAAGGGAATTTGGCTGCCCTGTCAGCCTTGTCCCTGAAGAGGAGGCAGGCAAGGAACAGGCGCAGAAGGCACGCAATGCCATGCCCGGCAAATGCGCCATACTTGTTTCGGCCTGATTTTCGGGCGGCCATGATGGCTAAAAATGCCGCTTACCTGTGCGCAGGCAACCCGCTTGCAGCCTTTTTGGCATGTTTTTTGCTTTTTTCTGATTTAGGCCGGCATGGCCGGGCGGGGTTTCGGGCTAAATGCGTAACGCTCCACACAAAAGCATTTTTAAACACATGCGCCCTGCCATGGATTGGGCGCATTTGTCCCCTTAAACATAGGTTTAAAATAAAGAATTATCTTATATCTGATATGCAGGGACATAAGATAATTGGGCTTTTAGTCTTGACTTTGCTGCTCTACCCCTCTTTCGGGCAGAATGTCCCATGCGACATATGCGGGCGGACTACCATCAGCCTGTATTACAATTCTTCAAGCTACCAGATAACTGCAGCCGCGACTTTTGTCAATGTATCGTCACTTGACCTGCTCAATTCGCAGGATTTCCAAAACGACAAGCAATACCTGACAACTGGCACAGGCGACCCGTCTTCAAACTCTTACGGCTTTGCGACATTTGACGTCTTGCCCCTTGCAGGCGAGACCCTGCACTTCCACTTTGACGACCCCTCGACTGGAGCAGCAATATCGGGCTGCGAGAACCTCGTCACTGATTCCAACGGCGTGGCAAAATGCACCATCGGCACTTCAAGCCTCGCAGGCACGTGCAAGTCCGTCTATGTCTCCTACGCGGGCAACAATATGGCCCCCAAGAGGCTGCCTGCTGACTCGTCGATAATAGTGTGCGACCAGAACAATGTCGGGGTCAATGCCATAGGCACCTCAATTGCAAACCTGGTTTCAGACCCGGCGAACATAGTAGCCTGTTTCCCCATATCCCTGATAATAGGGCTTCTCATAGCTTCCATGTATTATTCCGGCAGGAACCCCCTGTCTCTTTTCGACATTACCACCCCGAGGCTGCCAAAGGGCAAAAAGGCGAAGATGCACAAGGTTACTGTCGGCACCAACCTGCTTATGGCACTAAGGCTTAACAAGCGCCAGATTCGCGAGGCGTCGGCGGCATTAAGGCTTGCAAATGCCCGCGTTGCCATGCTTCTTGGCAAGGAGGCAGGGAAGCGCAACCTGGTCAACAAGGTCATGCAAAGCAACCTGTCCGACGTCGCAAAGGCGGCCCTTTTAAGGCGGATAGCACTCGAAAAAGTAAAAGACACGGGCCTTCTCGACAGGCTCATGCGCTACCTTGCAAACAAGGTCAATTCCAAATACGAGCTTGCGGCCCTCAACAGGGAGCTTTACCTCAAGCAGATAGGCGGCCTTGGCGACAAGAACCTCCAGTCGGCTCTTTTGCACTCCGCTGACCTTTCGGGCGTGCTCAATTCCCATCTCATGACAAAACAGTATTATTCAAAGGCCTATGGCTTTGACAAGGTCGCAGGCAAGATGATTTACAGCGACAGCAACGTGCTTGGCAAGGTCCCCCTTGTCAACAAGGTCGTGCTCTACACAGCTTCCGCCATTGCCTCGCGCAGGTCTGTCCATGGCCTCAAAAAGGACATACGCAGGCAGTTTGCCGTCGAAATGGCAGAGCGCATGGGATTCAAGAAAGTGCTTGGCAAGAAGGACCATTTCATCACGGGCATATTCAAGGGCCATGGCGCCAACCCGTTTGAGTGGATAACTGTGGATGGCAAGTCCTTCAAGACGCGCAAGGTGGCAGACGCCAAGGACCCGGTGGTAGAGCTGAGGCGCAAGATTGACGACGCCACGAAGGCCCTGAAGGAAAGGCTTGCACTCGTGGCCCTTGCACAGGTTTCAGGCGAGAGGAACAAGCTGCTTGATGCGGAGAGAGCCAAGATTGAGGCATTAAAGAAGGACTTGAAGGGCAAGCTTGACAGCGGTTCGCTTAATCAAAAGCAATACGAGCGCAAACTCAAAAGCCTTGAGATTTTTGCAGGCGACGAGAGGAACCTGATTCGTTCCATGAGCGCATCCGACAGGAAACAATTCATGTCTCTGGAACGCAATATCCTGGATGCCCAAAGGCAGGCTTATATCGCAGCAGTATCGAGCAAGGCCGTCCAGGGGAAACTAAGCGCCCTTGACAAGGAATTCGCCAAACTCTACTCCGACCTTGCTGCGGCAAAAACCCTTACTGCCCAGTCAAAGGCATTTGATGAAATTCAAAAAACCATGGGAAGCTTTGTCAGCAAAGCCAATTCCCAGGGTTCCGGGCTTGACATGGGCAAGTTCGCAGCGGCCCTCGTATCCAAGGTCAACACCTCCAGGGGCGGCTCCGTCGACCTGGCAAAGACGATGAAGGTAATCGACAATCTCGTGAACCCGTCCTCGCTCTCAAAGGGCTTTGACGACCTCGCGAACATTGACAAGAAGCTCTCGGACATGATGAAGGGCTTCTCCAACAAGTTCTCCTTCCTTTTCGGCGAGGACGTCAAATCGGTTTCAATGTCCTCGCTTACGGACAGGAAGATATATTCGCGCATATATTCGTTCAACGAGCCCGGCTTGTCAGGCAAGAAGAAGGAAGAATTGGCCGAAAAGACTATGGCCGAGATAAACAGGCAGTACAACGACGCCCTGTCCGGCAAGAGGAAGAGCGCCGTGGCTGCTATGATGATGGACGAAGTGGCAATGGCCATGAAATCCGGCAAGGATTACAATTCTGCCGTCAGGGAGGCGGCTTCCAAGACATTCGATAGGATCAATGGCGCGGCCGGCAAGCTTATAGGCAGGGACGGCTGGGTGGACCAGGCAATGAAATCCGGCCACGGCCTGATAATGAACAGGTACGCGGTGGCGGCCGGAACAGATGCCGGCACTCCGGAGACGAAATCCCGCGCAAGGCAGCTGGCCTATCTTGACGGAGTCACTGACAGGGTTGTCGGCGTTTTGGACTCGCGCAACCAGAACCTGTACAAGAGGCTTGACAGCACGAGGGAGTTCAATGTCGGGCTTTACTCGGGCTACAAGAACTGGTTTGACGCTTATGGCAAGGACGATTCAAGGTACAAGGGCAAGACGTTTGAGGAAGCCTATTCCGACGTAATAAAGCGCGGAATAACCGGCGGCATGCTGCGCCAGGGCGTCTGGGTCGGGGACATCGACATGAAGATGATGCCCTATTTTGCAGGCATGTCCCTTGCGGAAGGCGACAAGGTCCTAAACGGCAAATTGTATTTCAACAACAATGGCGAATGGGTCAAGTACAAGCCGTTCAAGCGCGACCATGACAACGCCGTCGCCATGCTGAAAAACAGCATACAGCAGTTCTCCGATGCCGTCGACGGCGGGGCGATAAAAACCGACGCGGCGGTCAAGGCATTGAACCTGAAGGACAAAAACGGCAACACCATATCCACGCTCGCGCAGTTTAACGGCCTTTCAAGGACTGATAAGATAGCCGCCTTCACTTCGGACAAGCTCCAGATACGCGAAAAGGCGCCCCAGATGGGCGGGGACAATTCCATTACGCGGAAGATAGCAAACCTCGGCCTGTTCGCGGAAGCTGTCATGATTGGCGGCATTTCAAACAAGACCAAGTCATTGCAGGATTCCTTTGCCACGCAGGCCGCAAACAGGCTGATACTCCAGCAATACATGGACGCCTTCAATTCGGGCAAATACCTCCCAAAAGGCGGGAACGCGGAACTGCCGCCTCTCTCTTCCACAGAGGGCAAGAAACTGGCCGAAAGGGTCAAAAATGGCGACATTGATGTCCAAATAGTCCTCTCCGGGCTGAAGTCCAAGATCGCAGGCACGGATCCCAAGGCCCTTGAGCACAATGTCGTTGCATTGCAGGGCAAGTACAGCGCAAGTGCCGGGAACCCTGTCGAACATGCGAAGATAGGGAAACAACTGGACGAGGCCAGGAAAAGCCTGCGCGATTACAACATGACTTATGACGACCTGCGCTCTGTCCAGAAGGGCATAAAGACCGCGTCATATTACGACGAATTCCTCATGGCACGGAAAATGGGCAGGCAGTTCCAGAACTTCTACAACGTAATGGAGTCGAGCCAGATGCGTGACCCGCGCTTCGGCTCTTCAAGCTACGGCATGTACCAGATGCTTGCTACGGGTTACCATACCGGGCAGGGCATGTATGAAAACCCGAACATCATCCTCGGCCACAACCTCTTGCCCGGGGATTTCATAAACAAGATGAGCTTAAAGGTGACAAAGCCATTTGCCCAGCTATTCGGGCAGCACACAAGGTCTTTCTTCTCCCTTGCAGTTGGCTATCCTGTGGTTTCCGACCAGGCGCAGGCAAGGCGCCCAGCCTATGGCGAGGCTGTCATGTCGCTTTTGACCCCCTGGGAGTCGTTCAACCGCTTCAACAGGTATGCAGCCCCGCGGTCGAGGAGATGGGGCGAGTTCTCAACAGAGGAAGGATTTTCCCTAGTGAACCGGGACGTCGGAAATGACCTTGGCGGCGGCACCAAGTTCAAGGCCCCCCTGCCATGGACTTTCGAGCCCATGTTTAATAACAGCGGCGAATATGACAGGAGGCGCTTTGCAAAGGATTACGAGGACAAGTACGGCACTGACATCAGGAACCCTGACGCTCCATGGTACAAGTGGTTCTTTGAAAAGGGCCATTATTCCTACATCAACCGCTCCGGCTACAATTACTTCCAGTCGGGCGGCTCCATGAGGCATTATGAAATGTTCAAGGTGCACTACCAGAACGTCAACAAGTTCGGCCCGCCGGGCATGTTCTTCAAGGACTTTGAGGACAGTTATGACCGCATGCACCCGCGCATTGCCCAGACGCTCAATGCCAATCCGGAGCTTAACATTTACAAGAATCTTTATTACAGGAACGAGCGGGCCAATTTCCAGCGCGATTCGACAGTGGACGTATGGAAACGCGACAAGCTTGCTGAATTCCACCTCGGCGACAGGGAACACGAGCTTGCGGGCTTTGGCTTCCAGGGCAGGTTCAGGCCGATGGCCTTCGCAGTCCCCCTCCTCTGGCCGTTGTTCTCATACAAGGAGATAAAGCAGAACGTGGAGCACCACGTGGAGGCCACGGGCGCAACTAAGGGCGAGGCAATAGGCAAGGTCATGGGGGAGAGCGGCAAGAACCTGTTAAAGGCTCCAATCAAGCCATTCACCAAGTCCTCCCACAAGAAGCTTTTGGACAGGACCCACTTCTCATGCCCAAGCTGCGGCAGGGCGCTTGCACTGGGCACTGGCGAGTGCCCCAACTGCCATTATAATCTCTCTCAATGAGCTATAAAGGTATTGTTATCATGGACTCTGTCAGGACAATTTTTGCAGGCAGGCTGTGGCTTCGAGCCATTTTCCTTGCCGCCATTGTTTCTTTAGCCCTGCTCTCGCTTGGCTGCGTCAGCGGGCCTGTCAATCCTGACAAGCTTGTCGAGTTCAACATAACCAACATAACCCGAGTCTGCTCCGACAGCAACATGACGCCATGCACTGTGTTCGAGTGCAAGAACGATTCTGGCTTCCTCGGCCTCTCGTCAAACCTGCACTACGGCAACTGCTCGTTCACGCGCATGAACTATTCCACTTTCAGCGCGCTCAACGATTCGTCGAATTCCGACGGCTCGTTCCCCATGCTTTTCATGATAGGCCAGGGGCCAAATGCAACCGACTTTGCCCGGGCGCAGACATACTGCAACAATTCCCTGACAATGCCTGTAATCTGGCTGAAAGGGAACTCGACAAGCCCGCCGGCGCTCTCGTCTGCTGACATGGCAATCTGCTACCTGCGCCAGAACGCGTTGCCCGTATATCTCTATTACAGCGCAGGGCTTAACATAAACGCGAGCGCCAGCGGCGCAATAGCGCATGAGCTTGACGGCGAGGGGCCTGTGATAGTCTCAAGCGAGGTCGACGCGGGCTATGCCGACAGGTACAAGGTGCTTGACCAGCTTGCGGCTGTAAAGGCAAACTGCACCAAGTGCCTGACAATGCTTGCCGCGCAGAGGCTCGACTTGAAGACGATAAATTATTTCCTCAATGATTCTGGGGGCAGCCACAATTCCAAGTACGTTGACATTGTCGGCCAGGGTATCATACTCAACAACTATTCCGGCACGTGCGATCTTGAAATCGCCATAATGCAAAACGTCCAGTTCGCAAAATACCTTCGCCAGACATATGGAAAGCCTATACTGTGGTATTACTTTGCCGCAAGCCCGGGCAAGTCCGACGACGGCATGTGCACCTACACGGAGCAGGACGTGGCAACCGCGTTCCAGAGGGTGTTCGAGCTCAAGCAGATACTTGCACAAAGCGGCGTGATTGGCGTTGCTTATTACGGGCTTGATTCTATGCCGCGCACATGCACTTCACAGGCGTGCGATTATGGGCTTGTCAGCACTTCAGGCCAGCAAATCCATCCCGAATTCAACGGCTGGTTCGGCTCGTGCCAGAAGTACATGGTGCCCAAAATGAACGTGTTTGCGGGCTTTGCGGCAAATGGCAGCGCGGACAGGCAGTGCAGTTTCCTCTTGAACCTGAACTATCTTGAAAACACGGTGCAGGACACAAGCACTCCTGTCATACCTTCAGACCATATCAATCCAGTGGCTGCGGCCTACTCCTGCCCGTAACCAGTTTCGCAGGTGCTCTTTTCCAATGCTTGGAATCAAAACAAAGGTTGCTAATGCCCAGAGGCTCAAGCTCTTCCTAATTTCCGGCGGGCATTTCGCCCACGGCTACAAGCCGGTGAAATCCGCGGGTTCAATCTCTTTTCCAGTGTCGGGGCGGTTTGAAATCCCCAAATGGCTTGATGCGTCCTTTGGCAATTTCGCATTCAAGGAAGAGGAGGCAAAGCCCAAATCCGTGTTTGAGGCCCTGTATGGCTCCATACCTGCAAAACAGCTTGATGAGGTCAAGAGGTCGTTTGACATAATAGGCGACATCGCGGTCCTTGAGATTTCAGGTTCCATTGCCAAATATGCGAAAAAAATAGGGGAGGCGGTGCTTGCTGTCCATCACAACGTCAAGGCGGTGCTCTCAAAGTCAAGCCCGATGGAAGGCGAGTACAGGGTGAGGAAATTCTCACACGTGGCAGGGGAAAAGCGGACTGAAACGCTTTACGTGGAAAACGGCGCGCGCATGAAAATCGACCTTGCAAGGATGTATTTTTCCCCGCGCCTTGCCACGGAGAGGATGCGCATAGCGCGGCAGGTGAAGCCCGGCGAGAATTATCTCGTGCTTTTTGCCGGCTGCGGGCCGTTCGCGCTTGTCGCCGGCAGGTTCTGCAGGGGCGCGAAAATAACCGGCGTTGAACTGAATCCCGTGGCATGCGAATATTTCGAGAGGAACATAAGGCTCAACAAGCTTTCAAATGTCAGGTGCGTGCACGCAGACGTGCGAAGGCTTGGCGGGGAATATCTCGGCGCGTATGACAGGATTGCCATGCCTCTTCCAAAGGACGCGGAACTTTTCCTCCCTGAAGCCATCAGTTTCGCAAAAATTGGCGCCATGATACATCTCTACTCATTCTCTGAAATAGAATCAGGCTTTGAAAAGCCGCTTGCGGCAATAGGGAAAGCATGTGCAGATGCTGGCAGGAAGTTCGAGATAATCAACAAGCGGGTGGTGCGGCCCTTCTCGCCGCACGTCCAGCAGGTCGTAATCGATTTCCGGGTTTTCTGACTTTTTGAGGCTGCGTGCACCAGCGCAGGCAGGACGAAGACAAAGACGAGAACGAGAATGAGAGCAAAAGCGAGGCATTTCATGCTCTTATTGAAGTAGAGAGATGCAATTAGTCTTCATGGAGAATTTGGGATTAATGTGCAGAGAGAGGACGGTCTGAAGTGCCAAAGTGATATTTGACGGGTAATTATAATCGCCGTTAGTGATGAAAAATGAATATGGCCAAAATGCCCTACGCGCTTGATTTGCTCCTTTCCGCACGTTTATTTGCTTTGAGGTTCGCCCATAGTTGCTATGGCAATAAAACATAAACGCCTATGAAAGCTAATTTGTATATTCGATTTTTTCTGAGTATTAAACAAGAAATCTCTAAATGATTTAAAAAAAAAGTAATAGTTGAAATAGGGTGATTTAATTTTTTACTTAAGTTAAAGATTATCAAACATTCAAATCATAATTAATTTAATAGAACATCAGGAGTATCAATCCGTACCCTCATTTTTATCAGAACATTTTTCATTTTTTTAAATTTAAATATAGCCACTTCTTTATTACTTAAATCCAATATTCGACCTCTATTTATTCCAAAAATAATTTCTTTTGATAATAATCCACGTCCAGTATAATAATTCAAGTTAAGATGACGACTTAAATGATATAATGCGCCCTCCATATAATTCATAAGTTTATGTTCATCTAAATCAGCAGCTTTTCTAGTTGCTGTTATAAACTGATTACAAATACAATAGTCTTTTGCATAAGCTTCACCAAATTCTCTTTTAGCACTATCTTCAATTTTAATAAATGCCTTATCAAAATTTTCATTATTTTTTTCAGCCCAGAATTCAATCGGTATATCGATTGTCAATTTTTTTTCAAATAATTGTGTGCCATCAAAATTATCTCTATTTTTTGAGTAATGCATAATATGAATTTTTTTGGTACCCTCGCTATAACCAATTTGTTTGGAGCTTGCCAAAGTTAGATTACAGACAAAAATAATTTTCTGTTGTTCACGTGGGCGGTCATTAGATGGCGCGATTATAGCACCGTAGATTCCATCTGGGATATCTTGAATTTTTAGATCTACGGGTTCTTTTTTTTCAAATAAGAAATATGAATTATTTTCTACATATAGAGGCAATGGAATATATTTTAATATTGAATAAATTGCTTGCTGAAGATGTTCCAATTCTAAATTTGCAATTTCGGGTTCGAAATCATGGATTATAGAATTTCGACTGTTTAAATGATCATCTTCGAGCTCTGCCAACCACTCAATCGGCATACCTTCTAGTGGGCAGTATTCATGACAGAATTTTTTTAATAATTTTAATTGATCCCCTATAGTAATTCTTTCCGGATCTTTTTGGGTAATTTCAATTATTTTTTTCTCCCATTCCTCATCATAAAGAAATTTTGAATAACCTTCAATTAATATGTCCAATAAATTACCAATCAATCGATAGTTAAAAAATCCGGCAATTTCTAATTTTATATTTGGATCTGAAATTTGATTGGAAATGGTAGAGTTTTTTTCAATGCGCTCTTTTAATTTTTTGGGTAACAACGCACTAAGTTTAGGATAACCAAGTAATGAACGAATATCGTATATTTCAGACAAATTTAGTTGTTCACCAGCAAACAGACTTATTAGCTCTAATCTTTTTTTCTCGACAATCCCTGAAGAATCGTTTTGTGCAAGTTGAGCATATGAAATGACATCATCAATGAAATTACGAAGTTTGGGATTATCTATCGAACCACTTTCCTTAAGAGTCTCTAGTTCAACTTTCCAATTAATTAAATTTATTTTCTGTTGATCCCTTGACGATTGACCAATAATACGACCAATCCAATAATATGACCTAATTGATGAACGATTTCCCCCCAGATTATTTAATTCATTCAAATGCTTAAAGGCAGAATGATAATTCATAGTTTTAACATTTTTTATAAATGAAAAGAAATGGAACTGAAGTAGTAATTCACTATATTCAATGCGATATAAGGATTTTATTGATGGGGTTGTCTCAACATTTACAAGTGCACGCTCAATTAAACTTAAACGTTCAACATTCAGAAGTTCAGATTGTAATGACTGTAGATATAATGAATAAAAATTAGATATTTTGAGATCTGATATATGATTAGGCCCAGCCATTTTAAAAAAACCAATCGCTCGCCCAATTAGGTCAATTCTATCTTCGAGACTTCTTGATCTAAATCTTGAAAGATGCTGATTTTTAAAACCTTTTAAAAAGACTGCCTGTTTAGGGTTGAATTTTTCTGAAGTCACAATCGCAGAGTCAATATAACTAATAAAATTTTGTTGATCATTATTTGCACCAGTATATTTGTTACGAAAAGCCAGAATTCGATAATAATGTTGGAGAGCTTCTGTTTTGATAGCTTCGGATTCAATTTTATTACTCACATCAAGATAATAATCTGCCGCTTTTAATGAATAACCATTTATTGATTGTTCTTTTCGGGACAAAGTCTCAGCATTAACTAAGAGTATCTGATCAAAAATTGTTTTTGCTGTATTTTCGAATGATGGAGAATATTTTCCAGATCTCAGATCTAACTTATCTGTATTTTCTTTGATAAACTGAATTATTTCTTCCGCCTTATTAAACATTTTAAGTTTATTCAATTTAATAACTGGAGAATGTATGACTGAACCAAATAACAAAATAATCTGAATTTGTTTCGAAGCAATATCTTCTCCATACTTATCAAAATCATTTATGAATATTCTAATTTCATCTATGATCGAATTTACTTCTTTGTTAAAAGAATCAGCAGTGATAGAAATAGAGTTCGAATCAAAGATAATTTTTATTTTTAATTGTAAGGATACAGACCTACATCCATAACTTAAAACAAGAAGGTTTATAGTTCGAAAAATTAGTTCTGCCTGTTTTACTGCTTCATAGGCGTTATTAAAAAGAATAATACGCTGATCACTATCTTTAATCTCTGTTTCTTTTTTTAGAGTTAATAATGAACTTTTATATAAAAGATTTGCCAGAGCTCTATAACGTTGTAGATTATATTTACTAGACAAGAACCGATCCCACTCTGCACTTAAATCTTTGTCTAAAGGATATTGATCCAATTGTTTTTTTGCAAGCAGTTTAATTTTGTCTTCATTAATTAACGACTCATTTTCCATAGCATCAATCATAATTTGTATGGCAGTATTCTTAACACCCCTGCAAATCCTGCTGTCCTTTCACCTTTTGTACAAAGCCCCTTCATCGCAGGCATTTCCGCAGAAATGCCCTGTGCGTGTCTCTTATTTAGTGCAATCAAAAATACTCCTTCAATGTCCCCTTTTCAGTTTGGGGCTTGATTATTTCGGGCGAATCCACCCTTGACGAGTTAATCCGCGAGGTAAGCTCATACATGCCCATCAGGCTGTCAGGGAATGGCACTAGCATGGCCTTGGCCTCCTTTGGAGTGGCATCAAGAAACTCTTTTTCACGCATGAGAGGCAGGATAACAGGCATCCGATTATGGACCTGGCCCACAAGGGCATTATTTTCCGTGGTAATCATGCAGCACGAGCGCCTTTGGCTTTCCTTGTCAATTGAGTATATGGCTGCAAATGCGAACATGGCATCATCCTTCAGTGAGAACCTGAAAGGCCTCTTTTCAGGGTGTTTCCACTCGTAGAATGCATTGGCAGGCATCAGGCACCGGCTTTCCTCAAAATGCCGCCTGAATGTGGGCTTTGAGTCAATTGACTCCGCGCGCGCATTGAACAGGAGCTTGCCCGGCTCATTTGCCCATTGAGCTGGCATTCCCCAGAGTGCGCCAGACAGCGTATTCTTTGAATCGTTGAATATGGCGGGGACAGATTGGGTTGGAGCTATGTTATACCTGGCTTCAAGCTCGTATGCTATCTGAACCAGTGCGAACCTCTGCTTCACTTCGTCCCTGTCCATGACGCTAAACGCATATCGGAGGCACATGGAAATACTACGGATTTTGGCGTATTTTAACCTACCGAAACATACTGGAAAACCACCCCTTTGCCTGTTTATTAACTGAAGCCTTGCGAACTCATGCGGTTTTCAGATGGGGCGAAGCATACCGTCAGCTACTGCGCGCATTGACGCCAAGATAGCCCAGTGGGAGGCATTCGGGAGGGCGCTTGGCAAAAGCGACAGGAAGGCGTTTGATGAAATCATGTCAGTCATTCGCGACAGGCGGACTGCCATAGACGCGGCAAACGAGGCGGACATAGGCATAGCCATGGTGCTTGCCGCAGCTGTTTATCTGAAGCGTGATAGGGATGAAACAGCAAGAAAACTGGACTCAACAGGCAAGCAGGCAAGGCTTGAAGACGGGGATAGGGGCACTTGACAGTTTCCTGGACATAGGGGACGGAATAATCACGCTGCGCGCCAGTGACCCTCGGCTACTCTCGCCATTGGCAACCGCCATGCTTGTGAGGGCATGCAGGCCGGGCAAGAGGATTCTATACCTTCACTTCGTGGAATACCACGACAGGTACTGGACTATAGACATAGACGGCATAGTGCAGGCTGCCAAGATGCAGGGCGCGGACGTGGACAACCTGCTTGAATCGGTCTTTTTCTTGAGGGTATTTTCAAGGGACACCGTGGAAATGCGGCAGAACTGGCAGCGCATATTTGACTTTGGCACGGGACTCAACCTTGTTATCTTGGATTCCATATCAGACTTGTACAAGGAGCCTGGGAAGAAAGACGCCAGCCTGATGTCAATGACGCATGCCATAGGCATGTTTGCCAGGCTATGCGCCATGAACAGCTGCCACGGAGTGGTGTTTGACAACTCGCCCCAGCCAATCCATCCCTACCTGGGGGAGCATTCGGCAGTGATAATAGAGGTAAAGGGACGCCCTAGATTTCATTTTGAGGTTCAAAAACACCCATGCAAGGCGGAATGCGTTGTGGAAATCCAAAGCCAGCATTCGCTTGCCAGGTGGCTCTGATGCGATTCCAAGGCTGGCTTCTGGATATACGGGAAGGCCAGGACAGCGTGAGCCTTGGCTTCAAGACACGGGATGGCGGGAACATAGTGCTCTCGGACAGATTCAGGCATTCGTTTTATCTCGTGTCAGGCAATCCACAGGAAGCGGAGGATTATGCCTCAAAGCACCCCCATGTCCTTGACGCGGAGATAGAGCAGAAGTACGTGTCCTTGGACGCGAAGGGCAAGACTGATGCCATAAAGGTAGTGGTGGACTACGCCAGAAATTACAAAAGGGTAGTCAAGGACATGAAAATTATCCCAGGAATCAAGGAGATAGCCGAAACGGCAATACCTCAGTATTTCAAGTACGTGATGGAAAAAGATGCCGCCTTCTTCTCGCTCTACGACGTTGTTGCGGAGCAGGGGAAACTCATATCAATGGAAAAGACAAGCTCCCTGGAACTGCCGCCCCTCTCCTGCGGTGCAATAGCCCCTACAAGTGTCAATCCCAAATACTTGAACCTTGTCCTGGAGGGGAAACCGCAGATGGTAATCCATCCTGCCAAGCTGGCAGAGGCTCTAAGGGAAACAGGCACGGACATGATATTCTCCTATGGCGGGGACTCTTATCTTAAACGATACGGAGCCGCAAGCTCGCTTGGGAATATCTTTGGCGTGTTCTTTGATTCCTGCGCCCATATTGACCTGAGAAAGGACATTGGATACGACATTTACAACGAGCATAACCTGCCAATCGGGCAAGACTCGGCAAAGGAGATTCTGGGGATAGGGAAAAGCAGGATAGCAAGGCTTATCGAGCTTTCTCAAATGACGGGCGCAAAGCCTGACACAATTTGCAGGATTACACCCGGGCGGCTCAATACCTATCTTCATATACGGGCGGCTAAGAGGAATGGCTACCTTGTCCCTGACTTGCGAAAGGAGATGGAGAGGCCCAAATCCCTCAAGCTCCTCATGCAGCTGGACAAGGGCGGCTCCATAATCTATCCGACTCCGGGGATTTACGAGAATGTGGCAAAATGCGATTTTGCTTCCATGTACCCCAATATCATAGTGAAATACAACATCAGCCCCGAAACCATCACATGCACGTGCTGCAAAGAGCCAATGATAGTGCCTGAAGCTGGCTGGAAGACCTGCACAGAGAGGAAAGGCATAATACCTCAGGGAATCGAGGAAGTCCTTAGGCGGAGGCTTGAGCTGAAGCATCTTGCAAAGACATCAACTGACCCGGCTAAGAGGGCGGAGTTTGACATGAGGCAGAGAGCCCTGAAAAATATCTTAGTAACCTGCTTTGGATACCTGGGATTCTCCAACTTCATATTCTCAAATGTGGAGTGCAAGGAATGCGTAATGCTCTATGGCAGGCATATCCTCTCCATGGCAAAGGAGATTGCCGAAGATGCAGGGTTTGAGGCATTGTATGGCATGGTGGACAGCGTTTTCGTGTCAGGCGGGAATGAGAAGCAGTATCTGGATTATGTCAGGAAAGTGAGCGCAGAGACAGGCATAACTCTGGAACTCGATTGCATTTTTTCAAGGCTTGTATTCCCAGCAGCCAAGGACGCGTCAGGAGTTGCCAATCACTATTATGGCCTCATGCAGGACGGCAGGATGGAGGCGCGAGGAATAGCTGTCAGGCATTCGGATTCATGCGCCCTTGCAGTCCAGTGCCAGGAGAGGATGGCGAAAGCAATTCTTTCAGCCCCTGATGCATGTGCTGGCATAAAGGAGGCGAAAGGGTTGCTTGCGGATTTCAAGAAAAGGCTAAAGGAAGGGGAATTCGTCCTGGCAGATTTTGCCATAACAAAGGCTATTGGAAGGGATATTGGCGATTATGTGTCAAATGCGCCCCACGTGGTGGCGTTCAGGCAGGAGCCCAATGCGGCAAATGTCTCGGTCTTTGTTTATTCCCTGTTCGGCCCCAGGCCTGCCAGGCAGGCAAGCAGGAGGGAAATTGATATTAAAAAGTACGCTGAACTCCTTGACGCCTCGTTTGAGGAGCTTGTAAGAGGGTTGCGGCCAGCAATAACCCATCTCAAGAAGTAAAACACGCCCCGCTGAGTAGTAAAATGTCAACGCCCCCGCCGGGATTTGAACCCGGACCACAAACTTTCTTCTTGCATTTGTGCAAGTCTGCCGCATCAAACGTGCGGGCATGCCATTCGGAGGCTTGCGTCCTATCCAGGTTGGACTACGGGGGCAACTCTATCCCTTTTCCGAACCAAGGCTTATATATCTAAGTCGGTTAATTTGACACCAATTACAACACGTTTGCAAGGAACAATCAACCCTCCAGAGAAGGTGCCAGCTTGAAAATACCGCAAAAAGCCAGAACAGGCATTATTGTAGGCCTGATGATTGGCTCGTCAATACTAAGCTACAGGGTTTTTTCCACTTTCCAGAAGCAGGCTTCTTTCAAGCCGCCCGCGCCGCTGGTTGACACCTGCATTGCAAAGCCATCTATAAAACAAGCGGCAAGAAAGGATTCCACCAAGCCAATGCTTGTTTTCAAGGAGGCAACTCTCAAGGAAGCCAGGAAATTCCTGCTGCATACGGGCAGGGGTGCGGTTTCCGTGGACTCCCTGCTTTCTGATTCACAGCTTGAGAAATACGTGCTTTTCAAAAAGCCAAAGCCTGACACCTCCAAGGTGAAAAAGCCGTTCACATATGAGAGATACAAGGAATTGTACCATTATGACAAGTTGCTGGAAAAAGGCATAAAATTCCAGGAAAAATACTCTTTAGACCTTGCAGCGGCGCAGGACTCCACAGGCACTCCGGAGGAGTTGGTAACTGCTGTCCATGGCATAGAAACAATTTACGCAGGATACACGGGCGAGCTCGCATGCGTCAATGTCTTCCTTTCTCTGATGGAGGATTCAAGGGCGTGGAAGGCCTTTGCAAAGCGCGAATTGTCCTGTTTCCTTCAAATCTGCGACAAGTACCATATCGACCCGTTTTCAGTCAAGGGCTCGGAGCGCGGGGCTTTCACCCCTGGCCAGTTCCTCCCGTCGTCTTTCCTCAAATACGACGTCTTGCCTGAAGGCACAAGCTTCGAATACGCGTTTTCAGTGCAATATTCTATCTCTTTGGTATCAAGATACTTAAGGGATGCCGGCGCTTCCATGCATTCCGGCTTTTCCAGGGAAGGCACCAATTACAAGGCGGCTTTCGCCTACAACCATTCCGGCTATTATGCACGGTTCGTGGTAGAGCTCGCATCTGACCTGAAAAAGCACAGGCAGGCGAAGCTTGTTAAAAAATAGCCTATTTTGCAGAGAACTGCCTTTCCTTTTCTGGCTGCTTGAGGGTTTCAAATAGCCCGGCAAGATTCGGGTTGTTTTTCGCGGATTCGATAGCCTGCTTCAGGCTGTCCCTCGGCATGATTTTCTCTGATTCTGACTTGGAGCCCACGAAGAAAATCACTGGCTTTTCATTGTCTGTCATGTCCACGAGGAGCCTTAGCATCGCGCTGGATTCTATCGCAATCCTTACCGGCTTGTACGGGAATTTCTTGTATGTCGATTCGACCTTAACTTTCCCCGGGAATGCCATGAACAGGGCCTTCAGGGACAGCCTGAACCCGTTTTCCGCGTATGCAAGCGCGAGGGTTTCCATTGTCTCCCTGAACTGGCCCGTGTATTTGGTATAGCTTTTCTCAATGACCGGGAATTCCCCTGAAATCACGTTTATGAAATTCTCCATTGCCTCCCCGCTTATCTGGCGCGCTTCCGGCAGCAGGTCATTCTCGCCATTGTGTTTTCCCTCGAACACGAATTTGGGGTCCCTCCCGCCCGGCTTTTCCCCTGCCTCGATTTTTTCGAAATATGCATGAAGGTTTTCCTCGCTTGTCCTCCTTGATTTTCTCGAGGTTTCCTTGGCTGCCAGCCTGTCAAGCTCCTTTTTCAATTCTCCTTGCGCCTTGCAGCGCGTGTTTTCCAGGTCTTCAAGCCTGGATTGCTGGATTGCGAGCTTGGTTACGAGTTTTTCGTGCTTGGCGACATATGAGGCGTCAACAGGAAGCCCGGCAAGCTCTTTTTCAAGCTCTTCCTTGGTGAGCATCCTCTCCACTATGTCAAGCACTGTTTTCGAGTATTCTACGCTGATGTTGTAGGTCCTTTTTGACTGCGCGTTCATCTCCGCCGCCAGCGCGTGCGCCTTGCCGGAATATTTCAATTCCAGTTCCATCATGGTTTCGTAGTCCTTGATGTCCAGGCCTTCAAGCATCTTCAGTTTCTTTATCCTGCCATTTTTGGCATGGTTTTGGTAAATCTCGTATGCCCTGCTCTTTCCGTCCAGGTATTTTTTCGCCTTGGCGATTTTAGCATCCATTTTCTTGAATGAGCCCTTGAACTCGCCCTTTGCATTCTGGAACCTTGTGTAAATCTCAAGATTGTCCTTCAAAAAGCCCGGGTCCATGTCAGCCAGGGTTTTCACCTGGCTGAAATCGGGCATTTTATAGCCGAATTCTTCTGCGAGCCTTGGCATCGCCCTGACCGGGCTGATTTCATCGTAATCCTTGAGGACCTCCTGCACATCGAAGAGGAGTCGGTAGGCCGGATGGCCCAGCAGGAAGACTTCGGTGAGCTGGGGCGAATCTTCCCCGGAAAGCAGCACTTCCCTGAACTCATCGGGCACGTCGTCCAGGTCCTTTGCGAATTCCTGCCAAAACGTGTTGAGGCTGCTTTGCCCCTTGCGCGCCAGGAAAGTATTGTTTTTTATCTCTTCCCTGATGTCGAACGATTCTTTGAGAATGCGGGATGCGTTCTTTATCATGGAGGCACATTCTGCTTCTATGGCCTGCATGGCTTCTATGTCCTTGTCAATGTTTTTTTGAACCCTTGAAATCTTCACTTCCAGCTCGGCGCGCCTCACGTCCTGCTGTTGCTTGTTGGCATTGAGGCTTGACAATTCCACTTCCGTTCTTTTTTTGTCGGCCCTGGCTGTCTCAATGGTGGAGCTTATTTTTTTCGCATAAGCCCCGAGGAAGCTCTCATGGCTGGTGTTTGAATGGTTTTTCCAGCGCTCGTAGCCGGGCATTCTCGGGTTTTTTAGCATGGCTTTCCTGAATTCGTCTATCTCGCTTATTGATAGGGACAGTTTCTTGCCTCCAATGTTCATGCTTGTAGCTGGCGTAATGGCTTTTTGCATGTCCTTATTTCTCAATTAGCCTTAATAAACACGTGGTTTAGTGTGTCAAAACATATATTTATCTGGCAAGGCGGCTGCAATGGTTTTAACCATTTTGAAGCAATAGGGTGGCATGGACAAGATAATGGGATTCATGGAAAGCGCTGTCGCAGGCGCTGCCAAAATGGCGCTTGCAAAAAAAGGCAGGCTCGCCTTCAGGCGCCACAAGGACGCGCATGATTTCGTCACTGACGCTGACCTAGCAGTTGAAAAATACGTTGTCGGAAGGATACGCGGGGAATTCCCGTCCCATTCGGTTTATTCCGAGGAAATGGGGGGGCTTGAGGGCAAAAGCAAGGGCGATTTGTGGATTCTCGATCCCATAGACGGGACAAACAACTATTCATTTGGCCTGCCGCTCTGGGGCGTATCCCTCGCCTATGCCAAAAACGGCATTGTGCAGGCAGGCGCCATAGCCATTCCCGAACTGGGATTGGCGTTTTGCGCCCGGAAGGGAAAAGGCGCGTATTGCAATGGCAGGAAAATCCGCGTTTCGAAAAGGTCGAAACTCTCCGACTGCCTCGTGCTTTTCGAGTCAAGGCTTGCCCGCTCGGCTGACAGGAAGAGAATCAGGGCGCTTTTTGACGTTTCGAGGAAGGCATTTGGCATACGCGTGCTTGGAGTGGCTGTGTTCAATTTCGGCTTTGTCGCGCTTGGCAGTGCCGACATAAGCATCATGAGCGGGCTTAAAGTCGTTGATTTTGCCGCGGGCGCGTTGATTGTCGAGGAGGCGGGTGGCAAGGTGACAGACTTGTCAGGCGGGAAGTGGAATCTCGGGACAGCCGATTTCGCGGTTTCAAATGGCAGGGTGCATCGCCAAATCCTTGAAATAAAGGGCGGGAAATGAACTCCCATCATGCCCTTCCAATTCTGGCAATGAACGCCTTCAGCTCTTTTTTCAGCCTTTTCCCGTCAAGGCCTTCTACGTTCTCCCTGCTCCCGCCCACGCTTGCGATTAGTTCCCTTGAATCAGATTGCACGCCGTAGCCGCCCGCCTTTCCCTTCCAACTCCCGCTTGCCACGAACTTTTCCACGCCTTGCCTGCTTAGCCCGCGGAATTTTACGCTTGAACAGTCGGAATAGCATTTTTCCATGCCAGCGTGGAGCATGCATACGCCTGTTATTACCCTGTGGCTTTTTCCCGCCAATGCCGATATTATGCGCCTGGCTTCTCCCTTGCTTTTCGGCTTGCCTATTATTTTTCCCCTGAAGGAGACTACTGTGTCCGCCCCTATCACAATGGCGTCTTGCCGCCTGCGAAGGCATTTCCGCGCCTTTTTCATTGCATTTGAAATGGCAACATGCCTGGCGCTTCTCCCTTTTGCCGCCTCGCTGGCATTGCTTGAGCGAAACGAGCATCTTATCCCGTGCCTGCGGCAAATGGATTTTCTTTGCGGCGAGGACGTGGCGAATATGGTTTCCAAAGGCATGCTATGCTTTTCTCCTGGCTGTTTTAAATTCAGGGCCATGCATTTTCAATGCAGGTGAACCCATGGACCCCCTAATAATCCTCGCTGCCATAGTTTCTGCCCTGCTTGTGCTCGCAGGCATAATCATAGGCATGAAATACTCGGACATTCTGTGGCAAAGGGACAGGGTGCCGCTTATACGCGAGGACGCCATAAAGAAATCGCGCTCCGTGCTTGGCGGGCAGTTCTCGGAACAGCTCGCCCCCTACTTGCCAGGGTTCAATTACCCGCCCACAGAGGCGCGCTTCCTTGGCAAGCCGATAGACTTTGTCATATTCAAGGGCATGGACGCCAAGGAGATTGAGGAGATTGTTTTCCTTGAGGTAAAGACAGGCAAGGCGGGCCTCAACCACGCGGAAAGGACGCTGAAAAACTGCATTGAACGGAAGAATGTCAGGTGGGAAGAGCTTAGGATTGACCTGAAGAAGGAATGAGCGCCAGAGGCCTTCCTGCTGGGGGTTTTGGGACTTTTCCATGCCGCATCCGCAAATGCGAGTTTTTAAATTGTAATCTTCAATATCTGCAACAGGCAAAATTGAGGTGACCGGCATGATTACTTTCACATGCGAAATGTGCAAGGCCGACATTGACTACTCCGGCAGGGTGCAAAAGCTTGATTTGGCAGGATACACCCATACGTATTGCAAGGAGTGCGCGGCCAAGCTTCCGAATGAAAAAGCCCCCGAATAGGCGCTCTCTTGCGCGAGTTCAGGCTATGAGAACATCCATTCCCTTGTTTTTTTTCTTTCCGCTTTTTTTCCTTCAGGCACGTTTAAATCAGGTTGTGCAAATAATTAGCCATAATATTCAAATTTTGTGGGTGGTTTTAATGAGAAAAAGTCTTATCCTGCCAGTCCTTCTTGTGCTGATGCTCTTTTTCGCAGGCTGCACGTCCAATGGCAATGGCGGCCAGGGCGCGCCTGCCGCAGGCAATGATACTGGAAACACAGCGGCCCCGCCCGCGCCCCCAAGCGCGGGGATTGGCGGGCAGGTGACTGGCCAGGGGGACCAGGTGCCCTCCGTAGGCGGAAATACTTCAGCCCCAAGCCAGCCCCCCGCATCAGGCACCCCATGCGATGTGGGCTTCCAGCTCTCGTCTTCAAACGTATATCTTGTAAAGGTCAATTTCGCCTCGCCCCAAAGCGGGCTTGTCACTGTCCAGTGCCCTGACGGAAGCCAGGGGGTTGACAAGGGGAGCAACCTGTTCCTTTGCGAAAAGCTCACAGCAGGCTCTTCAGTTACCGCATTCCTTTCCGGCGCCAGGTGCGGGGGCGCGAGTTTCAATTCAGGCGCGTCCGCTGGCGATTCAGGCTCCTCAACGGAGCCTGGAACTGTGTCAAGGTGCAGCCTTTCGGTGTCCCCTTCAAGCATTTATGCGGGCGGGAACGCGTTTGTGGACATAAGCGCGTCTACTCCCACTGGCTCAAACGTAGTGCTTGACTGCGGCGGCGAGCAAAAGCAGATTGAAAGCGGCGTCGTGGAAAAATCAACGTCCTGCACTTTCAATTCCGCAGGCACCGCGCGGGTGGCGCTTTACGTGGATTCAAAGGAGTGCGCCAATGCGAGCGTGACAGTCCTGCCACAACAGGCGCCAGGCCAGCCATCAGCGCAGCCTGCCTGCTCTGTCGAGACTACCAAGAAGGACAGCGTGGCAATGAGGTATGAGGGCAAGGTCACGTACAGCGGGTTCCAGGACGGAAGCGTGCTCAAATGGGACTGCTTTGGCGCCGTATTCTCGCAAAAGCTTGGAGCGTCGGGCCTGATTGGCGAGAAGGGGGTTTCAGGCTCTATAAACATCTACTGCCAGTATAGCGCGCCTCCGCCAGTGTCTGTTGCGCCTGTTACAATAGACTCCGTGCCCTGCGGCTCTCTTGAAGTCCAGTGAGGTTTTTTTCTTTTTTCCCTTCTTTCCTTTTTTCCCTGGTTTTTTCAGGCTTTTTTCCTTGCCTGTATGAAGGTCAGCACGCTTTTTTTCCTGCCAATGCTGGGGATGGATATTTTCTCCATTTTTTCAAAGCCAGACCCTTCCAGGCGCGCCATCGCCTTTTCACGCCATCCGGGAAGCCATTGCTCCCCCGGGCTTTTGACCGGGAGATAGACAAGCACGCCCCCCTTGGCAAGCATTGAATGGAAAGCCGGGAACGCCTTCCTGTCATAGGATAGCAGGTTCGAGAACAGGTGCACTACGCAATCAAAACTCCCCTTTGCAAACGGCGGCCGTGTTATGCTGCCCAGGACCTTTTTGCCGCGCCAGCCATTTGAGGAGAGCATTTTTTCTGATATGTCCATGCTCGTGACGACAAGCCCGTGCTTTTTTGCCACGCGGGCGAAGAGGCACCTGCCCGCGCTGGCGTCGAGCACGCTGGCGTTTTTTGGGAGGATTTTTTTCAGGTGTATCGCGATTGTCTCAAGCTGCTTTTCGCGCTCCGGCTCAGTGTTGTGCTCGTACCTCGCGGCTATGGCATTGTAATATTCCCTGACCTGCGAAGGGCTTCTGGTGCTGGCATTGCTGTAAAGGCCGCCAAACCATCTCGAGAAAAGGATGTTTTTGCCGCCCGACTTGAGGCATATTTTTTTCGAGAGCGCCTTTCCAATGCGCGCCTCGAGGACCACCACCCCTGAAAGCCTTTTTGGGAGTTCCATGCTTGCCTCTTTCGGGCTTGTTTTCCTGCTGGCTGCGGCGTGCCATTTGCCGTTTGCATAGGCCGACTTGAAAACCGGGAGGGGCCAGTATCCCCTGGTGAATATCATTTTCCTTGCCATTGAGGGGGGATTTGGGCATTGCCTGTTAAATAGCATTGCGCGGGCGGCTTGCAGCCCTGCTTCAGTTCCCCTGCTTTTTCCCCGCCTTGTCCCGCCGGAGTGGCGGGAAGAACGCGAACAGGTTTTCGCCGTAGAGGCGCAGGACAGTCTGGCTGTGTATCATGTCGCCATAATCCCTTTCAATGCGCGCCTTTGTCTCCCTAAGCTCGCGCTCGTCGCTAAAGCGCGCCTCGTAAATCAGGTCTACGGTGGATATCACCCTCGCCACGCGCCTGACCTTTGGTATGGCAAGCAGGTACTTGATGAATTTCTCAATCCTTTCGTTTTGCGGGTCCGAAAGCCTGACAAGAATCATGAAATGGTTGAATCCATCAAGCTCCGGGTTGATGCTCACGCCGTAGGATACGATGACCTTCTCCTTCTCGAGCCTCTTTATCCTGAACCTGACGGTTTCCGGCGCAAGCCCCGTCATCTCGGCTATCTGGGCGTATGGCGCGCGCGCGTTGACTGCCAGGGCGCCAAGCACGAGCCTGTCCTTGTCGTCGAGCGCGTATCTCTTCTCCGCTGCCCCGAGCACGCCGACAACTTCGCCGGACTCGTTCTCATTGTCGTATTTCTGCATCGATTTCACGTAGACGTCCACAAGCGTCGCGGCCCTGGTCTCTATCATATGGCTGCCAAAAGCCCTTCTTATCTCGTTCGCCTTTTCGTATAACTCCTTGTTGCTTGCCCCGAGGTAGCCCACAAGCATGTTCCACTCGCCATCGCAGCGGGTTATGTGCACGCCGCCCTGCCTCATGCATGTCTCTATTATGCCCTTGTAGAGGCTCTCCCCCATGGGCGCGTGCTTGACAAGCATTTCCCTCCTCATGTATCCTATCCTTGACCAGTCAACGTAGGTTATGTAGGCGTTAACCACGCCGTCCTTCTCCATCCTCTGCATCCTGTACTGGAGCGTCTGCTTGGATGTCCTGATTTTCTTGGCGAGTTTGGTGAGAAGGGCCCTCGAGTCTATCGACAACTCTTCGAGTATGTGCCTGTCTGTCTTGTCTATCTGTTCTCCCATGCGGATACTCTCGCCTTCCCAGAATATAAATTTTGCCGGCCCTGCCACCTCCGCCTGCAATATGATTAATCGCCGGGATAGTGCAGCATATTCATAAACCCATGCGTGCAAATAGGGGATACAACTATTGAGAGGTGTTGCCGTGTTCCATCTTGCAAAGGTCAAAAAAGTCTTTTCTTCAAATCCGGCAGTTTCAGGCATCCAGGCGACATGCCTGATGTGGGACGAGAACCTGCTTACGCTTGAGGCAAACCCGAAAATAGCCAAACAGCTCAAGGAAGGCTCCTACGTGCTTGTGGATTACAGGCCCGTCGAAGGCCTGTCAGTCTTCCACCCGCGCCAGAAGATAGTGCGCGTGCTTGACTCCAAGGAAGGTTCCGGGCTCTGGTCGATTTACAGGGACGAGTTTGACAGGCTAAAGCGCGCTAACAAGCCTGCCGCGGCGCAGCAGCAACAGCCCCAGTACATGTGAGGGCACTTTTCGATTCCCCTTTTTTTTCAAGCTTTTTCCGGGACGGCGGGCCTGCCCGCCTTGTTTCCTTTAAAATAGCGTGAGCCCCGTGAGGTATCCAAATTCCCTAGCGCGCTCGATGAAAAGTTTTTTCCCTTCCTTGTCCATGCCCTTCCTGGCCGCCTTGCGCGCAAGGCCTTCAAAGGCCGCCAGGGCCCTGTGCATGCGCAAGTCTGAATCTATGTTGTGCATTATCGAATCCCATGCCTTGCGCATGGCGACTTCGCCAAGCCCGCCCCTTGCCACGGGCTTTGACTTTCTTATGGCTGCAATCTCCCCCACGAGGGACGTGCGGTTTTTCCTCGCCCTGCGCATCTCCCGCATGTTGAAGTCCTGGTTCTGCCTGTAATGCCTCTGCAGGTAGAAATAGCGCAGGTCCTGCCCTGAAAATCCCATTTTTTCGAGGCCTGCCAGGTAATGCACATTGCCTATGCGCTTTGACATTTTCTTTTTGTTCACGGTAAGGTGCTTGACGTGGAACCAGTACCCGACAAAGTCGTCGCCCGCAAAGCATTCCGACTGCGCAATCTCGTTTTCATGGTGGGGGAAAATGTTGTCGACCCCGCCTGCGTGTATGTCTATCTTCTCGCCAAGCCACTTGTACGCTATGGCGGAGCAGTATGAATGCGTGCCGGGCCTTCCTTCGCCCCAGGGGGATTCCCATTTCAGGCTTCCATCCTCCTTTGCCGCAGCCTTCCAGAGCGCGAAGTCGTATACGCCTTCCTTCGCGTAATCGTCGGCAAGCCGGGCGCCCCTGTTTAGCCTCTTTTTGCCCGTGAGCCTGACAAGGCGGCCATAGTCTTTCACTTTTCCCGCCTTGAAAAGCAGGTTTCCGGAGCTGTCGCCATAGGCATAGCCTTTGGATTCTATCCCTGAAATCCATTTTATGACCCACGGGATTGCGGACTTGAACCTGACAAGGCTTGTCGGGGCGAGGATGTTCATTTTTTTCATGTCCGACCTGAACCTTGCGATTTTGGGCGTGATGAATTTTTCGAAATCCTTTTCCCCGCTCGCATTGAACGCCTTTATGGCCTTGTCCTCTATGTCGGAAACCGGCATTGCGTGGCGTACGTCGTACCCGTTGAAGGCGAGCGCGCGCCGTAGCACGTCCTCCCAGAAGAATGTGCGCAGGTTGCCTATGTGCGCGAAGTTGTACACCGACGGGCCGCAGGCATAGAAGAGCACCCTGTTGCCCTTCCTGGGCCGAAACCTTTCGATGCTTCGCGTCTTCGTGTTGAACAGTTCCATGATTGACATCCTTGGGTTTGTTTTGGCTGGCAGCGCAGCCGCTGCCGGAATTATTACCCCTTATGTATTATTTGTTTTTTATAGTTTCCATGCTTTTTCATGAGAACGTATTTAAACCGCCCCACTTCAAACCAGTTCATGGATTCTGAAATAAAAAACGCGCTTCTTGCAATATTGATACTCAACCTGTTCGGCATAATAGCATACCATTTCCTTGAAGGCTGGACATGGATAGACTCCCTGTATTTCTCTTCCGCCACGCTGACCACGGTGGGCTACGGCGACATTGTGCCAAAGACGGACATGGGCAGGCTCTTCACTATATTATACATGTGGTCTGGCGTGTCAGTTGGCTTTTACACCCTGACTCTTCTCTCAAGGCAGCAGGGCGAAAATTTCCGCAGGGGGATAGGCAAGTTCAAGAACCTGGAATCCCGCGTGACCCGCATTGTTTCAGGGAAAAAGGCAAAGGATTAGGCCCGCAGGCATTTTCCCGGCAGCCTGGCCCTCCCATTATCTCGAATCAGGCTTGCCGGCTTCCCCTGCCGCAATCTACGGCTCTGACAGGTTTTCGCTGAAGTTTGTCGTCCTTAGCGGGCTTTTGAAGTCCCTGCCCGCGAATTTCGCCTTTGAGCCGAGGCTTTCTTCAATCCTTAGCAGGGCGTTGTATTTCGCCACCCGTTCGCTTCGCGCCGGAGCGCCTGTTTTTATCTGGCCTGATTCAATGCCTACCGCTATGTCGGCTATTGTGGTGTCCTCCGTCTCTCCCGACCTGTGGCTGACGACCACGCCCCAGCCGCGCGAGTAGCAGAATTTGGCGGCCTTTATGGACTCGCTTAGGGTGCCGACCTGGTTGACCTTTAGAAGCAGCGCGTTGACGCTCCCCTTCTCCGCCGCGGCCTTTATCCTTTCCATGTTCGTCACAAGCAGGTCGTCGCCGACTACCTGCAGCTTCGCCCCGTGCCTTTTCCTGAATTCTGCGAAGGCCGCGAACTCCTCCTCGTCGAACGGGTCCTCAATGGAAACAATGTTGAACCTGCCAAGCAGGCCTTCATAATGCTGCGCAAGCCCTGCCGAATCCACTGACTTGCCGTCAATTGCGTATTTGCCTGACTTGGAATCGTAAAACGCGCTTGCCGCAGCGTCCATGGCTATCCCTGCCTTGCCTGAATAGCCCGCCGCGTCGATTGCCTTCTGGATTATCGCAAGTGCCTCCTCGGTGTTTTTCACGCTGGGTGCGAACCCGCCCTCGTCCCCCACGTTTTTCGCGCCCTTGCCGTATTTCTCTATGAGGCTTTTGCCAAGCAGGTGGTAGATTTCACAGCCCATCCTTAGGCTTTCCGAAAACGATTTTGCGCCGTAAGGCATTACCATGAATTCCTGTATGGCAAGCCCGCTTCCTGCGTGCAGGCCCCCGTTGAGTATGTTCATCATGGGCACGGGCAGCATCGAGCCGCCCAGGTACTCGTAAAGCGGCATGTCAGCCTCGCCTGCGAGAAGCTTTGCGAAAGCGAGGGAGGCCGCAGTGGTGGCATTCGCGCCTAGGTTCGACTTGTTTGGCGTGCCGTCGAGTTCCAGCATTATCTTGTCCGCGTCGCCTATCGATGCGATGTTTTTCCCCTCAAACGCCCTGGCTATCTTGTTGTTGACGTTCGCCACGGCCTTTCTCACGCCCTTGCCGCCAAAGCGCGCGTCATTGTCGCGCAGTTCGAGCGCCTCGTGCCTGCCTGTCGACGCTCCCGAAGGCGCGGCTGCGCGGGCGAACATGTCCTCGCTTGTGATTTCAACCTCTACCGTTGGGTTGCCCCTGGAATCTATTATCTCCCTTGCCCTGATTTTCTCGATTAGAACCATTCGATACACCTGGCTTGCGCGTGTTTTGGAAACAATATCCCTATCCCCTGCATTCTTTATTAAACTATTAACCGAAAGGAATGCATCCGTGCCCCGAGCTTGTTCGGTAGGGGCGCAAGGGTGTTTTTAATGAAGCTAAAAATCGACGGCAAGCCGAAATCGGCTCCTGCGGGCTCTACCATCGGCTCGGTGTTGTCCGGGCTTGGCATAAGCCCGCAGGTGGCAATAGCGAAGGTCAATGGCACCGTAAGGCCGGAATCGCATAAATTGAGGGAAGGGGACAAAGTTGAAATCATCAAGGTCGTATTCGGCGGCTAAGCCGGCAGGGGCGGGCATTGAATCGGGTTCCTGCTCGCGCTGCGGCAAGCCGGCGGTTGCATATCTCGCCTATTCGGGCTGCTATCTTTGCGCCGGGCATTTCACGGAAAGCGTCGAGCGCAGGTTCAAGCGCACTGTGCGCACGCACGGGCTTCTTGAAAAAAACGACCACATCGCAGTTGCGCTTTCAGGGGGCAAGGACAGCGTTGTCATGCTCCGCCTTTTCAAGATGCTCTCGAAGTCATTGCCATTGAAGCTTACCGCTATCACCATTGACGAGGGCATAAAGGGGTACAGGCCAAACACGCTGAAAGTCGCCGCCAGGGAGGCGAAAAGGCTCGGCGTGAAACTCATAATCCATTCGTTTGAGAAGGAATACGGGTTTTCGCTTGACAGGGCTGTCTCGATTTCGCAAAAGTCCGGCCTTCCGTGCAGCTTTTGCGGGGTTTTCAGGAGGCACCTGCTCAACAGGGCGGCAAAAAAGGCAGGTGCGCGAAAAATCGCGATCGGGCACAACCTCGACGACATAGCCCAGACGTTTCTCATGAATGTTTTCAGAAACGACACAGAACACATTTCGCGCATGCTCGGCCCGCAAGGCCTTGAAGGCGAGGGCTTTGTCCCCCGCATCAGGCCGCTCATGGAAATCCCTGAAAAGGAAATCGCGCTTTATTCTGTTCTAAAGGGCATGCCCATACATTTCCAGCAGTGCCCCTATGCGACTACTGCCCTGCGCCAGAAGGTCAGGGACATGCTCAATTCATTCGAGGATTCCCAGCCCGGGACGAAAATCAAGGCTTTCAAAAGCGCGCTTGCCATATCCTCGGCCATGCTCCCTAACCCTGCTACTGCGCTTCGCTTTTGCAGGGAGTGCGGCGAGCCGGCCTCGGGCGAGTTGTGCATGGCGTGCAGGATGGCGGCCGCTCTCAGGGAACGGGCGGGTTTTGCATCCAGAGGCAAGAACAGGAAAGCGGGCCAGGGCAGGCATGCTCGAGGCAGTATCAGGCTTTCAAGGGAATGATTGCTTTTCGATGTTGGTTTTCATGGTTGAAATTATTTTCATTGGCACAGGGGGCGGCAGGTTCAACCTTGTCAGGCAGGCAAGGCGCACAGGAGGGTTTCGGATTCATGGCAAGGCCGCAAGCATCCATGTAGACCCCGGCCCCGGGGCGGCGCTTGGCTGCCGCATGGAAGGCATAAACCCCCAAAAAACAGATGCGCTAATAGTGACCCACGCGCACATAGACCACGTGTGCGAGGCTCCTGTCATAAGCGAGGCAATGGCGGGGTTTTCGGGATTTTACGGCAAGCACATTCCAAAAGGGATTCTCATAGGAAGCAAGAACGCGATCGAGGGCACGCCCGAATACGAGCGCGCGATTTCCAAATACCACCTGTCAAAGCTTGAGAAGGCCATTGTGCCCGAACCAGGCAGGGAAATCGAAATCGCGCCAGGCTGCGTTTTCTGCGCGCTGCCCCTGAATCACGACGAGAAAACGGGCTTCGGTTTCATCATTTCAATGGACGGGGCTAAAATAGGGCACATAAGCGACACTGATTTTTCAGGCGTTGACTGGGCACTCTATTCGGGCTGCGACATGCTTGTGGCAAACGTGATAAAGCCTTTTGGCAAGGCTATCCCAGACCATCTATCGTGCTCGCAGGCAGTGGACATACTCAAGGCAGCCCGGCCGAAAAAGGCGGTGATAACGCACATCGGCCTCGAGCTTGACAAGGCAGCCGAAAAGGAGGCAGCCCGGCTGGCAAAAGAGAGCGGTGTTGAAACCATGGCCGCACGGGACGGGTTGAGGCTCTCCATCTGACCCTTGCCTATATTATATACTCTTAAATACCTTGCAACATAAATTCCAGACTCAAACCCGCCCACTCAAAATGCGGCTTTGGGCGTTTATTTTCAAAAAAGGTAATGAAATGGAAGACAAATACGGCAAAAACGTTGAAGAGAAATGGCAGAAGTGGTGGGAGGAGAAAGGCACCTACAGGTTCGACGGCTCCGACATGGTGAAGCCTGTATATTCCATAGACACGCCGCCGCCTTTCACCTCGGGAGACCTGCACATGGGCCACGTGCTCTCGTATTCGTATTTCGATTTTGCGGCGCGATACAAGAGGATGCGCGGATTCAACGTATATTACCCCCAGGGCTGGGACTGCCAGGGGTTCCCCACAGAAGTCAAGGTCGAGCAGAAGCACGGCAGGAAGCCGCCGGAGGAATTCCGCAAGCTCTGCCAGGAATGGACAGTGTCGTGCATAGACAGGATGAAGTCCCAGATGATACAGATGGGCTTTTCGCCCGACTGGCGCTACGAGTACAGGACAATGTCCCCCGACTATCACAGGAAAGTGCAATATTCGCTTTTGAAAATGCATGAAAAGGACCTAGTATTCCGGGGCAAGCACCCGGTCTTCTGGTGCACCAAGTGCATGAGCGCGCTTGCCAAGTCCGACACGGAGGAGGCGGACAGGCAAAGCACACTCAACCATCTCAAGTTCACGTCCGCAAAGGGCGACGTCATAATAGCAACGTCGAGGCCGGAACTCCTCCACGCGTGCGTGGCAGTGCTTTTCCATCCGGAGGACAAGAGGTTTTCCAAGTTCGCCAACGAGACGATAACTACGCCGCTTGGCAAGCAGGTCAAGATGATGCCGGACAGGGACGTGGACCCCGCTTTTGGCACGGGCGCGCTCATGGTCTGCACATTCGGCGACAAGATGGACGTTGTCTGGATGTACCGCTACAAGCTTCCCATAATAGAGGCGTTCTCGCCTGATGGGAAAATAATCAACGGCCCGGAATGGCTTAACGGGCTGAAGGCCGAGGAGGCCAAAAAGAAAATCATAGAGACATTGCAGGCGGAAGGCAAGGTAGTCAAAATCGAGCCGCTGCCGCAGGTCGTCAAGGTACATGACAGGTGCAAGAGGCCAGTGGAACTCATGCTCTCCTCCCAGTGGTTTTGCAGCATAAAGGACAAGAGCGCCGAAATAATAGAAGGCGCGAAGGCTATGAAGTGGGTGCCCGACTTTGCCATATCCCACCTCGTAGACTGGGCCAATTCAGTGGAGTGGGACTGGGTCATTTCAAGGCAGAGGGTGTTTGGCACCCCGATACCTTTCAGGCAATGCCCCAAATGCGGCAAGGATTATCCAGTGGACTATTCGGAACTCCCATTCAACCCCGCAACTGCGGCTGAAAAGAAATGCCCCGGCTGCAATGAGATTCTCGTGCCTGAAAAATCCACGTGCGACTGCTGGGTGGATTCAAGCATCACCCCGCTTGTGATAGCCGGCTGGCCGGACGACAACGAGCGCTTTTCCAGGCTCTACCCGTCAAGCCTGCGGCCGCAGGGCGTCGAGATTGTGCGCACGTGGGCGTTCTATACGATTTACCGCTCGCTCGCGCTGACAGGCAAGCCGCCTTTCAAGGAGCTGCTTCTAAATGGCAACGTGCTCGCGCCCGACGGCAAGAAGATGTCAAAGTCACTGGGGAACATAATAGCCCCAGACCAGCTAATCGAGAAATATTACACCGACTCCGTCAGGCAGTGGGCCGCGCTTTCAGGCGCAATGGCAAAGGACAGGCCGTTTTCCTACCAGGACATGACCTATTCCAAGAGCTTCCTGAACAAGCTTTGGAACGCGTCGAAATTCATAAGCACGGCCATCACAGGCTACGCGCCCGACGAGTCGCACAAGCAGGGCCTGGAGCTTGTGGACAAGTGGCTTCTCTCGCGCCTCAACGCGACCATCGCGCAGGTGACGGAGGACTTCGACAAGTACGAGTTCCACCATGCCATAAAGGCCATGCACCAGTTCTTCTGGAACGAGCTGTGCGATTATTACCTCGAATACGTCAAGTACAGGGTATACCGCGACGACGTGCCGAAGGAGAGCGCGCTTGCGGCGAGATACACCCTGCACACGGCGCTTCTGGCCTCAATCAAGCTCCTCGCGCCCGTCATGCCCCACGTGGCGGAGGAGATATATTCCATATTCTCCGAGTCCGTCGGCGACGGGGAGAGGAAATCCATCCACAGGTCGGCATGGCCTGTCGCAGATGAAAAGCTCATAGATTCGGACTCTGAAAAAAAGGCGGAGCTGCTAAACGCCGTGGTGTCGCAGGTAAGGCAGTTCAAGTCGTCCAACAAGCTCGCGCTAAACGAGCAGCTCGCAAGCCTTGAGATTTCCTCGCCGGAGGACCTCTCGGGCGCGAAGGACGCGCTTGCGGCGTGCACAGGCGCGAAAAAAATAGCCTTTGCGCAGGGAGACTTGCAGGTCAAGATCATCGCGTGACGTGAACGCGCGGAAACGGGATTATCAAGGGTCGGTAACATGAAGAACCAGCAAAAGAAAAACAAGGAAGGCGGCGCCGCCCGCCAGCCGCCGCCTGCGACCGCCAGGGAGCTTGCGGGGTTCAAGGTGCAGCTCGCGAAATCGATAAGCGTGGCCACGAGCGTGGGCCTCATAACCGGCATGTTCCTTTTCTTCGGGAACTTCCTCGACCTGTTCATGGCAGTCATAGCCGCGTTTGTCGTCTGGCTTTTCGCGGCCGGGATACTGCTTTACTTTTTCGCCCTCGGCGACATGTGAGGCGTGCCCGGGCGGCAGAAGGCATTGAAATGGCAGGGAAAACAACAAAATTGCGCTTTATTACCTCCAACCGCCACAAGGCGGAGGAGGCGCAAAACATTTTAAAGGAATATGGGATAAAAGTAATCCAATCGGATGTTAATTGCGACGAGATTCGCGCAGACGATGTCTCACAGGTGGCCTACGCCTGTGCATTGCAGGTTTCAAAAAAGTTCAAAGGCAACTTTATTTTGGAAGATTCGGGGCTGTTTATCAAGTCGTTAAATGGCTTTCCGGGCGTCTATTCAAAATTTGCCCTAGAAAAAATCGGGACCTCGGGCATCCTTCGCCTAATGCGCGGCTCCTCGGACAGGTCGGCGCAGTTTCGCTGCTCGGTTGCCCTGATGCTTGGCGGCAGAATAAGGGTGTTCACCGGCAGATGCAACGGCACGATATCGCTAAAGGAAAGGGGAAATGGCGGGTTCGGTTTCGACCCCGTCTTCGTCCCGGAAGGTTCAAAGAGGACATTCGCAGAGGATACGGAATTCAAGGGCACTGTGTCGCACAGGTTCCGCGCGTTTAGCGCGCTTGGCAGGCACATGCAAAACAGGAACAGGTGAAACTTATGGCAAGGATGCACTCAAAAAAACACGGCAAGTCCGGCTCGAAAAGGCCGGTGACAAAGGTCAGCCCCGAATGGGTGGGCTATTCAAGCCACGACGTCGAGGAACAGGTCTCAAAGCTCCACAAGGAGGGCCTCAACGCGACGGCGATAGGGCAGAAGCTGCGCGACATATACGGCGTCCCCTCAGTGCGCAACATAACAAGCAAGCGGATTTCCAAGATAATCGTGGACTCGGGCGGCAAGATCGAATACCCCGACGAGCTTCTCGCGCTTATCAAGAGGGCGATGAGCGTCAGGCGCCACCTCGCGTCCAACACTTCGGACAAGCACAACTCCGTCAAGCTCACGCACATTGAGGCGAAAATCAACAGGCTTGTCAAGTACTACAGGAAGACGGGAAAGCTGCCTTCCGACTGGACATACGACCCGGCAAAGGCCGCGCTGCTTGTCAAATAAATTTAGGTGATTCTTATGGCAGATACGCAACAAAAACAACCAGTAAAGAAATCAAAGGGGAAAGTCGTCGACAAATGGAAGGCCAAGTCCTGGTATTCGGTCATGGCGCCGGACTTCTTCAACAGCAAGGAGATGGGCCAGATTGTCAGCTCTGACGAGGCCAACCTCATCGGCAGGCGCGTGCTTGCGAACCTCGGCGAGCTCACCGGCTCGTTCAACATGTCCAACGCGTACACCTCGGTCAGCTTCAGGGTGAAGGAAGTCAAGGGCAAGCACTGCTACACGGAGTTCATAGGCCACGACCTTGCGCCCGCCTACGTGCGCACGCTTGCGAGGAGGAGGCGCTCTGTCATAGTCGTGGTAAAGGACAACGTGACAAAGGACGGCAAGAAATACAGGGTAAAGATGACCGTTGTCACGGGGGTCAAGGTTTCGGCAAAGGCCAAGACCGCCATAAGGAAGGCGGTAGCAGAGGAGATAGAGGCCAATGTCACCAAATCCGACTTCGCCACAATAGCGCAGGAAGTGCTCTTCGGCAAGCTCAGCCAGAAAATCTACCTCAAGATAAAGAAAATCGCGCCCATCAGGAAGATAGAGGTGCACAAGAGCGAGATAATCGTGAGCGTGAAGGAGAAGAAGCTTGCGGCCGCGCAGGCCGCCCTGACGCCTGTGCAGGCGCCTGCGGAGGAAGCAAAGGAAGAGAAGGCAGAGGAGAAAAAGGAAGAGGCGTCTTCCTGATTCCGCCCTTTCCCTTTTTTTATTTTCATTTTTCATCCGGAAAGTGCGGTTTCCCGTTGTCTGGAATTTTGACATAGAGGCTTGGTTTTGATGCTTGGCGGAATGGACCCGAGGCAGATGAAGCGCATGATGGCCCAGATGGGCATAGACAGCAAGGAGCTGCCGGCTACAAAGGTCATAATAGAGACTGATTCTGAAAAGATAATAATCGAGAACCCGCAGGTCACGGAAATAAAGATGAATGGCGAGTCGTCCTTCCAGATTGCAGGGAGGGTCGTAAAGGAGCAGGCGGTTTCAAAAGACGACGTGAAGCTTGTGTGCGAGCAGGCGGGCGTTGACGAGGGCAGGGCCGCGCAGGCCATAAAGGAGGCCAATGGCGACATCGCACTTGCAATCATGAAGCTGAAAGGCGGCTAGCTAGGCTGGTTCGAGCCTTGCCTGCTTTGGCGAGTTTTCCCTCCCGCCTTCCGCCTTGACTATTTTTTCAAATTCCCTTGTGAGCAGCTTGTTCACTTCCACGAAAAAGCCCTTATCCATGCCTATCAGGGTTTTTGCCATTTTCTCAATGTCGACCTTGGCCCTTTGCAGGCAGAAGTTTTCAAATATGCCCACGAGCAGGACGCCGTCCTTTTCTTTCAGGAAATTCTCGAGCCTCTTGAGCGCATTGGTCTCGATGTTCTTTTTTATCGCAAAGGACATTTCAAGCCCGTCAAGGGTGTGCTCTTTTTCGCATTTGCCCAGGCACGCCGCGCTTGTCATGTCGAGGATTTTCCCGTCCGGAGAGTAGAGGGGCTCCTCCTGCCATGCGAAATGCCTCTTGTATTCATTGAAGGCATTTGCCGCTGAATCTATGCTCCTCATGGTGTTCTCGAATATGTGGAATGATTTCCTCTCATGCTGGTTGCAGGACAGGAATTCCACCACGTCCTTTTCATAGTCGAAGTATTCCTGCTTGAGCATGTCGGCGTGGTTATAGTATGTCTTCTCGTTTATGTGCCTGGCGTAAAACGGGTGGACCGTGATTATGCCCACGTTGTTCTGCCTGACAAGCCCCGTAAGCTCCGCTAGGTCGCCCTCTTTCCTTATCCTTTCGGCAAGCGGAATTTTTTCCTTCACATTGCCCTTTAAAAGTGGTTTAAAGGGTGTGAATATGTTTTTGAACGCCATTGATTATTTCACGATACTTGGCTTAATAAACCCTCCCGAGAATACAAAATATCGCATTCAATGGGGTGTTTTTCAATGGCTTATTCAGTCGCAGACTATATGGGTATGGGCTCGCGTCCCGACCCGGAAACCCACGTGAACGTCCTTTTCAGGGTGGAGGCGCCCGATTTCAGGCGCGCGGCGGGGGAGCTTGCTGCCGAAAGCTCTGTGGGCACCTGGACCGAAGTTGCCATGATGTCCGAGCGCATACTGAAAAAGCTCGCAGCCAAGGTCTATTGGATGGACAAGGGGAAGAAGCTTGTCAGGGTGTCCTACCCGATTGACATGTTCGAGGACGGCAACATGCCGCAAATACTCTCCGACATAGCGGGAAACATCTATGGCATGAAGGTGCTTGACAGGCTGCGCCTGATTGACATCGATTTCCCAAAAGCAGTCACGAAGACATTCCCCGGCCCGCAAATCGGGCTTGAGGGAATCAGGAAAATCATAGGCACGGGCAAATCGCGCCGCCCGCACTGCGGCACTATAGTGAAGCCGAAAATCGGGCTTGGGCCAAAGGAGCACGCAAAGGTGGCATACCAGGCATGGTCGGGCGGCCTCGACCTTGTGAAAGACGACGAGAACCTCTCATCCCAGCGCTTCAACCCGTTCGAGGACAGGATAGTCGCCACGCTCGAACTCAAGGACAGGGCGGAATCGGAGACGGGCGAGAAGAAAATCTACGCCCCTAATATAACCGCGCGCTCCGACATCATGCTTGAAAGGGCCGACTTTGTCAAGGAGCACGGGGGAAACTGCATAATGGTCGACGTTGTCACAGCGGGCTTTGCAGGATTGCAGCATGTGCGCGCGCAAAACTACGGAATGGCGCTACACGCGCACAGGGCCATGTACGCGGCCTTCGCGCGCGACGAGACGCACGGGTTTTCCATGCTCGCGCTTGCCAAATGCCTTAGGCTGGCAGGAGTCGACCAGCTCCATATCGGCGCGATTGTGGGCAAGATGGAAGGCAGTGCAGAAGACGTTTTGCAGACGCACCGCGCCATACAGGGCGATATGCACGGGCTCAAGCCAGTCATGTCCGCCTGTTCCGGGGGCATGTCGCCAATGGAGGTCCCTGCCCTGCTAAAGATAATAGGCAATGACATAATCATCCAGGCGGGAGGCGGCGTCCACGGCCATCCTGACGGCACAGTGGCGGGCGCAAAGGCGCTGCGCCAGTCGATCGAGGCCGCGCTTGGGGGCAAAACCCTGCAGCAATACGCCAAAACGCACCCAGAACTCGCCCGCGCCATTGAAAAGTGGGGCTACAGGATGAAGAAAAACAGCCCGCTTTAGGGCTTCATTCTTTTTTTCCGAGTGGAAACCTCCTTGCCAATTCTTTTTAAAGCAGGTTTTGGCATTTCTTACCAATGGAAGACCAGTACGTTTCAAGCCTGTGCCTCGGCTTTCTGCCCGCAACGCAGAAAAGGAAGGAGCCCGCGCTTGTGTGCATGGGCCAGGGCGGCAAGGCCGCAAAGGTGCCGCTCTCTGGAAATGTTTCCCTTGAATTCTCGCGCACAATCTCGTGCATCGGGCATTACGACGGCACAATCCACCACGAGTGCCCTGAAATGAAAACTGGCGTGCGCCAGTGCAGGGACTGCCGCAGGGAGGACATAAAAAACGCCTATACCTTCGGCGATTTTTCAAAATATCCCCAGCTATACGAGAAGTCGCTTTCAACCGAGTTCGCCATATATCTCGCGCAATTCGGCGCCACAGTGCAAAAAATCGGGCTTGCCCGAAGCGGCAGGGCGCTTGAGAGGCTTTGCGAGCAGGGCGCGGATTACGGCTGCATTATCGCCACATTCACAGGCCCGGAACCCGCCTATGCCGCCGAAATGGCTATTGCCGGCAGGTTCGGCTTCCGCACAGCCGTGTCGGCAAAGGCAAAGGCGCAAAACCTTGTTTTTGACGCAGGATTCGGCAGGATGAATTTCTCAAAGGCCGTTGAGGAGATATTTTCCGCCGGCCTCCCGCTCGACGAGAAGCCGCCTGCAATACACGAGTTCGGGGAATATTACCCGCAGATGCGCAAGGCGCCGAAAAAGTCTGATTCGATTTCAGGCGAAGTCGCAGGCACCAAGGGGATGCTTCTTTTCTTTTCAAGCCCTGCGGGGTTTTTCTACATGGACATGAAGGACTGCATAGGCAGGCATTTCTCCTCCAAAAAGCCGGAGCCAAAAAGCCAGTCGAGCCTGTTCGACTTCTAAGCCTTTGTGCATGGCTCCATAGGCGGGTTTCCATTCCGGGTTTTCAGGTTCTCCGGCATCCTCGGCCGACCTTAGGCAAATTTATAACCAGTTGGCTGCAATAGATGAGGACATGTCAAAACAAACAACGGCCGGCAAAAACCGCGCAAGACTGAAATCCGTCCTCGCGTCCGCCCTCCGCCGCATCGTCCCAAGCCCCGCAGAGGAGAAAAGGCACATGTCCATAGCCAACAAGGCCATAGCTCTCGCCTTCGCGGTCGTGCCAAACAGCATAGGCATAGCCCTCACAGGCTCAAGTGCCAAGGGCACAAGCCTTTCAGGCTCCACTGACATCGACATTTTCCTGCTTTTCCCGCTGACATATCCAAAGCACGAACTCTCCTTCCTTGGCCTGGAATACGCCAAGCGTGCCTTTCGCGGAAGGAAGACGGAGATAGGCTATGCGAACCACCCGTACCTGCGTGCATGGCTTGGCGGGTACAAGATAGACGTTGTCCCGTCTTACAGGATTGAAAACGCGTCCCAGCTCTCGTCAGCTGTGGACAGGTCGCCCCTGCACACCAAATACGTCAATTCCTCGCTCACGCGGGCCCAGAAAAACGACGTGCGCCTGTTGAAGGCTTTCGCAAAGGCCCTCGGCGTCTATGGCGCGGAGGCGCGGGTCGAGGGCTTCTCCGGCTACCTGTGCGAACTCCTGGTGATAAAATACGGCAGTTTCCAGGGCGTGCTCGAAGCCGCTTCTGCGTGGAACTCGCCGGTTATCGACATAGCAGGCCATCACGGGCATGACAAGGCGCGGCAAATGTTCCCGCAAGCCGCAATGGTCGCCATAGACCCAGTCGACCCGAACAGGAATGTTTCAGCAGTGGTTTCGGCCACTTCGCTTTACAGGCTCGTGTATGCCTCGCGCAAGTTCCTGCAGTCGCCAGGCATGGAGTATTTCTTCCCGAAAAAACAGGCTGCCAATCCGGAATCCCTCGGGAAGATAATTAGGTCGAGGGGAACCGAGATTGTCGCAATTGAAATCCAGTCGCCTGCTCTTGTGAATGACATACTCTGGCCGCAGCTAAAAAAGACCACACTTGCACTAAGGGCGCATCTGGAGAAACACGGGTTCGCGCCATTTGGCCATTATTTCTATTCGGACAATGAGAACTGCCTGATGCTTGTGGAATGCTCGCACGGGAGTGTCCCCGCAATACGCAAAGTCACCGGCCCCGCAGTCCACATGCGCGCGGCATGCGAGGATTTCGCGCGCAAGCACAGGGGTTCCTATGACACCCACATAGAGCATGACAGGATAGTCTCCATCGAGCCTTCCGCATTCACGACCTGCTGGCAGGCTTTAGAGGATTTCGCCCGCTCGCCCGAAAAGCACGGCGTCCCTGCCAATTTCGTGCCACTTCTCGGCTCGGCGCGCAAAGTCGGGCTTGCAAGGCTCCTCTCCGAAAAGTATTTGTTTGTTGCAGCAGATTACTTTACGCGCAAGGCCTAGGCACTTTGCCAGGCCTGCGGCGTTTGAACAATTGTCAGGTGGCGGTTTGCATGGAAAAAAGCATTTACACGAAACTTGCGGCAGTGCTTGCGGCATTCATATTCTTCGCCTTCGCGCTTGGCTGCGCGGGCCAGGGCGGCTCCAGGCAGGCAAAGCCGGGCGACACTGTCCTTGTCAATTACGTGCTTAGGGGCGCCAATGGCACGGTAATCGAGACCAACGAGGAAACGATAGCGCGGAATTTCAACATATATTCGGCAACCGACTCCTACCAGCCCCTCCAGGTGGTTCTCAAGCAGGGCAATGGCCTGCTCCCGGCATTCACCAACGCCATAATCAACATGAGCGTCGGGCAGACCAGGGAACTCAAAATCCCCGCGGGCGAGGCATACCCCTACAACAAGTCCCTTGTTTTCGACATACCCGTGGAATTCGCAGTCCCGCGCATTGTCCAGGTCGCGCTCACGCCCGAAGAGATGGCTTCGCTTAAAATAGCCCAAGGCTCCACTGTGACCAACAAGAAATACGGCTGGAAAATGACGGTCGTCAATGTCATGCCAGATGGCAAGACCGTGGTTTTCATGCAAAACCCTACGATAAACCAGTTTTTCTACAATGACGGCGGCTGGCCAACTTATGTCAAGAACTTCACGGACAGCGAGATTGACCTTGCGCTCATTGTCCAGAACGGCACGACCTATGGCTATTCCGACCCTGCGGCATGCCCCACTGGAAAGGCTAAAGTCATAGGCCAGGACAACTCCACCATAACCCTTGACTGCAACCACGAGCTTGCCGGCATGGGGCTGGACTTCGACATAACCCTGGTTTCCATAGCCTCCAACTCCTCCGGCTCCGGTTGAAACTGCCGGTTTTTTCCCTTTTCCACCTCATTTCTTTCCCCTGTCCCCATGATAATTAATTTAAATAGCCGGCAATAAAGTGAAAGCATGCGAAAAATCGGACTGGCAGTTGCATTGCTCTTTTTCACGCTGTTTGTCGCAGGCTGCGTCCGCGAACTCCCGGCATCCCAGCCACAGTCGGAGGCATTGTTCAAGACGGTTACCTACGACTCGACTGGCAGCGGGACGCCTGACACATTCACCTATGTGTTCGAGCCGTGGGAATACAACAACCTGACCATCCAGAGGATTCTGGTGGCAAAGCAGCACTCCGTCCTGCAACAGGAGAAAATAGCCGCGCCCAATTTCACTTCCGACTCTGCGCAGGCGGCCAACCTGTCCGCGGCAATCGCGCCTTCGTCTTCCGAATATAAAATCTCCATAGGCATCGACTCGCTTCTAGCGATAAGGAGCAACCTGCAATCCTACCTTTCGTCAAAGGCGGGAGCGGAGGCGGAGTGCAGGCGCATACTGGGCCTTGACAGGAGCGACCTGCCCTGCGTAGACATGGCAAGCTGCGCAAAGGCGTGCTACACGCCCATTTGCCAGCCGTTCGCGCAGGGCGCCGGGGAGCCTTTTGTAAAGTCCCTTCTGGACCTCAACACTGCCTCAAAGTCCCTCGAGACGGAGGTCAATTCCGCCATAAACCTCGTGGACCTGATGTCCTCTGACGTCAACAACATAAAGCCGGGGGATATAGAACTGCTTGCGAACAGGTTCTCGAAAATCCGGGAACTGGCCTCTACTGTCAACAGGAACGACATACTAAACCCCTCTGCCTATGCCCTTTGCGCGCCCTTCAATTACCAAAGCCAGCTGATAACGGACAGCGAGGGCATAGCCAAAAGCGCGAAAATAAAGGTCACGTTCCAGGACGCCAACAACTCCCTCACCCTGTCCTCTCCAATCAGCTTTGTCTCGACTCCTGTCAGCGAATCCGACTATTACGACTACACCAACATATTCCTTGTAAGCTCCAATTCCACCGCGTCCCAGCTCAAAAGCTTCACTCTGGACGACAGCCTCCCGTCAAAACTCAATGTGCCGCTTGAAACTGTCACATACCCGACCAATTACTCCAGCCTGTCGCAATTCCCGCTTTCCGTGAAGTTCAGCATCGTCGAAATAGGCGGGTCGGGCATAGGCAGGACGCTTTCGTATTCCTTCAAGTCCAAGGTTTTCGCGGGCTCGTCCTTTGCAACGTCATCTGTTTCAACGCCTGCGGTTTCGCTCTCCGTGGTCTCGCTCTATTCAATGCCCATAGTCTCCCAGCTCCTTCAGAATTCCAATGTGCTCTATGCAGCTTTAAGCCCCTCGCTCGGATTCTACCTGGCCCTTGCCATACTCGCGTTCCTGTTTTTCGTGCTTGTCGGCAGGCTCCTCTGGACTGCGCTGCGCTTTGTTTATGCCATATTCAACGGCCTCGTCTCGAAAATGCAGATGAGCTCCGTAATATACGATTTCGCGGGCCATGCCAACAGGGAGAACAATGTATATTTCGCGGTCGGGCTTCTCCTGCTTGCCGTTGGCTTCTACCTCTCGCAGGGCCCTGCCGTGGAACTGGCCGGGCAGGCCATAGACCCGGACACCATAATCTCGGTGTTCTCGCAGGACCCCTTCAGGGCGTTCGGGTTCGTGCTCTTCCTCTTCGGCCTCATCTCGATATATCTGGTGGTCGAGGACATACTCAAGGGCGTGGTGCTTGGCAAGAAATACACCACAATCCCAAGCGTCATATCCCACAACGACAATGTGGAGAGGTTCAACAGGCTTGTCTCCCTGACAAAGGAATGCGAGGCGCTGATTGGCAGGGCAGCCCAGGCAAACATAGACACGTCAAATGAGCGCCAGGCGCTGCACTCCATCCCGTATACCCACATACGCAACCTTGTCGAGTCCGGCGAGGAAGAGGCGGCATTCGTGGCGCTTGAGCGCTACGTGTCAAAAATCGAGGGGCTCAACAAGGACCTCAACGAGAAGGTCGTTGTGGTCAAGGAGAACTCCGCCAGGTGGGTGGAGATAGTGGGCAATTCGCTGAAATTGCACAAGGAAGTGGCTTCCGAAAGCCTTGTAGACATACCCGTCGAATGGCGCAAGCAGGCGCTTGAGGAGTACCTGGCGCTGCACAAGGACGAGAACCTAAAGCTTGAAGCAGGTGTGCTCAAGCGCGTCAAGGACATGGGCGCGAGCAAGGCGCAGTTCGATTTCATGCTCGAATCCATGAAAAAGGAGAAACTGATAGATTCCGGGCTTGTGGTCCTGCGCGACGGCGCGGTCCTGGCATCGAAGCTCCCAGTCAGCGCGAACATCACCGTCATTTCCGCTATGAGCGTCAAGATGGTCAAGGCCGCGTTCGGGTTTTCCCGCTCGCTTAGGCTTGGGAATGTCCACCACACGCTTGCGATAACCAAGGGCGCGAAAATACTCACTGTCTACAACGACGCGGGGCTTTTCATGTGCACGCTCTCGCCCCAGGCCAGCGTGACAAAAGTCGTCGAGAAGGCGCGGGAGGTCCTCGAGCACCTCAAGGACGTGCTTGTCTAGGTTTAAAAAATCGTGCCATGATAACTGAATGGGGCGCACAGCCCGCGCCGGCACGGGCCTGCGCAAGGGCGCGTGGCGCAGCCAATGATGCGCAATTTCTTCTGGGCAGTAAAAAAAACGCTTAGAATGAAAAAGGTGAAAATAATGGGACTTGAAACAATGGCAGGCGGGCTTGTGATTGGCTTTTTGCAGCTTGTACTGGGATTGGTCGTGGCCATGTTCTCCATATACATGGGCATGCGCCTTTTTGACAGGGTCACAAAGGGCATAAACGAGATGAAGGAGCTCAAGAAGGGCAACGTGGCCGTGGGCATCCTGCTTGGCGCCGTGATAATCTCGATAGCGAACGTGGTCCAGTCTGGCGTGTCGGCAGTGACCGGCTCAATAACCGCTGGCATGGGCGCTGGCGCCTTGGTGGTCGCACTTGGCATAGGGATATTGAACCTGCTCATAGGCCTAGCGGCGGCGGTAGTGTCGATATACCTGGCGATGTCCATACTCGACAAGATAACTGTCGAGCTTGACGAGTGGAAGGAGATAGCCAAGGGCAACGTGGCAGTGGCAATAATGATGGCTGCCGTGCTCTTTGCAGTGTCTTTCGTGGTCCAGGCAGGCGTGTCGGGCATATCAAGGGCCCTCGACGCGCGTGCCCTTGCCGCCATGATAGGCGTGATGTAGGGAAGCCCAGGCTATCCGGGTTTTGGCAGGCGGGGCGCTGGCCCCTCCTCCAAATGTTTTCATTTTTTCCCCCAGCGCCCTTGCGCGGGCTATATCAATCTTTTTAAAGTATGGGTGGCAAATGTAGGAATGCAAATGCAAGATTCAGTGCTAACATTGCTTTCTTGCGGCTGCGATTGAAATTGCTGAGTGCGCCCTTGCGCGCTCGGGTGTGATGGAAATGAAAATAGTAGTAGGAGAAAAAAGCGGGAAATCATATCAGGTCGAGATTCCAAAAGAAAAGGACGCCCAGCTTGTCGGCAAGAAGATAGGCGACGAGTTCGACGGCGGCCTTGTCGGCGCGGCCGGCTACACGCTCAAGATAACGGGGGGCTCCGACATTTCGGGCTTCCCCATGAGAGACGACATTTCTGGCAGCAGGAGGGCTTCGGTGGTCCTCTCGTCAGGAGTGGGCTTCAGGTCCCATGACAGCGGGCAGAGGGCGAGAAAGACCGTCCACAGCCACACCGTAGACCTCTCAATTGTCCAGCTCAACACCGTAGTCGTAAAGGCGGGCGCGGAGCCGCTTGAGAAGCTCATGCCTAAGGCGGAGAAAAAGGAGGAGAAGAAGTAATCTTCTTCCAGTATCTTGATTCCAAGGGGATTTGTTGAAAGCTGAAATAAACATCGGAATGCTTGGCCACGTGGACCATGGCAAGACAAGCCTGACAAGGATGCTCACTGGCAAGTGGACCGACACGCATTCTGAGGAGCTCAAGCGCGGCATAACCATAAAAATCGGCTATGCCGACGTCAGCTTTTACCAGGACCCCAAAAGCGGCGATTTCACTGTGAAGGAGGAGAACGCGGACGGGACGAAAAACACGTTCGTGCGCAAGGTCTCCTTCCTCGACGCCCCCGGGCATGAGACGCTTATGACCACGGCGATATCTGCGTCAAACATAATGGACGGCGCGGTGCTTGTCATAGCGGCAAACGAGCAGTGCCCCCAGCCGCAGACTGCCGAGCACCTGATGGTGCTTGACATACTCGGCATAAAGAACATAGTCATAGTCCAGAACAAGATAGACCTCGTCACGCGCGAGAAGGCAATAGAGAACATGAAGCAGATAAAGGCCTTCTCCAAGGGGACCATAGCTGAGAACGCGCCCGTAATACCCATATCCGCCAATTACAATTCGAACCTCTCTGCCCTCATAGAGGCGATACAGAAGCACATCAAGACCCCAAAGAGGGACGAGAAGGCCGCGCCTTTGATGTACGTGGCGCGCTCGTTCGACATCAACAAGCCGGGCACCAAGATTGAGAGCCTGAAAGGGGGCATAATAGGCGGCTCGCTCATACAGGGCAGCGTCAAGGTCGGCGACAAGGTCGAAATCAGGCCGGGAATCGCAAAGAAGGTAAAGGATTCCGAAGTGGTCGAGCCCATAGTCCTTGACGTGCTTGCCATACACGCGGGCGACGAGGCAGTGGAATCCGCGGGGCCTGGCGGGCTTATAGCCATTGGCACGTCCCTCGACCCGTCGGTCGCGAAATCTGACACCCTTGTCGGCAACCTCGCAGGGCAGCCGGGGAGCATGCCGCCTGTATATTCCGAGCTGGTTATGGACGTCAGTTTCCTGAAAAGGAATGATTTCGAGAACACGCATTTCATGCAAAACGAGCCGCTTGTGATTTCCGCAGGAACTGCGACAACGCTTGGCCTGCTCATGAAAATCAAGAGCGGCAGGGTAACTGTAAAACTGAAAAGGCCGCTCTGCCTGACCGGCAAGTCGAAAATAGCAATATCGCGGCGCATAGGGCAGAGGTGGAGGCTCTCGGCATTCGCCAACCTCGTCCACCCGGGCCAGCCCAAGCAGCAGAACTGATTGGCTTGCGGGCCTGCAAAAAAGCTGTTTTTCGGGTTTTCTTTACCTGCCTATTCATTCAGGTTTTTCCCCTGCCTGTTTTTCTTTTTCTCCATGCACTTTTCAATAAATAGCTTGTGGAAATAGGTTTCCCCGGCTATTTCGGGGTGGCATGCCATGCCGAGGTAAAATGCGCCTGCGCTTTCAGACTCCACGCCGACTACCTCTTTTGAATGCCATGCCACGGGCTTTGCAGTGCCCACGCTTGTGATTGCAGGCGCGCGTATGAAGGCTGCCATGATTTTCTCCCCGCCGTTCTCCCCGCTGATTTTTATCTCTGCCTCGAATGAGTCTGTCTGCGGGCCATAGGCATTCCTTGCCACCTCTATGTCCAAAAGCCCAAGCGTCTGCTGGCCGTCTATCCTGCCTTCCGCGTGCCTTGCCATGAGTATGAGCCCCGCGCATGTGCCAAACACGCAAGGGATTTTTTTCAGGCCTTTTGCCATGCCGTGCCTGGAAAGCAGTTTCCAGATCGTGGTGGACTCGCCGCCAGGCAGCACAATCCCGTCGAGCCCCGCAAGGCCGCTTGCATCCCTGGCGAGGGTTATGGATATGCCCATGCCAAGCTCGGCTGCGGCAGCCGCAAGCGCAGTGCGGTGTTCGGCCACGTCGCCTTGAAGCGCGAGTATCCCTATCTTCAACATGAGAATTACCTTGGCTTAGACTTCAATGCTGAAATTATTAATTCGCACTCCTCCCTGCCTTCGTTTCCCCTAAAATTCCTATAATTTTTACAGCATTTCACGCCCCTCGTATTTTTCAAGAAAAGGCGCGTTTCCACGCCGTAAGTTCAAGTGTGTTGTAGCATGAACTTACGTGGGGAAAAGTTTAAATATGACCAAAAAAATACAAATAGCGGGAGGAATAGGTCAGGACGGATTGGTGCTTTCACCAAGTTCATGCTCAATGGGTATGTGCGTTTGCCTGCCATTTTCCACTGCTCTCAAGCAGTGGTTTTTGCAATAGCAGGGTTCGCCGCATGCCCGGTCGCCCTCGAATCGCCGTCTGTCCTGCCTATTTCAAACATTTTCGCATTTTTTTCTTGGCGGCATGAGTCTGCAATGTGCAGCGCCCTTTTTTCGGCGCCCAAAATGAGTCGAGTTTGGGCCGTACTTTTTTTGGCTCGGGGGAGCGGAGGGATTCCTTTCGGCGTCCCGACGCATTAATGAGGAATGTGGGCCTTTCTTTTTTTTGGCTGCCCGTACGGGGTTCCGTGTGGGAGCACCCGTGCGTTACACATAGTGCTAAGAATTCCGTGTGGGGATTCCGCGCAAAATTTTCCAGGATGAAGCAAGCCGACGAATCCCGGCTTGCCGGGATTGCAAGGAGAGGATTCTGAAAGTTCAGGGCATGTTGTTTGCAAAGGCGCCGCGCGCCACAGGCGTGCGGCTTTAAGGAGTGTGGGAGAATGACGGGGAAAGGTGCCAAAAAAGCCAGTTATATTCATATTTCCATGCAGCAGCCGGAAAAAAGAGGCTGCCACGGCATTTTGACCCTGCTTTTCGCTGTTTTCGCCCTTAGCGCGAGCCTTGGGTTTGCAGGCAACATTTCCACTGTCACGGTGGCAGAATCTGACACTTTTTATTCAAGTTATGCGGGCAATGACGTGATTAATCTGCGCGTTACCGCTGATTTTTCGTCTGTACCCCCTGACGCGATAATCCAGGCCAATTTCACTAATCTGACTACGGACTGCGGCAGCGGATTCGGCGGCTACGTGAATCTTACAAACAACAGCGATACGTGGACCGGTACCTGTGATGTCGGCACCGAAGCCTCGACAAGCAATTTTGTCGGAGGCTATGTGAGCGCATATTTATACTCTTCAATTGGAGGCGGCACAGTTTCAGCGCCCGGCATTCTCAATCCTGTAGTCCTCTACAACATGACGCGCCCTGTTTCCAATGACCCGTGCCTCCAGTTCGCAAGCACCACTACTGACATGAGCCAGGAACTCAATTTCAACAGCGTCAATTTCCTAGTGGACGTGCTTGTAAACGGCTCTGCTGCGTGCAATGGCGGGACTGCCCTGCCATGGGGCGACGGCTTCACCAGCATGCCTTCAGCCCGCCTTAGCTTCAGCGGCCTCAACATGACTGATTCCAGCATTGGCAACAAGCTCTCCGCGCTCTCAAGCGCCATAAACGTTACAATCCCTCCTCCCCACTCTTTCGGCATTGCAAGGATATACGTCAACTCGTCCGCCTTCGCCGAACTCAATACCACTTCCACCATCACGCTCTATAACCTGCCTTTCGCCAGCCAGCCAGACGTCACTGACGACCCGGGCGCTGCAGGCCACGGCTCTGTTACATGGTCGCAGGGCGGCTATGACATGGGCTACAACTCTTCCAGGGGCAACCTGACAATAGTTGTCAGCGGGTTTTCAGGCTACAATGCCAACGACAGCACGCCGCCTGAAATAACATTCAACAACCCGGTAAACGGGTCAGTCGCCGATTCCTCAACAATGGTCGTTTATAATATTACTCTGAACGGAACTGGCACTGAAATCAGCGCTGCCATTTTCAACCTTACAAAAGTCAATGGCTCAAACGTGGCGTATTTCAATTCCACCAACAATTCCGCGAACTGCAGCGCGGCAACCTCCGGGTCTGAAATATTCCACTGCATTTTCACCCTTGACGCGATGGGCACTGGCGACAGGAACCTCACAGTGACTGCATACGACTACGGCGGGGGCGCTGCTCCGGGCAATGGCGCCGCCAATTCCATTTCTTTTGCCATAGCGCAGGCGCCAAATGTCAACATAATCCATCCCAATGCCACAGAGTCAAACTACACTTCTGGCACAATCCCGCTCAACTTCACTGCCGATGGCAATGGCCTTGATTCGTGCTGGTACTGGTATGACGCGGGCTCGCCGGCATACATCTCGCCGTGCGTGGCCAGCACCCAATACAATTACAGCGTCACGCCAGGGGACGGCTCCCACGTGATATATGTAAGGGCGAACAACAGTTACGGGATGGAGGCAACGCGCAATGCAAGCGTCATTGTGGACACCACCGGCCCGTCCATAGGCCCGTTCTCAAGCCCGCAGGCCAACAGCTTTACGGGCCAAAACAAGCTTGTTGAAGTAAACGCGAGTGCCTCTGACTCAACTTCGGGCATCGCCGACGGCTCGGCTTGCGCAGTGGTGTTTGCAGACGGGGCGGGGAATGTCTCAAGCTATACCGGCTCCGTGGCCTACGCAAGTTCTACGGGCAGGTGCACAGGTTCGCTCAACCTGACTGGCACTGGCTCCGAAGGCGACGTTTCCCTTGCCCTCAACGTGTCTGATTCGTTTGGCAACACTAACGTAAGCAGCCCGGTCGCATTCTTCATAGACAACACCAATCCAGAACTGGCTGTTTCAAGCCCAATGCCTAACGGGCTTACTGGCCTGCTCAACGTATCCCTCACAGTGTCTGATAATCTTCTAGCCAACGGCTCATTGACCAACACAAGCGTTTCTGTCGCCTATTACGCCAATGGCACGCAGGCCGCAAGCGCGTCCAAGTACGTTTCCGGGCTTGGTTTCATGGAAATAGGCGGATTGTCAGACGGCACCTATAACATAACAGTTACTGCCATGGACAAGGCAGGAAACGTGAACACAACATTGATAACCAATGTCACAGTGCATTCTACCCCGCCTTCTGTCGCCATCCAGGCGCCCGCGGACGGGGCAAATGTCACTGTGAATTCCACGCCACTGCAATTCACTGCAACCGATCCGGCAGGCGTCACTTCGTGCGAATACAGCATAGACTACAATTCCACGCACATATCACTGCCCGGCTGCAACAATTCTACTGCAAACGTGACTGACGGCGCGCACACCATAACCGTTTATGCAATTGACGGCGCGGGCAACACCGGCAATGCAACTGTCTCTTTCACTGTTGATGCCACTGGGCCCTCGCTTGCAATAACATATCCCGCGGACAACACCCTGCTGTCATCCACTCCGCTGATGGTGAATTATTCGGTCTATGACGCGCACATCAACATGACCATAGTCTCCCTGATTGACTATTTCAACGGCTCCGTGATGGACACGGGCTTCAACGGGAGCAATGGAAACCACACCGCACTGCTCAATGTTTCAGATGGCAAGTACAACATAACTGCCACCTCGACGGACTTTTTCGGTCATAGCGCCACGGCCACGGTTTCCAACATAACCTACGACACTGTGGCGCCCAACGTGACCTTGAGCAGCCCGTCAGCCGGCCAATACAACTCCACACCAATAGACTTGAACTTCACAGCGTCTGATTCGTTCACGTCTATAGATTCGTGCTGGTATGTCCTCAACAACGCGACGCACGCAATCCCGCTGTGTGAAAATACCACGATAAACTCCAGCCTTGTGCAGGGGTCAAACAACCTTACATTGTTCGCCAACGACTCCGCGGGGAACATAGGCTCCGCTAACGCGATGTTTGGCTTTGACAATGCTTCCCCCTCGCTCTCCATTTCTGCACCTGCATCCAACGCCTTCATAGGCTTTGTTCCAGTTGAGGTGAATTATTCTGTCTATGACCCCAACATGAACAGCACCACGCTGGCGCTGCTCTATTATGCCAATGGGAGCATAGTGGGCCAGAACGTGACTTCTGGCAATGGGAATTACAGCGTGCTTTTCAATGCCTCCGACGGCCTGTACAACATAACCGCCGTGGCTATGGACATGTTCGGAAACACAGTCACAGCGTCAGCAACCAACCTGACCTTGGACACTGTTGCTCCTGAAATTTCCATACAGGCGCCCGCGCCGGGCAACATTTACAACTCTACCAATGTCAGTGTCAATTTCACCGCATATGATGCAGGCTCGGGAATAAACGCCTCGTCATGCGAGTATTACCTGAATGGCGCAGGCCCGTCAAGCCTACCGTCCTGCCTCAACACCACCATTACGGTCGCTGAAGGCACTGGCAGGAACCTGACAGTAACGGTCCGCGACCTGGCAGGCAGGTCCAACAGCTCCAATGTGCTTTTCGCCGTGGACGTGACCGCGCCCGCGGTTGAAACCCTGTCCCCATCCAATGGGACGGTCTCAACCTCCGCAAACGTGTCCTATTCTTTCAATGCATCGGACGCGCTCGGGCAAGCGACCTGTTCGCTGGTGGTGGACGGTTCGATAAGCCACACTTTTGAAAACGTCAGCGCCAACGGCAGTTCGTTTGCCGCTGGATACATTGAAGGGCAGGCCGAAGGCCTGCACAACTGGACAGTGAATTGCACTGACTTAGCGGGCAACATGGGCACCAGCGCCATGGCATACTACTCTGTGGACCTGAACCCGCCTGTTGTAGCCATCTCAAGCCCCGCAAATGGCTCATTCATTGGCTCCAGCCCGGTTGGGCTTAACTTCACCGCCATAGACGCGGGCACCCTTGTAAGCACGTGTTCCTATGTCCTCAATGGCAACTCTACAGCCATAAACTGCACCAACACTACACTGAACAGCCTTTATCTGGCACAAGGCTTCAATACCCTTGTAGTCCATGCCACTGACCTTGGCGGGTTCACGGGCAATGACACGTCTGTCTTCAGTTTTGACAACGAGTCGCCGTCTGTCTCAATCGCCGGCATTTCTGCGGATTCCATAGGCAATTCAAGCGTCCTGTCATTCAACGTCACCTCCACTGACGCCAACATGAACTACACCAATGTTTCGTTGATTGGTTACTCAAGCAACGGCACTGTGAATTCCACGCTCAATGGCACGAATGGCACGTTTAGCGTTTCAATAGGGGCTCCCGACGGGGCGTACAACGTGACGGCTACGGCATATGACCTTTATGGCCATTTTGCATCTGCCCAGATTACAAACGTAACTGTGGATACATCCGCGCCTGTTCTGGCAATCCAAACGCCAGCCGCGGGGGTGGGCAATTCCAGCTCCGTGCCGCTGAACTACACTGCATACGACGCCACGTCCGGCATCAACGCGAGCTCATGCTCGTACATGCTTGACGGCCTCACAAGCGTCAACCTGTCAGGCTGCGCCAATTCCAGCTTGACGGGCCTGTCGCAGGGCACGCACAACCTGACAATGACCGTCAGGGACATGGCGGGAAACTCCAACACAACCCAACGCTCGTTCACCGTTGACACGGAAAGCCCGCTGGTGAACATAACTGCGCCTGCCAACCAGACATACGGCTCTGCCAATATCTCCCTGGCATTCACGTCGTCCGATTCCATAAGCGGCGTTGATTCGTGCTGGTACGTGGCTGATTCCGGCAACGCAACCCCCATAGATTCCTGCCTGAATACGACCTTTGCCATATCCGGAGACGGGGCACACAATGTCACAGTTTATTCCAATGACAGCGCCGGCAATGTAGGCTATGATGTCTCGGGCTTTGCCGTGGACACCACGGGGCCTGTAGTCAATGTGACAAGCCCTGTTTCGGGAAACAACTACACTAACAACGGGCTGACGCTCACGTTCAGCGTCAACGAGAGCCAGACCAGCCTCGCGTCGTGCAGGTATTCCATTGACGCGGGCAACAACACCACGATATCGTCGTGCGCCAATGGCATCAATAATGTGTCGCTGCCAGTAATAGCCGACGGATGGCACAACCTTACTGTGTTCGCCACCGACTCGATAGGCAACAACGGCAGTTCCACGGCAACAATGTTTAGCATCAACACGACGGTTGTAGTGGACAACACCACGACAAACGTGACTGCAAGCAGCAATTCCAGCCAGATAGTGCTGTCCAACACGTCTGCCAACGTGACGATAACTGTGCCGTCCAATGTGACCAACGTGACACTCAACCTGACGTCAATGACCGTCAATTCGAGCGCCACGATTACCAATGCGGTCAATGTATCGGCCAACACGTCCCTTGGAGTAATCGGCCTGTCACTGCCGCCTAACGTGACCATAACGGGCAGCAACTGGACAGGCGGGCTTTCCCTGCCAAGCGTGACTACGGTCCCGACAGCCAACATCACGGCAAGCTCGGGCATGAGCGTGTCGTCTGTTGACGGCGCTGTCGTTGTCGGGTTCACGCAGGGACTCAACCTGTCAAGCTCGGCAAGGCTGTTGATTCCGGGCAAGTCGGGCAAGTACGCGGGCTACATTGACTCCGCTGGCACGTTCCATTCGATAACCACGACGTGCAACGCCGACGCGCAGGCGACAGTCGACTCGCAGCTTGCAGCCGGCGCAGAGTGCAAGATAGACTCAGGCTCCGACCTGGTGATATGGACAAAGCACTTCACCACGTTCGTGGCATATTCGCAGACCTCCACTGGCGGCGGCTCGGGCGGCGGCAGCTCTTCGGGCGGCTCCTATGTGGGCGCGGGCTCCGGCGGCGTAGGCTCGTTTAGCACGACATCGGCGACAAGCGAGGCCACCGTCATGTTCAATGGCGTGGCGCTTCCTTACACGTCAAGCGTGACAGTGTCGCCTGACAACGTGACCACGGTAACCTTTGCGATAAGGAACAACCAGTCCACCGCCATGAAGGACTTCGAGGTCAAGATAAGGGTCCCTGAATCCTTCACTACCGACAAGAGCGCTTTGAACTTCAACCTCGCGCCTGACAGGTTCGAGGCAGGCTCCATAGTGCCTGTCTGGAGGTTCAGCCTGCTAAACCCCGGCGAGACCCTGGTTCTCTTCTTCAGCGCCAACAAGCCGACACTGCTGGGTGCGAGCGATTTCACCCTGTCGGTGGTCAAGGCGGCTTCAACGGGCGCGTCAAATGAGACCCAGGCAGCCCCGTCAGGCCTTGTGGAAGGCTCGCTTGAAGGCCCGCAGTCAGCATACGCTGGCGAGCAGGCAAGCGTGGTGTTCAAGTCCAAGGACGGGACGCCCATGGAAGGCGTCGTGATTCTTGTCACGGACCCAAACAGGCAGGTTACGCCATACACGACTGACGCCAGCGGCGCCATATACCTGCAGGGCACAATGGAAGGGCAATACGCGTTCAAGCTGAAAGACGGCGTGCTTGCAAAGGCTTACACCTTGACTGTCATGCAAAAGCCGTCAGCACAGCCTTCCATGCCATCCGCGCCTTCAGGCCAGCAGGAAACGCCTGCGGCAGGGCAGCAGCAAGAACAGGCAGGAAGCTCCAATGCGGGCCTGTTGCTTGGCCTTGGCGGCGCCAGCCTGATAGTCCTCGGGCTTGTCGTGCTTGCGATAATAATAGTCGCAGCCGTCTGGCTTGGCGGCAGGAAGAAAAAGAAAGGGCTTTGATCGCCTCTAAGCCCTTACGCCTGGCTGCAAGCAGTCAGGCGATTTTTTTTATTATTTTTCCGTTTTCCGCCAGCCTTTGCCTTATTTTTCATCCTTTTTTTGCAAATGCCCGGGCATGCGCCTGTTTTCATGGGAATGGCTTGCACTAATGGATAAAGTCCCCTCCAAGGGGCAAAAACGCGCGCCAAAGGCCCTTCAAACGCTAAAATAAGCCTAATTTCCCCTTTGTGCAAGCCTTTGCTCGGGTGGAAGCCCTGAAAGCTCTATTCCCCTCATCGGCTCGCCAAGCCCGCCTGACACTTCAAGAAGCTTTTTTGGGTCATTGAAATTGGCGACCGCGTCCACGACAGCCCTGGCAAGCTTTTCAGGGTTTTGCGATTTGAATATGCCGCTCCCCACGAATACCCCGTCGCAGCCAAGCTGCATGCACAGCGCCGCGTCTGCGGGCGTGGCAATGCCGCCTGCTGCGAAATTGACGACCGTGAGCCTGCCCAAATCCCTTGTCTGCTCGACAAGCCCCACCGGGACGCGCATGTCCGCCGCGTATTTCTCAAGCTGGTTCTTGTTCATGGACTTCAAAGCGGCTATCTCGTTGTTTATGGTCCTTATGTGCTTGACTGCCTCTACTATGTTCCCGGTGCCCGCCTCGCCCTTCGTGCGTATCATGGCGGCGCCCTCGTTTATCCTGCGCAGCGCTTCGCCAAGGTTTCTCGCGCCGCAAACAAAAGGGGCCTTGAAATCCCGCTTGTCTATGTGGTTATCGTAATCAGCAGGCGTGAGGACTTCCGACTCGTCTATGAAGTCTATCCCCAGCGCCTCCAGTATCTGCGCCTCAACAAAATGCCCTATCCTGCATTTTGCCATGACGGGTATTGTGACCGCCTTTTTTATCGCCGAGACCATGAGGGGGTCGGACATCCTTGCCACCCCTCCGTGAGCCCTGATGTCTGCAGGCACGCGCTCCAGCGCCATTACCGAAACCGCGCCGGCCTCTTGCGCTATTTTGGCGTGCCCGACGTTCACGACGTCCATGATAACGCCTCCTTTCAGCATCTGGGCAAGGCCGGTCTTCAATTTCAATGTGCCTTTTTTGTCTGGCATGGGAAAACACCTGTCAATTAGTTTTAGGGCTGTTTTAGAATCAAAATGTTTAGGCTGCAATAGGTTAATAAGCCCACCCGAAGACCAAGGTTTATATATGTGCACGGGCATATATAATCAGTCAATTTTAACGTCGGCAAAAGCAGTGCGATTTAGACCAGATTTCCAATAAAACCAGAGCATGAAAATGTGACTTACATGAGCCAATATACTGCAAGCGATATCCAGATACTTGAAGGCCTCGAAGCCGTGCGCAAAAGGCCGGCAATGTACATAGGCGACACGGGAATCGCTGGCCTGCACCACCTCGTATACGAGATAGTTGACAACTCCATAGACGAGGCGACTGCAGGCTACTGCACCAACATCTCGGTCACTATCAACCCAGACAACTCGATAAAGGTAACTGACAATGGCAGGGGCATACCCACCGGAATCCACCCCAAGACCGGCAAGTCCGCGCTCCTTGTGGTCATGACCACGCTGCATGCGGGCGGGAAATTCGATTCCAAGGTCTATAAGGCGTCAGGCGGGCTGCACGGGGTCGGAATGTCGGTCGTCAACGCGCTCTCGGAATACCTCGAGGCATACGTTGACCTTGATGGGAAGAGGCATTACATACGCTGCGAGTACGGCAAGCCAGTTACGGACGTCAAGGTCGTAGGCGAGGCGCCAGGCACCGGAACGACCATAATATTCAAGCCCGACCCTAAGATTTTCTCGGAAACTTCCTATACCTTCGACATACTCGCGAACAGGCTGCGCGAACTCGCGTTTCTAAACAAGGGGCTCTCCATAACCCTTGAAGACCTAAGGAACAACACCAAGGAGGAATACAGGTACGAAGGCGGCATAGTCTCTTTCGTGGAATTCATCAACAAGAACAAGGACGCATTGCACAAGCCCGTCTATTTCGCGGGCGCACAGGGCGAGACTTCGGTCGAGGTCGCGATGCAGTACACCTCCGGCTTTTCAGACAATATTTACTCGTTCGCCAACAACATCAACACGCACGAGGGCGGGTTCCACCTTGTCGGGTTCAGGGCGGGCCTCACGCGCACCATAAATGATTACGCGCTCGAGCACAAGCTCATAAAGGACAAGGAGGACAGGCTTTCAGGCGACGACATCAAGGAGGGCCTGACGGCAATCATATCCGTGAAAATCGCGAACCCCCAGTTCGAGGGCCAGACAAAGACGAAGCTTGGCAATTCGGAGGTAAAGGGCATAGTCGAGTCCGCGGTATTTGACAAGCTCAAGACCTACCTCGAAGAAAACCCCGCGGAGGCAAAGCGCATAATAGACAAGTGCCAAAGCGCGGCGCAGGCCAGGATGGCTGCGCAGAAGGCAAAGGACCTGATTCGCAGGAAAAACGTGCTTGAAGGCTCGCTTCTGCCAGGCAAGCTTGCTGACTGCATGGAAGAGGACCCTAAGAAGACCGAGCTTTTCATAGTCGAGGGCGATTCCGCAGGCGGCAGCGCCAAGCAGGGCAGGGACAGGAAAATCCAGGCGATACTCCCATTGAGGGGCAAAATCCTGAACGTGGAGAAGGCGCAGGTCCACAAAGTGCTTGCAAGCGAGGAAATAAGGAACCTGATAACCGCCATGGGCACGAATTTCGGGACCGACTTCTCCCTTGAGAGGCTTAGATACCATAAGATAATCATAATGACCGATGCGGACGTCGACGGCGCGCACATACGCACGCTTTTGCTCACGCTTTTCTACAGGCACATGAAGCCCCTCATAGAGGAAGGCTACGTGTACGCTGCCATGCCCCCGCTCTTCAAGGTGAAAAAGGGCAAGGTGGAAAAATACGTCTACACCGAGGCGCAGCTTGCGGCCGCGCAGGCGGAGATGGGGCAGGACTGCTCCATACAGAGGTACAAGGGCCTTGGCGAGATGAACCCGCAGCAATTGTGGGAAACCACTATGGACCCGTCAAGCCGCACGCTCGTGCAAATCACAATACAGGACGCAATAAAGGCGGACGAGCTTTTCACCGTCCTCATGGGCGAGGTCGTGGAGCCTAGGAAGGCGTTCATTGAGGCGCATGCAAAGGAAGTCAAGAACCTGGACGTTTGATTTTCATGGCAGAATCCATAATACAAAGGCCGCTTGAAACGGAGCTTAGGACATCGTACATGGACTATGCGATGTCGGTAATAGTGGGCAGGGCGCTACCCGACGTGCGCGACGGACTCAAGCCAGTGCACCGCAGGATACTTTTCGCGATGCACGAGCTTGGCAACACGCATGACAAGCCGTACAAGAAATCCGCCCGTGTTGTCGGCGAGGTGCTTGGTAAGTACCACCCGCACGGCGACAGCGCGATTTACGATTCCCTCGTCAGGATGGCGCAAAGCTTTTCCCTGTCGGCCCCGCTTGTTGACGGGCAGGGCAACTTCGGCTCTATAGACGGCGACAGGGCAGCCGCCATGAGGTACACGGAGGTCAGGCTCGCCCGCATCGCATCCGAGATGCTTGCCGACCTTGACAAGAAGACCGTGGCATTCTCGCCGAATTTCGACGCCACCCTCGAGGAGCCGACCGTGCTCCCGTCGAGGCTCCCAAACCTGCTCATAAACGGCTCTTCAGGCATCGCGGTTGGCATGGCGACGAACATACCCCCTCACAACCTCTCGGAGATATGCGACGCTGTCTGCGCAGTGATTGAAAACAAGGAACTTGACGCCATGGGCCTGCTCGGGATTGTGCAGGGCCCGGATTTCCCCACGGGCGCCCTCATACTCGGCAAGGCCGGGATAGCCGACGCGTACAAGACCGGCCGCGGCTCGGTGCGCATCAGGGCGCGCACTGAAATAATAGACGACAGGAAGGACAAGACGCGGAAGAAAATCATAGTTTCCGAGATACCATACCAGGTCAACAAGGCTGAACTCATAAGAAAGATAGCCCAGCTTGTCAAGGACAAGACTATTGACGGCATAACCGACATAAACGACCATTCGGACAGGGACGGCTTGCACATCGAGATTGCCCTGCGCCGCGACGCCAACCCCGAAGTGGTTCTCAACCAGCTCTACTCCCATTCGCAGCTGGAGACGACCTTCGGCGTGATAAACCTCGCCCTGGTAGACGGCAAGCCACAGGTCATGCCGTTGAGGGAAATGCTCGACCAGTTCATACTCCACAGGAGGTCAATAATCAGGAAGAGGTGCGAGTTCGACCTCGACCAGTCAAGCGAGCGCGCCCATGTTCTCGAAGGCCTGAAAATAGCCATCGCGGACATTGACAACGTAATCAGGACAATCAAGGCGGCCTCGAACGCGCAGGAGGCGAGGGGCCAGCTCATGGCAAAGTTCGGCCTGTCGGAAAAGCAGAGCGCGGCCATACTTGAAATGAAGCTTTCAAGGCTCACCGCCCTCGAGACTTCGAAGATAGAGAACGAATACTCGCAGCTGCAGTCGTTCATCGAGTCGCTCAAGAAGATACTCGCGGACGAGAACGAGATTTTCAAGATAATCGCGGACGAGATGCGCGAACTCAAGGCGAAGTACGGGTTTGAGCGCAGGACAGAGATAATAGACTATGAGGGCGACATCGAGGACGAGGACCTCATCCCCAACGACCCTGTGGCAATCATAATCACCAAGTCCGATTACGTCAAGCGCGTCAACCTGTCCGAGTACAGGGCGCAAAAGCGCGGCGGCAAGGGCATAATCGGCACGGAGACGAAGGAGGACGACCAGATAAAGGACCTCCTTGTGGCGAACAACCACGACTACCTGCTCTTTTTCACTGAAAAGGGCAATGTCCACTGGCTCAAGGCGTACAAGATACCCCTCATAGGCAGGTACGCCATGGGCAAGCCCATCGTAAATCTGATAGACATCGACGGCGAGGGCATCAGCGCGGCTATCAAGGTCAGCGCCTTCACCAAGGACGAGTTCCTTGTCATGGCGACAAGAAACGGCATTGTCAAGAGAAGCTCGCTTGACGAGTATTCCAGGCCCCGGCGCGGCGGCATCAGGGCCATAACGCTTCGCGAGAACGATTCGCTCATATCAGTCAAGAAGACGGACGGCAAGCGCCAGATAATCCTGGGCTCCAAAAAAGGCATGGGCATAAAGTTCGACGAGAACGACATACGCGAGATAGGCAGGACAGGCATGGGCGTCATCGGCATGCGCCTTGACGGCGGCGATTATGTCATAGACATGGCGCTTGACGTCTACCCCGCGCTGCTCTCGGTAACTGAAAACGGCTATGGCAAGCGCACAAGCCTTGACGAGTATCGCGGGCAGAACAGGGGCGGCAAGGGCGTCATAAACATCAAGACAGAAGGAAGAAACGGCAACGTGGTCTCGATAATGACGGTCTCGGACAGGCACGAGGTAATGCTTCTCTCCTCCGGCGGCAAGGCCATACGCCTGCCAGTGGCCGGGGTTTCAGTGATAGGCAGGAACACGCAGGGCGTGCGCCTGATGAAGCTGGAACCGGGCGAGAAAATCATCTCGGTCGAGAGGATAGAGGCTGAAAACGGGAATGGCGCCGAGCCGGCGCATGGCAATACTGAAGGGAGCGATAGCCTGCCTGCGCAGGGCGCTGTACCCGAAGAAGGGCAGGGCGGCGAAACAGGTTCCCCGGCAGAGAGCAGCGAATCCTAGACCTTCAGAGATAGGCAGTAATACGGTTCCTCCTCGCTGTATTCGCCTTTTATGAATTCCTTGCCATAGCCCTGCTTCCCGAGTTTTTTCGCGGATTTTTTTATCTGTTCCCTTGTGAAATAGTGCCAGCCGTCCTCGAGCTCCACGCTTGTGAGCTTTTCCCCTATCATCATTTCAATGAAATCCGACTGCTGCATGGAGCCCGCGATAAAGCCGATGGATTTCGCGTATTCCTCGAGAAGCTCGAAATTCACGTCCGTAGTCAGCTGGGTGCCGAATTTCCTGACAACGCCCTGGTTCCAGAACTCAAATGGTTCCTTTGCAATCTCATTATACGACATGAAGCCATAGTCGAAAATGTCGGCCATGCCAAACCCTGGCCTCAATATGGATTTTATCATGTTCAGGTTTTCCATCCCGCCGAGATTGACTGGCACGTTGTAATTTTCAGGCAGCGAGGCTGCAAATGGCAGCGCCTTCTTGTTCGTGCAGGGCGCGTATTCCCTGAACTCCCCCTCCATGTCGTAGACAGCCTCGAAAACGTCCTTGCCCTTCCTGCACATTATGCTTGCCGGCAGGTCGTCGTACATCTCGTTTGATATCACGTATTCGAAATGCCCGCTTCGCGCGTATGGGAATTTCGCCGGGTTTGCGAGGTCGCAGCACACGAAATGGCCAATGAGCCTCTCCTTTGTGAAGAGTTTTTTCGCCTTGTCCAAAAGCGGCTTTGAAAAGTCGAACATTACGTATTCGAACCTTGTGGAATCGACCTGTTTTAGCAGTTCCTTGTTGAATGCGGCGGCAAAGTCCCCCTCGCCAATCCCGAATTCGGCTATCCTTAACGGCTCGCTTGACTGCTTCTCCCACGCCTCTATCATTCTTGCGGCCTTTTTCGCGCACGCAAGGGCTGTCATGGAGCATGCGCTGGAGGTGGTCTTGAAGTCGTAGTAAATCCTCGTCTTGGGGTCCTTGTAATACTTCTCATTGGCGGATTTCTGGACATTGTAAAAGGTCATCTAAAGCACTCTCTCCGTGTTGTTTCAGGTGTGGTTTATGGCACGATATTATTTTATTCCATTTCATGCCAATTCGGCAGCCCATAAGGGCGGCAGAAAGGTTTATAACCACGTTTTGCCATAATTTATTACATTAGCCAGTTATTCCATCTGCCCCTTGCCTATAATTCACAGGGGCGGCGATTGAATATGAAAACCCAGATTAACTACGGCGTGCTTGAAAAGGGCCCGGACGGCAAGTATTACTTCCTCTCGGAAAAGGGCTACGTGAGGCTCGACCTTATCGCAGCTAAGGGAAGGCAATGGGTGAGGGCGCCAAATGGCAAGCTCTACAGCGCCACAAGCCTGGCAACCAGGAAGTTCCCCGACGGCAAGCAATACCTTTTTGGCCATCCTGTACTCCTCCCTCTCATTCTTGACAATGCCAAGACATACTCAAAAAAAGCGGCTGGCAATTCCAGCAGGGCACAAAAACCGCCCTTACAGGAAAAGCCATACACAGGCCCGAAGCAGGGCCCAAATGGCGAGATATTCTATGGCAGGCTCGTGCAGGATAGCGGCAAGGAATACATCAGGATTGGCGACGTGGCAATGCTTCTTGACACTTTCAAGGGCCCGGACGGCAGGACTTATATCAGGCTTGGCAATGACGGTTATGTCCAGCCCGCAAAAGGGCTGCTCACTATGAAACATTCCGACGGCTTTCGGTATATGTTCGGCCCGAAAGGGCTCTATCTTGAAATACTCTATGACTTCGGGCTCAAGGCCCGCGCCGAACTCGAAGAGGAGCAGCGCATAGCAAACATGGGGCGCGAAAACGGGTTCTCATTCAAAAGCGCGAATGGCAATCCGGGCGGGACAGGGAATCAGCCTAATCCATACTCCGGCATGAAAAAGCCCCCTTACGTTTCCCCTTCAAGGCTTCTTGATGCGCCGCACACGGACCACGTGGTGCTTGAGTCAGTCATCAGGAAAAGGCGCCCTACTTTCAGGTCAATGAGGAAATATTTCGCAATAGCGGCAGTAGCTATAGGGATAACCGCGGGGGCCGTGTTCTCGTCATGGCTTTTCCCCGGCAGCGCCCCGTCAATCCCTCAAAGCCCAAAACATGAGACCCAACAGGTGATGGAGCAGAACTTCCCAAAACTCGAAGTCCCGATTGCATCCCGGCAATTCCCCCCTGCCTCAATCCAAACCCCTCCCAAGCTAACAACGCAGGTTCCTGCTAAAGCGGATTCCGCCTCTGTAATAGACCTGCAAAAGCCGGGGAATTCAAGCCTTGCCAAAAAAGGCTTTTGGGGCATAGCGCGGCACACTCTCAAGTCCGAGGCGTCAAAGCCCACTGACTCGGAGATATACAAAATGGCCATCAGGCTTGCGCAGAAGAACCTGAAAGACGGACACAAGGACATGAACAAGTGGCGCGCGGACAAGGACCTGAAGACACCTTACAAAATCCTTGTCCCAAAATAAGAAGAAAAAGCATGCAAAGTGCTTACCTGAACATGTTGTCGAAAAGCCCTTTTTTCTTTTCCATGCCCTCAAGCTGGCGGAGAAGCTCCCTTTGCTTCTCTGTGAGCTTTTTCGGGGTAGACACAATTATTTTCACGTAGAGGTCTCCCCTGCCTTTCCTGTTCAGGTTCGGCATCCCCTGCCCTTTCAGCCTCAATACCTCATGGCTTTGCGTGCCTGCAGGCACCTCGAGCGTGACTGTCCCGTCAATCCCGGGCAAATCTATCTTTGCCCCGAGCGCGGCCTGCGGGAAATTTATCTGCGCTGAAGTGTGCAGGTCGGGCCCGTCCCTCTCAAACCTCGGGTCTGGTGCCACGTGCACCTCGATATACAAGTTCCCCGAACCCGCGCTGCCCGCGTTTCCCATTCCTGAAAGGCGCAAAGTCGAGCCTGTTTCCACGCCTGCCGGTATTTCGACGTCGACCCTCTCCCTTTTCCTCTCCCGCCCGGAGCCTTCGCACGCGCCGCATTCCTTTTCATACGAGCTTCCGGCTCCCCTGCATTTCGGGCACGCTGCCACGGTGACAAACCTGCCAAACCCGCCCAGGTTCTTTGCCTGCCTGACCTGGCCCGAACCGCCGCACGTGGGGCACTGGCTTTTCCTGCTCCCCGGCTCCGCGCCTGTGCCGTGGCATTTGCCGCACTGGGCGTAATGCTCGAATTCTATCTCCTTTTTCACGCCCCCGAATGCCTCGTCGAGGGTAATCCCGAGCTGGTAGCTCAAGTCCTGCCCCCTGCCTGAAGAGCGCCTGCCCTGCGGGCCAAAACCGAACATTGCGGAGAAAATGTCATTCATCCCGCCGCCGCCAAAGCCCATGCTCGAGAACACGTCCTCAAAACCGCTGAAATTCGCGTTCCTGAATATGTCCTCCTGCGAATATCTCTGGTCGAACCCTTCATGCCCGGAGACATCGTATATCTTCCTCTTTTCAGGGTCTGAAAGGACTGCGTATGCCTCGGAAATCTCCTTGAACTTCTCCTCGGCATCCGAACTCTTGTTCCTGTCGGGGTGGAATTCCAGGGCAAGCTTCCTGTAAGCCTTTTTTATCTCGTCGACGCTTGCGGTCTTTTGGACCCCGAGCACTTCGTAGTAATCGCGTTTGGACGCCATGGTTTAGCCTTTTGCCATCTGCTTGTTTGGAGGGAAGAATTGGATGGAAGGGATTTTATACCCCTCCAATTCCCAGCTTACTTTTTCTTGTCATCCTTTTTCTCGAACTTGGCATCTTTCACGTTCGGATCCTCGTCTTCCTTGCCAGGCCCGTAGTTCATGCCTTCGCCGCCCTGTCCAGGCTGTTCGGGCTGCGCCCCCTGCGTTCCCTGGTTCTGGTACACGTAGGAACCTACGTCCTGGATAGCCTTTCTCAATTTATCAACGTGCGGCTTGAGGGTGGCCGCGTCCTTTGAGATGTTGTCCTTGACTGCCTGGACAGCCTCCCTGACAGGCTTTGCCTTGTCCTCTGGTATCTTGTCTTTGAGGTCCTCGAGAGTTTTTTCAGAGGTGTAGATGAGGGTCTCGGCCTCGTTTTTCAATTCCACTTCCTCGCGCTTTTTCTTGTCATCGTCGGCGAACTGCTCCGCCTCCTTCATCTTCCTCTCGATTTCCCCCTTGTCCATCTTGTGCGGGGCCGTAATCCTCATTTTCTGCTCCTTCCCTGTCCCATTGTCCTTTGCCGAGACGTGCAGTATGCCGTTTGAGTCGATGTCAAACGTGACCTCGATTTGCGGCACGCCCCTTGGCGCAGGGGGTATCCCCACAAGCGAGAACCTGCCAAGCTCAATGTTGTCCGAAGCCATAGCGCGCTCCCCCTGCAGCACGTGGATTTCAACAGACGTCTGCGAGTCAGCGGCAGTGGAGAACACCTGGCTTTTCTTTGTCGGTATGGTAGTGTTCCTCTCAATCAGTTTCGTGAACACGCCTCCTAATGTCTCGATGCCAAGCGAGAGCGGGGTAACGTCCAAAAGCAGGACGTCCTTGACATCGCCTGCAAGCACGCCTCCCTGGATTGCCGCGCCCATGGCAACGCATTCCATAGGGTCAACGCCCCTCTCCACTTTCTTGCCCACAATGCCTTCAACAAACCTCTGGACCATAGGCATCCTAGTAGGCCCTCCTACAAGAATCACCTTGTCAATCTGGTCGGGGGTGAGTTTCGCATCCGCAAGCGCGTGGTCAACGGGCGCCTTGCACCTGTTCACTATGGGCCTCACGATTTCCTCGAGCTTCGCGCGCGTCAGCCTGTGCGCAAAGTGCACTGGCCCCTGCGTGTTTGCCGACAGGAAAGGCAGGTTGATGTCGCTTTCAAACACTGTTGACAGTTCAATCTTTGCCTTTTCAGCTGCTTCCCTCACCCTCTGCATGGCAGTCTTGTCGGACCTGATGTCAATGCCTGAATCCTTCTTGAAGAATTCCACGAGGTAATCCACAATTGCATTGTCCATGTCGGTGCCGCCAAGCTGGGTGTCCCCCGAAGTGGATTTCACCTCGAACACCTTGCTCCCAAAGTCCATTACAGTTACGTCGAGAGTCCCGCCGCCAAGGTCGAAGACCATGATTTTCTGGTCCTTGTCGGTCTTGTCAAGGCCGTAAGCAAGAGCCGCGGCCGTTGGCTCGTTTATTATCCTTACTACCTCAAGCCCGGCAATCTCGCCGGCGTCCTTTGTCGCCTGCCTCTGGTTGTCGTCAAAGTAAGCAGGCACCGTAATCACTGCCTTTGACACCTTGTCGCCAAGGAATGCCTCGGCGTCGGACTTGATTTTTTGCAAAATCGCGGCGGAGATTTCCTGCGGCGAGTATTTCTTGCCTCCAATCTCCCATCTGTAGTCAGTGCCCATCTTCCTCTTTGCCGCCATGATGGTGCCGTCGGGGTTTGTGACAGCCTGCCTGCGCGCAGGCTCGCCAACAAGCCGTGTCCCGTCCTTTGTGAATGCCACGTAGGACGGGAAAGCCTTGCCGTACTGCGTCACTCCTTCAGCACTCGGTATTATTACAGGCTTGCCGCCTTCCAATACCGACGCAGCGGAGTTCGAAGTTCCCAGGTCTATTCCAATTATTTTCGCCATTTCCATTCACCTCTAAAAACATGAACTGTTTTTCATTCCTTTTTCCCTTCCTTCCCTTCCGTTTTCTCCTTCAATTTAGACACCGCGACCTTTGCGTGCCTTATGACAATGCCATTCATCCTGTACCCCGGCTGTATCTCAAAGAGCACCTTGTTTTGCGAATCCGACTCATTGAGCATCACCGCGTCGCACACTTCCGGGTCGAAGTCCTTGCCTACGCAGTCAATCTTCTCAATCCCGCTTTTTTGCAGGATTTTCTTGAACTTCTCGTGCAGCATCCCAAACCCTGTCTTCAGCCCCTCGTCCTTGGCCTTTTCAAACGACTTTTTGGCCATGTCAAGCTCATCGGCAAAAGTCAGGAACTCGGCTACTGCCTCCTTTTTGCCCGCAAGCTTCAAGGCCGCCTTCTCCTTCTCGGTCCTTTTCATGTAATTGTCGAATTCCGCGGCAAGGCGCGCATAACTTTCCGCGCTCACTGTCTTCTCCTGCTCTTTCCCCCCGTCAGCCCCGATGCCTTTTTTCATCTGGGTGAAAAGGTTCCCCTTTTCCTCCGCATGTGGCGCCTTCGCCTGCTCTTTCCCCTGGCTAGTCCCCTGCCCTTCTGATTTTTCGTTTTTTGGCTGGGGCTGCCTGCCCTCTTCCTGCTTCTTCGATTCTTCGTCCCTGCCCATATTCATCAACCATAAAATCTTCGTCTATTTTCTTCGCAATCTGCTCCATTTCTGCAAACATCCTGACAGTCTCCTCCCTCATCATCTGGACCATGTCCTCGAAATTGTCGTACGCGAACATGTATTGGGATTCCCTTTTCTCGACAACGCCTGCCTCTGCAAGCCTCTTTAGGTGATGGAGAACTGTAATCCTGTTAAGCCCCATTTCCTTTGACAGGTCGGAACTGCCTACCGGCTCCCTGCCCTTTTCAACAAGTATCCTGACTACCTGCACGACTGTGCCTTCGGTGTCGCGCTCCGAGGCGATGCGCAAGAGCCTGCAAAGCCTTGAGAGCTCCTCGTCCTCGCTTTCATTGCCCTGCTGCAATGCCGGCACAAGCGCGCCCCGCTGCACAACTATGACTTTTTTTTTCTCCATTATGAATCGACCGCATTCCAAGCCCGCACGCCTGTCAATATGTTATTAACAGAAATATTTATAAAGTGTTAATATGGTATTAACAAATCGCTCCAGAGCCCCCCGCGCATGCGCACGGATTTTTAATCCCCCGGCAGAAATACCTCCGATGGCAGGCAAAAACATAGAGGCAGGCTTCCAGTCCGTATGCAAGATACTCTTTGGCAGGGAGGTCGGCACGCTTGGTGAATTCGAGCCCTACCTGAAGGAAACTCTCTTCCATTTCTCGATTTTCCCATCAAGCAAGTCGGGCAAGGAAGTCTTCATGTCGGGCAACAAGGCATTGAAAGGCTCCACCTTCCTTGCCCAGGACGAGACCAGGATAAATTCTGCAAGGCCCCTTGGCATAAACGAGATAAAAGACATAGACTCCCTGCTTGCAAGGGTGCGCGAAAACTCGGCATTTTGCGGCTCCAAGACTTTCGGCCGCGACCTCAACACGTCCCACGTGGACAATTGCACTGACAGCACAGATTCGCATTTCTGCCACAACATTTTCCAGGTGAAAAACAGCGCCTACTGCTCTTACGTTCGGGAGGCCGATTACGTCTATGGCGTGTCCGCCTTCCCCTACTCCCGCCAGTGCATCCGCATAGTAGAGGGCACTTATGCAAACCGCTCGTTTGAATGCTACTATGCCTCGGAAATATCGGATTGTTATTTCTGCATGAATTGCATAGCAACCAAAAGCGCGATGTTCAGCTTCAACATGAGGAACAAGAGCTATGCGATTGGCAACAACCAGCTCGACAAGGGCACATACGCTAAAATACGCAGCCATCTCTTGGAGCAGATGGCAGATGAGCTTGAAAAGAAAAAGCGCCTTTTCTCGATTGCCGACCTTGCCGCAGGCTTTGCCCCCCAATCCTCCCATCCAGTGCCTGTAATCCTCCCGCCCTCTCCAGTGCCTGCCAAAATAGAAAAAGCATGGCAGCAGACTGCAAAAGTAGTGCTTTGCGCGGAACACCCGGGAGTCGAAAAATACGGGCAATGGCTTCTTGGCAAGAATTCATCCATTGAAATAAGCAGGGTAAAAGGAGCAGACGGCAAGCCCACATTCATGAACAATCTCCCCGTGGTATGCGGCATTCCTGCAAGCAGGCTTCTCGGGCTCCAGGCTGCCCTTGATTCGGCGCCAAAGGGAATAAGCCTCGACACGAAAAACATGCAAAGCCTGAAGGAAGTGGCTCTCGAATGCTCGAGAACCGCCTATTTCACCCACGAATTCGTGACAGGCGTTAGCCAGGGCGCTGTCGACACTCCTGAAGTGTTCAATTCAACCGACGTATACAGGTGCTGGGACTGCACAGAATCCAGGCTGTGCGCGTATTCAAATGGCGGTTTTGTGCGCTCAAGCGAATACTCCTTTGGCGGTTCGTCAGTCAGGCTTCTCGGTTGCAAGTTCTCGATAAAATGCTACGACTCGTCAAACCTCAACAGGTGCCTCGAAGTGGACAGCTCGCATAACTGCAATGACTGCTATTTCTGCCACAACTGCGAGTCGTGCGAGGAATGCCTCTTCTGCTTTAATGCAAAAGGCCTGCGACACGCACTCTTCAACACGCCCCTGCCAAAAGAGGAATACGCCAGGGTGAAAAAAATCCTCCTCGGCTATCTTAACTCGCAGCTTGAAAAATCCGCATCAGTCCCTTTTGACCTCTTCTCCATATCCGCCGGCGAAACTGCCAGGCTTGGCAAGGCCTGAAGCCATCCACGCCCTGCCATTCAGCCATCCCTGTGCTCCACCAAATGCATGCCCACGTCGGCTATTGCTTTCAATGCAAGGAAGAATGGAAGCGCGAATCCCTGCAGCTCGTAGCCGATCACTATGGTCAGGTGCATAGGCAGTATCCTCGCATAGGGGAAAAACATCATCTTTTGCAGGTCCATGCCCATTTTAGGCTCCTTCAGGTACTGGGCAAATGAGACAAGGTGGTTTATGAAAAACAGGCAGACTGCCACGCCCATCATGGGCAATTCCCTGGCAATGGCCGCAATCCCTCCCTGGGCGGGCATGAACCCCATTGCCTCCACCCCCGGAAAGCCCGCCAGTACGGCAGACATCACTATGAAAAAAAGGTAGCCTGCGTGGAAAAAGCCATAATGGCACATGAAAAAGAATGCCGTGAAAATCTTTGACTGGCCCAGTGACAGGATTTTTGGCGCCTTGCTTTCAGCGGGAGTTTTGGCAAGTATCTCGGAGTCCTTGAGCACCATTATCCTAAGGAACGTGAAAAGCCCTATTATCACGCTTTGGCACCAATAGACAAGCATGAGGGCAATGAGGCTCCAGCCCTCGCTCACAGCCAAATAAATGGTAACTATGTTTGAAATCAGAAGCAGCCAGAGCGAATAGTCATTCCAATGCCAGCCCGGCACCGACTTGCCAGAATCCATGCACTGCTAATTGCCCCATTTTGCTTATATTCCTATGCCGCCGCCATGGCAAAGGCTTTCTTTAAATTCCTTGCCAGCCATATCCAAAACCTCAACAGTGGATTTTAGCGGGGGTCTTTTCATGATAATAGGCATCACAGGCGAGAACTGCGCGGGCAAGGACACAATAGCAGAACATTTGCAGAAAAAAGGGTTCTATTACCTCTCCCTCTCCGACATTCTCCGCGACGAGCTTGCAAAATCCGGCAAGGAGGTCACCCGCGAGAACCTGATTGAAAAGGGCAATGAGCTGCGCGCAAAACACGGCCCCGGCGTGCTCTCAAAGCTCACAATGCAGAAAATGGAGAAGGGCAAGAACTACGTTGTAATCTCCATCAGGAACCCCGCAGAGGTGCAGGAGCTTGCAAAGGACCCGAATTTCACCCTCCTCTATGTCACAGCGCCCGCGCAAATCCGCTTCGAGCGCATGAAGGCCAGAAACAGGGCAGGCGACCCCCTGACCCTTGAAGGCTTCATGGCGGTAGAGAAGGCAGAGATAGCAAGCGCCGACAAGAACCGCCAGCAGCTTGCCGAGGTCTTCCTCCTAGCAAACAAGAAAATCACAAATGACTCGGACCTTGTGCGCCTGCACGATGCCATCGACAAGGCCCTTGGCGAGATTTCAGCGGATTTCAAGTCCAACCGACCCTCATGGGACGAGTATTTCATGGGGATAGCCAAGATGGTTGCCACCCGCTCCAACTGCATGAAGCGCCACGTGGCTGCTGTCATAGTCAAGGACAAGAGGATTGTCTCGACTGGCTATAACGGCACTCCGAGGGGATGCAAAAACTGCGATGCCGGCGGCTGCCCGCGCTGCAACTCGTTTGCCGATTCCGGAACAAAGCTTGACGAGTGCTTCTGCTCGCACGCAGAGGAGAACGCAATATGCCAGGCTGCATACCACGGGATTTCAATAAAGGACTCCTCCATCTACATCACCTACTCGCCCTGCCTGACATGCACGAGGATGATAATCAACTCCGGAATAAAGGAGGTAATCTACAATGAGGATTACCCGCTTTCCCAGTCCTCCATAAGGCTCATGCAGGAGGCGGGCGTCAAGGCAAGGCAGATGAAACTAAAGGAATAAGGCGCGCCTTGCCACTCGCCTGCATGCAGCCCTTCAATCCTGTGCTGCTCCCTCCGCGCCAATCAGGCAAAGTTATATTCCTTTAATGCCCAATAATCCTCATGCTTTTCCAGACTTGGCTTTCAAAGGAAGGGCCGGAAATACGGCAGTTCCAGCCCAGCCGGCAGGACAATGTCAGGGTATCACAGCCCAGGCAGTTCACGTCTGAAATATCGAAAAAGCCTTATTTTTCAGTCACTGACCAGATTTTCAAGAACGAGTACCAGTTCGTTTTCGGGCCTGACAGGATAAGCGTCCACCTGCCTAAAATCATACTTTCAAAACAGGAGATAAAAGGCATCGAGGCCATGATAAAGTCCAAGGACGTGCAAAAAAGTGAGTTTGCTGCCACCCTTGTGCCCGCGCTTGAGGAACTTGAAAAAATCTATCAGGGCGTGCCAGGTTCCGGCAACAACGCGTGGGGTGTGATCCCTCGCAAGTTCAAGCCACTTGAACTAATCATAGTGGAAGACGGGACTATAACGCAAGGGGGCCTTGGCGGCGGCAGGTACGAGGAGCCCGGCGTTTCATCCCCGCCCCGCATCCTGCTTGAGAAATCCGCCCTTTCAAAGAGCCCCTTCGAGCTTGGCATGATTCTAACCCATGAGGGTTCGCACTGGCTCTACGACGCCATGCTGAAAACTCCCCCGAAAAACGAAAAAACCGCCAAGGCAATGACAAACCTGCGCAATCAGTTCATCCTCATGTCGTCCGACACGGACATTTCGCCAGATGACCTGTTCAGGCTAAGCTTTTCAGGCGGCACAAGGAGAACGGTAAATGATTCCGCCCCATTGTTCGCGTTTTTTGAAGAGTCCACTTATACCCATGCGTGGGCCTCCGGCCATCCATACGACAACCCGGACGAGCTTTTCGCAAGCGCCACGGCGGTCCTTTCAGGCTATCCGCAGGAATTCTTCACAAACATCGAGAAATTCCTCGGCGAGAAGCCAGGCGCCGTGAAGCTCCTTTTCGGCGCAGCGCAAAACGTGATACTTCTTCACAGGCAATACGAAACTGGCGATTCGGGCATATTCCCAAAGGAATGCCTTTTCCTTGAAAAGGCGTTTTCCTCTTACATCCCGTTTTCACGGGAAACAGGAAAGGCAGGCGCGCTTCTGGGCATAGCCCGGGCATTTTCAAAAGAGTTCAGCCATGGCGACCTCGACGCCGGAAAACTCTCGGCACTGCTTGACATACGCAGATACGAAAAGGGCTCCCAGCTCTACCTTGACGAAATTTCACTTGACGGGTTCTCGTGGCAGGCATACATGCGCATGTCCTATCTCCTTGAAAATCACAAGGACGCATTCATGAAAAACGTATCAAAGCTCGGCAAGGCGCAACAGGACGCAATAATGCGGGCGGCCATTGAAATCATGCCCGAAGGGTTGAACAGGAAGGTCTATACGAAATCACAAGGCAAATGATGGCTTATGAAAAGCGCCACTCCCTCCAAAATAATACTTCTCCAATATTCCGCCAAACTCCAAAAAGGCAACCCTGTCGACATTGAAAAAATCAGGAAATTTTACAGGCTTTTCAGGGATTCCCTCCCAATCCCCCCGGACATTGCAGGCGAGGACGTGAAAAACAGGGAGAACTTCTCAAATGCCTACAAATTCATGGCGCGCCTTTATTCTTCGCGGAGCCAACAGGATTCACCTGTTGAAATCCAGGACTTCCTCGCATTCAGGGACTTTTTCGAAAGCCAGATCACGCTCCAGACTCCCTTTGACATACGCTATCTCACGGAGGAACTCTCACATGCCAAGATTCCCGGCACAGCCCTTTTCCCAAACACTAGTGTGAGCGAGGGCCTGTCCTTCCTGCACAGCCTCATGGCAAGGGCAAGGCTGGATTTCAAATACGATTTCGCCTGGGACGAGGGCAGGCAGCAGGTAAGCCACATACTCATCCACTGCCAATATTCCGTAAGGTATCTCTACAAGGCAGTGTTTGACAAGTACAGCGAGCTGCATGGCCCTGAATTCAACAGGGTGCTTGAGGCAAGGATAATTGAATTCCTCAATACCATAATTTCCCCGAATGGCAAGAAATACGAGTAAGCGCCGTTAGCCTCCTGCAAATGTATTTTTCCTGGCCCTCTCACTCAATCACAGAGCTGAAAAAATTCTCACCAGTCGGGCCCGCCTTGCCTGCTTCGGATTCCTTTTCCATGCCATTATCCGTTTTTCCAAGTCCTTTCTTCACCATTAGCGCGCCCGCAATCACTACCCACGCGCCCGCGCACAATGCAGCCACGATTTCAGGGATTGCGACGTCAGTGCCAAAGGGATAGACAGTCCAGTGCGCAATCCAAACAAGCGCCCCGATAAGGGCAAGAATAAGCGTGAGGAATGCGAATTTTTTCCTTCCTGTCTTTAGCAGGCCATAGGTTATCAAAAATCCCGCAATTGGGAACAGGGCGAAAAATGCCACTGACACTGCATAATGCACGTGGGTTTCGGGCATGAAATCCCCGGGGAACACGCCAATCCCAATAAGTGCCAGCATGTCAAGTGAAAAGACAAGTGCGGCCCATGCCTCCCCTTTCCATCCCTGCAAGTATTTTTTCAGGCCATAGGCAAATCCAAGCGCCAAGATACCGCCTGCAATAAGCCCGTAATTGAACAGGCTCCTTGTGGGCTGCTGGTTCATCGAGCCGAGGTCTGAAAGCGCATTGCCCTGCCATGAAAACGCAGGGTATGAATTCACAGCGAGGAAAACGCACGAGAGGGCAAGCACTGCGGCAAGAATCCCCGCAAGCCCGCCCAAAATGAGCCTAAGGTCCTTTCCCATGTCAGGGAATTGCCTGCCCATGCATTTATTCTTTTGCACCATGCCTGGCGCGATTCATCACTAAACGGGTATATAACAAGGAATAAAAAGCCTCAAACCAATAAGCCGTGCATGAAAAAGGGCAGGAAAGACAAAAAGTAATTGATATCATATCCGCTCCACGCATTGCTAGATTATATGGAAGCCAAATTCATTTATCCCGGAGAACTTGTCCAGGCATATTTCAATTCCGACAAGGTGGTGAATTACGGCAGGGGCGCAAATGCAATCCTTAGCTGGGTGCTGCTTGCAATCACTGCACTCCTGTTTGTTTTTTCCATTGCAAAGCAGGACTGGTTTCTTTTCCTCCTGGCAGCAATATTCTCGTTCATGTTCGCGGCCGCATCAAGGCATGCAGGCGGGAAAATGCGCGGCATTGAAATAACTGACAAGGAAATAAAGCTGCTCAAATTCCTGCCCGACCTCACGTACAATAGGCCCCTCACTGCAATCTCGCGCCTGCAGCCAAACCCAAAGCTTGACCCGGGCGTGATTGAGATACTCGCTAAAAACAACCTGGCAGCAGTCAAGCTTTATTTTTGGGAATGGGCAGGCAAAGGCACGTCCACAAAAATTTTCCTGCCAGTAGTTATCTTCCTGCCGCAAGGCGAGGCAAGCCAGCTTGCAACTCTCTTTTCCAATGTGCCGAAGCCGGAAGCAGAACTTGAAGAAATCGCAGGCTAAGCTGAAATCATAAGAAAAGCATTTCAGCAAAAGCTGAAAATTCAACTTAACCATTAATTTGCTGGAAATTCTAATAATTTATTAGCACTGGCTTATTTTATCAATATTCAGAATCAATTTTAGCAATAGCGAGCAAAAATTTATCAAAAATAATTGGCACTACACGTACTTGCAAATAACATTCCAGGCATATTGCGACTCTTTTTTTGCAAGAGTCTGATTCCAAAAGAACATGCCCAAAAAGCCGCAGATTACCTCATAAACTTGGCCCTGGAATAACAGGCTTCAAACCCGATTTTCAGGCCTTTTTCCTCTGTTCTTTGATGTCCAATGGCAAAAGAATAGCCTTTTCAGCAAGGCAAATTCCAAACTCGCTTCTCTTCTCGCACGCGGGATTTGTGCAATGCAGCTGGAACCTCAAATTCAAGTCAATCCTCCCGGTGAGCTTCGTGCTTCTCCTCTCCTTATATTCCCAGCCAAAATAGGCGCCATCCTGTTTTAGCGCGCCAAAAAACATGCCCGGGTTCTTCCTAATCCTTGCAACAAGATTGTCAAAAAGAGGCTTTGCGTCCCTGGAGCGCCTGCCTGTATTGTTCCCCTCGTACTTGCATGTGAATTGGCCTGTGTTTTTCATGGCAGAGTTCAGGCAAGGCTCATTTATAACCCGTTGTATCAGAAAAAAACGCCAAATAAAAACATCAGGATTTAAATTCCACGTCCTTGCAAGCCACTCAATGGACCTGTCGGAATGTTTTTCGCCAAGGCCGATTTCAAAGGTAATACTCGCCTTGGCATTGTTCGTGCTTTTCGTGCCATTCATCCAGTTTGACACAGGCATCCAGTGCATGGCCATGGTTTGCAAAAGTGGCGGGCCCTGCCCTGTCATACACTGCGATTCAACAATGTCAAGCTCCATTGCGCTCTATCTTTACAGCGCGCACTTTACCTATCCCAATACAATGATTCAAGGGCTAGACTATTTTGCCGCAGCTGCGGGCCTCGTGCTCTCTTACCTTGTCTCCTGCATTGGCTTTCTTGCCTATGGCAAAATCAAGCCATCAAAATAAGTTTATTAGAAAAACCAATATGCTTTTAGCAGCAGGCTATAATCAGAATAGAATTCAGCCTTCAATTGAATTCACATAGGCCAGCATTTGCTTTTCCAGACTCTTAGGCACCAGGAGAGCTTTCTCGCAAATGCAAATCCCGAACTCTGTTTCATTTTTTTTGCACTCTTTGCTGTCGCAAGTAATAATCCCTTTGAGGCCTCCATTCTTTTTTTCATCAATTTCCGCATCAATCGTAATGCCATTAAGGGTTTTAGAGCCGCCGGCCACACTGCCAGAGGAAGCCAATTCATATCAGAACTTGCTTATGTCGCCTTTTCCTTTTGTGACAATGGTATTGACAAGCTCTTTAGCAGCCGCGTGCCTGGCACCGGTTTTGCCATTTTCAAATGCGCATTTCATGATTATTTCCGCGATTCATGAAAATATAAATCCATATGTTAGCCCTTTTTGCAACTAGGAAAGAAAAAACCGGGCCAGGAGCTCGAGCAATTTAAATGTCCATTATATTTTTACCTGCTCGTTTCCATTTCACCTCGTAAAAATGCAGGTTTTGGCAAGTCGGAGGCAGGAAGGCTAGCCTTCCCTGCCAATAAACCCTAAAAGAATGTACACAAAAAACCACATGAAAATTTCAAAATGCAAAAAAAATCAGCAAAAAGAATGAGCAAAACCAGCAGAAAATCGCGCGTCACTGAAATGGTATACTCTTTACGCGCTTCAAAACCAAAGCAGTAAACCAGAGTGCCTGGCCAAATACCGCTCACCCGGTCCACGGTTCCCTGCTACAATGTTTAGCAGTTTTTCGCGAGCGGGCAATCCCCCTTGTGAGTGAAAGTAGGCCAAAAGGCGCAAAACTAGGCATTTTCAGTTATCATTATGATGTTGGGGAGAAAGGGGGTTTACTGAAATGAGAATATTTATAAATTTCAATATCAAGCTATAATCATGGGTAAACAAATTTTTATTGGGTTTGGAGTTCTTCTCCTCTTGCTTATTGTCCTATTTGTTATTATCGCACTTCTTTTCCCAGACTTAGGATTATCCATTCTAAAATGGCTAGCTGCTTTGTTTTCCGCGATCCAAGGAAAAGCGCCTACTTAAAGATTGCCTAAAAAGAGAGTATTTATATATTGGCAAAACCAGATTTTATCAATGGTGGTTACGTGAGTTACGAAGCAAGAGTTTTTGCGATCACTACTCTCAATAGTCCTGATGGTAAACTAATCTATTATTTGAGATTAGTTAGTTATGATATTCTTCCTCAAATTGAAAAGGTTGAGGAAAAACCACAGAAAGTTGTTGTTCAATTAAATTATGCTCAACCGTCAATGCCTGCAGGACCAACAAACTCATTTGAAACAAAAATGGACCTGTTTTTTTCGGATGAAGAATGGTTAATGTTAAAGGATACATTAATCATAGGAGATAAAATTAAAATCGATATAACTCCTGATGGGATTAAATTTTCTAAATAGAGTGAAAAAATGCTTAAACCTGAAAATATTGAAGTTGAAATTTGGAAAGAAGAAGAGTTATTTATAATTAGAGCTCTCCATCATAATATTACTACTCAAGGTAAGACGTTAAAAGAGGCTTTAGTTAATTTTAATGAGGCTTTTATTTTATATATTGGAGATGATGATGTCCAAAAACAACTTGCTGCTGAAAAGAGAGTCGAAAATATGACTATTACAATCCCTTCTTCTGTGATTAATTATGAGCCATCTGCCACACCTTTCTGGCCAGGAACTAATAAAGCACCTTGCTAAATTTGGCTTTCAAGTGGTTAGAATTAAAGGTTCACACGCATGCATAAAAAAATTGAGTGTGAACCCGCCAATAGTTGCTATTGTTCCTCTGCATGATGAAATCAAAGTAGGCACTCTGAAAAGTATATTACGACAAACAAAAATCTCAGAAGAAGACTTCATGAATATTTTTTAAACAGATTAAACCAAAATAAGTATGTTTTACTAAAAAAGTCTTAGTCTTAACCGTTTTTATTGATTCATTTTATTTCTAAGTGTTTTTGCCCTTTACTTTTTACATTAGCTACTCTAAAAATAGGCCTTCTTAATCCTTTTTTTATTCGCTTAACTTTAGATGCAAGTGCACTTTTAGCCTGATTTTGGGGTTTCGTAAAACAAGAAAGACGCGACCCACTTAAAAGATCAATTAATTGAATAAATAGCCCTAGTTGAGGATCTTTACTATCAAGTAAGGATATAGACATTTTTTCGAGTGCAATTTTTTGAGGAAGATGAGAGGGAACATATGATAATATATCAGTTTTAGTGTTTCTACTATTTTTAGGTTGAGTTCTTTCATCAACATAGATCTCAAGTTTATATGTTTCATTTGTTTTGAAAAAAAATCTGATTTTACCAATAGCAGTGCATAAATGTCTGTTATAACGTTCATAATCATTATTGAAATAACGTCCGTTATATTGTGGATCACGAAAATTTATCGTATAACAAATTGCTAATATTTCTCTATTCCGTAATTTCCCTTCAAGTTCTAAAATCCAATTTCTTGAGACCTCAAACATTTTGTTTGGCCGTCGTGCATCAAATTTATCGTCTTTTCGGACCTTCCCTGCAAGACGTTTAAAATGAACTTCACCATCAAATTTAAAGCTAGTTTTATGACGTAATAGTGTTTCTTTAAAGGATGGAAAAACTTTTCTATTGATGAATAAAACTCCTAAAACTAGAATGCCACTATGTTCAGATTCATCACAAAAGACAACAAAATCTTTCATAAACAATTCCAAGTAGATACCGTTTTCTCCCTTTAAAAATCCTGCTACGGCGATATAAAAATTATATTTCTTTGAAAATAAGTCAAAGAATGAATTAGTCGTAAAATTTTACAGCCTTGAATTCTTGTCTTCTGCGTAAAGTATCATCTAGAGTTTTATCAAAAACTGGTTCTACTTGAATAAGCCAATCAGCTTGTAATTCTCTTAATACAATCAAACCTAGTTTCATTATTTCTAATGGAATTTTTGAATTATGTATTACATTAATTCGACTTGATTCGTGTCTCAGTATAGGTTCTAATCCACTATGTAAATTATCAATAGGGATAAGTTTTCCATCTGAATCATAATACTCTATCAAATTCATTTTTTCAAAACCAGACATGTTAGTATGTATTAATTTGTTACGATATTCTTGGATTTTTCCAATAGCATTAAGTGAGTTAGATGAGAGTTTATGAGATAATCGGGTTTTTAACTGACCCAATGACAACTCTTCAATTTTTTCTCTGTTATCTTTCGAAGATAAAAGAATTTCCTTCTTTAGTCTATCTTCTATTGTTATCACCATACTTACTGAAGCAAGATAGTACATTTCTCTTGAAATCAAAAAAACTTCATCTTGAAAAAAGAAAAAAATTAATATTACATCTTTGGTATCAAACTCTTTTTCAATTTCTTGCAATTTTTTTAAACCAGAACCAAAATTAAATTCGTCTTTAGAAAATTGAAGTAAATCAAGGAGTTTATATTTTGTGGGGATAATATCACAACACCAATTCTTGATATTTCTTTAACTCTTTCCATGTAAATCGTTCAATCTTCTCATCGTCATCAACTAAAAGTACAAAGAGATTATTCCGTTTAGCAAAAAGCCAAGGGATTCTATTCAATTTCCGCTCAAAACTTTTAGGATATGCTACCGCATAACGTTGAAATTTAGATCTTTTCATTCTTGTTACTATCTGACCCAGAGCATAAACAAAATTATTTTCACTTACTTGGTTACTAGAACCATCTCCTTTACATTCAATATACAGAAAACGATTATAAGAGGTGTTTGCCGTAATATCTACGTCATGTTCTCTACTTGTTTTTGTTTTTATATTTTTATAATTATTATTTGAAAGCCAACGAATTACAATGTTTATCACTTTATCTTCTCGCATTGTTATCACCTGATTTAATTAGCACAGCTTTAATTTCTTCAATACTATGAGCGGGATACTTTATGTGAATCATTCTATGGCAATTTGAACAAATAAGCGCTAGATCCTCAATTTTTGTTTCAGTGATACCTTGAATCTCGTTAAGTGGAACTTTATGATGTGCTTCGATATAATTAGAACCTAGCTTACCGTATTTTTCGTTAAAGTTAAAACCGCAAATCTCACAATCTAATTTACCATCTTTTGCTAGTCTTGCCTCTTTAGCTTTCTTTACAATAGATTGATTTCTTTCTCGTGCATAATGCATCCTAAGAGCCATTTTATTCTCGTAAACAGAGCCAGGGGCTTGAGAAAAATCTGTTTGAGCTGTGTCAAAATTTTCTCCGATAACATATTGCTCATATACTTTGAGCATATTAGTTAAGTCTGATTCTAATTCAAGATTATTTGGGAGAGTTGATACTCCATATGTTTTTTGAAAAACAACCGAGGAGGCGTAGTTCTCTCCCATCTCTGAATTTCCCAATTGAATCGGTTCAGTAGAAAAATTAGAAAGAAGCTTTTTTTGAAGGGTTATGGCATTTAATTTCAGAAATTCTAATGCCTTTTTTCGGTTCATCAATGAGAGAGGAACCGTAACTCCTTGAGCAAGCGTTAGGTATATATGCTGATTGTCCATACTGAAAAGATAAACAACATAAACACCTTTTTGAGGTGTACTAGTTTCGCGATTATCTAGAAATGCAATCCAAGGGACATATGCCCAGTTTCCCTGGCCGCCAGAAGCCTGAATTTTAATAAATTCACTCATTGGAAAATTCTTTAAACGCCGGGGAATCTCCCGAATATTTTTCAAAAGAGGATTATTCTCAAAAGTCTGCGAACCTTTGGCTCTTTCAGTCTGAAAATTAGTGGCTATCTCAAGCAGAATCTCTCTAAGTTCAGACGGCATTAGATGCCACCTTCTTGCCAGTATCGGTAAGTTTGTAGTATTCGTAAGACTTCAGACCGTGTTTTTCGCTTTCTAGCCTTACTAAGCCAATAGCTGTGAAGAAATCAAGCGCTTTTTTAGCTGTTTCATACTTGCATTTAACCTTAGACGCAAGCATGGAAGGAGTAAGTCCGTCTTCTTTTTTGAGTTCAAGAAGAATTGCTAACTTTATTCTGTCATTTTTAGCCAAACTAACCATAGTAATGGAGAGTTTTTTGAACTTTAATACGCTGCTCTCCATTATTGTGGAGATATTGATCGTTTTAACACTTAAGAACTTAATCAACTACTCTATCTTATAATTGTAAATAATTTAGTATTAAACTATTATTTTGAATTATGTCTTTTAACCGATCTCCGTCTATCACAATTACATGCATTTGTTCCATTGCTCTTCTATTTTTGTACGATAAATTATGTGTTGTAATTATTACTAAATTATATCCTAATCTTACTGCCAAATTATTTAGAAATTGAATTCTCTTGATATTTATTCTTCTTTTAAATTTTAAAGCATAAGAAACGTCTCTATAATTAAGTAGAATATCAAACATGGAAGACTCAATATGTTTTGAGATTTTCATTTCCATCGATTGGAACTTTACTTTTCTAAAGGCATCTGTGATTATATATAAGATATCCAAATCGTTCATTGAATCTATATCTTTCATTGTAATTGTGTCATAATAATATGGGACAATAGTTTCATTAACCGAAGATATTTCACTTAAGTCATGTAAATTTGCAAAACAGCTACCATCGACACTTAATATAAATATGTTAGTTAGTTCTCTTTTTGCCTTCTTAACAATTATCTGGTCATCAGTTGCATTTGTAAATTCTAAAAATCCTTTATAACTTAGAAGTTTCTGATTTATACCGGAAAAAACATATTCATCTTCTTTTATTTTTTCTAAACAACCAAAAAACTTTTGGTCATTGATGTTAATTTCCGTGTAATATTTCGATTGAATTCTATGAAAGAGGTACTGTTTAGTATCAAATTCTTGAATTGTTATATCATCTGTTATTCGTTTTTTCATAAGTGCAAAATACATACTTAATTCTTTTTGACCAAACATCATAAAAATCCGTGAATAGTGTTCGGCTCTTGCTGCATCTAACTCAATTTTAGAAATTTTATCATGATATTCCGTTGGTGGATCCCAAACTTCAACATTAACTTGTGAATTTGTTGCAAACTCAGATAGAATTCCCATGCGGACATGGGCATTATTGTTCATATTTTTTTGTTCCTGAGCATACATTCTAGTTTTATCTAGGATTCTAGTCCGACCTTTAGCTTCCCAAACTAAATTTTGAGCGTTCATCTGACGATTGGTTTTAACTGAAACATCGGGGAATTTTCCTTTTCCTTTTCTAGTCATAGGACTTAAGGTCGCTCTGTTAATATCAAAAAGAAAATCAACTACTTCAATTGAGATACCTATCCCAAATGATTCACATCTTCGCCGTTTATGATCAGGATTCCAAGTCTTTTTAAGTATAAGATTGTTATTATTATTTAATATCTCGTTAATCCAAAATTGAGAAATTACGAACCGATTAAAATCTGTCGTTATCTCAGGTTGTTGTATTGATGAAATAGAAACAATTAGTTTATAGAGATTTATCGGAATAGATAAACAAAGCATTGATGTATTTGAATTATCGGGTTGAACAATAATTTCAGGATTAATTTGATTATACTGAGTAATTTTGGTCCAAAGATCAGGATCAATTTGCACCGTTACGATTTTTGTTGTAAATCGTGCTTGTATGGCTATTACTCCAGGTGGAACTATTGATCTAGGTAAATCTAAAATGTTGTTCCAAAGAATATCTATATCTTCCATAAAATCCAGCTTTTTTCTAAATGCTAAACTGCTCCGTCTCCGTCCATTCGGCCTCTACTTTTCCTGTGGAAAAAGGGGCGCCTTTTTCACGTCACTGAAAAAGTGCGTAGCCAGCACCCACCAGTCCTCGGCAAGCCCATTTGTCAGGTAGTCGTGGGGCAGATAACTATAACCGCCATCGCCCCACTCCGCGCTATTTGTCAGCATAATAATCAGCATAATAAATGAGGATGAGTTTTCAGTATATAAAAAACAGTCCTACGGGATAGAAAAATTATATCTTTGGCTTTTTGATTTTTCTAAGGCAGTTTTGCCTATTTCTTTTACCTGTTTTTCCCGTTCTGGCAGCCGAAATTGAAAATGTCAAGGTCAACGCTGGCTGATTTCTCAAGCCGGGCCTGGAGCCATTTTTGAAGCGCGGCCTTGGCAACCATGTATTTCTCCCTGCCGACCTCTGAATTTCCTATGGCGTATTGGAGGTTTTTCATATTGAAGCAGAACATGCACTCGTGGCAGTTCTCGATGTTATGGGAGAAATAGCAGTCAGAGCAGTTTGTCGCATTGTCGACCTCAAAAGAGCGGATTGTGCGCGCGCAGTTGTGGCAGTTTATGCAAAACGAGCAGTGGAAAGCCCTGCTGCATCCAAAAACGTGCTCGCAATAGCGGGGGATGAATGAATAGGCGCACTTGTCGGAGAATGCAACTGAAATGCTGTTTGAGCAATTGCTTGAGGAGAGCACGTAGGTGCAGTCTATTATGTTGAGGTTCTGGCCCGTGAGCATGGCGGGATGGAAAAAAGCAATCCTGTCAAGTGTGCTCTTAACAGAGGTACTTGCCGCAGTCATTTCTTTTGCCTGCTTGGTGTTCACCGAGGCACTGACTCCAGCCATTTCTTTCCCTTGTTTTCGTTGCCCAGAGGCTTTTACCCCACTCGTTTCTTTCCATTGAACTCCTTTGAATGAGTCTATCAATTTCTCTATTTCTTCATTGTTTAGTTTGAGGGAATCCCCGAGTGATTCCGATTCCTCCTGCGTCACAAAGCGCGAATCAGGAATCAGGTAGCGCGCACCATAGTTTGCTATCATTACAGGCACGCCGCTTGCTGCGGAGGGTTTTTTCTTTGATGCGCGCACGTGCCTTGAAAGCCAGGGGCCAAACCTGCCCATGCCTTGCAGTTTCTTTCCAATCAGTATAGAGGAAGTGGCGCCAAAGGCTTCCTCTATTATCGCGGGGTTTGCGGCTTGCTGGGGCGCATTTACTTGCCTGCCCTTGAAGGCCTGTTTTAGAAGGGCTTGCGGCGCAGGCCCTGGTTTTTGTGGGATTAAATCAACTAATGAAGGCGCTTTTTTGTTTTTTTCAAGGCCGGAGGCCATTTCAAGCAGGAGTTTTTTCTTCATGGAGAGGTATTTGTCCTTTGGCAGCTCCAGATTGCCTATCGCGTGCCTCTTTCCTTTCAGGTTGAAGCAGAAAATGCAATCCTGGCACCCGTCCAGGTGATGGGAATAGTAACAGTCCGAGGAATTTGCAGCCACCCAGGTCTCAAAACATCTTGTAATCCTGATAAAGCCGTTTGAGCGCAGAAGATAGGACACATTGCCTCCAGTGTTGCAGCCATAAACCATTTCCGAGTCCCGGATGCATGTGGAATATGCCACGTATTTTGAGGATTCCACCTCTGCGCTGTTATAGGCGTAATGGCTGTTATTCACAATGGAGCTTTTTTCTATGAATTTCGAATCGCCAAGTATTATGCTGCCTGCGTATATTGCCCTCTCCTGCACCGCGTCTATCAGGGAATCAATGTCTTTCATGTCGTTTATGCCCAGGGCGGGGTATTTTTTTGAATAATCCATCTCATCAAAGCGCGCGAGCCTGGCGCCTGTGCAGTATGTCGCGGAGGCGAATGTGGCGTCCTTGCCTGAAATGGACGATTTCTTGTGCACCACTGGGTCGAGGTATTCAGAGAGGTATGGCTCAAACTTGGAAAAATCGCCTATTTCCACTCCAAAGAGAATCCGGGCAAGTGCTGGCCATTTCTTTTCAAGTTCCTCATATGGCTCGGGTTTTTTCATTTGCATAAGCACCCTGCCCTAATCACTTTTTCAATGACAGCCCTGCAAGCATTGTGAAGGCAATCGCATATATTAAAAGCACTGCGGAGCTTGCGAATTGCGACGAATGGTAAAGAAGGGTTGCCTGCATGCTGATAACCGCCTGTGTCAGCGGTGACGCCAACCCCAAAGCCGCGATTATTGGCGGCATGAATTCAAATGGGAAAAGCAGCCCGCTCAAAAAAAGCAAGGGCAGCCCGACAACCAGGCATGCCAAAAATGCCGTGGCCTCTGACTCGGAGAATATGGCAATCACAATGCCAAGCGACACAAAAGCCAGTATCAGGCACGCCAGGGCCTGGAGCACGTAAAACCACGTGTTCAGGTCCGTGACAGGGAACATGTTGTAGAACACCGACGCAATCAGCGCCACCAAAATGGCTTCCGGGAGCAGGATTGCTGTATAGCTTAATACCTTCACAATTACATATTCAAACCTGTTCGCCTGCGACGTATAGATGCGCGCGAGCGTGCCGCCGCTTTTCTCCTTCACAAGAGAGGTGGACGCGAGGAAAAGCGCCACGAACATCAGGATCAGGGGAAGCACGCTTGGAAGCATGAATTCAAAGAACGGGCGCTTGCCAAAAAGGTATGAGGGCGTCACAATCATGGGCGAAATGATGAAATCCGGCGAGCGCGAGGTTATCCCGCTTATCTGGCTCCTGCTGTCGGTTATAATGTTTTCAAGGTCATAGGTCTTTAGGACCAGTTCGTCAAGAGACTTGTCGACTTCGGACAATGTCTGAAGCGAGGTCGCCCTGTTGCTTTCAAGCTCGCTTACAAAGTCCTGCATGTTCTGGATGCTCTTTCCCGACTGGTTTGCCCCTATTTTCGCGGCAGCTATGCTTGCCTTGAACTCCTGTATTGTCTGGTTTGCCGCTACTAGGTCTACTTGGGCCTTTCTCACCTTTTCAAGCCTCTGCGCCACTGACTGGTGGGCCGACTCTACGCTCGCGTTTATCAGGTCCAAAGGCTCGCAGGCAGCGTAAAACAGGGGGTCTGTGCAATTCATCCCGCCTTTTGCAGCGCTTATGTAGGCGCTGATGTTTGTTATGGAATCGTCAATGTTTGCAAGGTCGGATTCGGTCTGGTTGAGCGTGGCCTGGTAGTCTGCGAAATCCGATTCTATCTTTGTGAGGTTGTTTTGCGCCTCGTCAAGGGAAACCATGGTCTTTGCGACTGTGGAATTAGCAAGCTGGACCTCGTCCTCCACGCTTGTGATGTTGAGCGCGTTGAGGGAATCTGCCGTCATTTTCAGGTCGGACTTCATTTTAGTTGCCCTGCCGCGCGTGTCGTTTGTTGAGGCATATATGGTCTGGAGCCGTGCATTTGCAGCGTCCAGCCTCTCCCAGACAGTGAGGATGAACTGCGAGCCTATGCGCTGGTTTGTGGATTGTATGTTAGCCTTCACTGCGGCCTCAATTGAGGGGGACACCTGAAAGCGCGAATTGTCAAGAAGCATTGATATGTTCTGCGTATTGCCCTGCTCCATGCCTGCTCCAAAGCCAAATGGTATGACAAGGCCCGCGGCAAGCTTGCCTGCGCGCACGTCGGTTTCCATCCTTGCCGGGCAATCCATGCCGCTGCCGTAGTTTATGATTTCAGTGCTGTTCATGATCCCGTCTATGAAAATCATTGAGGCGTTGCTTCCGTCAAGGTCGCATATGCCTATGCCGGTTTTCCCGACAAGCGTTGAGTCGCCCGAGAAAATACCGCCCATGACGAAAAGGACAAGCAGGGGGGCTGCCACCAAAAGCAAAAGCGTGCGCCCCTCGCGCAGGAACTGCTTGGCGTCCTTCTCAATTTCGCTTCCCAGCCTCAATTTTGTTCACCTCCCTAAGTTTCAGCCCCGTCATCTTGAGGAAAACGTCTTCCAATGACGGCCGGGAAACCGACATCTCAACAACGCTCTCGCCGTTTTGTTCAAGTATCTTTGCGATTTCGGGAAGCCTTGCGGCTATGCCCTTGCACTCCACCACAACGCCGTGCTCTGTGGCCGTCACGTGTTCTATCCCGTTGATTCCCCTGATTATCCTGATGAGGTTCTCGGCATTGCCCGGGACCGTGCTCAACTTTGCCATCTCCTTCCCCACCAGCTGTTTCAATTCATTGGGCGTTCCTTCCGCCACAACGCTTCCAGCATTGACAAAGGCTATCCTGTCGCAAAGGGCCTCCGCCTCCTCCATGTAATGGGTGGTGAGGATGAGGGTGGCTTTTGTGTCGCGCACCACTTTGCGCACCGTCTCCCACATTTTTATCCTGGTTGCCGGGTCAAGCCCGGTGGTCGGCTCGTCAAGCATTATGATTTTCGGCTTGTGCATGAGCGCGCACGCGAGGCTTAGCCTCCTTTTCATCCCGCCGCTCAAGTATTCGGCTATGACGTTCTTTTTTTCAAGCAGGCCAAGCTGACCAAGCAGGCTTCCCGCCTGCTCATGCGCCGCCTTCCCAGTGACGCCGTATAGCGAGCCGAAATATGTCAGGTTTTCCATGCACGTGAGAAGGGGGTAAATGGAATTTTCCTGGGGCGCAATGCCCAACTGCCTCCTGCCGGCTTTGCTGGCATTTGCCCCAAGCAGGCTAAGAGTCCCGGCGTCCTGCCCCTCAAGGCCCGAGACAATGCGTATGAACGTGCTTTTCCCCGCGCCATTCGGCCCCAAAAGCCCGAAAATGCTGCCTTTCTTCACTTTGAGCGAGAAGTTATGGAGGACGACTTTTTTCCCGTATACCTTTCCGATGTTCTCTGCCTCAAGCGCATTAGCCATGGCAGTATCATCTCATTCCTGCTTTAAATAGGTGCAATTTTTCCAAACTTCAGGAAAATAACAATTAGGTTTTCAGATTCATGCCTTTTTGCCGATTCCATGGAATTCCCGTCTATTTCCCAAACCCAAACAGCCCCTGCATCCAGTCTATGAAAAGCTGGAGCGGGTCGTGCTGGCGGTTGTAGCATTTCAAGTCCCTGCATTCGCCTGCCAGGCATTCAAAGCCGCTTGTACAGGCGGCGCTGTCGTTTTTCTGAGGCCTTAACAACTCGTCGGCGCAGTAGGCTGGAATGCCTGTGGCATTCACCCTTGCCCCGGCAATGTCGCAGAACCCGAGGTTTGCTGGGCAGGTGCAATCCCCGCATTTGAGCCCTATCGGCATCCCCCTGCCGCAGATTGCTGGACAGCGGCCGCAGGATACCTGCACTATGCCTGCGATGTAGGGGGCAGGGGACTCGTATGTTGGCGTGGAATTTACTGATGAATTTGCAAGTTGGGTGCAATTATCGCCGGTGTAAGTGTTCAGCACCGAATGGCAGGTCGTTTTCTCAAATGTGTACGATTCATTCACAGTCTTGTTGATTCCCCGGTCGAAAAGATAGGTAACGCCGTGGAATTTCGTAACGTTGGTGGTGTTGCAGGCGATAGAACTCACAACGGGGCACAGGCAGGAGTTCCCTGAAAGGACCAGCCCCGCGGGACAGCCGCACTCGGAAGGCATGTCCACAAGCGTGCCATTTGAGCACTTTTTCCCTATTGTCATGGTGGAGCATGCCCCGCCGGGAACGCTCACATTGCCGTCCATGCATGGGTTGAACTCGCACGCATTCCCGTCCTGCGCTGCCCTCATGCCAGGGGGGCAGCCGCACTCGGAAGATTTGTCTATTAGCATTCCATTGACGCATTTTTTCCCTATTGTTTTTGAGGAGCATGCCCCCTGCGGCACGCTCACGCCATTGTCAATGCACGGGATGAATTCGCATGTAATCCCGTCGGATGCCGCCCTCATGCCCGTTGGGCAGCCACATTTGGACGGGTTTCCAACAAGCACCCCGAGGACGCACTCTGAGGGCTTTTGTGCGGAGCATTGCCCGCCCGCTGTCCCGTCAGAGCACGGTTTTTGGCTGATATTTATTATCTGCCCCTTCCCCAATGCAAGGGCCGTATAATTGAATTTCGCCTCAGGGCATCGGCCAATGCAGCAGTCAGCCCCGCTCGTGCAAGGGCATGGTATCTGGTCTGGCAGGCGCATCTTGTTCTGGCTGACCTGGTCAGCTGCTGATTTCATGTCATCGTATGCGGCATCCATCTGCTTTAGCGACGCTGCAGCATTGTTCGGGCTGAAGGCATTGTAGCCTGACATGAACGAGGAATAGGCAGAATCAAGATTGTCCACGCCTGTCTTGTAATCGAGTATGCCGGCTGCCAGGACGTCAAGCATGCAGCCCTGCTGCCCGCTCACAGTGCAGAGAAGGTTTGCTGTGGCCATGCAGGTCTGAAGGTCATAACAGGGCTGGTATGCCAGGAACGTGCCAGTTGACATGCAATAATCTTCGGCAGGGCCGTATGGGGTCTGGTAATTCCTGCTTTGGTTGAACGCGTCGGCGTATGCCTTTAGGATTAGAATGTCGTTATGATTGATTGTTGATGACTGTGAACTTCCTATCGGGGCTAAAAGCGCAATGGCCAAGAAAGAGACTAGGAAAACAGGGAAAACCAGCCCATAAATTTGCTCTGCCTGCTGGAGTGCGATTTCCATTAGTTCATCACAAAGACAAAATAATTCAGCACAGACGCAAAGGAAACCCATGCGATGTAAGGCACAAGAAGATAGGCAGCGCGCCTGTCAATTTGCCAGAAGAGCTTGATTGTCCAGGCAATGCTAAGCCAGAGGGGGATTATGCAGAGAAAGCCGTAGAGAGGGGAGCGCAGGCCAAAGAATAGGATGCTCCAAAGCGCGTTTAAGATGAGCTGGAAGCCAAACACTTTCAGGGCGAAATTGACATTTAAGATGCCTTTTGCCGCTTTCATGCCCGATTTTTTGCTACCCTTGAGATTGGCTTTTGCCTTGGCAGCCTTGCTTATCTTTTCCCTCGCAGCCTTGCCCATCCCGCTTATTTTTTCCTTTATCTCCTGCCCTTTAATCCAGACAAGATAAGCCGCAATGCCCATGAGGATGTAAAGTATTGTCCAGACAGGGCCAAACACCCAGTTTGGAGGGGAAAAGGAAGGTTTTGAAAGTGTGGCATACCACGCCGGGATTGCGGAAATTGTGAATATGGAGCCTATTGCGCCTGCAAGCAGGGAAATCAGTATAAAACCTATAAGCATAGGCCAAGTGCGCTTTGACATGAGGAATTTACAGGCAAGGCAGGATTTAACACTTGCGCCTTTCAATTGCCTGCCTGGAACTGCTTGCAATGCACTTCTTCCACATTATGCCTGGAAAATGAATCCCTATAACTGGAAAAGCCCAGTAAAACGGGATAGCCAACAGTATCTTAAAGCGCGAGAGGGAAAACGAAATCATGATTGAACAACAGATAGCAGAACTGGCAGCCCAGGCATTTGCAGGCGGCGAGGCACTCGTTGGCAGGTTCGGTGCCACTGTGGCACTCTTATCCATTGGAATCGCGCTCTACGGCGCAGTCGTAGGCACGTTTTATAACCACCTTTCAAAGCGCGTTCTCTATGAGTCAAACAAAACAAGCAGGGAAATCAATAGCTTTCTTGGAAAATTCGGGCATTGGACAGTACTCCTGTTTAAATATACCATCCTCTTCCCCGCAATCACGTTCATCTGGTTCGTGCTTTTGGCGTCCTTCCTTTTCCTGCTCTCAAGCACTGCAACTCTTGAAAACGTGTTCGTGATTTCAATTTCAGTTGTCGCTGCGGTTAGAATCCTTGCCTATTACAAGGAAGAGATTGCAGTCGACCTGGCAAAAATGCTGCCTTTGGCCCTTTTTGGCGTGGTCATTGTCGAGCCTACGCTATTTAACAGTGAACTCGTCCAGGAAAGGGTGCTTCAACTGTCAGGCGCGCTCCCTGAATTTGCAGCCCTGATAGCCTTTGTCATTGCCCTTGAATGGACTCTAAAGATTATTTCCTCGGTTGTGGAGTTTGTCAAGGAAAAGCTTGCAGTTGGAGAGCCTGAACCAGCGCGTCAAGCCCATAAGAAGGGCAAGCTGGAAATTGACGAGGAAATGCTAAATAAGAAAAGGTAAAGCGGCCCATAACCATTTGCAAGAAGGGAGTGCATTTTCCAGGTTTTTTTAAGAGGGGACCTTGCCAAACCCGTGGCATGTCTCGCAAAATACGCCTTCCTGCCAGACAGTGCCCATGCGCTTGCATTTTGTGCAGGCCACGAATGTGTCTGCCTTTTTCAAAAACACGCCCGTGTCATTGCACGCCTTGCAGTGCTTTAGCAGGTATTTCCTGCCATTGCAGGCAGGGCAGAGGTCTCCGGGCATGCCTTTAACTTCCTGCTTGCCTGCCATGCCCGTGCCAATCCCTCCGGGCTGAACCGCAAGATTGGATTCCGCCTTGGCACTTGCGCCCTTTTCAAAGCCAGTGTTTATCCTGCCCCTAGCATGGCATTTGGGGCAGGGAATCCTAAGCTTCCCATGGCAGACTTTGCATGTCACCCTTAAGACTTTTGGGACCTTGCCAGTGCCACGGCATTCGGGACACTCAACCATCTTGCCCTGGGAGCTCCTGCCATAACACTCCGGGCACTCCTCCCACTTTTTTGGGAACATGCCCGAATCTGCCTTGCCGCGGGAATGCCTTGAAAAATCTCGTGAATGGCTTGGGGAATACTCGTCCCTGCTGCGCGTTGCTGCTCTGCCCCTGTAATTGCGATAACCGCCTTGGTTCGCCTGGCGGCTTTGGTAATCCCCGCCCTGGCTCCTGCTGCCGTGATAATCAGAATGCCCGCGCTGCCTGCCGCCCTGAATGCCCGGGCTGGAACCAGAGCCATTCCTGCCATGGGAAAACCGCCCGGCATTTCTTGCCTTCCCGCCCTCATGGCCCCTGCTGGCAAAACTGCCACTATTCCTTGGCCTGTTTTTTCCCCTGTTATTTGATTTTTTGTACATTGTAAAGCACTCTGGACTAATTTCAGGAAAATATGTGCCATGCCGGGCTTTTATGGCTATTGTATGCCCTCTATCACTTGCGCCTGACTTTATCCACTGGTAGCCCGGCTTCATTGATAATTGCAAAAAAAAGGCCAACTAATGTAATCCTGCGCCAGGGTTTCAAAGTCACTCTTTAAATATCCAGAGGCGCAGCTCCGCCTTTTTGCCGTCAACTGCTCCATTGCCCACCATTTCCTCCGCAGTGGCTATGGTAATGCCGTGCGTTCTCATCCTGCGTATGCTTCTGGCCATTTCCTCGAGATGATGGGGATTGTCAAGCCTGTAGAAAAAGGCATTTGGCTGCATTCGGGCATTGCCGGGCTTTAAGACTATCTCTTCAATACCTGAAGCCTTTGCCCAGCCCGCAATAGCCGTCGTGGAATCATCACTGTCGCCTGAAATATTCATATAAATCGACTTGGGGATTGAAACCCAGAACTCGAGTTCCTCCCTGTTCAGGCTTATCATCCTGTTTACATTGAACTTTTGGAGCCTGGGGATGAAATCCAGGCTGTCAATGAATACCTGCGCATTGGATGTCAATTCCTTGATTTTTTGAATAAGGGAGCTTTCCGCATGCCTGAAAAAGCGCAGGACTATGTCCTGCCCCTCCTCAAGCTTCTCGCCAGCTTCGAGTTTTTCCACAAAGCCCTGCAATGTGCAAACAATGGGGGAATGGCCAAGCGCTTCTAGTTCCATTCTTATGCCTTCTATCTCATAGGGCATGTCATGCATTGTCTTTGCCCCTTGCGTTACAAGCCAGGTGCGCGCCGGCTTTTCAGGAAGCTTCATGGCGGCCAGATATCTTGCCGCCAGGTCCTCGTTTATCCCCCTTGCATCGTGCAGGTGCGTTGCAAGCACGAATGTAAGGTGCGACTCGCCAAAATCAGTGAGCCACGGGATTATTTTGCCGTTTGAATTTTCAAGCGTGAAATCTGCCCTGAATATGCGCTTTTCCCCTTCCGGGTCCATGGCATTTGCAAGCTCCTGGCCGCATACGCACATGTTCATGAACGTCTTGGAATCAAGTTCAAGCCCATAAGGGACCGGGAACTTGTAGGTTTGCCCGTTTGCAGGTATTGCTATCCTGCCATCCTTGCTGAAATTCCAGCACGAATAGCCCTGGGGCCCGACCCACCAGGGGACCCAGTCGGCCTTTGCAGAGCCTGCCGCGCGCAGTATGCAGCTTTTGAACACCTCGTCTGCAAAATCGCGGTCCGCATTGTCCTTGAACTTCTGTTTGTTGATTATCCTGTCTGCGGCGCCTGCCCCAAGCTCGCGGATAAAGAGGTTTTCGACTTCCCTGTGCGCCATTATGAAATCAAGCGCCGCGTCCCTGTTCTTGAGGGATTTGAGCTCGTTCCACATTGAATATGGCAATGCCTGGACTTTTCCAATGCCCGCATCCGGTATCGCCCTTTGCGCCTGTACCATGGGATAATAGGGCGGACTAATTTTATAAACAGAACACGATTTGGCACGGAATAAAACATGACTGAATCGGGCCGCGATTGGGAAAACGCATGGCACCACGCGCATTGGAAGGGAAAAACGCAGTTCATGCTGAAATCTGCAATTCGTCAAAATGCGCTTTCACGTTTGAGAGAAGGCCTTGCAATCGCGCATTTGCCTCCGACAAGGGCAACATGAGCCATTCGAGGGGGAAATCTATTTTCGCCCTTATGAATTCGTGGCGCGTGGACTTGGGCGGGAACAATTTCCCTTTCAGGGCCTCCTCCCAGACAGTGTGCGGGCCATAAGGCTTGCGCAACAGGACAGTGTTGCCATTGCCAAGCTCGAACTTGCAATTGTAATCTGGTATGTAGAACACGTTATCCTGGGAAAACGCAGAGAGCAGCCGCGACTGCATGTCAATAATGTAATCCGTTTCAGGCGACTCTGCTGGGAAAACATACGCCCCCTTGCCATTCACTGCCATGAAATAGGCCGACTTTGATGCAATCATGGCATTGCCTTCATTGAAAGAGCATGGGATTCCCCCGAATGCAAGGGCGGTTTCCTTGGTGAACCCTTCGGCGACCACTGGATACCATGCGCCTATCCTGATTTCAGTGTCATAATCATGGACAAGGGCGGGGATAATGGAGTAGCCGCGTTTTTGCATTGCTGCGAATTTGTGATGGCCGTTTAGTATAAGGACAGGCTTTTTCCCTATTGCTTGCGCGAGTTCCATGCCCATGCCGTTTTCAGTCATGTCGACAAGCGGGAACGGCCAGGAGGAGGCGTGCTTGAGTTTTTTGGACTTTGCCTTCACCTCGGACTCTATTGTCTGTTCATGGCCAATGACTTCAGAGATGCCAAAAAAACGCATTGAATCTAGGGCCTTTTTCACGTCTTGCGGCGTGACCTGCTCATCCGGGTGCAGGGGCGAGAGGTTGCGGTATATGGAGATGAAGGAGACATCTTGCGAAATGCGCCGCGGTATTTTGATTGTATAATTGCTTTTAAGCAGAATCTGGCTGCTGCCGGCAGCATTGCTAATCGAGCTAGGTTGGCCCATGATTACATCTGTTCCCACTTAATGCGCCAAATAGCGGCATGAGAATTAAAAAAGTATGCGGGATTGGGTGCAACAGGCCGCATGATTGCCAGTTTCGTCAATCTCCAATGCCCTGAAATTCCCCAAAAAGTTTAAATAGGGCAAAAATAAATTACATTCGGGCGACAGACGGGGCTGACATGCCAAAACCGGGTGCTTCCAAAGGAAGTGCCATGAAAAGGAAAGCCATTGGCTCGTTATTTGGCCCCGGAATCCAACCCGGAGGACAAATCATGGGATGCATGTGCAAGAAAATCCTGAAAATCCTTGCAGGCCTGGCACTTATCGCAGGCGCGTTCAATGTCGGCTTTGCGCTCACATTGACAAGCGCGTGGCTTGTAATCGGCCTGTATCTGCTGCTTGCGGGGCTCATGCCATTCATCTGCAAGTGCGAGTGCTGCTGCGGCGGCTCGTGCTGCGACATGGGCGAGATGAAGGGCAAGAAGAAAAAGTAGTTCCTTCCCTTTTTTTCTTCTTTAATTTTTTATTTTCTGTTCATTTGCGACAGCTTGCGTGATGCCCATGAAAAAATCTGCGGAAAAAAAGAAGGTTTGCAGCAGGGGCCATGAGTATTCGGGCAGAGGGCCGTGCCCGGTGTGCTGGCCAGGGCATAAGGGAAAATAAGCTCTTTTTTCAATGCGTTTAAATGTCTTGTTTAGTTTTGCCCCTGCTCTGAAAGGAATTTCCTGCCTTCTTCTGTTATGAAGTATTTCCTGTCAACCAGTTCCTTGCCGCGCAGCACATTGAGGTGCTTGTATATCGTGGTCATCTCAAGGCCGAGATGCCTGAATACTTCGGGCACTGGCTGGCCGTCCCTTTTGGATGCGGCATCGAGAACCTGCACTGTGGTTTCAGACATTTCGGACAATGATTTAGCAGGCGCCGCATTACTGGTTTTTGGATTGAGCCTCTCGTCAATGGCCTCGCAGAAGGTCAACAGGTCAGTCCTTAGGCTTGAGAGGTATGTTTCGAGATGCTTCACCTTGGCAGAATCATGGCTTGTCAGGTTTGCGGAGGATTCGGGGACCTGCGTCTCGCCTATAACATAGGCAGGGGTGAGGAACCTGTTGTCCGGGACTATTACGCGCACCTGCACGCCGCGCCTGTTTCTTAGTGGCATCTCGTAAAACCCAAACCCGGCCTCTGATTTCAATTCAAACCCGTTCGCCCGCATTATCATGTTCATGTTCCTGTGCCTAACTTCTATGTACGTCTTTAGGTTCTGGATTATCTGCTCCCAGGTGTTCTTGAAATCCGGCCTTGCGTCTATCCCGTCCTCGCTCTCCTTTGACTTCAGGCGGGCAACGAATGCAAGCGCGTGGGGGAACTGCGGGCCAAAGAAATCAATCAAGACGCCCACCAGTTCGGGAAGATGGGTCGAGGCGAATGCCTCGCGCCTGCACTGCGCGGTCTTTGCAAGGCAGAGGCGGGCCGCGGCATATGCAAGCTGCCCGCCGTTTTGAGCGCCTATCCTGCTAAGGACGTGGCTTTTTATGGCAGCGTCATACAAGGTGCCGATTGATTCTGATTCTTCAAGTGCAGCTTCAGCCCATTTCAATGCCATGCGCGGGTAATGATAGCCATAGGTTATCGCCTGCTTGTGCCTTATCGCCCTGGACACTTCGGGGTAACACTGCATTGCCTTGACGAAATTGAGTTCAAACCCGAGCTTTGAAACTGCCTCGACCTGGTTTATCTCAAGCGGCGGGCGGGAAGAATTGGCTGTGAGGAATTCCTTTGTGAATGATATGCCGGAATTGGCAGTGAATTTGCCGTATTCCGGCTTTTTCTGGGCGAATGCGTAGCGGAGGATCTTGATTGACGCGTCGCGCTTTTTTGGAGGGAGTTTTTTCATGGCGCGCCTGAACTTTCCAGTGCTGCCATTGTAGTGGGCCTGCATGTAGCCTTCAAATGAGCCGTAATTCGAGAGAAGGAGGATTCCGGGGAGAATTTTGCTTTTTGTCTTTGAGCCTGACAGAATGCCGAGGAGATATATGTCCGAATACGTCAGAGTCTTTGAATCCCGCGTTTTGCCGAATTTCAGGAAAAGCGGGTCGTAGGCGGAAAACTGCGAGAGGACAAATGCGGACTCTTCGGGGTTTTTCCAAAACTCCGGGAACGCGTTGTGCACGGACGCGAGAAACGTGTGCTTTGCGGACGGATGGAGCTTTGCGAGGCCGTCTGAAAACGCGAAAAAGTCCGAATTGTAGCAGTTTTTCAGGTAATTTGAAAACGAGCCGTGCAACTGGCTTAGTATCAATGACTGGGCGCGCCTGTTGGTCTTAAGGTCGCCAAGCCCGAACATGGCAGAGAGCGTGCCCCTGAGCGCTTCCGCGCCGAATTCAGAGCCAAACCTGATTGAAATCGGGTTTGTCCATCCTATCTTCGCGTATATTTCAGCCTCGTATTTGCCCGCGTCATTGCCTTTTTTGAGGGCCGAGTGCATGAGGCCTGTGAAATGCGTCCTGTCAAAGTGCTGCTTGGCAAGCAGGGCGGACATGAAATTCTCAATCTTGCCATCATGGCATGCCTCGATATAGTTAGTGAATGTCTTGTGGAAATGGGAAAACACGTATTTTTGGACATTATATGTCTTGTCAAGGGATTTCCTGCCATGCACTGCCTGGCCCACGCCCAGCAGGTCAAATGCCGCCCAGACGCGCGGCTCAGGCTTGTATCTTACCGGCTTGTAGGTCATGGGGTCTATGAGATTGTAATGCCTTAACATTTTCTCCTGGAACTCGCGGGTTTTGACCTGCCCGTCATATGCCTTGACAAGGGCGGAGATGAAATCAGCCCTGTTAGAGCTGTTTGGGATTGCCTCAAGCGCGTCAAGGAACATTTCCACAGTCCCATGGCATGAGGCGACATATGCTTTGAAATCCGGATGGACTTTTTTGAACACGTCGAGCTGGAGGTCCTTGAGGCAGCTTGTGCGCTCAAGGTTTAGAAGCAGCGCAACCGACTTGCCCTTGTTTGAAAGGGAATATCCCTCGCCCCTTGCAGGGATTCGCATGGGGTCAAGCCAGCCTATCTTTTCAAGGAATCCCGCCCTGAAGCCTGCGTCTATTTCAGCCCCGAATGACTCGCGCAGGGACACGTATATGCAGTTTTTCACAGACGCCTGGCATGATTCAAGGCTTTTGACGTATTGGAAAAAGGCGGCTTGCGGTTCCAAGCCGGGATACTTGGAATTAAGGAAATTCACAAGCGTGCCATGCCTCGAATATAGCTTGATTTGGAGCTTGCCAGGCTTTCTCCTGTTCTCATCCGGGTTTTCAAGCCCGAGGATTATTGATGCCTGCCTGCCAACAGCGTCAGTGCCGAATTTTCCCCTGAAAGAAATGTTTGCCGGGTCCTGCCAGCCAAGCGCGTGGAGAAGCTGATGGCCAAAAGTGCTGTCTATTTCCGCGGCATACTTGTCCCTTGCCTGCCTGCATGCCTGCGAGTCGAGGAATTCGAGTTTTTGGGCAAAAAGGCAGATGTCGGAATTGAAGTTTTTTGAGAGGAAGGAGGTGAAACATGGGGCTGATGTGTCGGGGGTGAAAGTGCCTGCTGTTTTCTGGTATTTGGAAGCCTGCCTGGAGATTGCATTGGCAGTTTGGACAATGCCTGGTGAGATTTGGCTTATGCTGGCTTGTGAATTTTGAATGCCCATTTATGGCTCGCCCCCGCAAGCGCATAAATGTGGTAATTCTAATTTAAATATGTAATGGATTGGCTTCTATTCACCTGCGCCTGATCTCATTAGATGGAAACACGTGCCTTCTTACACTAACGCATGACTTCAGTAGATGGCAACCAGGTAGAAATTACTGAAGTCAGGCGCCTGGGCTTTGAAGTCACCCAAAAGTGAATGTGAACATGTCAAACCCGCTGCCATCCACGTCAATCCTTAATGTGTGGGTGCCGTAATCTGGCAGGGCAGCGGCATTGTAAAGCCGCATTCCTGAAACAAGGAACTTGCCTTCAGGCGCGTCAGCGCTTGGCTGGGACTCTACGGGCTTGCCGTCTATGCTTACCGACACCTTGGAGCCGCCTTTGGAGCCTGCGACTATATTGGCGTTCTTTGCAGTGAATTGCAGGACTATAGAGCCGGATTGGGAGGCGAGCTGGATAGAATCAGAATTGGCAATCCATTCGCCTTCAAGATAAGGCGTATTTGGCTGCAATCCGGATGCCGGGATTGTTGCATTGAACGCCTGCCCGTCAAAAACCGGGTTGGCATTGCCAAGGGGCGCGCGCCTGAACGCATTGCCAAAATATATTTCTGGAGTTGCAATCTGCCTGAAATCAACGCTTGTGGCATTTGGCGCGCTTGAATTCATGGAAACAGTGCTGTTTTTCGCCTCGCTTAAAAGCTGGACAATCTGCGCCTCTGTCTCGGCATAGCCGCCTTCGCCTATGTGGTCGTACCTTATCCTGCCCTGCGCGTCTATCAGGTAATGGTGGGGCCAGTACTGGTTTCCATAGGCGGCCCATGTGGCATGGTTGCTGTCAAGCACCACAGGGTAGGTTAGCCCGAACTTCTCAACTGCTGCCCTGACATTATTGATGTCCTTTTCAAAGTCGAATTCAGGGCTGTGGACTCCAAGGACCACAAACCCGTCTTTCCCGTATTTCTCCTGCCAGCTCTCAAGGTAAGGCAGGGTGCGTATGCAATTTATGCAACTATAAGTCCAAAAATCCAAGAGCACGACTTTCCCCCTCAAGGATTCAAGGGTGGTGTTTTCAGGCGTGTTTATGTAGCCTGTTATGCCGGCAAGTTCGGGCGCAAGAGGGTATTTTGAATTGCCTGCCTGCGCCTGCAGGCTGCCGGGGCTTTGCGGGACTTGCAGCTTTGTGGACTCGATATAGTATATGGCGCCTATGATGAGCACAAGCGCTAGGGCAAGCATAAGGGTGTTCTTGTCAGCCATTTTCAATTACCTCCAAGTGCCAATTGCGCAAGCCCGAAATCCGCTATGCGGGAAAGGCTGTCAGTGAACACGAGTATTCCAAGAATGATTAGCAGGGCGCCGGAAATTATGCTGAAATACCTCATGTAGGGCCCTGCCTTTTTCACCATGCCCCTTGCCTGGGCAATGAACGCGCCTGCGGCAAGGAAAGGGATTGCAAGCCCGAGGGAATATGCAAAGAGCAGGCTGAAAGACTGCTGCGGCTGGGTTGCGGCAAGTGTAAGGACTGCGCCAAGTATAGCGCCAACGCATGGGGACCAGCCCACCGCAAAACTCGCGCCGAACAGGAACGAGACTATGTAGGAGCTGCGCGTGCCCCCTATTTGGGGCCTGAACCTGTGCTCGCTTTCAAGGAAGTCGAGCTTTAGAAGCCCGAGCATGTAGAGTCCGAAAAGGATTATCACTGCCCCGCCTATCCTGCCAAGCCATGCCCTCGCCTCCACTGCCGCGCCTGCAAGTATGCCGTTTAGAAGCACCCCGAGCAATGAGAATACAACAGTGAAGCCGAGGACATAGGCAACTGAATTGAGAAATATCCTGCCGCGTGATGCTTTCTTCCCGTCCTTGAGGCCTATCCCGCCAAGATAGGACAGGAAGCCGGGGATAAGGGGCAAGACGCATGGAGATGCGAATGAAAGAAGCCCTGCAATGAATGCCGCCGCCAGCGTTATTTCAGATGCCATTCAAACCACATAAAACCATAGATGTGAGCCAATTGTTGACTAAATAAGTAGGGTATGCACAGCTGGATTTTAATTCTTGCTGCCTGGCACAGGCATTGAGGCTGAATCGGATAAAATATAAATAACGGCGCCAAATGATAGGTTAGGACGTGCGCCTGCAGGTGCGCGCTGGCCAAACTGGCAAAAAAGGTGTATGATTATGGCAGAAAAACAGGAAAAAGTCAAGAGGCTCTTCCGCTCCAAGAAAAACAGGATACTTGGCGGCGTATGCGCGGGCGTTGCGGAATACCTTGGGATTGACCCGAACATTGTAAGGGTTATCTGGATAGTCGTGAGCCTGGTATATGGCATTGGGCTGCTTGCCTACATAGTAATGTGGCTTCTTTTGCCAGAGAATCAGGATTAGAGGGCCTTGCGGCTAATAAGCAGAGCAAGGATTTCCTTATTTCCTTCTTTTTTTTGCGCTTTTTTTGGAGTTGCCAGCCGATGCAGCCATGCGCGGGTTTTTGAGGGCCCTATTTCATTTCTTCAGGGTCCCAAGTCATGCGCAAGCCCTCGTCAAGGGAATCGAGCATAGCCATGTCCTTGTCATCCAGCTGGAAATCGAATAAGGCTGCGTTCTCGGCTATTCGCGCGGGCTTCTCGGACTTTGGCAGGGGGATTACGCCGTGCTGAATTGACCAGCGCAGTATCACCTGCGCCGCGGTTTTCTTGTGCTTTGACGCGATTTCTGAGAGCAGGGGGTCTGCGAGCTTGCTGCCGCGCGTGAGAGGGGCGTATGCCTCGAGCCTGATGCCTTTTTTCTTGCAATAGTCAAGCAGCTCCTTTTGGTAAAGGTATGGCGTGAATTCGACTTGGTTCACCGCCGGGACAATGGATGCCGAATCAAGGAGTTCGTCAAGATGCCTGATTGTGAAATTGCTCACGCCTATTGATTTCACCTTGCCCGAATCGAGAAGGCCTTCGAGCACTTTCCATGACTCGTTCCTTTCAGGCACTGGCCAGTGGATGAGGTAGAGGTCTATGTATTCCAGCCCAAGTGCTGCAAGGCTTTTCTCAAATGCAGCCTTGGGGTCGGAATGGTCGGAATTCCAAAGTTTCGTTGTGACAAACACGTCCTTTCTATGGATTTTGCTCTCCCTGATTGCCTTTCCTACTTCAGCCTCGTTTTGGTAATAGGCGGCAGTGTCAATGAGCCTGTAGCCGGATTTGAGGGCATGGCTTACTGCCTTGACGCTTTCTGAAGAAGTCAGCCGCCACGTGCCAAAGCCGAGGATTGGTATTTTCCTGCCATTGTTAAGGGAATAGGTGGATTTGACGTCCATGCAAAAACCTCCGGGTGCGGCATTTGATTGGACGCGAGGCTAAATATAGGTTTTGAATGGGAAAATGGCTACTTCTCAATGACAAATGCGCGCTCGAATATGCGCATCTCATAGGTGCCGTCTGGCTGGAGGAACTGCGTCTTCACGTAATCAAGAAGTTCGTCGGGCTTTATCTTGCGCAGGGAATTGAACAGGTAAAACATGGCATTCCTCATCATCTCCTTGTATGTGAGGGCCTGGACTGTTATCTGGAGTTCATAGGACTTGATTTCCTGGTTGAAGTAACATGAGCAATACTGGACAAACCTGTCCATGCCATAGGTCTCCCCGCCAAAATGGATGTTCATTGCGCCTGCCTGCCCGATGTCGTCGTTCATTATGAATACTGTCTTGCCCCCTTTTGAGAGAAGGTCGCGCGCACATTCAATGAAATATATCCATGCGCCCTGGCCGCTGTAGTAAAGGACGTGCGAGCCGAGCACGAGATTAAAATCATTCGCAGGCGGGGTGTCAAGCGGGAAATATCCGTCTATGTGCGTGTATTTCGGGCTGAACATGCGCTTGAAAGTGGATTCCTGCATGCGTGGTTTGCGGCCTGGCTCTATCATCAGGACCTTGTTGAAGGACTTGCCCACTTCGCCAGTGATTTCCCCCTTGCCGGCGCCAATGTCAAGCATTTTTTTCCTTGCCGGGAGGCTTGGGACTATTTCAGACTTGAGAAAATCAGTGATAATGGGCTTTTCATTGCTGGAATCAATGAAAAATTGCATTGAGGGGAGGTATGTCCTGCAGTCAAATCTCTTGTTGAGAAGGTGCAGGGCTGTGAGTTCCTCGCTGCCACGCCTGAAGTCCTTTGTGGGCGTGTAAGGCTTGTGTATTACTTTCATGTGTTAATTAGTAGTTTAGTATGTATATAAACATATCTATAAGCAAGGGCACGGCATAAGGGGGAAGGAAGGCAGATTCATTTTTTTGAGGGTTTGAAAATGGCTACCGCCCTCTCCTCGCGCTCGAGAAGCAGATTGAGCAGATTGCTTTCCGGGTTTTCCTTGGCTATTTCGTGGATTTTTTCCATTTTGAGCTTTGCTGCCAGATGCGAATAAAGCGCGATGCCAAGGGAAACTGCAAAGCCTATTGCCGGCTTTGCCGTCTGCTGCGCCAGGGCATAAATGCCAAAAACAAATGTTGCAACCTTGGCAACGTGGCCAAGCATTTTGATTGAAACCGAGGCGAGGGCCTTGCTTGCGGCCTGCCCGTAGGGGCTTGACTTCTTTACGACCTTTTCAACCCTGCTCCTGCCCGACGAGGAGCCTATGTTGAGCCTTGCATTGCACGTATCCGCCTCAATCCGTACATTGGCGACAAGCTGCCTGTAAAGCTTGAAGTCTGCGACAGGGTAATTTTCTATCTCGCCAAGCCTCGACGCAAGGGCCTGTATTTTAGAGAATGCCTTTCCCGTAACGCGCTGTTGGCTTGCCTGCTGGCTGGATGATATTTTGGTTTGCATCATGCTCCCTCTTGCAATCTTAATGGATAATTTGCCCTGCCAAATAATTTAAAGAGTAGCTTTAAGGGGTATTTCGTGATTCTAGGGCTTAAAAGTCAGATGACGCGCTTTTTTCTGGTTATAAGGCGCCTTGCCATGTATTTTGGCGCAATGGGAGAGAGGATGACGCTAAGCTCGCCAGACCTTTCAAGATAGGCTTCCTTTACCTGCTTGGGGCTCTCAACGCCTTTTTCAGCAAGCATTTCATACAAATCTTCCCAGGAGACGTCCTCATAATCCATGTTTTTTACAATGGCCTTGCCGTTTTTTATGAGAATGGTCCGCCTGCCTTCAATAAGATAGGAGGCAATCGGGGATTTTTCAGTTATCTTGCTCATTGCAACTTGCAATATGACTATGGTTGCAACTGCAAGCATGGCAAGTTCAAGCTGCGTAGTACTCTGTGGATAAATAAGAACGTCGCCTACTGCCGAGCCAAGGGCTATGATTATAATGAGGTCTGCAGGGGAGAGATGGGCAAGCCTCCGCTTGCCTGCAAAGCGCAGCACAATCACTGTGAAAATGTACATCACAATTATGCGCGCGATTTGCCCTATGAAAAAAACAATTTCCTGCCCTGCCAGATTAGCACCCGCAAAGATTACTTCTTTTTCCAGCGAGCCTCGCGCTCTTCGTCGCAGACAACAGTGTTGTTGTTATTGTTCGCGTTCTTGAAAAAGCCTGCCACAAACCCAAGGGCTGCCCCTACTGCCACGAGATTTGCGTTTGCAAAGCCGAATGTGGCAAACCCTTCCTTGACAAGCGGGCCAAGAATGGGGACAAGCCCTACTATCCAACCGGTTATCGCGCCCATCACCGCGCCTATTATCGCGAAAAAGAATATCGCGATTATCCCGAATACTGCAAGGACCGCGCCTGCGACCGCCGCAGTTATCCCAAGCCCGATTGCCTTTACTATTCCAAACACAAAATCAAGCCCCCCTGCCATCTGACAGGATTTTATTATCTCTTTTTCGCCTTTTGCTCCTTCCTGTACTCAAGATATGAATAGGCTACCCCGAACACGGCTATAGCCACCACCATGGCAACGGCTATGATGAGTGCTATGCCTGGGAAAGCCAAGCCCCCAAGCGAGACAATGGCTGCCGCAATAAAGAGCCTGCCTGCCTTCTCATTTGTCTTTTCCCACACTTGCTTGCTTGCAAGGGTCCATGGGGTCCTAAAACCCACAAAGTAGTTCTGCTTGGCCTTGATTAGCGTCTTGCCGAGGTAATAGAGCATCACGGCGAATGCGGGCGCAAGGAATTGGAGCATGTTGAACTGGTAGCCCATGTTGAAGCCAAGCGTCAGCAGGAAAAGGTAATAGAGAAAGCCGAGCAGTGCGGCCACCATGGCGTCGTATTCGGACTGGAAGCTCGCGTATGCCTTCATTTTCGGGTCAATCTTTGGCAGTGCGTAGAAAAGCGCAAGGAATAGAACTGTCAGGCCAGGGATGAGGAAACTGCCGATTTCCTTTGACGAATAGCCGTCCACTTGCCCCTGCAGGTTCCAGTGCGTCGCCACCTTCCCAGGCAGCTGGGAATAGGCAAGAGCGCCAGTGGCAAATGCCAGGACTACAATGAGTATTGAGAGAATCTGGAGTTTTCTCATATGAATGCCCCCGAATTATTGTGCTTATGGTGCTATATGGGAAAATGATTTATAAAACAAGCATTGCCCTGAAGCAGGGGAAAAATGCATCGTGCATTCAAGGGAGCAAGAGAAAATGCCGTGATAAAAAGATGTGGACGCCTGCCCCAGCGGGCAGGGCATCCGGTGCCAGGCAAATTTGCGGTTTGCCAATGACTAGAAATAGGAGTCCGCGCCTGCTTCGAGATTAATGCTTCCTTCCGCGAATACAAGGTTCCTTTTTTTCATGCGTGCTATGATTGTGTCGACTTCTTCGTCCATATTGCCGTTTTGGCCAGTTCCATTCCCACTCATTGCATCGCCTCCTGGATTTTGTTGCATGTCCAAAAAAGTTAATTATTGCCAAATCAATCTTTTGACAAACAGCAAGATTTTTCATTTTGATAGGAGGCTGTAACACAAATGCTGCGGCGCTTCTAAATGAAAAAGAGTAGAACTATATAGATATGGGCGCCTCACGGGCGATGAAGTAAAGAAAAAAAGGGGAAGAGAAGGCGCACTTTCCGCCTGTTCAGGCTGAAAAAGTGCCCTTGTAAACGCCCACTGATTCAAGGACTGCCACTTTTGACATGCCATGCTTTACCGTGAACGCAGCCTCGAATTGGGACGACGTGCCGCAAAGAGGGATTAGCCTGCCTGGGCCGCCCGGGTGGTTTGGCACAAAGCTTGTTATGTCATAGACCTTCCCCTGGAATGCAACCCAGCAGTCGGACGCGCTATTATGCGCCGCAAGCTCTGATGCGCTTATCTGCGAGCAGGGCATGCCATCCATCATGCATCCGCCCTGGACGCTTGAATTGGAAACTGCGGGTGCCGAAGGGCTGGTGCCGCCTCCCATGGAGTCCGAAGGCGCCTGCGCAATGCCGCCCTGGGAACTTTGCTGCTGCGCGCAGCCAAGCGTGAATATCAATGCCGCGGCCATGAGCAGCGCTATGAGTTTTTTCATTTTATTTTCACCTGTAGGCGCATATGCGCTTTGATTAATTATTACTTGATGGCTCATATTTAAAATGCAATTGTTTTTTATACGGAAGCGGCGAAATAGGGGCATGCCAGGATGTTCAATATGCGGGAGGCAGGTGCCCTATTCGGACATAGTTTATACGGGCGGCATGGAGCTATGCAGGAGCTGCGAGGCAAGCGGCGCATTCTCCACAGACGCGCCATGCAGCAGATGCGGGGTCTACATACCAAGGACCGAACTCCAGATGTTTCGAAGCAGGCTCTATTGCAATTATTGCATAATGGACATGAGGTTTGAGGAAAAGGAGCGCACTGACAGGGAAACAAGGGCAAACAGGGAAGGCCCGAAAGCCCCCTCGCCAAGCGCAAGCGGCGGGGATTCTGGCGCTGCAGGCGGCGCCATGGGCATAGTCCTTGGGGAGCAGGTCAGGGAAAAGGCGTGCGACATATGCGGCAGGACGTCCGACATTATTTATTATTTCGGCACAGTCAGGGTATGCCCAATTTGCAAGGGCGGGCTTGACCCCGACTTTGACAAGGTGGCAAAGAAGGGCTTTGGCTCCAACATCCCCATAGTAGGCAATTTCGTCAACAAGCGGAAATTCCGGCTGAAAAAAGGAATCGGGAAAAGGGAGCTTGCCCAGATTATCATAAAGAACCTCGGCGCGCAAAGGGCCAGGCTCAAGGCAGCCCCGGGCCAGAAGGAAAGCGCGGCAAAGGGCAGGGATGAGAAGGCAAAAAAGCCAGCAAACATAGGGGACTGGCAAGGGCTTGAAGTGGAAGACATAGACGGAGTCGAGGTTCAGGAAACACTAAAGCAGGAAGCGGGCAAAAAACGCGGCGCAAAGGAGAGGAAGGGCGTGGCCATGCCTGCCCTTGGAATGTCAGAAGCAATCGCCATCTCGCGGCTGGAAAAAAGGCTTTCAAGGCTTGCGGGGTATGACGAGAAAGGATATTCCTCCCTAAGGGCACGGCTTGAGAAAAAACACGCGGGAAAAATCAAGCCTGCCAAGCGCCATGGGGAAAAAGCAGGAAGAAAAAACATCGCTCATTCTAAAAAGGGCAGGAAAAAATAGGAAACAAGCGCCCCGGGAAGGATTTGAACCTTCGACCTACTGATTGATGCGCGCAGGCTTATTCCCCGTAAGGGGTGTTTTCCAGCGCTTAACAGTCAGTCGCTCTACCAACCTGAGCTACCGAGGCAAAAAGTACTGTTTTATATCCACAAACATATTTAAAAGACATTCTTATGCCTTGCGGGATTTGAGAACGTAATAATACGTCCGCCTCGGCATGCCGACCTTGGCGCACGCTTTCGCCACGTCCATGCCGTGCATGGCAAGCTTCCTTGCCCTTGCAAAACGGGACATGACGGAGCGCGTTTTGAGCCTGCCCGGCTGGTTTCCCTCATCCACCAGCGCGACCCCCACCCGCTTGAGGGCCCGCCTGATTCCGGGGGAAAGGCTCGACCTGATGGTTTTTGAAACATAGAGCTTCTTGGCCTTCGTCCTGCTCAAGACAAGTGCAAGGGTCTTGGGGGACACCTTTGTGCACAGCCTGAATGCGGTGGAAGACGGGCTTGCCGCTATCGTGCGGGACATTGACGCCACTGTGCCGTAAAGCGCGGGTATGCTGTTGCCTTTGTTCTTCATTTTTTCTTGGCACCGCCCAGTTCCGACAGGAACGCAGCGCCCCTGCCGGATGTAAGGCTTGAATATACTGAAACCGACTTTTCAACCTGTTCGGGCCCTATTGCCAATGACTGGGCAATGCCCTGTTTTGAAACAAGGCCCCTCGAGGCGATAAAGCCGATGAAATATTCGTCCGTGGAATTGGCGGGGAACCCCTCCTCTGCCTCGATTTTCTCCCAGACAGCCTGGGCAAGGCCGGCAGTGTGCGGGTATGCGAATTCCATGAGTTCAAGGACTGCGAGCTGGGAAAACGCAGGGGACGACACGAGGGACGGGAAGAATCCGCCCGATTCCCTGCCGCTTTTTGATTTGAGCGAATAGAAGCGCGCGAGCGGGACAAGGACTGCGTCCGCCATCCCGCGAGAGGCGGTTTTTGCCACCTTCAGCCTCGCGGATTTTATCGCGCCGGAAATGGCAGGGTCGGTGTGGAACCCGCCATCCTCGTCTATAGTGCCAAAGCCGGCCTTTGCAAGCTGCTTCTTGACTGGCGCGTACCCTTCGACGCTGTCAAGCATTGCTTCCGGAGTTATCCCGTTTTTCTTCAACAACGCCGAATAATCGGAAAGCCTTGAATCCGAGGCGCCCTGGGACGCCAGGCCTGCCTTGGCCGCATGCACCGCGCTGCACGCTGCGGCAGTGAACAGGGCCACGCGCGCGCTCTTGTTCTTTATTATGGGATGGAGGGACTTTGCTGCCTCGACTTTGAGGACTTTGGCGCCCTTGCCATAGGCGCGCTCGACCTTTTTCTCCAGGTCGTTTGAATTTGAGAGCCTGAAGCGCGACGTCCTTGTGAACCCCTCGACTTCGTGCTCGACTGTGACAAGCGCCATCGAAAGCTGGGCGCTCTTGCTTGAAAACGAATCCATGTATTCCCTGTAATTGATGATGGCAACGTCCCCGGACTCGAAAAGCCTCTTTATGTAATTGCCGCCGAGGGGCAGCTGGGAAAGCCATGCCGGGGAATCAAGCCTCTGCTTTGCAAGCCTGTAAGCCTTGTGCGCCGAGAGAGCCACCCTGGCCCTGTTAAGCGACATCTTCTTCAGCCCCGCGAAATAGCGGAGATAATAGTTCTGCTTCCTCTGGTCCGCGACCTCGAGTTCGCCTGCCTCGTCGAGCTCCTGCGTGGTCGAGGACACCAGGGACGAGAAGGGGGCGTTGAAGCCGTAGGCCTTCATTTGCCTGACGTATGCGAGTATCCTGCCCTCGTTTGGCTCGTCATAGGAGCCTGACTTGTCGATTTCATCGAGGAAATTGTTTACCTCTGAAACAAGCTGCATGGATGACTGGCTGGGAAGATTGAGGTAGTCCTCCTCCGGATGGAAATCGTCCTCATTGCGTTTTGGCATATTGCTCTCCCGCATGCTTATTGCATTGCCCCTAATTTAATGGTTGCATCTGACCCGGGCGCCGCAGGGCGGCGTCATGGCAGGAATTTCCTGGCGCTTATCTTCTCGCGCAGGTATTCGGATACGAAGGACAGCCTCGGGCCCTGCAATGCGTCCTGCTCGATTTTCCTCTTTGTCTTCAGGACCTGGCTGAGCTCGTCGACCCATTCCTCGTGCCGTGAAATCCACGGGTATGACATCATTTCCTGGGCGCGCTTTATGTCAACGTCCTTGGCCTTTATGGTGAGGTTTTCAAGGAAGCCGTATTCCTTTATGTCCTTCATAGTCACCCCTATGAAGCGGGCCTCCGGGACGGCGATGTCGTTTGCAAGGTACGCGAGGTTCATGGAGCCAGCCTTTATGGCCCAGTATATGTACCAGCCCCACGCGTCGCAGTCCGTGAAAACGTAAACTGGCAGCTTCTTGCTTGCAAGCTTGCTGATAAGCCTCCTCGTGCCCCTCGACGCCTGCCCTTTGGGGGTTACAAGTATGCAGTTCTCCTTTTTCCAGAACTTGTCCTCATTGAGCCTCTGCCACATCGCGTCCTTTTCCACGACCAGGACGTAATCGGCTTCCACGTCGACGAAATTCAGGCCGTTGTCCACATCAGATGGTATGGAATAGCCGCTTCTGCCCTGCTTGCGGCAGTCTATCGTGGTTTCCTCGTCCCCAAACCTGTCCTTTATGGTCATGGGCCCTGCGACCACGCCTTTCCTGTCGGTGTAGAGGTTGAGGTCTTCGCGCTTGACGCTGATTGCAGTCTCTATGTCCTCTATGAGCGGGTTGGACTCCGACTGGTCGGAGAACAATTCCTCGTCCACTGACTCGCCTAGCGAGAACTTCAATTGGTAGAAAAGGCCCCTGATTGACGTGTGCGAGCCTTCCTTGAGGAATTTCTTGCACTTGTTGGCCACTGCGACCGTCTGCATGAATTTCTTTGCCTGGCCCACGTTGATGAAAGTCCTCTCCTCCTTGCGCTCGCCAAGGCGCAGGCAGCCGACAGACTCGTCAAAGCGGACATTTGTCCTTCCCCTCGACACTGTCTCGAATGCAGGGGACTCGCCGCCGTCTATGTCTGAAACCATTTCAGCCCCGAGCCCCTCAAGCCGCGACTGGACTTCGGAGGGGGAGGAGGGCAATGCGGATTTCTCACTCTTCTTTTTCATCTTCCTCACCATCCGAGCCGCCCGAGCTTTCTTCAGCGGGCGCCGAGTCATTGCTTTCCTCAAGCTGTTTTGAATACCTGTTCTCTATTAGGTGTATGAGCTTTTTCTCAAGCGCCGCCTTGGAGTCCTTGCCTGAAAGTTCCGCAAGGTCGGCGGACAGCTGCCCCACATAGCGCAGGACGGCGCTCTTCCTTGCCGCCCTCTCCTTCTCGCTTCTAAGGCCGGACATGTGCCGCTGCAGGTCGCGGGCGACCTCCATGACGGCGTTCCTCATTTCAGCGACGACTTCCTCCTCGTCGGATATGGCCTGCTTGCCCGCGCCCGTGTAGGGGATATGCACTGAAACTATGTTCACGAGTATGGTGATGGGCAGCTGGTCGAAATTCTTCAGCCCGTACCTGCTCCACTCTATGTTTTTCACTGATTCAGTTATTGAACAGCCTGCAGAGTCGAATATCAAAGGCGCCCTGTTGGCGTACCTCAATATCTCGGGCTGGGTGCCTTCAGCCAGTTTCCTGCCTGCCTGGCCGCCATAGGCGATGGCAGCCTCTATTATGAAAGGTATTCCGCCCCTGTATATTTTTGGCGGCCTTTCGCGCACTGAAAGGAATTCCGGGTTGAGTATGCTTTGGAGGGACTTTGTAATCTGTTCCTGCCCAATGGGTATGATGGAATCAGTGGCCGGCGCGATCCATTTGACCTGCGAGAAAGCCTCCACTATCTTTTCCGCGTCGGCCCAGGTCATCTCCGACGGTTTCTTCGAGAAGTCCACGCCGGGGCAGAGGGATTCGAGTTCCTTCACCTTCGCCGCGCTCACGCGGGCGAGGGCGTTTTGCAGGAAAGAGGAGATTTTCGGGTTCTCCCTGTCGGCAAGCGCGAATTCCTGAAGGTCGTTTTTGGACAAGCCAAGCGGGTGCGGAAGCACGGGAGTGGGCTTGGGGGGTATAATGTCAACAGATTTCGGGAAAACGTGCGTCTCCCCGAACGGGTCCATAAGGGTTATTTTCGCGTGCGGGTTCGCTATGGCTGTCCTTTTGAGATACTCGAAAACGCCATAGGCGCTCTTGTCGTATTTCACGTCCGCGAATTCCGCCTCCACCGCGACGCCGCGCCTGCTCCCGTCCTGTTCCGTTTCGACTATGTTTGAGACCACAGCGCCGTTAGTCTTGAAATCCACCGACACGTCGCAGGATATGATTTTCTTGTCATAGGCTGAAACCACGTGCACGGGCTTGCCGGTTGTCACCTGGGAAAACATGGTGCAGCCTGTGGCCCCTATGCCCTGCTGGCCCCTCTGCTGGACATACCTGTGGAATTTTGTGCCTGCAAGCATCACGCCGAATACCTTGCCGATGTGCTTTTTAGGTATGCCAAGCGCGTTGTCCTGGACCTTTACGGTGTATTTCTCCTTGTCCGTCTCCTTTATCTCCACGCTGATTTCCGGGGCCACTTTGGCCTCCTCTGCGGCGTCAAGGGAGTTTGTAACGTATTCATGGACAATAGTGGTCAGGGAGCGAGTCTTGCCGCTAAAGCCAAGCATCTGCCTGTTTTTCTTGAAGAACTCCGCGACGGAGTGCTCCTTGAATTCGGAAAAAACCTTGTCTATTTCGCTCATTCCAACACCATGATATTACATGTTCGAATATAATGCCCGTCAGGCGCCGTAATGGCCCTTGAGCCTGTCCTCCTTGAGCCTGCGCCTTGCCTTCTCAAGATAGGAATACACTCCCGAATGGTTCGCCCCCTCTATCAGCTTGACCACCGCGCTCACCGCGAGGTCTATGGTCTCAAGGGTCGAGATTATGCCTACAGTATGGCCGTATATGCTAAGGTCGCACTCTGCGTCGGCCTCTATTATTTTCTTTGTCTTGCCTTCAGTGCCTATGATGCGGCTTTTTATCCTTGAGATAGAATCGCGGGAATGGACGAACTCGCGGAGATTGATTATCTTGAGCACGTAGTTGTCCTTTAGAAGCTTGAGCGCGGTGTTGGGGTCGAATCCCCTGCCAATAGCCTTTACCACGTCCTTTGCGAAGAACTCGTCGACCGCTTCCCCCTCTATCTCTATCTCGCCGTCAGGGTCGGGGATGATGGTGACCTTGCATATGCGCATGAGCATTTCAAGGGAAGAGTTGTCCTTGCCGCACAGGGAACTGACGCGTTCCGTTGGAATCTTGACGACTTGCATTAACATCACAGTAGGGCAAAAGAATGGCTGCCTGTTTGAATTGACTGCCAATGCTTTCTGGTCTGCCTTGCATTATTATCTGGGCTTGGCTTTTAAAAATGTAGGCAAAAAGGAGGTTTCCAGTTTTCCAGAGGGGAGAGAAAAAAGAAGAAAAGCGATTACACGGGGGGTGTGGGGAAATCAAGGAATCTACATTTCGCCCTCTGGCGAAATGTCAGAAGCATGTCGCAAAGCGACATGTTCTAAACCGCTAGGGGGGCGCCAGCCCCCCTTAGAGGTTTGTCTACATGAAGTCGGAGAGGCCGAACTGCTTTGACTTCTCATCGACAAATATAGACTGGAGGTCCTTTTTGACAAGTTCCAGCCTCTGCTTCACGTAAGGCGGCAGGCCGTAGTCGGTCGCTATCTTCATGGACAAGTCTAGGTATTTCTCAATGCCCCCCTTGTGTATTGTCAGGACGAGCTTGCCATGGCAGCGCGTGCATTTGCCAAGCATAGGCACGCGCCTGTAGCTCGCATTGCACGAAATGCACCTGAAGCCCTGGTGCGAGAACTTGCGCAGGTTGCCGTAGATGTCTGGCAAGAAATGCGAATTCAGCACCCTGCCTGCCACGTCTGGGGGATCGACTGCCCTGATTTTGGATTCCAGGTCCATCTGCGCGACGACCTTCTTTTCCATGTCCTTGAACCTGATATAGGAAGTTGAAATCACGCCGTCGTCAATTCTCGACTGGTGGTGCGTGAAAAACAGGCCTTCGTACTGGGCTGGCTTGCCAAGCACGCCCTTGACAAGGGGAACCTGCGCCTCCGAAGGCGACGCGCCCCTCTCGCAGGCCGCGTAGAAAGCGGAATCGTATGAACTGGCAATTTCCATGGAATGGACCTCGTCGTCGACCTCGCTGGGGTCTAGGATGGTCGTCATGACCAGGGGCGCGTCCATTGTGCCGCCCCTCGTGGCAGGCACGAATTCCTTTGAGAAATTGATAAGGGAGTCCAAAAGCAGGGACACGGAATCCTCGTCCCCGTCGCAATTGCGCCTCTTGGCAGTGTGGAAATACGGGTGCGCGAAACCCACGTGCGCCTTTGTGAACCCTACTATCCTTGAGAGGACGCCCGCTGACGTGTGCGGCGAGAGGCCTATGGTGAGCTTCCCCACAAGGCCCGCCTTGTCCTTGACATTGTAATACGGCGGCAGGCCGTAAAGCGAGACAAGCTCGTCGTCCACAAAAGATGCAACCTTGATGAAAAATTCCGCCCCGCTGTGCGAGAGTATTATGTCCTGCGGCTTCAATTCTAGTATCTGCGAGCCCGATTCCAGGGGCTTGCCCAGGTAATCGCGCACATAGCCAAGCGACCTGGCCTGCTCCACCGTTATCTCTACCTCGTCGGGTATGAAATGCGTCAGGGGGACGTCTGTGGCGTCGAACCTGCACGTCCCGTCCCTGAATATCGCGACGCCGTGCTTTGCCCTCAATATGCCCTTTTCAAGGGGCTCGGGTATCTTGCCCCTTGAAATCAGGCCCTGCACCGCCTTTATCTCAAAGCCTGATTTCTTCGACTCCGCGCCTGACAGGGCGGAGTCCGCGATGCTGTCTGAAACCGAGCCGACCCTCTTGCGCGCGACCTCGAACGTGTCTATGAGGTTTATGATTTTCTTGGTGCCATAAGACGTAGGCTTGAGGCATTTGGGGCACTCGGCGGATTTGGTGAATGTCCCGCACTGCGAGCAATAGGCGAGGTTCACTGTGCGCACATTGCACGACGGGCACGTGTTGTAAATGCTTGGCTGGTTGCAAGATGGGCAGACAAGGTGCGCCACCTCCACGGTTATTCCCTTGCCCTCGCGGCTGTCGCCGCTTTTCATTTTCTCATAAAGGTTGAGGAGATTGCGGTTCTTCTCATTGTGCCCGATAGGGAACAGGACGTGGACGCGCACTTTCATGTCCCTTGCCTTCGCCTTCTCCGGCCTTGCCATGCGCGAGCCTATGTAAGTGGGCGATTTCGCCTTGATTGGAACGCCGCAGCGCGATGAGAGGAACGCGGGCATGTCGAAGCCGTCCCTTGGGGCTGACTCCATGGCGGCCTTGAAATCCCCCGGGTCGGGCTGGGCATTGGCCCCCTGCTTTAGCATGCCAAAAGCGGAGAGTATCGCCATTGCGTCGTCGGGGGCAATGACTATGCTCCCCTTGTCGACGATGTGCGGGCAGAGTATGTTTTCAAGGTGCTTTTTCGCGCCGGATGCCTCGACGCTGAATTTTTTCGGCTTGAAAATGTTTGGAAGCTCGTACTCGAACCTGCCGGTCGAGAGCCACAGGGCAAGCTCGAGCAGGGAATCCCTGTCAAGGTCCGTGTAATTGAAAGTGTATTTTGGATGGAGCGGGACGCCTGTTTCCTTTGAGAACTTGTATGCCTCCTCGAATGATAAAGGCTGCCTTGAGGGAACGCCCTGCTTTTTGCACAGCTCCTCGAAATACTCGTGGCACCATGCGGGCTTTACAAGCGGGTGGTTGGACTTGAGGAAATCCCCCAGAGTGACAAGCATGTCTCCAAGGAATATTATCTCCTCGACTTTCCCTGCTAGCTCCTTCGCCTGGGCTGATGATTCCACGCGCACCACATTGCCGCCAAGCAGCCTGACAACAGGCGGGTCTATTGAATCGCACGGGACCACTATGCAGCCCTTGCCGGGCCTCTCGACTTTCAGTTGCGTGCCAATAGCCACGAACTCGTCAAGGAGATACATGGTGGCGGGGTGTATAGCCTTGCCCATTATGCCGCTTGAGCGCGTCCTGCCATATCGCAGGCGGAAGCCTCCCTTGCGCGACGGGTATGAAAACACCGGCCTGCCAGCGACCATCTCGTCCAGGTATCCCCAAAGGGGCTTTAGCTCGCCGGAGGAATCCTTTTTCGACACCTTGATTATGGATTCGAGCCAGTTCCAGTCGAGCTTGATTTTTCTCGTGTATTTGAGGACCTTGGCGCTTTTTTGGGCGATGCCCTCGCATATGACCAGGGCTATGCCGCCCCTCACCCTGTTGGTCTCGACGCGGGGCAGGTTGCGCTTCACGCCAATCTCTATCTCTTCCGTAGGGTCGCCGTCAATGCAGACCGGGCAGTTGGACACTATGGCGCGCACGTCGTCCATTGGCGGCCTGTATTGCAGGTGGTGGCACTTGTCGTCGTATAGGGCCACTTCCTCCTCATACCTCTTGATTTCGTCCTCCGTGGGCCTGTAATCAGGTATGTTCGCCGCCCTCCGTGCCACGTCCGCAAGCACCACTGCCTGCGCCGCAACAGTGCCGCCTGCCGACCTGATGGGGCCTGAAAAGTAAATGGCCAGGTATCTCGAGCCGTCCGGGTCCTTTCTCACGAGTATTTTGGAAATGCCTTCGGTGGGCGCCACCAGCACGCCCTCGGTCAGTATGCCCACGCCGACGCGGACCGCCACGTCGATGAGCTGGTCGACCGGCTTGTCGACCACCTCGCCTGCTACTATTTTCTTCACTATCTCGTACGCTATCATGTCGCGCGGCATGCCCGTGTGCTCGAGCTCGCGTATGACTTTCGATATCCCTGGCGGGCCAAGCAATCCCTCGACCCTGCCCGCGACGTCAGTGGCGGGGGTGATTTCAACTGAAGAAGACGGGTCGAACCCCCTCGAGCGCGCCTGCTGGGCGACGGACATGGCGCTATCCAGGCCTTCGGTGAGGGAAGAGAAATACTTCTTCATTTCCTCGGACGCTTCTACCATGTCAAATCACGATTTTTTCAATTAATGGGATTATTTCTGGTGGCCTGAAAAGTCCACGTGGGAAACTTTGAGCTTGAAAGGCTCATAGACAGTGGCTATTGCGGGGCTTGGGACGTGGCCCATCCTGACCTGGAAATCCGTCCTGGCCTGGAAAGTGCCCGAATTTATCACTACCGTGCCCCTGTATTTCGACACTGCGTTCTTGTGCACGTGCCCCATGTGCAGCACGTCAGGCTCGTCCTCGATTATCAGGTAATCCTTTTTCTCCGGCACCATGGTATTGCCGGTTTCCCCGTACGAGGACGAGAGGTGCCTGCGCTTGAGTGTTTCCATCATGGGATGTTCGGGCGACTCGTAGCCATTTGACATGTTGGGGACGGACGCTATTATGGAGTCCAGCGACGTGCCGTGGTACATCAGGTGCTTGAGCCCCTCGATTTCAATCCACGTTGGGCTGCCTACGAGGCGCGCGCGGGATTTTATGAATTCCTTGGATATCGCAGGCTGCGGGTCCGCGCGCCTGACGGCGTCGTGGTTGCCCGGCGCGGCGACTATCTCGATGTAGTCGGGAAGGCTCTCGACAAACTGGTCGAACTGCTCGTATTGCTTGTAAATGTCCAGTATGACAAGCTCCTTTTCCTGCCCGGGGTAGACGCCTATGCCGTCGACAATGTCGCCGCCCACCATGACATACTTGATTTTGCCGGCAAGTTCGCTGTTGCCCTCCCTGCCCTTGAGCCAGGAGAGCATCTTTGCGAAGCTCTTGTCCATGAAGAACCTGCTGCCAAAGTGCAGGTCTGAAAGGTAGAGTATGCCAATGTCGCGCTCCGTCCTTTTCTGCTCGCGGCTGTAAGGCAGGTCGAGCCACTCCATGTTGGAGGCGAACATGACGTCGCCTGAAATCTTGCCCTCTACGGCGATTGCCTCGTCAACGAGAACGCCGTTCGCCTTCTCGAACGCCTGCATGTTGCGCTTTGTGAATATGGCGGGCAGGGTGCCCCACTCGTCCTCAAGCACTATCCTGATGTGCCCGTTTTTCGTCAGGCTTTTCTCATTTACGAGCGCTATTATGCGGACATTGTGCCCGTCATTCTCCTTGAGCATAGACAGGTCAGACGACGGATAAGATGAAGGCCTCTGCTTGAAAAGCGTCTTGAAGCGCTCAAGCCTTTGCCTGAAATAGTTGAGGAAATCCTCGACAGAGCCGGTGCAGCGGGACTTGCCGGAAACGTCCGTGTCCTCGAAAAAGCGCATGCGCGGCTCTATTTGCGCAGCCATCGGGGAAAAATCGGCCTGCCTTCTCACTTCGGCAGGGGGCGAGGGTATCTTCTCGTTCGAGACCACGGACATGACGTCCTCGAGCGAGATTACGAATTTGCCAAGCATTGAGAGGGGAAGGGCTATGTCCGAATCGCCGGGATGCGACCTGACATAATCAGACGCCTCTGGAGTAAGCCGAACGCCTGCCTTGTGGAGCCTGTCAAGCTCGGCCTCTGACATCCTAGTCCACCTGTGCCGCGCCCTCCAGCGCCGAGAATATGGTCCATATCTGGGTCCTTGCGTGCATAGGCATGTTTATGTCCTCTGAAATGGCTTCGATGGAATATATCGCGGAAGACAATCTCACCTTGACGTCGCCTTCGGACTTGAGCTTGTCGCGGGCTTCTGTCACCGCCTTCCTTATGTTTTTTGGGACCGATGAGTCTTCTATGACATTGTCCATCATTGACACAAGTTCGTTCACTTTTTCTTCATCTATGGGCATGCAAACCACCTCAAAGTGGCATTAAGGACTGCGGGAATGAGGCCAAATGCCGCTCTGTGGCGGCGGAAAAAAACCGCCTCTTGCCCGCAAATCCTGTTAAGATTACAATTCATGGCGATTTTCCAGACATTTTTTTAACGGGCTGGCTTGTGATTTCTGCTTAGATTATTTCAATTTTCGGGCCCGGTGGGACCGCAAACTCCGTCAGGAGTTTGGGGGACCTTGCCCGAAGGGCAAGAAACCGGGCCTTCTCTCATGTGCGTTTCCATAATTCCATAACGGGCCCGGTGGGATGGAGCAAACCACAGAGGTTTGCGACAGACTTGTCCGGCAGGACAAGCCGCCGGGACCGCCATTTGTTTTATCCAATAATTTCAATTTTCGGGCCCGGTGGGATTTGAACCCACGACCTACAGCTTGCTTGCGCATGATTGAAGCATCCCGCGGGTTGAAACGCGAGGGGTAGCCTCGGTGGCAAGAGGACAAATTTCGCAAATATCTGCCCGGCTTGTAATCAATAGTGCGATTGCAAGATTACAAGTAGACAAAAAAATCCAGTCAAATCCACTCCCACATCAGGCATAGAAGGCTGCCGCGCTATCCAGGCTGCGCCACGGGCCCATGAACATTATTCCACACAATCCATTTATCCTTCATTATTATTGTAAGAATGCTTTTTATTATGATACTGGCGCGCGAGGGTTCTACATCTCGTCAATGGCAGGTATGCCAAGAAGGCCGAGGGACTTCTCAAGCGCGGCCTTCGAGCCCAAAAGCAGGGCAAGCCGCGCCTCCAGCTCCCCGCCCGTGGTGCCTGCTATCCTGCTTGTGGCGTAAAACCTGTTGAATGACGAGGCCAGGTCAATAGCGTAGTCAGCCATGGAGTGCGGCCTGAAACCTTTTGCGGCGTTATATGCCGCCATTTCGAAAAGCATGACGTTCCTGCCAAGCTCGCGCTCCTGCGGCGTGAGGGAATAGCCCGGCGCATACTTGAACACTTCAGGCATGGATACTGCAGGGCCGATTTTCGCGAGTATGCTTTTGGAGCGGGCAAGGCAGTACATTATGTAAGGCGCGCTGTCGCCTTCCATTGAAAGCGCCTTGTCCCATTCAAACACGATTTTCTTGTCTGGCGAAACCCTAAGGAATGCGAAGCGAATCGCCCCGAGCGCCACGGCATTGGCTATTTCGCGCTTTTTATCATCGGAAAAGTCCTTTGTTATCCTCGCAAGGGCGCGCTTTTGCCCTTCTGCCAGAAGCTCGTCGGCGCTAAAGCCTATCCATGTGCCTGCCCTGCCTGAAAACCTGCCTTCCGGGAGAGTCGCGTGCTCATATGAAAGATGTATGGAATTTTCAGATTCCCTGGCATACCCCATTTTCAAGAGAATCGAGCGTATGACCATCTGCGGGTATGCCTGTTCCATGCCTATGACATTGACAACAATGTCCGCGCCGCCAAAGCCCATCGGCTTTGAGGAGGCGGAAAACGAGTCTGTCTTGTATGCCACCCTGCCGTCCGGCTGGCGCTCGAATTCGCTGTACTTGAACCCGCCTGAAAGCTTGCCGAATTTCCAAAGCTGGAAAACAACGTCCTTGCCTGTGTATGTCGCTGTGCCGTCGGAGCGTATCAGCACCTTGTCAGGGCTTTCCATGTTGTCGAATTGAGCGCCTGCAAGCTTTGCCACCAGGCAGCCCTTGTTCTTGCCCTCGGTTTCCTGCACAACAGCGCCGCTGGCCTTGATTTTTTCAAGGCCTTCTGCAAACACGTTTCTCACTATGTCGGACTCGAACACGAGCACGTCGTGGCAAATGCCATAGGCGTATGAAGTCTGGTACTGCGCCCGGACGCACCGCTCGACGATTTCCCTGCTTTTTTTGGCAGTCTCGCCGTTGCCGTGCTCTATCTCGTGGAGGAGTTTGCGCACGCCTTCCTCGTTTTCCTTTGCCTCGAAGCGCTTTGCCACTTCCACGTACTGCATGCCAAGCCACTGGTCGAACTTGCCTTCAGGCTTGTCTGGCAGGTTGAGCACTCCCCAGAGGGACTGCGCTACCTGCAGGCCTAGGTCGTCTATGTAATCCTCGCGCTCGACCTTGTAATTCGCGAATTCAAGCAGCCGGGCCACTGAATCGCCCAAAAGCGCGTTTCTAAGATGGCCTATGTGCCAGGGCTTGTTAGGGTTAACTGACGGGAATTCCACGAGGGCTTTTTTCCCCTTGCCGAGGTCGGGGCCCGCCTTGCCCATTGAAATGGCCCCGAGGCAGGAATTCAGTACAAAGGAGTCTGTGAGCGTGAAATTCAGGTATGGCCCGGCGGGCAGGCAGGATTTTATCACCGAATCCTGTTTTATGGATTTGGATATCTCTGCCGCAAGCTGGGCTGGGTTCTTTTTTTGCGCCTTGGCGAGGGAAAAGCAGACTGAACTGGACAGGTCGCCAAAGGCCGCCTTGGGGACAGTGATTGAAGAAGCGATTTCATCCTGCGGGAGGCCCGTGGCTGCCGACAGGATTGTGGAAACATGGTTTAAGGCATTAAAATACATGAAAAAGATTTGAAAAAGAGATTATATATTCATTTCATTGGACCCTGAATGCTGGCATGTCAGGAAACAGTGCTCATTTCAACTGCCTGCGCCGGCACGTAATGCGCCACAGGCACCGTGAATATGAAGCTTGTGCCCTCGCCAGGCTTTGACTCCACCCAGATGTCGCCGCCGTGCTTTTTCACAGCCTCATGGACAGATGCGAGGCCAAGGCCCGTGCCAAGCTCGCCTGCCGTGCCCTTCTTTGATTTGACTTCAAACGTGAAGAGCGAGGACTTTGTATCTTCGTCCATGCCAACGCCGTTGTCTGTCACCTTTATGAGGACAAGCTCGTTCGGGAGCACGGAAGCTGAAACCGATATCTCGCCGCCATCGGGCGTGTATTTGACGGAGTTTGACACCAGGTTGTGCAGTATGAGGTCGAGCAGGTCGGAGTCCGCATGCACATAAACGTTTTCCGGGACCTTGTTCACAAGCAGGATTCCCTTGTTTGCCGCATTCGCGGTTGCAAGCTGCAGTGTGCATGCGACGTGGGAGTTCAGGTCTATGCTCTCCTTGGAAAATTTGGCGCCATTGGTCGATACCCTGGCCCATTCCAAAAGCTTCTCGAGAAATGCGAATGTAGACTTGCCGGCGTCATGGACCATGTCTATGTAAACCTTGCGGTCATCCAAATCCATGTCAGGCTCTTCCTTGAGCGCCTGTGCCCCGCCAATTATGCCGGTGAACGGGCTTTTGAGGTCGTGAGAAATCCTCCTGAAAAGGCCTTTGAGGCTTGCATTGAGATTTTCGACCTCTGCATTGGCCAAGACAAGCCTTGCGTGCGCCTGCTCGCTTTCGGTGATGTCCAGGATAGTGCCAAAGACGCACCTCCTGTCAATCATGTTGGCCGATATGAGGACATTTATCTCGGAGCCGTCGCTTTTCAAAAACGTTGCAGGGAAATTCATGACTGACTCGTGCGTGACAAGCATTGAAAGCAGCACGTTATATTCCCCGTAAGACTTGAAATAGGACACAATGCCCCCAGTTGCGCCATCTTCGCCGGGTTCGATGCCCAGCATGTCCGCCATGGCCTTGTTCATCTCGAACTCCTTGCCTTTCAGCGAGGTCATGAAAACGCCCGCTGCACAGGTGTCAAAAAGCATCTTGTACTTGGACTTGGCACTGCCAGCCTCGTCAAACATTGATACGCATGATTCCTCCGCCTGTACATCTGTGATCTTCGTTTTTTCGTGCATGTGCGCGGCTACCGAAAGGAGCGGATGGGAAATGAAATAGCCTGCCCTACGAACCTTGGAGGCGGAGCTGTACTTTTCCTGGAATGCATTCATCTTCTTGGAGAATGCTTCAGCTGCCTGCGTGGTCGAGGTTTGCGGTTTTGTCGTTTGTGTTTGCATTTTGGTCATCTGCCACTCTTTTGTGGTAATAAGTTGTAGATTATGTAGTATTTAAATGTATGCCCGCCTGCCCCCCTTTAAAAAGTAGGGAACGGGAAAATTGGTTTATAAAGATTTATAAGGCATGCCGAGGGAGAATAGCAACAGGGGCGGGAGGCAAGGGCAAATGGCAAATAAAAATGAAAAGGAAGTTGTCGCAGGATTCAATGGCAAGGAAGCACGTGTCACTAAATTCGAACACGAGGTATACAAGGCGTGCCTGAAGATACCCAGGGGAAAAACCGCGACGTACAAGGAAATCGCCGCAATGATTGGCAGGCCGGGCGCGGCAAGGGCTGTCGGGAACGCGCTTGGCAAAAACCCGTTCGCCCCATTCGTGCCATGCCACAGGGTGCTAAAATCCGACGGAAGCCTCGGAGGCTATAGCGGCAGGGGCGGAGTTGCCACGAAGAAAAAACTCCTTGAAAAAGAGAAAAAGCGCCTGTGAGACAAAAAAGTGCCTCACTCGCCCATCACCTTCACGATTACGCGCTTTTTCCTCCTGCCGTCAAACTCTCCATAGAATATGTGCTCCCATGGGCCCAAATCAAGATGGCCTGCCGTTATGGGCACGATTACCTGATGCCCCATTATTGTTCTTTTCAAGTGGGCATCGGCGTTCGTCTCCCCCGTCCTGTGGTGCAGGTAATCCGGCCTCGCAGGCGCTATTTTTTCAAGCCAAGCCATGATGTCCTGCCAAAGCCCTGCCTCGTAATCATTGACAAATACCGAGGCTGTTATGTGCATGGCGGAGACAAGCGCGAAGCCCTCCCTGACCCCGGAGCGCGAGACTATGGCTTCGACGTCGTTTTGGATAGAGACGATTTCCTTTTCCTTTTTCGTGTTCATCCAGAGATATTCAGTGTGGAATTTCATGCATGCCACCCGCGGGCGCCAGCCCGCCTTTTTCACTGCCTTGAAAGCCTGATAGGATGCCCCGGGTCGAAAGGGCAGGTCACATAAGTCCTGCCCCCCATGCGGCTGATTGAAAACCTGTTGCCTCTCGGGTCTGAAAGATAGCAGCCGCTTTTGCCCTCAATGCCAAGCTCGCTCGGCAGGTCGTTCTCGGAAACCATCAGCTCTATTGTGTGCCCGAAATAGGGGAGCATCCCAAGCTGGGCCGCCTGCTTGCCAGGCAGTTCAATGGACGCGACTGCGCCGCGAACGTCGCGCCCGAAACCGGCCCACTGCGACAGGGCGTAGGAATTTGAGAGATTGGCATATGTGTCGATTATAGTGGGGCCGATGTCCATAGTCGAGGGCTCGGACGAGAAAACGTATTTAGCTCCAGATTCAATAGCCTCACTCGCCTGCTTCCCGTAGGCGCCTGTTTCCGAATCAAACATTATCCTGGGCATGGAAATCGCGGGATATGAGCTGGCCGATGCGATTTTTCGGACAATGCCAAGCAGCCCGTCCTCAAGCAATGGGACGGGGACGATTTTCCCCGGCTCCCCTTTCCACTCGTGGAACATGCGCATTTCCGGGAGGGGCGCAAACCCGGGCTCGTATTTCGCATATGCGAACGGGGACGCCTTCCTGCCTGCTGCGGCGGGCCTGATTTTTTCGAGGAAGGAATCGTCCCATGCCTGTGGCTTTTCAATCCTGTATATTGCCTCGCCTTTTTTCAGGGTTTTTATCAGCAGGGCGCAGCTTCCTGTGGCAGAATCTACCTGCCTGCCTTTTTGGAATATCCTGAATACCTGGATGACTTTGCCGCTGGAACTGGAGCGTATCGAATCTCCTACTGACAGCCTGCCAGACAGGGCGATTTGCGCCCCGCCGCGCCCGCTTGAAACCACCTGCCCTATTTTCTCGCCGGAAAAAGCGTGGGCTGACGGGTTTGTCAGGGGATTCCTCTTTGCATCCCCGAAAAGGTAGCCTCCTGTATAGCCGCGCATGGACGCGCCTGAAAGGTCGGAAGCCTCGCCCGTGTCGATTGCCTTGCGATAGGCAGAAACAACGCGCTTGACATATGACGGGTCCTTGAGCCTTCCTTCGATTTTCAGGCAGCCGACTCTTGATTTTGCTATTTGCGGGACTTGCTGGAGCAGGCTCAAGTCCTTCGTGCTTGTCAAGTAGCCGGATTTGACAAACTTCCCGCCGCAGTAAAGCTTCCAGGGGAGCCTGCAAAGCTGCGCGCACGCGCCCCTGTTGCCGCTCCTGCCAGTCTGGACATAGGAGAAGAGGCATTTGCCGGAATACGAATAGCAAAGCGCGCCATGCGCGAAGACTTCCACTTCAAGCCCGGAGTTTTCAGCAATGGCATTTGCCGAGGCAATGTCAGCCTCGCGTGCGAGTATCAGGCGCGAAAAGCCGAGCTTCCCAAGAAGCTTTGCGGTCTTCGAATTGTGCACCGACATCTGGGTGCTTGCATGGAGAGGCAAATCAGGGGCGGCTTCCCTTGCGATTCTCGCTACTCCGAGGTCCTGTACAATTAGGGCGTCCGCGCCCCACTCGTAAATATCGGAAACGTATTTTGCAATGCCTTCAAGCTCGTTCTCAAACGCAATCACATTGAGCGCCACGTATGCCTTGACATTCCTTGCATGGCAGAATGAGAACGCGCTTTTCAGCTCGGAGTCGGAGAAATTCCTGGCGCGCACGCGGGCATTCCACCTGCCGCCCAGATAGACGGAATCCGCGCCCGCGTCGCAGGCCGCCTTGAGGGCGGACGGGCTGCCTGCCGGGGCGAGTAGCTCGAGAGCCATTTTACCATTCCCCGCTTATGCGTGCTGCCTTGCCGACATCAATTTTGACTTTAGAGCCTTGCCCGGGAAGAAGCGAGAAATCAATCAGGTCAAGCATAGGTATCTCCGAGATTATGGCTCCCACTGCCACAATAGCCTCGGCGGATTCATTGATAATGGCAGCAGGCGCGTGCCCGTTTTTTTTCAGCCTGTAGAGTATGTAGGAGCCTACGGTAGAGCCCTTGCCCCTTGGAAACGCGAGTACTGTGCCTCCTATGGCCTTGCCCTCAAGCGGATGGCCCTTTTCGACAACAATTCCTGTTTCAGGGTCGACACCCCCGTAAAATGAAATAGGCTGCGAGGAGACAAGCAGCGGGCCTGATGACGAGCCGGGGGCTATGGCCCTCCCTTCGATGACGCGTTTGCCCGCTTCCATCATTCCCACTTCCCCGAAACCGCATAGCGCAGGCATTTTTCAAACTCTGCTGTGCGGACCTTGAACTTGTTTTTAGAGCGCGAATAGTAACAGCTCTTGGCCGAGTCGGTGGCAACGCACTTCCACCTGCCGGCCACAGGCGCCACCACCATGCACGTGTCGCATGCCATTTTCGCGCCTGATGCCTCGATGTCCGCGGCTATCCCGAGCTTTTTGGCCTGGAGATATACCCCGCGGGAAACGCAAAGCCACGTTTCAACCTTCACCTTTTTCCCGGCAAAGTGGGAAGCCACGGTCCTAAGCTCTGCAAGGGAGAGGTGCGGGCAGCCAAGCGCCACAAGGTCTGGCGCCATTCCCGCGTCGTCCATTGAGGCGAGGGCGGATTCGATGTCCCCTTTTGAAACGTGAAGGGCCTCCTTGGGGATTGCGCCCTTGCCCGGCGTGACCCCTTCCATGTAGAACATGGACGTGCCGCCATAGGTGGCTATGGAGGCGCACAGGGATTTCAGGCACTCGCCGCTTGGATTCCTTATCCCTGAAATATAAGGAATCTTGTTGCCTATCTTCTCCCCGATGAATTTCCCAAGCGCCCCGAACCGGGCTGTTGACTCAAGGGGAAAATCAACATTCACAAGAACCTGGGCCTGCCTGTTTTTTTCAATGTGCATGCCATACATGGGCGTCCTGCCGCAAATCGCCGCCGCAAGGGCCGACGGGCCGCCTTCCCGGTTCGTTCGCGCGCCCAACACGGAATTGGCATAGCATACTGCCGAGGATTCCGACCATGCCACGTGGCTGCCTGCCTTTGGCTTGTTGCCTATGTAATAAGGAGTGCACGTGCACGAGGCGGTTATGCCCATTTTCGCAAAAGCGGAAATCACCTGCTTCTGCTTGGCTGCGAAATCCTCGCTTATGCCAAGGTTCCTGTAATTCTCGAGGTCCATGCCTGCCGGGTTGAGGGTGGTAAGAACGCGCACCTTCCCGTCCTTGGACAGGGAGGAGAGGTATTCCAGCCCCGCGTCCCCGAGATTGTCATAGGACACGCCTGCCACCTGGACCGAGTCCACGGCGACCATTTTCTCCGCTCCAAAAATAGTCCCCAGCGCCACCAGTATCTGCATGGACTTTTTGGCGGCATTGCCATGCCTGCCTTCAAGCATTTCTTTTTCTTCCTTGGTCAATTGCATGCTAGAGCACCTGGCCGGGCGCAAGGCCGGCTGCCTCATTTGGCTTTACTCAAGTCCGGCATTGGCATAAGGGCGCGGGTGAAGTCCTTGCCCTTTGCCACAAGCGGTTTTGTCGCGTCGATGCCCATCTTCGAAGTGTCGCGCGTTATAGGGTCCGCTGAAGGGTCGAGGGACGAGCCTTTCTCGTCCAGCTTGACAACAAGCCCGGATTTCGCCTGGAAGCGCGTGGCTATCGCCCACTCGACCTGTGCCGGGTTGTAAATGTCTATGTCGTCGTCCACGATTATGGCGTGCTTGAGGGACTTGTGCCCAGCAAAAGCTGCCTCAATGGCCTTTTTGCCGTCCTCCTCTGACTGCTTTTTTATCGCCACGATGGCATGCAGCCACGAGCACCCGCCCGGGCTTATGTTGACTCCCGTGCATTTGCAAACCTCATTTGCCTTCTCGTATATTGTGGGTTCGCGGGGCATGCCCATGAGTATCTTGTGCTCTAGCCCGCTTGGCAGGAGGGCATGGTAAAACGCGCCGTTCCTGTAGCGGATTCTATTGACCCTGACAACCCTCTGCTTCCTGACGACGTCGTAAGTGTCCGTCAGGTCTACAAAGGGCCCCTCGTCCGCAAGCTCGCTTGTGATTGTCGCCTCCATGACGAATTGCGCCTCCTCCGGCACGAGGATTCCGCCCGGCAGCCTGAACGCCTTGTACGGCTTGAGGGAGTTCGCGATGTGCATCTCGTCAACGCCGATTTCAACCGACGTGGATGCGCTAATCAATACCTGCGGCGGCAGGCCTATGCATATTGCCACGTCAAGCGTGCCGCCGGCGCGCTCGATGAACTTGTCGAGGTGCCTTGGGAGTATCCTTGCTACAAGCCTGTCCCTGCCTATCACCATCATCCTGTGGAACGACATGTTCTGCCCGTATTCGGCGTCCTTTGCGAACACCACCGCGCTTGAGAGGTATTTGCCCCCGTCCTTCGGAAAATGGAGAAGTATTGGCAGTTTCGAGAGGTCCGCGGGGCTCATCTCGTTTTCCATGAACCCTGCCGACTGCGCCTCCTCGGGCTTTGAAGGGGAGCGTATTGCCCCTGCCATCTTCCCTATGAGCTCGCCCTCGCGGCAGCCGAGATAGGCCGCTATGTTGCTGCGTTTTGCAAACAGGTTTGCCGCTACCGGGAACTCGCTTTGGCCGACCTGCCTGAAAAAAAGAGGCTTGCCGTCGAGATGGTACATGAAAGACGCTGCCTCGACGTTTTCGGAAACCTCCTCGCCTACGCGGGCCGACTCCTTGTCCTGCTCGAGCCATGCCACGAATTCGTCGAACGGAAGCTGCGACGGTTCAATTTTTTTCCTTGCCATTCATCCACCTTTTGTAAAGAGAATTTCCAATCCCAAGCGAATCGAACGCCTTGCCCACGACAAAATCCACCATGTCCTGCACAGAGCCCGGCTTCGAATAGAACCCCGGCGACGCGGGGAGTATGGCGACGCCTATCCTCGAGAGCTTGAGCATGTTCTCAAGCGCTATCGGCGAGAGCGGGGTCTCGCGTATCACAAGCACGAGCTTCCTGCCCTCCTTCAGGCAGACCTCCGCGCTGCGGGATACGAGGGTGTCGGAATACCCGTTTGCTATTGCCGAGAGGGTCTTTAGCGAGCAGGGGGCCACAAGCATGGCGTCGGGCGCCCGCGAGCCGGACGCGAAGGGCGCGGAAAAATCGCCCTCCCTGTAAACGCCCTTGCCAAAGCCGGGGAGGGCCACGCCTTCCGCCTTAGCCACCGCGACAGCCCCATTTGAGACTATTGCGGAAACCTCGACGCCTTCCATGCCCCTTAACAGCGCCAGTGCCCGCGTGCCATAGGCAGTGCCTGACGCGCCGGTTATTGCAAGTACGATTTTCATGACAAGACCAAGAAAAGCCAAGGATAATGGTGGGATTAATATCATATAGCATAATAATAAATTCTATTGCGGGCTGTCGCCCGCCAAAAGCTGGTAACATGGGAATGAAAAAGGCATTAGCCGCCACCATAGGCGCGGCCGCAGTCTGGGGAGCCTCTTTTCCCGCAATGAAATACCTTCTCGGCTCTTACGGCCCCCTGACAATAATTGCGAGCAGGTTCTCGATTGCCGCCATAATCGCATTCTCCTATCTGGCAATAAAAAAGGAAAAAATAAGCAGGGAGGAGGCGCTTGCAGGGATTGCCACAGGCATTGTCCTTTTCGCAAGCTTTGCCACCCAGGCCTATGGCCAGCAGGATATCAGTGCTGCTCAAAGCGCGTTCATTACGGGCCTGTACGTGATTTTCGTCCCTATCATGTCGGCGGTGTCAGGCAGGAAATTCCCCATGGCGAAAACGTGGATTGCAGTTGCAATGGGGCTTGGCGGGCTCTGGCTGCTGACAGGGGGCATGGGCGGGATAGGGATTGGCGAAGGGCTCACAGTCGCATGCGCAGTGGGCTTTGCCGCCCACATAATGCTGCTGTCCAAATATTCCAGGCTTGATTCGCTCAAATTCGTGGCAATGCAGATAGCGACAGTGGCTTTTCTTTCGTCGGCAGGCATGATGGCGCTCGAAGGCGGGGAACTAACTTTCACGCCGCTTGCGATAATCCTCATGGCCCTGCTTGGCATATTCGCGACATTGCTTGCGTATTTCGCCCAGGCCTATGCGCAAAAATCTATCCAGCCTGAAACAATAGCGCTGTTATTCCTAAGCGAGCCTGCATTCGCATACATGTTCTCGTGGGCGCTTCTTGGCGAGGGCCTCGGGCTTGCCAAGCTTGCAGGCTGCGGCCTGATTCTTGCCGGGATGGCGGTTTCGCAAAGCGGGCAGGCATTGCAAAGGGATTAAAAGCAAAAGCTTGGAAACAGATAGCGAAGAGCATGGCCGTTTTTTGGAGAAAGGCTGCCTGAATCGATTGCATTATTGATTAGATGTGGATGTTATGCGGGTATTGGTATTATTGAGGCACGGCGAAAGCACGTGGAACAAGGAAAACAGGTTCACGGGCTGGACTGATGTCGGCCTGACAAAGACAGGGGAAGAGGAGGCGCGCTCGGCAGGCAGGGAGATAAAAAAGGCGGGCCTTGATTTCGACGTCGCGTACACTTCGGTGCTGAAACGGGCGACGCGCACGCTCAAGCTTGCGCTAAGGGAGATAGGCCAGAGCGGGCTTGAGGTCAGGCAGTCATGGCGCCTCAATGAAAGGCACTATGGCGCATTGCAGGGGCTTGGCAAGGCGGAGATGGCCAAGAAATTCGGCGAGGAGCAGGTCCTGGCATGGAGAAGGAGCTACGACGTCAGGCCGCCGGCGCTCGAGCTTTCAGACCCGCGCCATCCCATACACGACCCGCTTTACAAGGACGTGGAAAGGGGGCTTTTGCCTTCGACCGAATGCCTGAAGGACACAGTGGGGAGGTTCCTCCCGTACTGGGAGGGCGAGATTGCGCCCGCGGTCAAATCTGGCAGGAAAGTCCTGATTGTTGCCCATGGCAACAGCCTGCGCGCGCTTGTAAAGCACCTCGACAATGTCTCTGATTCCGACATTGTAAAGCTGAACATACCGACGGGAGTGCCGCTTGTCTACAGGCTTGACGAAAACCTCAAGCCCATAACGCACTATTACCTCGGCGACGAGGACAAAATCAAGGCTGCGACGCAAAAGGTGGCAAACCAGGGCGCTGTGAAAAAGAAGTAGCGCTTGCTCGGGCTTTGCTAACCCTTTTAATTCTTTGATTCAAAAGATGCTTGCTGATTTTCCCAGTTAGGGGGTCGTGGGCTAACCTGGTACGCTACCGCGTTCGGGAAGCCCTTTTCCTCGCTGCGCTCGCAAAAGCGCCTGCGGAAAAGGGTTAGAAACACGCGGTGATCTGTGTTCAAATCACGGCGACCCCATTTTTCTTTTTCTATTCTATGCAGAGGTGCAGGCAGAAGGTTATCTCCTCTTGAGAGCCTGCCATGCCGCAGGTCTGGACGCAGTCAAGCCCTATGCCGCCTTCAAGGTGCCCGCCAATGCCGGGAATCTCCACATATGAATACGCGGGAGGCGCAGATATGGAAACTGGCTCTTTCTTCATTGAAGCCGCTTCCCTTATGTAAGAAACGGCATAGGGGCTGGAATAGGTGTCCACCCTCTGATACACTGGCATGCCGGAATCCGCAAGGCAGTCAGTGACGCGGGCGCTTGCAGAGGCATTGCCTGAAAAACAGTAAGAATGCAGGCCGTTGAAATCCTTCTCGCCATCAAAGGCAATGGATTCCGCCGCCGCATTGGCCTCGAAATCCGCCAGAGCCTGCGCCGCAGGGCCGATTCCGAATTCCTTGGAGGATGCGAAACAGGCAGTGCCCGATTCCCCTGATGAACAGGAATAATATCTCCCTGCCAGGGCGTAATTTGAAATCTCGTTTCCTGCCGCCTTGAAGCTCCAGAGCGTGCCTGAAGGGCTTGAAAGCAGCCGGGCGCTTGAATTGGCCGCCCCTTCTATCCCGCTTGATATGGAATACGTGGCATTCCACGGCAGGGCATGCCTTTGGGAAAGAAGCTGGGCGAACGAAGGCTGCTGTTGGGAACAGCCCGCCAGAATCAGGGAAAAAACAACCGCTGAAAATGCGATTGCGCCAGCGTGGAATCTCATGAGTGCATTTTTGCCGCAATGGAATAAAAGCTTTGCAGAAGGAGGGATTGTTCAGAGGAATTCGCGGGTGTAAAAGGGCATCTTGAGTATTTCGCTTGAAAACGCGTTTTCAACCTTGCCCACGATGCCCCTGGCATTAAGCGCGGATTCGAGGTCAGCAAGCATGAAGAGATGCTTCATGCCTTCAAGGTGCCTGAGTTCCTTTGATGAGTAGTCGTGCTGCTCCGTAATCGCGAAATAATAGTCAAGCGGCGAAAGCGCAGCGTCGAATTCATCGAGAGAGCAGAGGATTTTAAGCGCCTGGTAATGCGCGGCAATGTCAGCAACCTTCTTGTAATAGTTAAGGTGCGAGCCTGAAGACTTGTAGTCCTGCACCTGCCCCATGCGCGAGAGCAGGCCAGAGGCTTCCTTCCTAAGCTGTGTCACAGTGTCAAACACTGTGTTCTTTTCAAGGGAGGAATATATGTCAAAGGAATATGTTATCGTGCCGGTTGCCACTTCTTGGAGGAGCCTTTCGCATTCGGCAAAAATTATCTTTGAGCGCATTTCAAACAGGAGCTGGACGTATTGCGCCCCATCTTCGACCCTGCGGGAGTTGAGCAGGTCAGCGCTCCTCTTGTTCAGGAAAGAGCGCATTTTCTCGCGATCCTGGGTTTTCATTATGCCAAGCATGGACATTATATGGGCTTTTGCAAGCGTGTTTTTTTCCTGGTAGCCAAGTCCCATTTTTTCCGGGCTTGTTTGCATGTTCGAGAAGAGTTTGGAGTTGCGGAATTTGGAGCGCGGCTGCTGGCTAAAAAGGGTGATTGCCGGGTTGAAAGTGCCATCCTGCATTTTAATCAGCCATCGCCTTATGTGTTGAAATATGGTGTTTCAAGTATTTAAATCTGTTGGAAAGGCAAAAAGCAGTGGAAACCATTAGGAGTTGATTTTTGCCAAATATATACTCAATAAATAATATATAAAATTATCATTTAAGGGATTTTGACGCCTTGGGGCAACAGCCCCTCATTTTGTTCGCTGCGCAATAAATGATTTGCGGGCGCAGCTGTGCTCATTACATTCGCACATCGCGCCCTCAAATTCTTCCGCTTCGCTTCAGAATTTGCGGGTGGTGGGATTTGAACCCACGAACCCACTAAGAGACGAGGTTCTGAGCCTCGCGCCATTGACCACTAGGCGACACCCGCAGGCATTTTTTCGGGCTTCAAAATTATAAACCTGCTTATCGCTTTGGAAAAAAATCCGTTGCCGCCCGGAAACGCGCGCCTTCCGGCCAAATCACAAAGATATTATAAATTAATTAGGCAATAAATGGGCAACAAAGCAGCAGTGGGAAGTCTTTTGCTATTGAATTTTCTGGCTGTTATTTACCTAGTAAAGGTGTATTTGTTTGGACATTCCGAATTTCTACCATGGGGATTACAGGAAACTTGCGGTCGTGCCATTGGCGATAATACTGATAGCGCTCTACTTTATCCCGCACATCCAGCTCGGCGTTGATTTCAAGGGCGGCATGCTTGTCACCCTCAAGACCAACCACAGCATAGACTCCGACGCGCTTGCCGCCCAGCTCACGGCAAACGGTATCGAAGGGGCTACGATAAAGCAATACGCACTGCCCATAGGCAACGAGGTCGAGATAGAGGTCGAGCTTGACCCCACGGTATCAAAGGCGGACGCGCTCAAGACCGACTTCTTCAACAAGGTCGACGACGTCTCAAGGCTCGAAGCGGATTCGAACGTCCAGGCCTCAAACACCACAAGCGCGGCGGACGTCCAGGCGGCAAAGGAGAAGTACACTGCGGCGAGGGCGCAACTCGACGCCATAGCAAACCAGGTGTTTGACATTGCAGGCTCTAACACCAGGGCCGAACTCTACCCTAACACGGATTCATTGAGGAAGCTTGTGAGCGACGCGAACGTGAAGATTGCGGACGGCTACAAGAACAGGCTTACAAACGCCATATCTAAGGTGGCGGACTATGACTCGATTTCAATCCAGTCTATTTCAGCCACGCTTTCGGCGCAATTCATAGACCACGCGATAACTGTGGTCATAATCTCCGCGATATTCACCGCGATAGTCGTATTCTTCATTTTCAGGGACTTCACCCCGAGCATCGCGGTCATGATTGGAGCAGCGTCGGATGTGCTGATAGCGATGGGCGCCATGGGGCTTTTCGGCATACCCATGACTCTCGCCTCGTTTGCGGCATTGATGGTGCTGATAGGCTATTCCCTTGACACTGACATATTGCTCACGACGAGGGTGCTCAAGCGCTCCGAAGGCCACGCTGCGGACAGGGCATACGACTCCATGAAAACGGGCATGACCATGAGCGTCACGGCATTCATTGCCTTCGCGGTCCTCTTCGTGCTCTCCGTACTGACCAACATCAACACGTATTATGAGATTTCGGCGGTTGCGCTTGCAGGCCTCGTTGGCGACATATTCGCCACGTGGGGCATAAACGCGGTCATAATCCTGTGGCACGCCGAAGAGATTGAGAAGAAAAGGGGCGAGATAGAGAAAAAGGGCCTCTCCACCATTTACAAATAGGTTTTCTTATGGAAAAAATAGTCAATTTTGTATACGACAAGAGGATTGCGGCCCTGCTCGTGCTTCTGGCCCTTGCAGGCGTGCTCATTTACGTGCACGGCATAAAGTTCGGCATTGATTTCAGCGGCGGCACGAGGATACCCATTGTCCTTGAGAAGGCCGTCGAGCCGCAGGTCATGGACGAGATAGTCCAAAATATCAAGACAAGGGCCGCAGTTTTCGGCCTGACCGAGGTGAAGGTCCAGGCGGTAGGCGACACGCAGGTCTACGTGGAGGTCGCAAGCAACAATCCCAAGCTTGTCACGGACATAGAGACATTGCTTTCAAAGCAGGGCGTTTACCAGGCAGTCGTCGACGGGAAGGAGGCATTGCGGGGCGACCAGATATATACAGGCACCATCGGCCAGGTCTCGCCTGCAGCCACCGGCTCCAATGCGGACTGGGCTGTCCAGTTCAGCGTAACCCAGGACGGCGCGCAGAAATTCTCCAATACTGTGAAGGGCAAGGCGAATTACCCGGTATACATGTTCCTTGACAGGCCGGCAGACGCAGTCCTTTTCGTTTCGAAGCAGGACCTGCTCGCCTCCACCAAAAGCGAGCTTAGGCCGGTCAGCGAGGACGAGATAAACACTGCAGTCAACGACGCGCTTATGCTTGAGAACTCGACATTGAAGATGTACCTTACAGACGATTTCGACAAATATCAGGGCACGCTCGAGCCGGCGACCAACAAGACAAAGGCGATAATCTCCTCGAATGCCTCAAAGGCGGTCATAAGCGCGCTTGAGGCAAAGGGCTACCAGATGGACATAGTCACGGACGCGGACATCCAGCCGACTTTTTCGGTCAGCCAGCAGAAAGGGCAGTTCTCCGTGGTGGTCGAGGAATGGAAGGCAATCGGGCTTCTCTCCGCGCCAAGGCTCTCCCCGCAGATAACCGACGGCGTGCCCAACTACGGCTATATCATAACGGGCAATGTGAAAAGCACGGGCTCGCAAAGGACTATAGACGCCAATGCAGAGGCCAAGAAGATTGAATCCGTGCTCAAAGGCGGCGCACTGCCTGTCCAGATTTCCCTTGGCAGCACTACAAGCATTCCCGCCCCGCTGGGCGCGGAATTCCTTAGGCTTTCGGTCATAGGCGCGATTGCGGCCGTGGTCGTCATTTCGATATTCGTGGCCATAAGGTACAGGACCCTCAAAATCATCCTGCCCATCATAGGCATACTCATGGCGGAAGTCACAATCCTGGTGGCCATAATAGGCTCGTTTACAATAGACCTTGGCGCAATGGCAGGCATAATCGCTGCAATAGGCGTGTCGGTCGACGCGCAAATCCTGATAACTGACGAGCTACTCAAAAAGGACACGGACAACCACCAGAAAAAACTGGACAGGGCGTTCGACATAATCACGTTCAACGCCGCCACTGCTGTGGTCGCAATGCTGCCCCTGCTGCTCTTCTCCGGGCTTGTGGAAATAATAGGCTTTGCGACGACGTCGATACTCGGCTCGCTTCTGGGCGTTTTCATATCGAGGCCGGCCTACGGCGCCATTGTGGAAAGGCTTTTTGACTGATGGCGGAAAACCGCCCTTTTCCCCTTCTTTTTAAGTTTCCCCACAGTCAGCAGTTTTATTAATTGAAAAAGCGCGTTATTGCCCGTTTTACCAGAAATTTGCACAATTGAGTGGGAATGCATGAAAAGCAATGCCAGGGGCAATGGCACGGATGCGAGCGTCTTTACCATAGTCAGAGCCAAGATGGCCAAATGGGAAAAGTACAAGGAAATGTTCCCGGACGAGCCTGCGTACCTGAAAAACAAGGCGGAGCCGTACCTTCCAATGCTTTTCGTCGCAGGCATTTCCAAGATTGGGACAATGAAAGGGAACATAATCAAGGAACTCAATGAGAACGGATTCGGGCACGAAGCTGCAAGGGTATCGGAGGCATTCGCATACGTGGAAAGGGCCTATGGCAACAAGCTGCGCCACGACAGGAAGACAAAAAGCATAGGCCATCCGTTCAGGATAGCCCTTAACTGCGCATATGCGGGCGCGGATGCGGACACGGTGATAGTAGCGCTTTTGCACGACACTGTCGAGGAGGGCCTGTGCGACATAGCAGGCATAGAAAAGAAATTCGGGCATTCCATAGCAGGCTCCGTCCATGCGATTACCGACTGGCACAAAAACGATTACCGCAAGGAGCTTGGGGCCTTGCAGGGGAAAAGAAAGCCGGCCATGGAAAAGAAGATAGAGCTGAAGATGAAGCATTACAAGCTCTACCTGCAGGACCTGTACAATTCGCGCGACGCGAGGGCCCTCATTGTCAAGCTTTTCGACGCTTTCGAGAACATCAAGTCCCTGGACGGCGAGCGCGACGTGCTCAAGAGGCATTCCATAACCAGCAAGGCGATGCTGCACCTGCCCCTGTGGAAGTCGGTCAATTACGACATATTCGCCCTTGCAAAGATCATGCTGGAGCAGAACTGCCCCAGGGCAATGCTTGCGCAGGTCAAGGAGATTTCCGGGAAATCCTTTGCGCAGGAGGGTTATGAGAAGGTTGGCGCGGCGTTCATCAACGGGCAGGAGCCGTTCTCGTACTGCTCACTGATGCAGAAGCCGGAATCGTATTCAGGAGTTCCCGCATTCTATATGCCAGGCCACATGGACTCCCAAAAAAGCCCGCTATTGGAGTTCCCCGACGATTTCCCCAAAGAGCTGGTGCTCAAGCGCTGCACTGACATTTTGCCGGAGTTCGGCTGGGCGGAGACTGATTCCAACCCATTGCCCACCCACGTGCGCGCGTCCAACCTGTTTAGGGGCGAGGAGAAAAAGGGCTTAGTGGCATCGGGCGCCGGAGATGGGAAGAACATGTACCATAAGTTCTGCCTGCTTGGCAAGACATTGCATACTGATTACCTAAGCCTCCAGTCAGTACTTGCCGAAGGCGGCCAATAGCCCAGATGGGCAAATGCCCCGCCAATGCGGCAAAAAGCGCATCCTGCTTTTCTATAAAAGGGTTTTGCATCATAATAGCCTGCGGGTAATGGGATGGGAGACGAAAAAGCGATAGCAGGGCTTTTCAGGGACGCCGCGATGCAGGTCGACCTTTACGAGCTTACAATGGCAGAGGCGTATTTCAGGGAAGGCATGGACTCCCAGGCTGTTTTTGACATAACAATCAGGGAAAGCCGGCTTCGCGGCTATTACGTGGCGTGCGGAATGCTTGCCGCGAGGGAATTCGCAAAGGCGTTCAGGTTCGGCAGGGAGCACGAGGCATATCTTTCAAGCCTGGGATTCGGCGACGACTTCATAAGCCACCTAGTCAAAATGGCGCCGCATGCCCGCATAGAATCCGTAAAGGACGGCGAAGCCGTTTTCGCGGGCGAGCCAATACTGAAGGTCCGCGCCCCGCTTGGCATGGCGCAGATGCTTGAAAGCGGGCTGTTGAACATAGTGGGATTCCAGACAATGATAGCTACGAAGGCAGCAAGGGTGTGCTCTGCCGCAGGAAAAAGGCAGGTAGTGGAATTCGGGCTTAGGCGCGCGCAGGGCCTTGACGCGGGCGCATGGGCGGCCTATGCGTCATATGTAGGCGGCTGCGCAGGCACATCGGACATTTTCGCGGGCAGGGCGTTTGGCCTGCCTGTTTTCGGCACTGTCGGGCACTCTTACGTCATGGCGCACAAGCGGGAAGAGGAGGCTTTCGAGAAATGGGCGCAGTATTCCAAAAGCCCCACCCTGCTTATCGACACTTATGATACCATAAGGGGCGCACACAACGCGGCGGCCCTGGCAAAAAAAATCCGCGATGCCGGGAAAAGCCTCTCGGCTGTCAGGATAGACTCGAGGGATGCCGCGCGGGAGAGCGCGCAGGTGAGGAAAATACTCGACGCGGCAGGGCTTTTTGCTGTCAAGATAATAATAAGCGGCGGCATGGACGAGTTCGCAATTGAAAAGTTCGACAGGGATGGCGGAGTCGCGGACAGCTTCGGCGTGGGCACCAGCATGGTCGTGAGTTCCGACATGCCGAGCCTGGACATCGCGTACAAGCTTGCGGAAATCGCAGGCAGTCCTGTCATGAAAAAAACAGCAGGCAAGGAATCCCTGCCAGGGGACAAGCAGGTTTTCAGGCGCATTGAAAACGGGCGATTTGCAGGCGACACGATAGGGCTTGAAGGCGAGGAAATCGAAGGGGCTGAAATTCTCATCACGCCATGGGAAGGGGGCGGGTGGGAAGGCTCGGCAGGCGCGGCAAGGGAATACGCGCGCGGAAGGCTTGCCATGCTGCCCGAAGGCGTGGCAAGGATTTCTGGGCATGATAAATATGAAGTCGGGATTTCAAAAGGGCTTGCAGGAATGCGGCAATGAGGCAGCAGAAGATTTGCCCGCATGGCGGGCTTGTGGCGTGGTTTCATGATAGAGATATTGGAAGGGATTTACGGCAGCAGGAAATTCACATCAAAGGAGCTGACGCTTGGCGTGCTCCCGGAATCATTCGTGCTCCACCTGGCAGGCTACATAGAGTTTTTCGGGAAAAGCCCGTCGCACGGGCATGAGAAGAGATTTTTCGGGCATGAGAGCGCGGAGCTGAAAAATGCCATAAGGGAGCTTTTCCCGCAACTCACGAACATGGCCATACTTGTCAGCACAAGCCCATGCGCCAAGCCGGGCAAGGAGACGCTTTATCATTTCCAGATAACGCAGAACTTCGGGAGCGCGGCTGAAATGGAAGCCGAAATCGAAGGGCTGAAATCCAAGGGCTTCATGTCAAAGCATACGTACGAAGTTAGAAAGCCGAAGGCTTGAAATGCAGTCACGGCAAAGCGGGGGCGGGGAGGGATTGCGATGGCAGGCACAATGGAAAGCCTTGGGCCCGCGGGGCTTGAAGGCAGGCAGGCGCCAGGTTTCAGCCTGCAGGACCAGGACGGGAAAACCGCAAGCCTTGCGGATTGCAGGGGCAAATGGCTTGTGCTCTATTTTTATCCAAAGGACGACACGCCGGGCTGCACTGCGGAGGCCTGCGGATTCCAGGACTCGCTTGCCCAGTTTTCAAAAAACGGGATAGAGGTTTTCGGAGTCTCGCCAGACAGCGCAGTTTCCCATGGCAAATTCGCAAGGAAATTCGGGCTTGGATTCAGGCTGCTTTCAGACCCGGGCGCGGCAGTATGCAAAAAATACCTCGTCTGGGGTGAAAAGAGCATGTACGGCAGGAAATACGAGGGGGTTTTCAGGACCACCTTCGCCATTTCGCCGGAAGGCAGGGTGGAAAAGGTTTTTGAAAAGGTCAATCCAAAAGGGCATTCAAAGGAAATGCTCGAATACGTGAAAAGCGCCATGGAAAAGGCATGAGAGCCGATGTTTAGGAGTTGATTGCATGAAATACGCTGTTTACGGGAAAATGCCAAAAATAGGCAGGAACCAGGCAGTAATAGTGCCAGTATTTGACGAGGACATTGGAAAAGGCGGCAAGGTGAAAAAGGCAATCCCATTTGCCCAGGCACTTGAAGACGGGTTAAAATCCGGCGCAATTGGCCAGAAAGCCGGTTCATTCCACGCGCTTGAAGGCCAGGGCATGTCAAAGCGCGAGCCAGTCTCGCTTGCATTCGTATTCCTTGGGAGGCAGGTTGAGTGCAATGACTCGTTTGCGGCAAATGCTATCTGCTGCGCGTTTGCGGCCGTCTCCGCGACAAGGCCCAAGGAGATAGTGGTCGCATGGCCCCTGCTTATAGCCACAGCAAGCGCGGCCGTGTTCTCAAGCATGCTCTGCTCCGGCATGATTATGACGTCTTACAGGTTTGACAAGTACAAGTCAGAGAAAGGTTCCAAGGCAACTCATGTGGCAAAGGTGTCTTTCATTGCGCCAAAACAGATACACGCGCAGATTTCCCAAGGCGCAAGGAAGGGCGCCATATTGGGCATGGCGGCAAACAATGCCCGCACCATAGCAAACGAGCCTGCAAACGTCGCCACCCCAAAATTCGTTGCCGAATACGCACAGAACATGGCAAAGAAGGCTGGCCTGTCATGCAAGCTGCTTGGAAAAAAGGAGCTTGCCATGTTTGGCATGAACTCAATGTCCGCAGTGGCGCAGGGGTCGGTGCAGGAGCCCGTGCTTGTAGTGCTTGAATACATGGGGGCGGGCAAGGGCGAGCCTTTCCACGCGCTTGTGGGCAAGGGCGTCACGTTCGATTCGGGCGGCATATCGATAAAGCCGTCAAAGGAAATGGACCAGATGAAATTCGACAAGAGCGGCGCGTGCGCCGTGATAGCCGCCATGGGCGAACTCAAGCGGCTCGGGATAAAAAAGAACGTGGTGGGCATTGCGCCGCTTGTTGAGAACCTTCCAAGCGGGAGCGCGTACAAGCCGGGGGACATCGTGAAGGCGTCAAACGGCAAGACGATTGAGGTGCTCAACACGGACGCGGAGGGCAGGATGATACTTGCAGACGCCCTCGCTTATGCAGTGAAAAACTACAAGCCCGAGACCATGATGGACTTCGCGACCCTGACAGGCGCGTGCGTCGTGGCGCTTGGCGACATTGCAAGCGGCCTGTTCTCAAACGACGAGGAAATGGCTGCGCGCGTCGAGGCGGCGGCGGCCGCAAGCGGCGAGAGGGTGTGGCGCCTCCCGCTCTGGCGCGAATACGACTGGAAAATCAAAAGCGAGGTCGCTGACATGAAAAACGTCGGCGAATCAGGGCAGGCCGGGTCTGCCGCGGGCGCGTCGTTTCTTAAGGAATTCGTAGGGGCCACGAAATGGGCGCACGTCGACATCGCGGGGACAGCATGGCTTACAAAGCCCAAAAACGGGCTTTGCGCCGGCGCAACAGGGATGGGCGCGAGGCTCGCGCTTGAATACCTTCTGGCGCTTTAGCCCCATGCGCTGCATTTAAAAGAATACCATTATAGTAATATATTACAAAGCGAAGCCCTAGGCAACAATAGGGCAAAACGGTGATAAGAAATGACAGCTAAAATAGGAGAAAAGGCGCCCGCGTTCCTCGCGGAGGCGTACGTGGGCGGGGAGTTCAAAAAAATAGGCAACGACGATTTCAAGGGCAAATGGGTGGTGCTATTCTTTTACCCGCGGGATTTCACTTTCGTGTGCCCCACGGAAATAAGGGGCTTCGCCTCGGCGGCCGCGGAATTCGAAAAGCTCAACTGCGCCGTGGTAGGCGCGAGCACTGATTCAGAATACTCCCACAAGGCGTGGTTTGAAAAGGACATGCCAGAGGTAAAATTCCCCATACTTGCTGACACGAGCCACAGGATAAGCAGGGACTACGGCGTGCTTGTCGAGGAGCAGGGCCTCGCGCTGCGGGGAACATTTATTATAGACCCTAATGGCATATTGCAATACATGGTGGTGGCGAACACTAACATCGGAAGGTCGGTCCAGGAGACTGTCAGGACACTCGGGGCGCTCCAGTCAGGTGCGCTCTGCCCTGTGGACTGGAAGCCCGGCGACAAGACCTTAGGGAAGGCATAGGAGGTATTCTTGATGGTTTTAGGCATAGACGAGAAATGCCCGGTTTTTTCCTGCGACAGCTACAATATTGGAAAAATTACCACGGCAAGCAGCGGCGACTATAAGGGGAAATGGCTCGTGGTGTTTTTTTATCCGCGGGATTTCACGATCGTATGCCCGACCGAAATAATGGAACTTGCAAAGGCCCAGGAAAGGTTTTCTAAAAACGGCGCGGAGATAATAGCCATCAGCACCGACTCCGCGTACACGCACAAGACGTGGATTGAAAGGGACCTGCCAATGGTGAAATTCCCGCTGCTTGCGGACCACCAGGGGACGATAAGCAGGGCGTTCGGGGTTTACAATGAAGGGGAGAACGCGGCCTACAGGGGCACGTTCATAATAGACCCGTACGGCTTTGTCAAGTTCAGCTACGTTTCAAACTTCGACGTCGGAAGGTCTATAAGGGAGATATACAGGACGCTAAGGGCCCTGCAGGCGGGCGGGCTGTGCCCCTCGGAATGGACTCCCAAGCAAAAGACCGCAGGCCCGGCAACGGTCCACGTGGCCCCGGCGGATTCCGGCATCAAGAAGGCAAGGCAGTAGGCAGCCGCATGCCGGAAAAGGCGGTAAAGGTGCAAGCGCGATGGCAAGGATAATAATATTTGAAAAGGCCCTGCTCTCCGCCCTAATGGCCGCGGGAAATTACTACCCAAACGAATTCCTGGGCTTTTTCCAGGGCAGGGAAGGCAAGGACGGGCTAGTGCTCGAGGAGCTTGTCATACCGCCAATACTCTACAGGAACAGGACTTCTGTCGGGTACAATGACTGGCAGATGCCCGTGCTTAGCGGGGTAAAGGGGACTTTCCATTCCCACCCGTGGCCGCCGGCAATCCCGTCAAGGGCGGACCTGGAACTTTTCGGGAAAAAGTCGCAGGCGAATTTCATAGCATGCCCGCCATACGGCATTGGCACTGTCAGGGCCTTTGACAATTCCGGCTCTGAAATAAGCTTTGAGGTCAGGAAAGGGCGGGAAAAGGAAATCGAATGAAGCGGGAAGTGGAAGAAATGAAAACAAGGAACCTGATTACAAGGGAGACGCCGATAGGCGAGATAGCCTCCAATTACACGAAGCCGATAGAGATACTGATGTCCTACGGCTTCCACTGCATAGGCTGCGGGGCATCGGGCTTTGAGTCCGTAGAGGCCGGCGCCATGGTGCACGGGCTCGACGACAAGGAGATAGACAAGCTCGTGGAAGAGCTCAACCAGGCGGCAAACGAGGAAACGGCCGAAAAGGGCGGGAAGCCGAAAAAAAAGGCTGCTGGCTGCGAGTGCGTCGAGGAGGCGGTAGTGATAAGGAAACCCGCGGCTGACAAGATAAAGGGACTGATGGCGGCCGAAGGCAAGAATGGCTGGGGATTGAGGCTCTCCGCCGTCCAGACGCCCACGGGGGATTACGATTACGAGCTGGATTTTGAAAAGGCGCAGAAAAAGGGCGACCTTTCGGTAAAGGTAGAGGGCGGCATGCTGGTGTTTTTCGAGAAAAGGCTCGAGAAAACAGTCAGCGGCATAGTGATAGACTACAAGAAGGGCGCGAACGGGGAGGACGTCTTCACCATGAAAAAGGCGCAGGCTCATTCTCACGGCGGCAATTGCGGCTGCTGAGAGCCCGCGAGAAATGGATTTAATATTTGCCCTGCCGAGAATTAGTGGTTTTCGCATGGAAGAAAAAGAATTGGTAATAATAGGCGCGGGGGCCGCGGGCTTGACTGCGGCGATATTCACGGCACGGCGCAAAATACCCACCACAGTGGTAAGCATAGAGATAGGCGGGCAGACTGCCATACCCATCAGCATTTCGAATTACCCGGGCGTAGGCACCATTTCCGGCTCCGCGCTCATGGAAAAAATAAGGGAGCAGGCCGCAAAGGAAGGGGTAGAATTCGTATTCGGCAAGGTATCGGGGGTCGGGAAGCGCGCCTCGGGCGGGTTTGAAGTGAAACTCTCAAACGGACTCGAGATTGCAGCGAAGGCGGTCATACTGGCGTTTGGCAAGGCGCCACGCACGCTCGGCATAGAGGGCGAGGACGCCTACATGGGGAACGGGATATTCACAAGCGTCGTCCACGACCCAAAGTTCTATGAAGGCAGGACGGTCGGAGTCATTGGCGGCGGCAACTCCGCATTCGGGACAGCGCTTGAATGCGCAGAGAGCGCGGAAAAAGTCTACATAATCAACAGGACGGAGAAGTTCCGCGGCGAGGAAACGACGCTGGAAAAAATCAGGCAGACAAGGAACATAGAGCTTCTCACAAACAGGCTGCCCCACGCGTTTTCCGGGGATGGCAAATGGCTAAGGGAAATAACGACAAAGGACGCGGTTACTGGCGAGATCGCGAAGATTGCGATAGACATGGCTTTTGTCAACATTGGGCTTGAGACAAAAAACGATTTTTGCGCCAGCCTTGTCAGGGTAAATGAGCACAAGGAAATCGTGATAGACGCAAACTGCAGGACCGGCGTTGACGGGCTTTTCGCGTGCGGCGACGCCACGAGCATACCATACAAGCAGACAGTGATATCTGCTGGCGAAGGGGCCAAGGCGGCCATCGAGGCGTACAAGTTCCTCAAGGGGGACTACGCGCGCACGTCAAACGACTGGACCCATTAAAGCTAGCGCCCGGAAGGGCAGGGCAAAAGCGTGAGAGGCATGGACAAGCTAAGATTCGCGCCTGCGGGCATACCCATTTCCACGGAGCCGAGGAACACATTGAACGGGATAGCGGAGGCTGCGCGGCTGGGGCTTGGAGGCATGGAGCTGGAATTCGTCCAGAACGTCAATGTTTCCGACGAGATGGCTCCGCAGGTCAGGGAAACAGCGCAAAAAAACGGCATTGCCCTTACGGCCCATGGCTCATATTACATAAACCTCAATCCCGTAGAGGAGGAAAAGCTCCACGCGAGCGTGAAGAGGATTGTGCACGCTGGCAGGATACTTTACGCGTGCGGCGGCTACAGCCTGACATTCCACGCGGGCTTTTACCTGGGCAAGGGCCCCGGCGAGGCGTACAAGGCGATAAGAAAAGGCATGGCAATGGCGATAGAGGGCCTTGAAGGCCACGGGGCAGGGGATTTGTGGGTCAGGCCGGAGACCACGGGCAAGCCTACGCAGTGGGGCTCGCTTGAGGAAATACTGGCACTCTCGCAGGAATTCGGCAATGTGATGCCCTGCATAGACTGGGCGCACATGTTCGCCCGCACAGGCGGCAGGAAAAACAATACCAAAGAGGAATTCTCGGCAATGCTTGGCCAGGTTGAAAAAGCCCTAGGAAGGAAGGGGCTTGACAACATGCACATGCACATTTCAGGCATAAACTACACTGAAAAGGGCGAGCGCAACCACATGCCGCTTCTGGAGTCGGAGTTCAATTTCAAAGGCGCGCTCGCGGCGCTCAAGGAATTCGGCGCCAAGGGCGTGCTCGTCTGCGAAAGCCCGTTAATTGAAAAGGACGCTCTTCTTTTGAAAAGGGAATACGAAAAAATCTAAGCCTGCTTGCCGGGAACATGACAAAAACAACAAATTTTTGCCCTACTTGCAAATTATCAGGTTATCGGATTTACAAGTAGATTAAAAAGCGCGGAAAACAAAAGGTCATCCGGCGCTTTGGTATGAAAGAGAGGCAATCAACCGGAATCCGGCTTGAAAATGAGGCGCATCTGCGCGAGGCGGACCTATACAAGCCGATCGGCAGCCCGGAAGGAAAACTCGTCCAGTGCCAGCTTTGCGCGCACTTCTGCGCAATAAAGGAAGGCGAAGTAGGCAAGTGCCTGGTCAGGAAAAACATAGGCGGCAAGCTATATTCGCTCAACTGGGGCAAGCCCGCCGGGTTTGCAATCGACCCCATCGAGAAAAAACCGTTCTTCCATTTCAAGCCCGGCACGCGCGTGCTCTCGTTTGGCACGCCAGGATGCAATTTCAGGTGCCTCAACTGCCAGAACTGGGACCTGTCCCAGGCAGTGGCGGAACAGGGCCTGCACGCATTCGACCTGCCCTTTCACCCGCCGCGGGACGTGGTGTCGCTTGCCGCGAGGGGGAAGGCAGACGGCATAGCATACACGTACAGCGAGCCGACCATATTTTTCGAATACGCCCGCGACATAGCCCGCGAGGCCAGGGAAAGGGAGCCGGGCATGTTCCACGTGTTCGTCTCCAATGGCTATTTCTCAAGATACATGCTTGACATGGTTGAAAGGGAAAAAATGCTCTCCGCCATAAGAATCGACCTGAAATTCGTCAGGGAGGACAGGTACATGGAAGTGTGCGGCGGGCATCTCAAGCCGGTGCTTGACAGCATTGCCAGGGTAAATTCATTGAGAAAGGACATCATGCTCGAAGTCATAGCGCTTGTGATACCGACCCTGAACGATTCCGGGGACGACATAAGGGAGCTGTGCAGGAAAATCGCCGCGATATCGCCCGAAATACCGCTGCATTTCAGCAGGTTCTACCCGCAATACAGGCTTGCCAACCTGCCTCCCACTGATTATGACACCCTCCTGATGGCAAGGCGCATCGCGCGGGAGGAGGGGATAAAATACGCCTACATAGGCAACACGGACATAATGGGGGCCGAGGACACGCTCTGCCCCGAATGCGGCATGGCCCTGATAAAAAGGGACGGGTTCGCGATAGAAAAAAACGTGCTCTCGGGGAGGGCCATGCCAACGTGCCCGAAATGCGGCGCGGATATAAACATTGTCCTTTGAAAATTGACTGGCCAGTTTGGCAAGGCGCTTCGATGAAACCGATAAAAGACTACAGCCATTGCACCATAAAAGGCGGCGGCGGCAGCGCAAGGTGCTGCGTGTACCTCATGCGCCATGCCCAGACTTATGGCAACAGCACGGGCACCATGAACGGCGTCAGGAGGGATTTTGGCCTGACTGCAAAAGGCAGGGAACAGGCGGCCCGAGCTGCGCGGGCGCTCACAATCAAGCCGGCGATAATACTTTCAAGCCCGCAAAAAAGGGCGATGCAGACCGCCTCTTACATAGCCAGGAAGGCAGGGTCGCGGATAGAGGCAATCAGCTTCCTCCACGAGCAGGACACCGGCGACTGGACAGGGAAAAGGATAAGCACGCTGCAAAGGAAGTACCCTGAAAAATTCGTGAAATACAGGGGCAGGCTCACAAGGATATTTGAAACCAGCCCGGGCGGAGAGACAATGGCCCAGATAAGGGAAAGGGCGCGAAGGGCCATAATGCTTGTAAAAACGAGGTACAGGCAAAGGCCGGTGCTCATTGTCACCCACGGGGTGGTAATAAGGGCATTCCTTTACGAGGCCGGGCTGGCGCGCACTATAGGCGAGGCAATGGCGAAAAGGGTGCCAAACTGCTCCATTGTCAGGCTTGCAATCTGAAAAAAACAGGCGCGAATGTCAGGGGGCCTTGAGCCTTGTCACCTGAATCTTGCTTATCGAATTCCCCGACATCTCGCGTATGTCGAACTTGGCGTCGCGAAGCATCAATATGTCGCCCTTGACAGGGATGCGCTTTAGCTGGTAGTGCATGTAGGCCGCTATGGAGCCGAAGCGCTCCGCGTCCGGTATCTGCACCCCGAGCTCCTTCTCTATGTCGTGGAGCCTCGCAAGCCCGGAAACGAGTATAACGGACTTTTCCTCTGCCACGAACTGGAGGGCCTGCGGGTTCTCGTGTATCTCGCCGACTATCTCCTCGAGCAGGTCCTCGACCGTAACCACGCCTTCAAACGCGCCCGTGGAATCGACCGCCACGGCCATGTGGATGTTTGCCCTCTGCATTTTCCTGAAAGTCTCGGAGGCTATGGATTCCTTTGACACGAAAATGGGCTTGTCCATTATTTCCCCGACCTTTCCAAACTGCTGGACGGCAATGAGTTTTTTGAGCGAAACCACTCCGACGACCGCGCCCGTGTCCGAGAGGACCGGGTACCTGTTCTTCTTGAACTTCGCGGCCTTCCTGAAGGCAGACTGCTGCGTGTCTGTATCGAGCAGGTATTTTATCTGCTCGCGGGGGACCATGATTTCCTTCACGAGGGTGTCGTTGAAGTCGAGCACGCGCTCCAGCAGGTTGCGCTCGTCGCCTGAAATGGCCCTGTCCTCCACGCCGAACTCGAGGGCGTAGCGTATCTCCTCTTCCGTGAATTTCTGCCTTTGCAGCCTGGTCTGGAAAACCGACGGGAAGAGTTGGCCCAGGTATTCGAGGGCCCAGATGAGGGGCATGAACAGCGCCATGAGCACGTAGATCATGGGCGCGGTCACAAGCGACACAATCTCGCTGTTGTTTACCGAATACGTTTTCGGGAATATCTCGCAGAACACCATGACCACGAGGGCGAGCAGGCCGCCCGTGATTCCAAGGAAAACGTCGCCGTATATGAGCGTGGTCAGGTGGGCAACGAGAATCGACGCAGATATGTTCGCGATGTTGTTGGCAATCAGCGTAGTCATCATCATGCGCGTAGGCTGCTTTTTCAGGAAAACAAGGAATGAATATGGCGGCCTCTTTATTTTCGACAGGCGCCTGAGCTGGAGCGAGGAGAGGGACAGCATTGCCGCCTCGCCTGCCGAGGTGAGTCCCGAAACCAGCAGGGCAAGAGCCAAAAGCACTGTTTCAAGTTCGTACATAGGCAGGATTATTGCCTGAAACCCTTTTTAAAATAAGCACGGAGGCAAAGGCGGCTACCAGCCATAGCGCTCCGCGCGGGAATACGCAAAGCCCATGAGCGCGCCTATGGCGTTCTTGCCAAGCAGGCCCGGGTTGGTGGCAAGGAGCCTGAAAAACACCCCTGCCTTGTCAAGGGCGCTAAGCTCGGTAAGCTCTTTTGGCAGGGAATGGCCTATCTGGTTGAGCTCGCCTTCGCTAAAGGCGTACAGCGATTCCTTGCCGCTTATCAGCTTGCCGTAATCCGGGAATTCCGCGCTCCAGAGCCTCTCGTATTCGCACAGCACGCGTGAGTCGTACTCGCCCGCGCCGACCGCCATCTTGGCGACGTCCGCTGCGAACTTGCCCGACATGAGGCTGAGGTGCGTGCCGCCCTCGAAAAGCGGGGACGTGAAGCCTGCCGCGTCGCCGATTAGCATGAGGCCGTCGTCATAAGTCTGCGGCAGGGGGCCGGATGACGGGATTAGCCCGCCAAAGCTCTTGTTTATTGTTTTCTTTTCCCAGCCCATTTCCTTTATGAACTGGTTGAGGTAGAGCTTGATTTTTTGCTTGTCGCTTGTCACAAGCCCGACATTGGCCCTGCCATTGGATTTTGGAATCATCCAGAGGTAGCCGTGCGGGGCAAGGCGCGGCCAGAGGTAGAAGTCGATATACCCTTCCTGCGGTATGCCCTCCATCTCATACTGCGCGCCAAGCACAGTCGAGGACTGCTGCTCCATAGCAAGCATCTTGGACGCGGCCTGCGCCACCCCGCTGCCGTCTATGACTATCTTCGCGGAGTAGTCCTTGCCGCCCGCAGTTACTTTCCAGCCTCCGCCCGCCCGCGCGAGCGAGGAGACCCTTGATGAATAGAAATAGCCCGCCCCGCTCTTTTCCGCAAGCGAGGAGATGTGCCGCTCGAAAAGGTGCTTTTCAAGCACCACGCCCGTTTCATGCAGGATGGTGGTATAGCCGTCCGGGAAAATGACGCGTATTCCCTTGACTTTCAGGGAAACCGCGCTTTCAGGAAGGCCAAGCCCGAATTTTGAAATCGCAAGGTCAGACAGGCACTCGCCGCAATGCACCGGCTCGCCCGCCTGCTTGTGCTCCTCGAAAACGGCCGCCTTCAGCCCGTTTTTTTCGCAGCATAGCGCCGCGTGCGAGCCTGCCGGCCCCGAACCGATTATAGCAACGTCAAATTCAGATTCCACGGCCATAGATAGCCACCTGCGAAACATTGGAAGCCGGCACATTGCCGGCACTGCCTTCATGCGCAATGAGATGTATTTCAAATCTATTTCCTTTTCACTATAATGTTTTTAAAGAACATGCAGGCACAGCCGCCATGAGGCTTGGCGGGGGATGGGGAGGGGCAAGGGCGGCATGCTCGTCAATCGTCAAACGTATGTTTAATAACTGTTTAGCATCCCAAATAAACTGCGACCTGTTTGAGAGCAATGCCGGCAACAAGTTCAAAGCAGGGCAGGGAAATCCAGATGGCGAAAATTACGCTTGTCCATGAAAGGGGAAACTGCATAGGCTGCGGCGCGTGCGCCGCCATAGCGCCCGGGCATTTCCAGATGGGCGCCGACGGCAGGGCCGACATGCTTGGCTGCGCTGACGGCTCCGTGGCCTGCCTTTCAAAAGAGGTCGCAGGCAATGAATGCGCCGTGGCGCGGCAGGCAGCGCAGACATGCCCGGTGAATGTGATACACATAGAGGAGAACGGAAAGAGGGAAATTTAGCATAACATTCATGATTTTTCATAGAGGTGCATGGATTTGGCAGAGCAAAACCTGATGACAAACAAAATCAACTTCATAATAGGCGGCGAGGCGGGCATGGGCGTTACCACTATTGGCAACATGTTCGGCAAGCTCCTCAAAAACCACGGGCTCAACGTGATAACGTCCAATGACTTCCCCTCGCTTATCAGGGGCGGGCACAACTTCAATTACATAAGGGCGGACAGCGAGCCCATATATTCGCCCATAAACAGGGTGGACATACTCGTGGCGCTCAACAAGGAGACCGTGATGAAGCACCATGAACAGCTCCACGAGGGCGGCGCGCTCATATACGACGAGAACAAGGTAAAGCTCGCCCCGGGCGACCTGAAAAGGGCGGACATAAAGATATTCCCCATACCCCTTTCACAGCTCGCACTCAAATCAGGCGGCGAGATATTCTTCAACACAGTCGCCCTAGGCGCGGCATGCTCGCTCATAGGAATAGACTTCTCGATGCTCGAGGCGGCCATGAAACAGGCATGGTCGCGCAAGGGCGAGGAAGTTGTAAAGAAGAACACGCAGGCGGCAAAAGAGGGCTTCGACGCCCTTGCGGCCCAGCTCAAGGAGCCGTTCTGGATAAAGATAACGAAGATAGGCGAGGACAAGAAAATACTTCTCACAGGCAACGACGCGGCATGCATAGCAGCGGTCAAGGCGGGAGTCAAACTTGTGGCGGAATACCCCATGAGCCCGTCCTCGTCAGTATTGCACTTCATGGCTGCGCACGAGTTCTCCCATGAGATAGTGGTCAAGCACACGGAGGACGAGATTGCGGCCGCCAACATGCTCGCAGGCGCGGGCGCGGCAGGTGTCAGGACATTGACTGCTACTTCGGGAGGCGGCTTCGCGCTCATGGTCGAGGCGCTTGGCATGATGGGCCTTTCCGAGATACCGGCGGTCATAATCAATGTCCAGCGCGCAGGCCCGTCTACAGGCCTGCCGACATACGGGGAGCAGGCGGACCTTAAATTCACGCTTTCCGCTTCGCAGGGCGAGTTCCCAAGGCTCGTAGTCGCGTGCGGCGACGTCGAGGAATCCTTCTGGGAGACAATAAAGGCGTTCAACCTCGCGGACATGGTCCAGACGCCCGCGATAATACTGCTGGACAAGAACCTCTCCGACGGCTACGAGAGCACGGAGAGATACGACACTTCAAAGGTCAGGATAGACAGGGGCAAGCTCCTGGCCGAAAAGGACCTCGAGGGCGTCGAGGGGTTCAAGAGGTTCGAGCTTACAGACGACGGCATTTCGCCCCGCCCCATAATGGGCTCCAAAAACGGGCTTTTCATAGCCACGTCCTACGAGCATGACGAGACGTCCTTCACGTCCGAAGACCCGAAAAACAGGGTGGCAATGATTGACAAGCGCTGGAAAAAGATAGGGGCGATACCCAAGGACATGGTGGCCCCGGCGTATTACGGCGCCAAAAACCCGGACCTGCTCATTGTCGGCTGGGGCTCGACAAAGGGCGCGGTCAGGGAAGCGCTCAAGACTTTCGAGAAGGAGGGCATGAAAGTCGGCTACCTCCACGTGAAATGGATGTACCCGTTCGCCTCTGAAGAGATACTCAAGACCCTCAAGGCAGCGCCGAAGGTCATGGGCATCGAGTCCAATTCCACTGGCCAGTTGAGGGACCTCATACGCGAGAAGACCGGATTCTACATCCCCGACTCGGACATGTACCTTAGGTACGACGCAAGGATGTTCTATCCGGAGGACATTGTGCAGAAGGTCAAGGAAAGGATGAAGAAATGATTACTGGGTGGTTATGATGTCAACCGTGATGCAATTCAACAACGCGAACAAGATACAGTGGTGCCCGGGCTGCGGCGATTTCGCCATACTGCTGGCGCTCAAGAACGCCATAGCGGAGATGGGGCTTGAAAACCACCAGGTATGCGTGGCGTCAGGCATAGGATGCTCGGGCAAGCTGCCGCATTACATAAAGACCTACGGGTTTGAAAGCCTGCACGGCAGGTCATTGCCTCCGGCAACCGCGATTAAGCTTGCGAACCACGAGCTGACCGTGTTCGCCGTGGGCGGAGACGGCGACGGCTATGGCATAGGCATGGGCCATTTCATACACACCTGCAGGAGGAACCTGGACATGACATACGTTGTCCACAACAACCAGATTTACGGCCTGACCACCGGCCAGACGTCGCCCACTTCGCAAAAGGGCATGAAGACCAAGTCCACGCCGCACGGCGCCATTGAAGTGCCTGTAGACCCCCTGGCCCTTGCCATATCCGCAGGCGCCACATTCGTGGCCCGCGGATTTTCAGGCGACATGAAGCACCTTGTCAGCCTGATAAAGCAGGGGGCGCAGCACAAGGGGTTCGCGCTCATAGACGTGTTCCAGCCGTGCGTCACGTTCAACAAGATAAACACCTTCAAGTTCTTCCAGGAGAGGGTGTACAAGCTCGAGGAAGCCGGCCACGACCCGTCAAGCAAGATGAAGGCCCTTGAAAAATCCATGGAATGGGGCGACAGGATACCCATAGGCGTGTTCTACAAGGAGGAAAGGTCCACATACGAGGACGAGCTTCCCCAGATAGCCAAGGTCCCGCTTGTCAAGCAGCCTATCGACAACATCAGCATAGACAAGCTCATGGACGAGTTCTACTGAATGGATGGGAGGCGGGTGCGGTTGCATGATTGACCCCAGGCATCGCATAATCCTCCACATAGACATGGACTCATTTTACGCGTCGTGCGAGCGGCGCGAAAACCCCGCGCTTGCGGGAAAGCCTGTAGCCGTGTGCATATTCTCCGGCAGGGACGCGGACAGCGGCGCGATAAGCACCGCAAGCTACGAGGCGCGCGCGCTAGGAGTCAAGTCCGGCATGCCAATAAAGCTCGCGAAAAAAATAGCCCCGCAGGCGATATACCTGAAGGCGAATTTCAGCCTCTACCAGGGGATATCGGATTCCATAATGTCGATTGCCAGGGCGAGGTTCAAGGCCACGCAGCAGGCGAGCATAGACGAGATTTACATAGACGCGTCGTTCGAGGCCAGCGGGGACTATTCAATTGCGGAAAAACTCGCCCGCGAGCTGAAGGCCGAGATTTTCGAGCAGGAAATGCTGACCTGCTCGGTTGGCATAGGCAGGAACAAGCTGGTCGCCAAGATGGCCTCCGACTTCCAAAAGCCCGACGGCCTGACCATTGTCAGGTTCGAAGACACTGAAAAATTCCTCTCCCCCCTTCCGGTGAAAAAACTCGTAGGCATAGGCCCGAAGACGGAGGAGGCCCTCGCAAAGGAGGGCATTACCACCATAGGCCAGATTGCGGGGGCAGAGAGCGCAAGGCTTGTCGAGGTGTTCGGGGAGTCGCGCGGCAGATGGCTTTTTGACGCCGCGAGGGGGATTGACAACGAGCCAGTGGCGGAAAGGGACATGCCCGCGCAGATGTCAAGGATTGGCACCATGAAAAAGGATTCCCAGGACCCTGCGGAGATTGCGGCGTTCTGCGCAGGGCTTTTTGAAACAGTTGCAGATGACGCCCGGGAGGCAGGAATAGCCTTTGGCACGATATCCGTGATGCTCATACTTGCAAACCTAAAGATGCACACGAAAAGCAGGAAATTCCCCCGGCCCATGTCCGGCAGCGAGCCCGCGGTCAAAACCGAGATAGAATCCCTGGTTGCGCGGTTTTTCGAGGAAAACCCATACGCGGTGTGCAGGCGGGCGGGGGTGCGCGTTTCAGACCTTGAAAAAAAGGAAGGGCAAAAAAGCCTCTTCGACTATTGAGGCTACTCTTTTTTCTGCTTGCCAAAGCCCTTCTCCTTCCTGAAAAGCCTCACAAGCGACTTGGCATAGGACAAAATCTCGTTCCTGAATATTATGACAAGGAACATGAAGACAAGATAGACCGAAAACCCGAACAGGTTCAATAGCAGCGGGTCCACCTGCGACAGGTCGATTGACGGAAATATCGAGCCAAAGTCGAAGCCTGATGCCACCGGCCTTGTTGCAGGCTGCTGGCTGGCCGCCGGGGCTGCCGGGGAGTATTGCGACACGTATACGGAGTCCAGGGAAGCGGAAACCTGCGCGCCGTGGTATGGGATTATCGCCATGAACACGCCGCTTGCCTGCGGGCATGCAGTCCCGGACCAGAACGTGCCGTTCCTGTACATGGGGAAGTCGAGGGCCGAGCCCTTCATTGCAATCCTGCCGGACATGCCGGAGACCTGTGCGCCATCCGCGTCCCATGCGCGCACGAAATACAGGTAGCATCCCCCGTCAAGCCGGATTTTTGAAACGAGCTCCACAGAAAGCGAGGAAGGGAATATGAAATTGGCAGTGAGCGCAGGCGAGGCGAGGAAGAGAGACTGGTTCTGGATTGTGCCGTTCGATTCGACGGAAATCCTTGCCGACTGGCCATGGACGTAAGGTATGAAGGCTATGCCCCTGGAATCGGTGGAGTATTGCTTCGAGCCAGAATAATCCGTGCGTATGACCACAGGCGCGTTGGCTACGGGCGCTCCCCACGAGTCCGTGGCGTTCACAGTTATGTTTGAGTAGAAATTAGGCACTTCGAGGGCAATGGAATCCGAGGACGTCGAGCCATAGACCGACGCGTTCTCGAAATCCGCGAACACGAGTTTTGGCGAGCCGTGCGGGAGAAGGAAACTCGCATTGCCCGCCTGCCCAGACACGCGGCTTGCAATCACGGGCGACTGCAGATAGACAGCGGCGCCAGGCAGCGGATTGCCAAGATAATCGAGCACAGTGACATTGAACTGCCCGACTTCCACTGGAAAGACTACCGTGGCCCCCGCAGCCGTGCCCGTAATGTTGGCATCTAGCGTCCCGACATAGGCCACTGCGCCCATGTATGACACAGAATACGAGATTTTGGTGCAGAAAGAGCCCTGCACTATGTTTTGCACAGTAGTGGATGCAAAGCCGGAAGGGCCGGTGGTTATGGCGAACGAGCCGTCGGAGCAGGAAGTCGCGAGGGATTTCTGGTAATTCCCCGATATGATTGCAGCCTCAAGCGGGTTGCCTGCAATGTCAAGCACCCTGAACTGGACTTTGTTGGAGTACGTGGGCACGGGGTAATTAAGCACCTGCAGGGCAATCGAATCCTTAGTAGTGGAGCCATTTACGGAAACATTCCCGTATTTTGCCGTGATGGATTTTACAGCGCCAGGAGCAAGGTAAAAGCTCGCGGCGCCCCCGGGGCCGGAAACGGCGGTGATGTTGACAGGCCTCACAAATGACAGGTTGGCACCCGGAAGTGGCCTGCCAAGGTAATCAAGCACAGTGACATTGAACTGCTCGAGTGCGGCGTCAATGCCGACAGGGACGTAATTTTCATAGCCCGACAGGTTCGCCTTCTGGCTGCCCCAGTAATAGTCCCTGCCGCCATAGGACACTGTGTAGGAGACGTAAAGGCAGGCAGACGCGTCCTTGACAATGTTTTCCACGCGCACCTGCGCATAGCCGGACGAATCAGTGGATATTACAAAAGATGAGTCGGAGCACGAGTTTGCAAGGGACCTCTGGTATTTGCCGGTTATCAGTGCAGACTCGACGGGGTGCCCGGACGCGTCGGCCACGTGGAATTCCAGGAGATTTGAAAATTCCGCGGACAAGGCGCCTGCCAAGAGCAGGCAGGAGAAAAGAAATACAGCGTGATGCCGCAATGTTCCCATGGCAAGCTCATCTCATTTTTTTCGCGAAAAAGCCGCCGGCAAGCGCCCCGATTGCCGGATAGAGGACCAGGGTCACGAAAAAGCGCAATTGCAAAAGCGGGAGTTCGAAGTGCGGGTCGAGCCCGATGATGGCTATCCACGCATGGACCTGCTCATAAGTCATGTCGGGAAAGCGCGACAACAGGTAATAGAAAACCTGCTCCGAAAGCACGAAATTGAATAGAAGCCCGACAATGGCGCCCATGAAAACCATCACAAGGGCGGAGATGATGCCAATCTTCACTCCGTCGTGCGCGCTGACGGCGTACTCGAACTTCTCCTCGGCCCTAAGGAATGCGAGGGACAGGCCGACGCCAAACGGCACCGTAATGAAAACTAGGAGATTGATTCCGGGGATGCCCGCGAAAAGGCCGCCTATCATGCCGCCGAAAAATATCGGCACCACAATCTCCCCCCAGCCTTCCTTTTTCACCTGCATTTTCGGGTTTTTGGGAAAGAGCTGGTTTGACAGGCTGGCAAGGGACGAGTTGAGCGCGTCAATGAGGGCCTTTTGCCTCGTGGCAGGCCTCCTTGGAAGTGCCACGGGCGCGCGCCGTGCCTGCTGCGCTGCCGCGGCCGCCTGTGAAGCCAGGGCCAGGGAGCAGTTCCTGCAAATCAGCTTGCCGCCCTGTTCCATGGCATCTTTTTCGCATATGGCCTTGAAACAGTTGGAGCACACTCCAATTGCTTCCTCGCCGTGGTGGTAATAGCATTTCATTTTTATCTAGCCTTTTTTGGATGGCTGCCGCGCGCATGACCCGGCTTGGCGCGCCCTGCCTGCCGCACCGGCCGCCCCTTCTCTTCCCCGCCTGCGGATTTGGAGGTTATCGAACTGTAGATTATGTTGAGTATGGGGATGAGGAAAAAGGGAATCACTATGCCTATAAGGCCGCCGGTTATCAGCCTTATCAGGTTGGTGCTCTCGTACATGAAAGGCGCGAGGCCTATGTCCGAGAGGAACTGGATGCCGCCGTCAAGCCCGATTGGTATCGCGGCAGCTATGAGAAGCCATTTGTCAGGCAGGCACTTGGAGTCGAGCCTGTAAAAGAACGGGAAAATGATTGTGCCAACCAGCATGGCGAGGTATATTGAAACGTCCCTGGAGCACACGGGCAGCTTGTAGCCGGTTCCGTACTGCGACACCACGACGTCGTGCTTGCCAAGCTCGAGCGTGCCGGTTTCAGGGGTGCATGACGAGATGTGGAAAAAGTCGTGCGGCCCGCCGGGATATACGCAAAGCGACCTTGAGTCGAGCTGGTGGCAGGTCGCGCTGAACCCGAGGTAGAGCGTGGGCGCTATCGCATAGCCCCCCATGCCAAGCAACGGCGTGACATAGATGAGGAAATTGAAAAGTATGAGGGCTATCAATAACCCGTAATACACTGCGTTTGGATGTTTCATTGCGCCATCTCCATCATCTGCCCGCCTCTTTGGGCTCCCACGGGTATTCTATCCACCCGTCTATTGAGGCGGCGTAGAAGTCAGGCATGAACTGCGTGCCTGGCTTTATGTGGACAGTGGCCACGAGGACCGACTTCGCGCCCGCGTCCATTATGGATTTCTTCGCCAGTATCAGGCTCTTGCCGCTGTCCGAAACGTCGTCAACGAGAAGCACGCGCTTGCCCCTGACGCATGCGGGGTCGAAATAGGTTATGACAGGGTTCTCGTGCCTCTTGTCGTATTCATAGAACACCATGCCCATGCTTGTCAGGGTCCGAAACGAAAGCCTGTCGGAGAGTATCCTTGCTGGGACAAACCCGCCCCGGGCAATGGCTATCATCATGTCGAATTCGGCTTTCGACTCGCGGATGCGGCTTGCCAGGCCGTCGCATAGGGCATCGAGGTCCCCCCACGTGACCTTGACCTGTTTTTTTGCCATGAAGTTAAATCTACCTCATGCTTATAAACCTAATTATAAACAAATATACTTGATGCTTTTGGGCCCGTAGCGCAGCCTGGATAGCGCGGCACCCTCCTAAGGTGAAGGTCGAGGGTTCAAATCCCTCCGGGCCCGATTAAAAATTAAAGAGATTGTAAAATGGGGGCCCTTCGGGTTTGACGCTGCGGCGTCAAATTTACTTGCCCTGACGGGCAAGTCAGTCGCAATTCTGCGGAATTGCTCCTTCCCTCCGGGCCCGTGCCCTATTTTCAGAAAGATAACGTGTTTTGAATGGCGACCAGAGTTGAACTCGAGCGGAAGATAAAGGCAGGCATTGCCAAAAGCGGGAGCCAGCTCACGTCCACGCCCAGGGCCATGGCGCTTGCGATAAAAAACGCGGTCAAGACAGCAATGATTGAAATGCAGGGGCCTTTCGGCTGCGCGTTCTCGGGCGGGGTGGACTCCTCGGCAATAGCGGTTGTAGCGCTTGAGCATGACGAAAATACCCTGCTTTTCTCATTCGGCCTGCCAGGCTCAAAGGACATGCCGGCCTCGAAATCGATAGCGCAGGCAATGGGCGGCGCCAAGAACCTCGTGGTAATTGAAAAAACGATTGAACAGGCTACTGCCGATTTTGAGAAATGCGAGGCGGAGCTTGGCTCCTTTGGCAGGGAACTCATGAAGGCGGAGCTCGGGCTGTGCGTTTACGAGATATGCCATCAGGCGGCGCAGATGGGCGTGAAATCCCTGCTTTTCGGGAGCGGCGCTGAAGAGCTGTTCGCCGGGTACAGCAGGCATTACGACAAATACGAGCAGGGGGAGGACCTTATAGAGGTCCTCAAGGCGGAACTTCTCGCCCTGCCCGCAAAGGACCTCGAGCTTACCTCAAGGATATGCGCGCATTTCGGGATTGAAGCCGTGTTCCCCCTCATTGACGAGGACGTCATATCCCTGGCATTCGGCTGCGCCCCGGAGGAGAAGATGTACACGCGGCAGCACAAGAAGCCCCAGCTGCGCGAAGCGGCACGGAGGCTTGGCGTGCCGATGGAGGCAGTCAAAAGGCCCAAGATTGCGATGCAATACGGCACTGGCATGCACAAGATGCTCCTTGACTATTTCGAGAAAAACGGAAGAAGGGAAAAGAAAGGGCAGGACTGATTTTAACGGAAGCTGCCGCGAAATGAAGGTTGCACGCGCCGGTGTAACTCTGCCGATAAGGTGCCTGCTAACGTAGCATTCTTAGCTGTTGCGCCGCCGCCTTTTTACACCTGCGTGCTCGTGAATGTCAAAGTCGCGGTGCTTGTCTGGGGCGGCGCATCGGATTGGACCCTTACAAGTACATAGCCCCAGATTGTGTCGGTGGAGTCTGTGAATCCAAGGGACGGGCACAGGGTTATCGCTGACGCGGACAGGTTCTGCACACCAGTGTTAAGCGAGGGGCAGGAGCCCGTCTCGTTCACGCCGCCAAACATCTGGAAAAGCGGGCTTGACCCGCCCACAAAAGAGGATGAGTCCTTGTCGGACGCCACAGTGATTGAGACATTGACGTTCCCGTCATTTCTCACAAGGAAGCCCGTCTTGCCCCCGGTAGTGTTGGAACTCTCATTTGACAGCAGGGTTATTGAGCCGCCTGCGGGCGGGGTGACAGGGACAAAGCTGAGGGCGCTGTCATTGGAGCCTGCTGAAGTATAGACAGTCACCTGGTTGGTTGAGGTGATGTTTATCCCGATTGTCCCGTTAAAGCCATAGGCTATCTGCTGCATGTAATTGTTGTATATCGCATACCCGGAAAAGTGGGGGGCATTGAAGGTCAGTATGCCGGTTGAATTGTCCCATGATATGTTGGTGCAATAACCGACTGAAACGCAATCCTGCCCGTTTTGGATAAGCGACGAGCGCGTCGTATAAGTCCCGGGGGCGTAATAGATTGTGGGCGCGGCCGCCTGCGAATAAATACCTGTCAGGTTCATCTCGATGAGCACGCTGGAATTGAAAGTGGGGTTGAGGGCGCTGACATTGACGCTTACAAGGCCCTTGTCTATAATGACGAAATTCTCCAGATTGGCCCCGAGCACGTCGACAGACTGGTTGGACGGGTATGAAATCGCGCCATTGCCAAGCTTCTCAAGCGTCAGGTTCTTGATGTTTGTCGGGTCGGGGACCGAAGTGAAATCGGGCGTCCTGCCATTGAATGTGATTAAGTGGGGCGTCCGGTTTGCCTCGACCGTGGCGGTCGGGTTGACAATGCCGAAAAACAGCCTGTTCGAATTGTCCACTGTGACATTGTAGCCGTTAATCTGGTAGAAAAGGTCAGCCGCACGGATTGCCGGGGACAGGGCAAGCAAAAGCGCGAACATGGCGGCAAATGCAAGGCCTGGCAGGGGCGGGTTTAGTCTTGGCATCAATCAAGCACCCGTCAGCTACGGCGACGTCAGCGAGAGGTTCGCCGCGCTGAAATCATAATCCTTTGTCTGCGTGAAAAACGCGTCCGTTGTCGGGCTGTTGAGCACGTATGCCACCTGTATCCAGTCGCCCGCGCTTGCCTGGTTCCCAAGGATAGGGCAGTCGGAGCTGTCAAGCAGGTACGAATGCCCGGTCAGGCCCACGCTGCAGTTGTACACCGAAGTCCCGTTAGACATGTAGACAATCGCAGGCGACGAGAAACTGAAGTCCGCGGGTATGGTCTCCCTAAACGCGAACGAGTTTTCCCCATTGCTCTTTACGGGATAGAAAATGTACCTGTAATAATTCGAGTTCAGGGACATCCTTGTGGTCGAGGTGAAGCCGGTCAGCCGCAGGCTGTCGTTTGCCCCGCCCAGATAAATCGTGTTGGGCACTTCCATGTAGTCAAACATTATCGGCGAGTTGTATTCGGCAACCGTGATATTCACCAGATAGTCGACTGCCGCGTTCGAGCCGTCGACTGCTGTCTTGACAAGCAGGCATGAAAACGTGCCCGACGAGTCAGTGGAGCCTGTGCAGGCGTATGCGCCGCCTGTGGTCACGTAAACGCCCTTGCCTGAAAGCGGCGTGTTGGAGGGCGAATACGCATAGGCAGTCAGCCAGCGCAGCAGCAGTTTCGGTATTATTGAAGAGGTTTTCAGGAAAGTTGAGCCCTGCGGGCTTGTGGAGGAGCCCGCGTAGGACAAGGCCACGTAGCCGTTGTTTGACGCCGCGCTTGTGATGGCGTTATAGGACTCGCTTGAAGACAGGCTTGCCGTTGACGTAACTGTGCCGTCCGAGCCTGTAAGTACCGAGACGAAAACCTGCCCCTGGTTGGAGGCGTTCACTATAGTGAAATTGGTTGACGCCGTCGGGTACATGTTTGAGCCGAATGAACCGAAAAGGATTTTGTCCGTCTTGTAAGTCACGCTAAGCCCCGAATACTTTGACGAGGAGGGCGTCAGATACGCGTCCATCAGGCCTGCGGCCTTGCCGCTCGAGCTTATTGAAAACGCGGAGCCTGAAGGGATGTAGGCATTGTAGAGTTTGATGTTCCTTGCCGAATTCGCAGAGCCGCCGCTGTTATAAAGCCTGCCTACTCCGCCGGAACCGCCGCCGCCGGCGCCATAATCGCTAGCATACTGGCCCGTGCCTCCTGCCCCTCCTGCGCCAGCGCCTGACTCGGCAGTGCGGGAACAGCCAGTGCCGCCAGCCCCGCCGTTTGCGGCTATGCTGCCAGATGAAAGATAAACAACCGACATCGGAATGATTATGACGCTGCCGCCAGCCCCGCCGCCTGCAACATTGCAGACATTGGTGCAGCCATTGCCGCCGCCAACGTCTATGCTGCCAGTGAATTTCAAGGTGCCCGCGACAAGCTTGACAGTGCCGCCGGAGCCGCCGCCCGCATACTTGTTGTTTGCAGAGCCGCCGGAGCCGCCCCTTGCAGACAGGGAGCCTGCGAGGTTGAGGTTCCTGGCATAAATCCATATTACGCCGCCCCCGCCGCCGCCCGTGCCGTCCCCGTTAGTGGAGCCGCCAGCATACCCGCCCCCGTCAGGGTTGCTGCCGCCAACGCCGCTGAAAGTCCCAAGAGCGGATGCGGATATTGCGCCCGATATGTTGGCGTCGTTTGCCACGTAGAATTTCACTGTGCCGCCAGCATCCCCGGTGGAATACGCAAGCGTCACCGTAACTCCGGGGTTTATCACAAGGGAATTGAAGTAATATGTAGTCCCGGAATAGATGGTCTGCGAGGACGAGACTACGCAGTCGCCATTGGTGCTGCACCCGGTCCCTGAAAGGGTCGCGGCTGAAGCCAAAGAAGGAAGCAACAGGCCAAGCACGCCCAAAACAAGGACAAAAACAAGACTATTTTTGAAAAATGCCATGTGATATGATGCTAATCCCTAATATATAAGGATTTTGCATGGACGCGCAAAAAATGAAAGAAGAGGAAGAAAAAAAGGGGAGGGGCCTCACTTCAGCCGGATGGCATCCAAATCCATAGGTGCGCGCGCGTCGATCCTCATGACCCTGTTGATGGTCCTTGCGAGGTCGTCGCACTTCTGCTCGTCGCCGTGCAGCGTGAACACGCGCTCCGGCTTGGGCTTTATGTTTTTCAGGAACGAGAGGAGCTGGTGCCTGTCAGAATGGCCAGAATAGCCCTCGACTGTCTCGACGTGCATGTTGACCTTGACAGTCTGCATCTTGCCGTCCTCGCCAAGCATCGGGAACTCGCGCTGCCCGCGCTGGAGCTTCCTGCCCATAGAGAGCGATGACTGGTAGCCCACGAAGAGAAGAGAGTTCTTCGGGTCGTCGGCAAGCATCCTGAAATATTCAAGCGACGGGCCGCCTGACAACATGCCGGATGGGGCGAGAATGACCGCCGGCTCGCCGTCGACTATCTCGCGCCTGTCGGTCTTGACTGTCTCGAATATGTGGGACTCGAATGGCGAGTCGTTGGAGAGTATCCTCATCTGCACGTTGTGGCGCAGGTATTGCGGATACGCGGTATGTATGGCGGACGCCTCGAGAATCATGCCGTCTATGTAGACAGGGAAGCTGTAATCGTTCTTTTTCGCCATGAACTCCTCGAGCACGAGCATGATTTCCTGCGCCCTGCCGACCGAGAACACGGGTATGAGCACTTTGCCCTTGCGCTTTATGGTCTCGAGTATGAGGTTGAAAAGCTTCTTGTCAGAGTCGAACCTGTTGGCCTGGACGTCGTCCCTGCCGCCGTAGGTGCTCTCCAAAAACAGCGTCTCGCAGCGCGGGAACGAAGTGACGGACTGGTCGAAAAGCTTCGAATACCCGTACTTGATGTCGCCGGAGAAAACGAGGTTGTGCAAGCCCTCGCCTATGTGCAGGTGCGCGATGGCGGAGCCGAGTATGTGCCCCGCGTTGTAATACGTCAGCTTGATTTCGGGGGTGATGTCCATCACGTCCCAGTAGTCAAGCGTTATCATGCGCGTAAGCTGCTTCTGTATGTCCTTTACTCCGTAGGGCGCGCCCTGGTCCGTGTTCTTGTTGAGCACGTTGATGTAGTCCATCTGCAAAAGTATCGCAAGTTCCCGCGTGGGCGTGGTGCAGTAGACCGGGCCGTCGTAGCCGTACGCGTAGAGATAGGGTATGAAGCCAGAATGGTCAAGGTGCGCGTGCGTGAGTATGACCGCGTCCAGCTGCTCCGGCTCGAGGCCCATGGCGTTCAGGTAAGGATACGTGCGCGTATTGTCGGACGTGTCCGGGTTTATGCCGCAGTCTATCAGGACCTTGCTGTTTGGCGTCTGCAATAGCGTGCATGACCTGCCGACTTCCTGGTACCCGCCAAGGGCGGTTATCTTTACCCAGTCGCTTTTGGGCACGGGCGTGCAGATTTTCTTGCCAAGCCCGAGAAGGAATTTTTTCCTCGCGGCCGTGTCGCGCAAGAGCGATTTCCTCACGCCCCTTATCGTGCTCGAGTCCATTGTCGGAGCGCGAAGCACGTTTGGCGCCCAGCCGGTCTTCTGGATTATCGAGCGCAGCGTCAGGCCGCCCTTGCCTATCACGAGGCCGGGCTTGAGGGCCTCGATGTTGACCTCGCAAAAGTCGGGGTTGAACGTGATTTCAGTGACGCCGGCCTCCTCGGGAATCAGGCCCTTGATTATGGCCATGGAATCCTCCGCAGGCGTCAGGAAGGTCGGGTCGGAGCGTATGAAAACGCGCTTCCTCACAGCGCTTGCTATCCTTTTTATGAGCTGGTCGTTCTGGTAGAACTTGTTGATGTCCTTGATGTAAATCACGATGTCAAGGCCTTCGGGCTCGACTTTTGTCAGGCCGCATTCGACAGGCATTATCTCTTGTATTTTCTTCTCTATTTCCTTTAATTCCAATCAAATCATCCTCGGTTTGGGAAAACTTGTGCAATGCAAGGCCTGCCGTGCGGATGCCAAAGGAATCCCCGGCCGCCAAGCGCTGTTTAACTGTATTGTCGCATGTTCATTCACGGATTTTGGTCGCAACGCCGCAAGAAACGGCGCGAAAACCCGGCACAAGAAGAGAAAAAAAGAAAGAAGACGCCCCCCGACTTTGCGTCAGGCCAGCTTTGTCACTTCTTCCTTCTCGAACCTCTTGAAGCCGGACTTCGTTATCGCAATAAGGTCTACTGCCTCGCCAGTGGCGCAGTCCCTTTTCATGGCAGCCGAAACCGCCTTTACCGCCACCTTCAGGTTGTCCTTGACAGTCCCTTCCTTAACGTACATTTCCTCGAGCACGCCGTAGGCTACTGGAGAGCCGCTCCCTGTGGAGCAGTATTTCTCGCTGGTCATGCCGCCAAGCGGGTCGATGGAGAACACCATGGGCTCGTCCTCCGTGCCCCCGATGAGGAGCTGGACGTAGAACGGGAAATACTTGTACTGGTACATGAGGTTGGCAAGCAATGTCGCGGCGCCCTTGACAGTCATGGGCTTGCCGTACTTGAGCTTGTAAAGCTTCGCCTCCGCCTTCATTATGCGTATAAGCGTCTGGGCGTCGGCTACGGAGCCGGCGACCGTCATTGAGAGCTTGTCGTCTATCTGGAAGACCTTCTGCACGTCCTTGGAGGCAATGAAGTAGCCCATCGAGGCGCGCTTGTCCGAGGCCATGATTATGCCGTCGGAGCAGACCAGGCCGACGGTAGTCGTGCCTGTTGAAAGCTTTTTCATTTTTTCATCAGAGGTCTCGGACATGCAATCACCAAATTCGTAATCCGCACCCCGCATACTTTAGCGGGATGTCATGCCTTGCAAAAATATGCCTTACTGGTCAACAAGTCTTTTTGGAAAAGGCCAAGAAAAAACAAAGACGCCACGTTATCTTAGCAAGCATAATATTTTTAATTATATATCCGGCAGGCCGCGCCCCTGTTTTGGCCGCCATGCGGGCGAAACCGGCTGCGTTGGATAAAAATAAAGGCGGGAAATGGTACACCCGAAGGCTCCATCCCCTCCCACTCATCCCAATTTGCATTGGGAAATTGATTTTCTGGAAAATGCTTTTAAAGCATGCGCAAACGCGAACATCAAATACCAAAAGCCAACACACAATGGAGCGCGCCTCCGGCGTTTGAAAACCAGCGGCATGGGCAGCCATGGCGGCCCGCCCTTGGCTTCGGGGTGCAAGCGCGCTACCTTATCGGCTCGTATTCCCCAAACGCCCGGCCAAGGAAATTGAGCTGGAAATAGTTTATCACGTGGAAATAAAGGAAATATAGCCTGCCCCACTTGTCGAGCCTGCGCCTTGATGTCAAAACCAGGGACTTGTCGGCGTAAAAAATCCTGCCTTTCCTGGACGCGCGCATTACCAGTTCCGTGTCGTCGGAGGTCACAAGCGCGATGTTGATGCCGCCCACATCGTCATATACGCTCCTGCGTATCGCAAGCGCCTCGCCATGCGCGTAATACGAGCCGATTTTTGAAAAGAGTTTGGCCCCCGGCCAGAGCACCAGGTTCGCAAACGCCTTTTCAGCGGCGGAGGAATCCTGGAGCATGATTTTCCCGACCACGGCAGCCACGCCCGCGTCCTTGAACGGCGCGACCAGGTTTGCAAGCCAGCCTGGCGTGTAGATGTTGTCGCCAGTGGCGAATATCAGTATCTCCCCCTTGGAGGCCTGCGCGCCGATGCGCCTGCCATCAGCTATGTTCGTCTTTGGGCCAAGGACAAGCCTTGCGCCGTATTTCCGCGTTATCTCGCCCGTCTTGTCCGTGCTTGAGGCGTCCGAGACAATGACTTCAAAAGTGAAATCGACCTTCTGGGAGAATATGGATTCGAGTGTCGGGCCGAGATATTTCTCCTCCATGTAAGTGGGCATGACAATGGACGCGTATGGCCTGGCGCCCTCCCGTGCCCCTTTTTCGCCTTCCTGTCCCTTTTGCATCAATATCACCGTGAAAACAACTGCGGCGGCACAGGCTCAAATCAGCCGCGCGCCTTCCGCTTCAGGCACGCACACGTGAATTTCCCGGAAGGATTTCGCGTGATGCCGCCTGGCAAGCAGGGCGCTTTGCATGTCGGGGAAAACCCAAAACAGGGTGTTGCCAAGCATTGCCATGCCGCATTGCCTTTCTGCAAGCAGGAATTTTTTAGCCTTGCCCTTTGCAATGCCGGAGCCCAGCGCGAACGAGTTCGACACGCGGGCAAGGGAGTAAATGGTGGGTTCCCTGAAAAACGATGCTGCCGCCCTTTTCCCCTCCGACCCAAGCCGCGCCAATGTTTTCCTGTCCGAGAGCACCCTTGAAGTGCTGATTGGGGAGAGGAGGCCCACCATGATTGCGCAGCCCTTTGGAAGCCCAAGCCTTGAGATTGCTGATTCGGGGGAACTTTTGGCCAGGAACCCGCCTTCGGCAGACGCAGCCACGCCAAGCACGCCGCACTTGCACTCCAAATCCGCCTCCGCTGCTATAGCAACCGCCTTTTCCCTGCTCAAAGGCGAACCCAAAAGCCCGTTGAGGGCAAGGGAGAGCGAGAGTGCCGCGCACGCGCTGGTGCCAAGCCCGAAACCTGCCGGGAAGGCATGGGAATGCCTCACCTCAAGCCCGTTTTCCCTGAAAAATTCCGGGAAGAGTTTCCTGTACTTCGACACGGCGCATGCGGAAACGCGCAATTGCGCCTGCCTTGCCTTCCTGCCATTGACGTAATACGACACGCCCGATGAAGCGGGCTTTGCGGTGCACGACGTTTCGGTGCCCTTTGAAAGGGTTATGCCTGCGCCATATGACGTGCCTTTCCCTAGCGCGAAAAAGCCTGTCATGTGGGAGGGCGCAAATGCCCGGGCAACGCCGTGCGGCATGGCCCCTGCGGGTTTTTTCCGTGGGCGCATGATAAAGTATTAAACATATCCGTTTAAAAGACAAATTTAGAAGGTCTTAGCATGTCGCCAAAACAAGGCAAGCAAAAAAGCCAGAAACAAGACTCCCAGGCGCATTTGACGCAAACGGGCGAAGTAGAGATACCGCCCCAGCCGGTAAAACCTCCCCAGCAGGAGCAGGCTCCAAAAAAACAGGAGAAGCCTTACGTCCCCGGGCATGAGGATTACAGCCAGTTTTCCACGGAAAAGCTGATTTCCCTGGCTTTTGACGAAAAGGCGAAGGTCAGGATGCGCGTTGCGCAGGAGCTTGCGAAAAGGCCGGAGGACACCACGGCGGTGTTCGGGCTTATCGAGCTTTGTACGGACAAGGACGAGGCCGTGAAATTGACGGCAAAGCGCGAGCTTGCAAAGATGGAAGGCGACCAGAACGCCGACACGCTTGAACAGCTTTTCCTTGAGAAGAAGGCGGGCGACCCGGACATGAACTCCGTCAAGGCAAAGCTCATGCCCTCGATAGAGAAGCTCTTCACGAAAAAAGAAGGCAAAAACCACATGGAGACCTCCATAACGCAGCTATTCACAAAGGAGCCAAGGCAGGAAGGGGCCGGGGCGCTTTCAGGCCTGCCAATGGTAGGCGGGCCGGGCGGCGCGGAGCCTGCTGCGAGGAAATCGCCCGAGAAGGAAGGCGAAGACAGGGCGGAAGAGCCGAAAAAAATGTTTTCAAGCGGCGAGAGCGTGCTTGACAGGGCTTTTGCGGAGAATGAAAAAGAGGAAGCCCAAAGGCTCGCGTCCATTGAAAGCATGCATGAGGAAGAGGAGGGGGAAGGCGGGCCTGAAATGCAAAGCAACGGGGCTGCCGAATCCGAGGAGGAGCAGGCAGGGGAAACAGTGCAGGCGGCGCAATCGGACATATACGCGAAGGCGGTGTCTATAGCAAAGAAGCCAGGCACAACCGAGAAGGACCTGAAAAACGAGGAGAAAAAGCTCATGGCCAAGCTCAAGCAGGAGGTCAAGGAGGCCTTCAGCAACGCGCGGGAGATGCTCTGGAGCAACAAGGACAAGTCAATGCGCGACCTCAAGCCCGGCATGCAAAAAATCAACACCGCCGCCCTGACAGTGAAGTCGTGCGAAAAGGTCGAGATTCCAAAGGGCAAGAAAAAGGCCATAGTCTACAGGATCGAGGTCGAGGACAAGACGGGGGCGGGCGTGCTATACGCGCCCGAGAACAAGGGCAAGGGCATCGAGCCTGGCGACTTGATAAGGATAGCCGGCTGCGGGTTTGAAAAGAACCCCATGACGGGCGAGGACTGCATAATGCTTGCGCCCCGCTCAAAGCTTATAATAGAGAGATAGCCATTTCCGGCCGCGCAAGCCCCGGGCGCCATAATTCACGCTTTACCATTAAATACGAAACTTTTAAAAATCTGCGAACCGCCATTTATCTCAATAATTCATGTTCGCGTGGGTGTTTTGAGATGAACTTGCGGGTAATTGCCGTTTTCGCAATAATTGCCATGATAGGCGCTACTTTTTCAGAGTCCCTGATTATCAACGGGTTTGAAGTCTCAAGGACCGTCCAGGTGACGGAAATACCGCGCGTCAGCCTCATAACAGGCGCGATTGAGGTCAACTACGAGACCAATGTCACGATGACCATAGCAAATGCGCTTGACTCTGCGGCATTCAACGTCTCGATACTCGACGGCATATATTTCCCGGTGGACGGGACGGAGCTTGGCTTCAGCCCCGCGCCGTCGCAGGTCGTCCCCTACCTCGAATGGAAAACGCCCGAGATAGCGGCGGGGGGCAATTTCACAATCGTGACCCATTACAACACGAAGATAACAGGCGACATGCTGGCGTTCTTCCCCGCGCCCATGATAAAGTACTACCCCGACCCCGCGTCAATACCCCAGAAAATAATAATCAACGCGCCGGGCAAGGTGGAGCCTGGCAAGGAGATAACAATAAAGGCGATTGACGCCAACGGCAAGCCGGTAGGGGGCCTAGCGCTTCTCATAGGCGGGCCGGACGGATACCTTAGCGAGCTTGTTACAGGCCCCGACGGGACCGCGACGACTGTCATAGGCAAGGAAGGCAAATACACTATTGCGTCAAAAACAGCCATGGTAACTGGAAACACGCTCATCACTGTCGCGGCCCTGGAGCCGCCAGTGACAGCCTCGTCCACAGCAGACACTGGCAAGCCGCTTTTCAGGCTTGAGGACGTGCTAAGCATCATAGGCGGGATAGTGCTTGTGAGCGTGGTGCTTGGGATAATATTTTTCATAGCCAAGAGGAGCGGCAATGGCGCTTCGAAGGAAGAGGAGAGCCAGGAGCCGCAGGAGATAGTCATTGACGAGGGCAAGATGTTTGGCTCCGGGAAGGGCCCGGAGGCGTTCTCAGGAAGCGAGAACACTACGGTGGTCGAGGAATCCACGCCCCAGCAGGTCTCCGAGGAAGCCACAAAAAAGATGATTGAGGAAAGGCTTAGGAAAAAGGGCCCCGATATGGCGCCAATCCGGCCAGGAGAGGCAGAGGAGGCGGAGCCCGAAGAGGACGGGGAGGAGCAGCCCCAAAAAGAGGAATACGACGAAGACGAGGCTGGCGGGGAGGAGGGCGAAGAAGGCCCGGAAGAGCCGGAAGAAATCGAGGAGGAAGCGCCCGAAACGCCGGTGGAAGAGGAGCAAGCGCCAAGGCAGGCAAGGAAAAGCGCGCCTGCGAAAAAGCACGCGGCGGCAAAGTTCCAGCCCAAATCGAGGAAGGAGGCGCTCCAGCGCGCCGTAAAGAGGCTTGAGGAGCTCAAGGCGAAAAGGAAGCGCAGCAGGTAAGCGGGGCTTTTTTACTTTCTTGTTTTGCAGGTTTTTATCAGGGCAGGCAGGCGCCTGCACCACATACCACACGGCAGCAGCGCTTTTGCGCAAGCTCACCAGGGGACTTTTTTCAGCCCGAGCCTGTTTGCTATGTAATTGCTCGCCACGTGTATCACATACGTGAAGGCGAAAAGGAAGACAAGGTTGACGGGCTCGAACACAAAAGCAGGCGAAAGCGGGTATGCGAAGAGCAGCGCGAACACGAGGAAGAAAAGCTGGTCGAGCAGGAAAGAGGGGTGTCCCCTTTTCATGCCGAGCCTGCGCTTGAAAAAACTGCCGAGCAGGTCGCCAAGCATGGTGCCGAATGAGAGCACAAGCCCTGCGACATAGTAAAAGTAAGGCACAGGGTAGAGGTAATAGGCGCTTGTAGGGAGGAAGATGCCGCACAGCCCGCCAATGAAGGTCCCCGCAAGCACGCCCGAGACAAAGCCCCTTATTGTCTTGCCGTCGCCAAAAGCCCGCTTGCCGTCCCAAAGCTTGCGCTTGAGGTCTATTGGCGTGCCCGAGCCTAGAAGGACTGGCGCCGCGTTAGCGAAATAGGCAGGCAGTATGTATAGCAAAAGCATGAGGAACGTGTCTAGATAGCCGGGCATGGATTGATTTTCCAAATAATAGTTATAAAACATATACCCGCCGGATGAAAAACCGCAATCCCGGGCGGGCGAGGCCTTGATTCTGGAATATACTTATATATTATGTGGAAAAATAAGTTAAGCGGGGTCATTGGAATGGACAACAAAAACATAATCATAGCCGCAGGGGCGGCGCTTTTCATATTGCTTGCGGCAATAGCCGTGGTCGCGGCGTCGGCTGGCTCTTCAGGGGATTCGAAAGGCTCCCTTGGCGGGGGGCTCGGGTCGATATTCAACCCCGGCTGCGTTGGCGTGATAGACATTTCAGGCGAGATAACAACGCAGGATTCGCCTGCAGGCCTCTTCTCCCAGGGCGTTTCTGGGTCGCAGACAATAGCGGACCAGATAAGGCAGGCCGACGGGGACGACAGCGTTAAGGCGATACTGCTCACAATCGACTCCCCGGGCGGTTCCGTGGTGGCGACGCAGGAAATCTACGATGCCCTTGAAAAGTCCAAAAAGCCCAAAGTCGCGTATTTCAGGGAAACAGCCGCGTCCGGCGGATATTACGTCGGCGCTGCCGCGGACTACATAGTATCCGAGCCTGCGGCGCTCACAGGAAGCATAGGCGTGCGCGCCACTGTGACAGACCTAAGCCCGCTTTTTGAGAAGATAGGCTACAATGAGACAACTTTCAAGTCCGGGCAGTTCAAGGACATGGGCGATTACGCCAGGCCCATGACGGACGGCGAAAAGGCCATATTCCAATCCATAGTGGACGAGATATTCCAGGACTTCAAGGCAGCCGTGCTCAAGCACAGGGCCGGAAAGATTGACACCGCAAGGCTTGGGGAGATATTCGACGCGCGCGTCATGACAGGCAGGCAGGCGCTCTCATACGGCCTTGTGGACAAGGTTGGAAACGAGGATGACGCGCTGCAGAAGGCTGCGCAGCTTGGCGGGCTGGAATACTCGGACAAGCCCGACACCTGCTCCTTCTCAAGCAGGAAGGGAAGCCTGCTTGAAGACCTGTTCGCCTCAAGCGCGTATTCGTTTGGCAGGGGCATTGCAGCAGCTCTTGGCGGCAGCGCGCAGTCTGTCAGGCTGACGCAGTGAAGGAATTAATTTATATATATAAGGAAGGAAATGGATTCCAATGGAAAAACGGAGAGAACCCGGGCGCGGCAGGCAGGGCAATGCAAAGGGATTCATATTCTCCCTTGACTCCTTCATCGCGCTCTCGCTGGTCCTTGTTTCAATATACTCGCTTTTTGTCCTAGTATCAGTGCCAAAGACGTTCTACAATTCCCACCTGCAGGCATACGACCTCGCGAGGGATTCGCTAAACTCCCTTGGCAACCTGCAATACAACTCCACTTCCCCTTCGGAGCAGGGATACAGCGACAAGGGATATTCATATCTTGAAAGGATCGGCATAAACATGGGCATAGGCCAATACTCAAGCGGCAACATAACAAAACAGGCCCTTGACCCGATAATCCCGGTACAATACGGCTACAGGCTGGACGCGTATAGCATATCCCAGTCAAAATGGGTGACAATATACGACACGGCAAACGACACCACGACCCAGCACAACAGGGTTTACAGGAAACTCTCGGCAACCGCCCAGTCGCTTGCAGCCGGGTATAGGACCCCGCCGTCGCCCACAGGGCTGCCTGACTGCGGCAAGGTGCAAAACCAGTTCATCTGCGCATCCAATCCGGGGATAATATTCGAGGAAGGGGACGTTTTCGTCTCTGTCATCAGGCTGACGGTATACATATGAGGATGGTTTGATTGGGAATAGGGCTCGAAGGGACAAGGAAGGGGATATTCTTCACGATTATAGCAGTCCTATTGCTCTCCTTCATGCTGATTTCAGTCGGCCTGTGGTCAAGCGTTGTCAATGCCCGCGAGGCGCGCGTTCCGGAGAAGATAAAGACAGATTCCATGGCGCAAATCATATTCCAGCTCTCCGAGCAGAAGGTCAACAGGTTCGCGAACATATCCGGCTATTACGCCCTCTCGAGGCTTGCGAACTATTCGGTCGGGAACCCGATAACCCCGGCCGGCGCGGACGGCACTGGTTCCATAAACAAGAGCATGTACGACCTGATGATTTACGGCAGCACCGACGGGGGCGGCAGCTGGTACAACAACAACCTCACCTATTCCACGGCGCTTGAGCAGCAATACACATTCGCCAACTGGACAGGCCAGCTTGAAAAGTCCGCGGACGTGATGGGCTTCGTGTTCAAGATGGGCAATGTGACGAATTACAGCTTCGCGCAGATTGACCCGTGGAACGTGCGCGTCCAGTTCGACACGAACATAAGCATAAAGGACAAGGAAGCCACCATGATGCTCAAAAAGACCCTGCACGTCAACGTGACCTATTCCATACTCGGCATGCCAGACCCGCTTTTCACGCGCGAGCTTTTCCCGCTGGGCAATTATTCAAAGATAATATTCGCGGCAGAGGACCCGGCAAAGAGGGACCAGGACCAATATATCGCGTCAGTTAGCGCAGCAAACGCGCCGCGCGGCAATGGCTGGGCGTCAGGATACGCGACAACGGACACCAACCTATCAGGCCACATAGACCCTACGACAGATTCAAAGACATACATACTCGTGACGGATTACCCGGAAAAGGCCGACGGCAGCCCGGACGACGTCGCGTTCGCAAAAATGCTCGACCCGAGGATATCCGGCGTCATAATAACGCATTACAAGCAGAACATCACCTACTCGTACGACGCGGCATCAGGCTGCAACTGGTCGACAATAACAGACATGAACGGCCCGACAAGGTACAGGGTCACGGTGGACGCCAACCACAACTATGCTGACTGCCCAAGCCCGCCTGTTGTGAGGCTCTATGACGCAAACATACCGTTCATTTCACTGACGGGCGGCGCGCCAAGCCTTGGAGACCAGGCGGCCATACAGAACTACCCTGGGGCAAACGAAATCGTGCCGCTTGTTGAAAGTTCCTATCACGTAATCTACGACATCACCGGGCCGAGAAAACTGATGGAGTGCGGGCTCTACGCCCACCCTTCAGGCGCTGTCGCGCCATCCTTCCTGCAAAGGATGCTCTCCGACGCGACCGACAGGACAAGCTCCCAGTTCGGCATTGAGTCATTCCTCATATCCCAGTGGGCAGGAGGGAACAGCGACCACGACAATACCATTACGAACTATTACTCGCGCTGGGACATAGGCTATTACAACCAGACGCAGGGCACCAGGATAAAAGGCGGCAGCGGGTGCAAGACAAAGCAGATGTGCGCAATGGGCCAGGCGCCGGATAAAATGCCGCTTGGCCAGTTCAGGCTCGACGATTCAACGGCCCAGAGGTACAACATGTACGGGCTAAGGTGCAACATGGTGACGCCAACGGACTCGAACGTGCCGTCAGGCGGCTCGTGCGAGTGAAGATGCGGGTAATCGAATGGTCTTGGAAAACACGGCAGGGGGTTTGCGCGGGCAGGTGTCAGTGGAAACCCTGGTCATGGTCGGGTTCATACTCGCGTTCATGATTCCCCTGGTTCTCCTGTTCATGTCAATTTCAAACTCGTCCGCCGAGAACGTGGCAATAGGCCAGGCAATGATATCGGCTAGGCAGATTGGCAACGCGGCAGGCGAAGTTCTCGCGCAGGGCAACAACTCCAAGAAAGTCATATTCGTCAATTTCCCGCCGGGGATAAGCAATGTCACGCTCGATTCCAACGAGGTAATATTCACGCTCAAGACCACTAAGGGATACGTCCCGGTGGTCGAGAACACGTTCGCCAACATGACTTACGGGTACAACCCGCTCTACAATTCCACCAGGATGAGTTCCGGCCTGCGCTCGATACTGGTGATATCCAGGGGCAAATACGTAGAGATAGGCTATTACAAGTGATTGGACAGGATGATTATGGAAAAACAAGTGACAAAGGGATGGAAGGGCCAGGCGGCCCTCGAGTTCCTGTCGTACATGAGCTTTTTCATGGTGCTTTTCGTAATCACCATACTGCTCTTTGCAAACCAGCAGATTACGGAGATATCGGGCAACAAGCTGCTTGTGGCGCAGGAAACTGCCAATTTCATGGCGCAAAGAATCAACTTCGTGCTCGACGGCGGGGACGGGTTCTCGGCCAAATTCAGCCTGCCGCACGACATACTCACGCAGAGATACGACATCAGGGTCCTTGGCGGCAATTACACGCAGGTCTACATAAACTGGACAGAAAACGACGGCAAGCAGGTCGCCATTTCAGCGCCCATAAACACGGGGGCAATAAACGCCGGCGCGGAAGTGAGCCTGATAACGAACCCGGACGACGGGACGGGCATATGGCTCAATTCATCTAGGGGCGAGTTCAAGATAACGAATTCAAAGGGCAACCTGACGTTTGTCCAGCCGGCGGCCGGGCACGCGCTACCGCCGATAGACCAATAAAGTGATACAAGTGGCAATGACGAAAAAACCATTGATGGGAAGGGCAAGGAAGGGCCAGTACTTTTCCTTTGACGCCATCATAGCAAGCATAATATTCATAATAGCCATCTCCGTGCTGTCAAGCTACTGGTTCGGCGTCAGGTCTGTCATGGACTCGCGCTCGGAGAACATGTACAACGAGGTCATAAGGATATCGGACATGCTAATGAGCGAGGGAACGCCCGCCAACTGGAACGACGTCACAATCCCGTACCAGGGCATCCAGCAGTTCGGGCTGCTTGCAAACAAGTCGACCTATGAGGTCCTTGAAGCCAAGGCAAACAGGCTCAACACTTTCCTCAACGACCCCCAGACCGACCCGCAGTACAATGCCACCAGGAAGAGGATGGGCCTTGACAAGTACCAGATATACCTGGCAATAGGCAACAACACCAACACCATATACTACACAGGCTATGACCCGGGGACGCCGGGCGCCAAGCCTGCAAACATCGCCACAGCCACCAGGACAGCGCACATGAAAGTCAGCGGCAAGGACACGCTTGTGACTGTCAAGGTGGTCCTCTGGACAGAGAATTTCGACAACTGAAGCCTGTTTCTTATTATCCGCAAGGCAAGCCAGCGGGAGCAGGGGAGCCTTCGCCAGCACAAGCATGGGAAAAACCGTCAGAGGCAAGCCTGGCAGTTCCGGGATTTGAAAAAGGGAAAAGAAGAAATTAAAGGAAAAAAAGAAATAAGGAAGGGCTTTGAGGCCCAATGTTGCCCGCTTACTCGAGGAACTCCGCAGGCGTTGGCGGATCGGGCTTGTCACCCTTGCGCTCCCTGATTTGCCTGACAACCTTCATGAGAAGGTCCTTTGGAAGCGGTTCATAGCCAGCGTATTCCTGATAGGGTATTGCCCTGCCCTGTGTCGCAGACCTCAAGTCATTTCCAAAGCCGAAAAGCTCCGCAACAGGCACCTTGGCGATGATGTTTGTCACCTCGCCTTCCTGCTGCATGTCAAGCATCTGCCCGCGCTTGCCCTGGATGAGGGTGATTACCGAGCCCATGTAGTCCTGGGGCACGATTATCGTGAGCTTCTGCTTGGGTTCGAACAATGTCACGCCCGCAAGCAGGATGCCCGCGTAAATCGGCCTCTTTATTGCCGGGATAATCTGGGCAGGGCCCCTGTGGACCGGGTCCTCGTGGATCATGGCGTCGACAATCCTGACCTTGATGCCTGTGACCTTCTCCTTAGCGAGGGGGCCCTTGTCAAGCGCCTCCTCGAATCCCTGGAGCAGCAGCTCCATGATTTCGTCGAGGTACTGGACGCCTCTCGTGTCGTTTATGAAAAGCGACTTGTTGTAGATGTGCTTGACCGCCTTTGCCATGTCGCGGTCAAGGCCCGCAGCCACGAGTGCCTCCACTGCCGCCTTGCCCTTCGGCCTGCCCTCGGCGATGTCGCCATTGTCGATGGCGTCTATGACCGACTGCTCGAGCTTTTCAACGAACAGCTTGATTTTCGTGTGCTTGTTTGGCGATTTGCCCTCCACCTGCGGCGAGTTGCCCATGATGGCTTCCCTGTACACGACGATGGGCGGGGACGTTACTATGTTTATTCCCCTCTCCTTTGAAATCTTGTACTCGATGATTTCAAGGTGCAAGTCGCCCATGCCAGATATGAGGTGCTCGCCGGTCTCCTGGTTGATTTCGACCTTAAGAGTCGGGTCCTCCTTTGAAAGCTGCCTCAATGCCATGATGAGCTTTGCAAGGTCCTTTGACTCCTTGGCCTCGATGGACTTGGTGACGACAGGCTCCGAATAGTGCTTTATCTGCTCGAAAGGCTCCACCTGGCCGGCGCTGACAGTCTCGCCGACATACACGTCCTTGAGGCCCACAAGGCCCACGATGTTGCCTGCGACAACCTGGTCGACCATGACCCTGTCGACGCCCATGTAGATGGCGCACTGCTGGACCTTCTCCTCCTTGTACTTGGAGGCGAGATACATCATGTCGGATTTCCTGACATGGCCTGAAAACAGCCTGACAACCGCAACTTCGCCCGCATTGGGGTCGTTCACAACGCCGAAGCAGACGCCGATGGTCTTGCCGTTGACATTGCATGCAAGCATGTCCTTGCCGTCCTGCGTCTCGAGGTCGCCCCTCCAGATTACCGGGATACGGTATTTCTGGGCCACAAGCGGGTTGGGGATGTGTTCCGTAATCATTTCAAGCATGATTTCGTCAAGCGGGGATTTCTCCCTCAAAGTCTTGTGGTCGCCCTTCCTGCAAAGTTCCGCCATTTCCTTGAACGTCAGGTTGAACCTCTTCATGGACAATATGGAGACCGCCCACTTGTTGAATGCCGAGCCGAAGCTGATATTGCCCTTGCCGACCTGTATCAGCCACTCCTCCTTCTTGTCCTCGGGGGCGTACTGCGTGATGATTTTGTTGAGGCCGGTTATGATTTTGACGAACCTCTGCTGCATCTGGTCGCCGTCAAGTTGCAATTCGTTTATCAGCCTGTCTATCTTGTTGATGAATATCGTCGGCTTGGCCCTCTCCCTCAATGCCTGCCTAAGGACTGTTTCCGTCTGGGGCATGATGCCCTCGACGGAGTCCACTACGAGCACGACGCCGTCGACTGCCCTCATGGCCCTCGTGACGTGGCCGCCGAAGTCCACGTGGCCTGGCGTGTCGATGAGGTTGAGCAGGTAGTCCTTGCCCTTCAATTCGAAGGCTATGGAGATGTTGGCGGATTTTATCGTGATGCCCCTCGCCTGCTCCTGCTCGTCAAAGTCCATGACCCTCTGCTCGCCCGCCTTGTCCTTTGAGATGAGGCCGGCGCGGGCCACAAGCGAGTCCGTGAGCGTCGTCTTGCCGTGGTCGACGTGCGCGCAAATGGCGACGTTTCTCACGTTCTCGAGGTTGTTCATGAGTTTTGATACTTCTTCCACTACGTATTCTTTCCTGACCATTGACATTCACCGTTTTTTGCATTTGTAGGCGAAAACCCATCGGAAAATGGCAAATAGGTTAAGTTGGCTTAACACGCATTTTGCCATGCCCAAAATAAGCTTTCAGATTAAGCATTCAACGAGATAAGTTAGTCCGAATATGTTTATATATCTTGTGGGATTGGGGAAAAACCCGGCCCTTTGCGGGGGCTGTCAAAGGAAAACGTCGCGCTCGCAGCGCACGCCGAACCTGCCGGGATAATACGCAGCAGGCTCTATGGCAAGCGCCATGCCCTTTGAAAGCGCATCCTTCGACTTCAGGCCAAGCGACGGGGACTCATGCACCTCAAGCCCTATCCCGTGCCCTATGGAGTGCGGCAGGCTTGGCAGGCCGTACCTCTCAAGCAGCAGCGCTGACTCGGCTGCAAGCTCCGACGCCTTTGAAAAGCCCCCGGATGCCGCCCTGTCGCAGATTTCGTCGCACACGAGCGTCAGCTTGTCATAGGCGTTTTTTTGCATCCTGCCAGAATTGAAGAAAAAGCACCTGGTCAGGTCGGAGCAATAGCCCTCCACTTTCACGCCCATGTCAACAAGCACGTGGCATTTCACCTTGTTGCCGGTCGGGTGCGAGTGCGGCATTGACGAATTGGCGCCGCTTGAGATTATGGGCGCAAAGGACGGCTTGAGGTTGCGCGAGAGCATCTCGCCAAGAAGCATGGATTCTATTTTTTTCTCCGTCATGCCCTCGGAAATCCCGGATTCGAGGAATGATAGGAGGGATTCGGCCTCCGTGACGGACTTTTGCAGGCATTCCCTCTCGTAGCCGGACTTGACTGCGCGCAGCTTGGCAATCTGCCCGGAAAAATCCTCGCGCCTTGCCTTGGTGATTTTGCAGAGGGATTCCGCGAACGAGAGCCTTGTGGAGGGATAGTCAAGCAAAAGCCTGCCCGCCCCGCCCATTGCCGACTTGAGGGACTTCGAAAAGCCCGCCCTGTCCTTGTATACGAGGAGGCCCATCGAGCCGGGCATGTTTTCCCCGGCATACAGCCGGTTCATTTCGGGGCATATCAGCGAGTGCGAATCCTGCGAAATAGCAAGAAGGCAGCCGTCAATATCAAGACCCGTGAAATAGTAGAAGGACGGATTGACATTTGACGAGTCAGGGCCGCTTGAGAGGAGAAGGACAGAGCCCTTGCCAAGCAGGGACTTGGCGGATTCAATCCTTTTTTTGCATTCGGCAGCCAGCATCGCAAGACCTTTTACTCCCTGTAGGTCTGCCCTTTCTTCAGCGCAGCCACAAGCTCGTCTATGAGGTATTTGTTGCCCATGTAAAGCGGAACGCGGGAGTCGATGTCGGGCGATTCCACGTCAAGAAGCGAGATGGAGCCGTTGCTTGAAGCGCCGCCCGCCTCCTCCATAATCATTGCCATGGGCGCTCCCTCAAAGTACAGCCGGAGCTTGCCCTCCTTGTTTTTTTTCGTGGAGGGGTAAGAGAAAAGCCCGCCCCTGTGGAGAACCTGCGAAAAGTCGCCGACAAACGCGCCGCAATACCTTACCTTGAGCTTGTGCTTTTTGAAAAGGCCTTTTGCAAATGCCATGAATTCATTGCTCCACTCGAGTGGGTCTGCGCCAATTCCGAACACCTCGCCCTTTGCAGGCATCTTAAGGTCCTCGTGGAGAAGGAGGTATTGCTGCTCTCCCGCCCTCTGTTTCACGAATTCATGGACTCCGGTCCCATTGCCGGCAGTATATACGAGAGTGGTAATCGGGCCGTAGAGCTTGTATATGGCGCAGGCAAGTTTCCTGCCGGTCTGGGGCAGGTCTTCCCTGTAAATGCCGAAAATAGTGCCGAACACGTTGTTCGTGGCAATGTTTGACGAGCCGTCAAGTGGGTCCATGGTGACGACAAAGGGCGCGCTGTCATTGTAAATGTAAGGCTTGTCAAGCTCTTCGGAATAAACCGCCCTTACAAGGCCGGTCTTGATAAGCGAGTCCACGAAAAAGCCGTTCGTCCACGCGTCCAGCTCCTTTTGCACCTCGCCGAACTTGTTTTTCGCGCCAGCGCCCTTGAGGCGTTTGGGGAATTCCGCCTTCACGTTAGGCGTCATCTGCCCTATCCTTGAAATCAGGGCAGCAAGGTCTGCGGAAAGCCGCGACGACGCGTGCTTTCCAAGTGTGATTTCCTCAGCCACATTGAACACCCCAGTTGAATGGAAGAAACGGGATTGCCAAAAAAAGCAAAGGCAAAAAGAATAAAACGGGAAAAACGGTTAGTCGGAGCCGAAAACTACCTTGGCGATTTCCTTGGTGATTTTCGCGGGGTTCTGGTTCTGCCAGACGTTCCTGCCTACTGCAAAGCCTATGGCGCCCGCGGACATCACGTCCTTTGCCATTTTTATGAAGTCCTCGTCCGACTGCTTGGAGCCGCCCGCTGAAATTACCTTTGTCCTTTGCGCGGCGGCAACGACCTTCTTGAAGGAATCTGGCGAGCCAGTGTAATTGACCTTGACTATGTCTGCGTTGATTTCAAGGGCCACGCGCGCGGCATAGCCGACGGATTCTACGGACTTTTCCTCGGCGACGTATTTGCCCCTGGGGTATGCCCAGACGATTGCGGGCATGCCGTAGTCCCTCGCCTCCTGCTCGATTATGGAGAAGTCGTGCAGCATCTGCGCCTCCGTGGGCGAGCCCACGTAGATTGTATAGCCGATTGCGTCGGCGCCTAGCGCCACCGCGTCCCTGACAGACGCCACTGGCGAGGAATAAATCTCGTCCTTTGGGACAAGGTTTGTCCTGCCATTGAGTTTCAGTATGAGGGGCACCTTGCCGGCGTAGTTTTCCATGTACTTGACTGCCACGCCCTTGTGCAGCACCATGCCCGTGAAGTCGCCCTTTGACGCCACCGAGAGCACGTAGTCCGGGTCAATGTTCTTGTCATTGAAGTCCTTAGGGCCGTGCTCTATGCCCTGGTCCATTGCGCAAATCAGGACCTTTCCCTTCCTTGTAATCCTGGACATCCTGGTTTTATGACCTGCGAAACCGACCATGCGAAATCACCCACAAATATGCCTTAAACAGACTTATAGATATCCTATTTTGCGCCAAAAAGTATAAAAGCAGGGGGTAGGACTGGCGAGCGGGGAAAAGAGCCGCTGGCAAAAATATAATACGCCTCAGCCGCTGTTGACCTCATCATAAGAAGGGGCTCTGCCCCTTTCTAAACCCCGCATCTTTTGGATGTAGAGGGAATAGAAATCAGTGGTTGTTCACAACATCACAGGCAATAGACTTGTCCCAAAGCAGGTTTAAATTAATGACTGGGCAACAACTAGCCGATGATAGACGAAGTGCTCGCATACCTTGTCAAGCGCGGGGCGCACATAGAGCCCGCCAAGATAACCACCAGGGAAATCGCCTATGACCTTGGCATTTCCCAGCAGACCGCGTCAAGGAAGATTATAGAGCTTATCAGGGGGCGCAGGATAGAGCGGACAGCCGACGGCATAGTGATAGTCCCGGCCGCGGTTGGCCAGCTCAAGCGCACTGTCGACGAATTGCAGCACGCGCTCTACCCGGAACTCGGCTTTGAATTCTCCGGAAAAGTCGTAACCGGGCTTGGCGAAGGCGCCATGTTCATGAAAATGCAGCATTACAAGGACAGCATAAAAAAACAGCTCGGCTTTTCCCCGTACCCGGGCACGCTCAACGTAAGGATAAGCCCGGAGGAAGTCGAGAAGAGGCTGAGGCTAAAGACCCACCCGCCCATAGTGATAACGGGATTCAGGCAGGATGGGAAGGATTTTGGAAAGATACTTTGCTACAGGTGCAAGATAATGGGCGTGAAAGGCGCGGCGGTGTTCCCGGTGCGCTCCGCGCACGGGCTCAATGTGCTCGAGCTTATAGCGCCAGTTAACCTGAGAAAGGAACTCTCGCTTGACAGCCATGGCTGGGTCGAGTTCACCGCCTACCCGTGAAAAAAAGCTCCTTTTGCAATAAGCTGGAGCCAAACGCCCGGATTCCCAGCAATCATTTTTCAGATTGAGATGGAATTGAAAAAGTCCCTTGCGGCCTTTTCCTCGAGTTTGCCGCTTGCACGTATGGGCAGGGTCTCCGTGGGGGTGAGTTCCCACGAGGTTATGTGCGCCAGGTCGGACTTGAGCTTTTCAAAGTCTGACTGGTTCTTTGCCGAGACCGGGGCGGCCTTTGGAACGCTTGGGAGCGGTGCTGAAATCGCCATGGAACCATATTGGGGGGATAGTAATAATAACCCTTTCGTGCCACTATTTTTCCGGCGATAAATCATGAGCGATGAAATGGAAGATTCACTTGTTTCAAGGAATGAGGAGCAGATTGAGGGCAAGAGCCTGAAAGAGGCCGAAGTGACAGCGCAGGACCTTATCGACCTCAAGCCGCAGGAGGCGATAGCGTGGTTCGTGAAGGCCAAGACGCTCTACGTCGAAGGCGACTATGACAACGCCCTGTCCTGCCTGTCCCAGGCAGCCCGGATTGACCGGGAGGCTCCGCAGGTCTGGCACCTGATGGGCCTGACGCTTCTGGCGCTTGGAAGGATAGACGAGGCTGTCGAGGCCCTTGCCTATGCTGCGGAGAAAATGCCTGCAAACCCCGACGCCGCGCTGGCGCTTGGAATAGCGCTCGCGCTTGCTGGCAAGAAGGATGACGCCAAGGCGCGCATAGAGCAGGCATTCAAGATAGATGCCCAGAAGGCAAGCGCGCTCGCAGCGGATTTCGCGGAGAATTTCATCTCGTCAAGCCCCAAAGTCGAAAGCTCGACAAAGGCGCTTATCGAGAGGATAATAGAGACAAGAAGGGTAAAGGCCATAAACGGCTACTGAAAATAAAATAAAAAAAAGGGATTTTAGTCCCTTACTTCTTTTTTTCAGCAGCGCACGTGCTAAGCCCGAGGGCAGTGTAGAGCCAGCACGACGAAGTAGCGGCAGTGAAGAACATCACGATTGCAATCAGGACAAGGACATAGCTCAATGGCGCCATGAGCATGTTGGAGAAATAAGCCCCAAGCGCGGCAAGCCCTATTATGACGCGCACGACCTTGTCGGCTTCCCCTACGTTTTTCTTGAATTCCATTCCATCACCCAAAAGGCAGGCATGGGCGCTTAAGCCTTCCTGCGCCCGCGGCCTGCCGTGTATTACGGCAAAACGATTGCACTGGGCAGGATATAAAGCTTGCACAATGGCGGGGAATGCGGGAATGCCCGTGCGCAGGGTTTTAAAGATATACGACCAAATAAGTGGTAATTAAACAGGCAGGTGATGTGAATGGCAAAAACCCTTATTGTGCAATATGCCCCGCGGATGGACAGGTCCGCCACGCGCAGCCTCGCCCTCCATTTCAAGTCCGTTGCCAAGGGCAGCGTTGAAGTGCTCGACCTGGCGCACGAGCTTCCGCCCATGTTTGACGAGAAAAGCATAGCCGCGTATTACAAGGGATACTACAACAAGAAGCCGCTTGAGGCAGGAGAGAAAAAGGTTTTTGAGAGGTTTGAGAAGCTCACCAGGCAGTTCAAGTCGGCCGATGTCGTGGCTGTGGCATACCCCATGTACAACTTCTCCATGCCCGCGGCAGTCAAGGCGTATTTTGACGCAATACTTCTCAAAGGCGAGACCTGGGACATGGGCAGCGATGGCTATGTCGGCCTGATGAAGGGCAAGAAGGCAATAATAATAACCACAAGCGGCGGGGCTTACAACAAGGAGTCCGGCACAGAGGGGTATGACTTCTCCGCGCCATTCGCCAAGACACTGTTCGGCTTCATGGGCTTTGACAGGGCCGAGGTCGTCAAGGCCGAGGGGCTCAACATGATGGTCGACAAGAAGGACGACATACTACAGAAGGCAAGGGAGAAGATAGACGCGATAGCAAAGGAGTACTACGCCTGAACCCTTCTTTTTTTCTTTCAGGCGGGGGCAGGCGCAGGCTTGCCCAGCCCATGAGTTTTTAACCTGTTTTCAAGATAGTAATAACCATGTCAGGATTAGAAAGGCCCCTTGCAAGGAACGCGCTTGCAGCCATCGCCATCATCGCCCTGTCAGTCGCGGCACTGCTTGCGTCAGTGGGCATGAGCGCGCTTGACCCCCAGGCATACATAGATTACATGGGGCAAAACGGCATATACGCGCAGATAACAAGCGCCCTGGCAAGCGGCATAATAACCGCCCTGCCGCAGGATTCAAGGATAGCCCCAACAGGCGACGTGGTCAACAGGCTCTCAAAATACATAGGGCAGGGCTATGTGAAGGGGCAGGTGGACTTGTTCGTTACAGGCACGGTGTCCTATGTAGAGGGAAGCTCGGCTGGGTTCAGCCCGCAAATAAGCCTCACGCCCGTGAAAGGGAAGATATCGCAGGCCATAATCGAGTCATACATAACCACGAGGGACCTTCAGATAACAGACCCTGAACAGCAAAAAATCATTGCATTGCAGCAGGACGCGATTGTCAAGCTCATACCGGACACGATAGGCAGGGAACAGATAATGGCAAGCAAGGACGCGGCAGGAGCGTATGCCATATTCGAGCAGAGCCTGGGTGAGGCAAGGGGCTATGCAGCAATGGCCCGGGTTGCGGAATTAGTCCTTGCCATAATCGCAATTGCGGCCATTGCAGGCATTTACATTTCAATAGGCGGGCTTTACGGATTTTTCCAGTTCGTCTGGAAGCCGCTTGCGATATGCGCAGGGGCTATGTTTGCAGCCTCCATGCTGCTCCAGCTCGCAGGCGGCATTGCGTTTTCCGCCATCGCGGGGCAGTATGCCCAGGACCCGCAGGTCGCCCAGGCGGTGTCTGGTCTGATTTCCCACATACTTTCGCAGGCAGGGCTGTCAAACGCCATGTTCGGCATTGCAATGATACTGCTTGCCTGCATTGCATACGCATTGGGGAAATACATATTCTCCCCGCCAGAATTCAGACAGTCACAGCAAAACTAGTTCTTGAAACGTAAAGGCGAAGCCGGGCAAGATTACCAATTGTAAATGCAGGGGGTTTGGACTGTCAAGCCGGGCAAGGGAAGGAGAAAATGCCAAAGCATTTTCGACTGACTTGTCCGAAGGACAAGTAGATCGAGCAGAGCAAAGCTCTGCGAGAGACTTACACGGCTGAGCGATAGCGAAGCCGGGTAAGGGATTGAGTAAATGCCCGCAGGCATTTACGAAAGACTTACACGGCGAACGAAGTGAGCCGGGTAAGGGAGTTGAACCCTTCTCCCCCCGTCTGCAGCGGGGTGCATAGCCGATCTGCCAACCCGGCGGCTACTGGCGCTTCATAAAAAATCACGCCTGAAGATGGCGCGGATTATCTATGTGATAATAAAGAATATAAACAGCACATTTCAATTATGAACAGTAGGGCGAGAGATAACAAACAACGGGGTTTTTGCATGGACATAAAAGAGGCATACATTATTGACTCAAACGAATCTGTTTCAAAGGCATTCTCGGAGATAGTCAGAAGCGGCCTGTCGGTCATAGTCACAAAGGACGGCAAGTATGCAGGGCTCATAGACGACAGGGAAGTGAGGCAGAGCATAGGCGACACCTCAAATGCCAAGTGCGCCAACGTTTGCGTCAAGGCGCCCACAATAGCAAAGGAGAGCACGCTTGAAGACATGTGCAGGGCCTTTTTCACAGGCAGGTTCAAGTCCCTCCCGGTGCTTGACAGGAACAAGATACTCGGGGTGGTCACAAGGGCCGACGTGATAGCCGAACTCCTCAACGACAAGCTGATTGAGCGCAAGAAGGTGGAGGACGTCATGTCCGTGCCTGCTATGACCATTGACGCCTCCGACACAGTCGCAAGCGCCAAGAACCAGATGAGAAAGGGCAATGTAAGGCGCCTTGTGGTGACAAGCAACGGCAACATAAAGGGCATCATATCCACTTTCGACCTAGTGCAGATGCAGGTATTCTCGAAAGAGGGCGCGCCAAAGCTTGGCGGCGAGAAGACCAACCTCGACCTCCAGCCTGTCTCCTCGCACATGAGGGAGGAGACGGTCAGGATAGAGCCGGAAGCGCCGCTTGCCGAGGCGGCAAGGCTCATGGCAGACCACGGGGTTTCTGCGGTCATAGTGGCAAAAGGGCAAAAGCCGCTGGGCATGGTGAGCGCCAGGGACCTGTTCGAGACGGTCATAAAGGAGTCCAAGAAGGAGAGGGTGTTCATTTCAGGGCTTGACGGGAGCGATAAGGAGAACTACGACGAGATACACGACCACGCGACTGCGCTCATAGAGAAGCTTGGCAAGTCCCTCGAGATAGAGAGCCTCTCCATTCACGTGAAAAAATACGGCAACAAGTATTCGGTCCACGCCCGCGTAGACACAAAAATGGGCATGGTTACGTGCTCGGACACTGGCTGGGACGCTGAAAGCGCCATTAACGGGGCGCTCGGCGAGGTCAAGAAAATCCTGATGAAAAGGAAACAATCAAAAATAAAGGGGCGCAAAGTTGATAGGGATGATTAGGCGCATGGGCAAAGGCCAGGTATCTGTCGAGCTTCTCGTAGTCATGGGCATAGTGATGATACTTGTCCTGCCGTCCCTTTTTTCAGTCTATTTCAGGATAAATAGGGCCAATGAGCAACTCTCCGTCAACCAGGCCGACATGGCAGCGACAAGGATTGCAAACACCATCTCGCTTGTGGGCGCAGCTTCTGGCTCGAGCCTCATATCCCAGGTAATAATGCCCTCGAACGTCAAAAACGTCAGGATAGCCGACAATGAGGTAGTAATAACCCTGCAAACCCAAAACGGGGTCACAAGCATTGTCAAGAGCACGCCATATAACGCAAGCGTGCCGCAGGACAGCCTCAAAAGGATGATGCGCCCGGGCACTTACATGCTCGAAATAGAGTCGAACGACGCCGGCGTATTCGGGAAGCTCGCCTGAAAACTACGGGGCGGGAGAAGCGGGGGGAATTTCATTTCTTCTTAGCGCAAGCCCCGGCCTTGTGTTTTGCCGCCCCTTCCACCGGGATTTCAATTCCTAGTTTTTCCCTTATGCCGTTTGCCACAAGCGAGGCAGAGCCTATTAGGCATACCGGGCAGGGGCACGCGAAAAGCCCCACGCCCCATAATGCGCCGACCGCAAGGCTCGCATTTCCATTTGAAAGAAGGGTTGATTTGTCAAGTTTCACGCAAATGCGCCACCCTGCGGGCACGAAGGAGATGCCTGTTGCAGCTTAGGAATATTTGCCGTTTAGGGGGAAGGAGGGGAAAAAGCCGTATTTTGCTGCCGTGTCCTGCATGTCGGTGTAATTGAATCCCACAGGATAGGAATACGGCTGCCCCTGCTTCCCAGAAACCGCCGGGTCCTGGAATGAGAGAAGCTTCTCGTCGCCGGGCATGAGGCTGAAACCCTCAAGGCCCACAGAGGCGCCGCCGATTGTTGCGTAATCAATGCTTATGCCAAAAGGCTTCCTGTTTTTCACAAGCATAGAGACGGAACCGTCGGAGGAAACGCTGTAGGCGAGTATGGATATCTGGGCGTCCTGCCAGTATTTCGAGCTTTTTGGCGAGACAAGGCTGCCAATAGTGCCTGAAATGTTAAGCGCGGAATTAGCCGCAAGCAGCGCCACCACAAGGACTATGGAGATGATGATGAGATATTCGACTGCTACCTGGCCCTTGCAGGCCCGGCTAATGGAGCGGCGTATAAGCGACATGTTATGGGTAATAAGGCAGGTGATATTTAAGGCTTGCTCAAAAAAGGCGGGGGTTCAATCCGCTTCAATGCCAGAGCCGGGCTTTGCGACAACAGAGCCGGAGTCGAATGCCAGCGAGCCGTTGACAAAGACCTTTGACGGCCTTGGGCCAAGCTCCATGCCTTCATAAGGCGACCAGCCGCATTTCGTGAACAGGTCGGAATTTTTCACTTTCCATTTTTTGGACAGGTCGTAGATAGCCAGGTCGGCATGATAGCCCTCCTTAATGGCGCCCCTGCCCTGGACACCGAATATCTTTGCAGGCCCCTCGCAGCAGAGCCTGACAATGTCGTCGACCTCGACAAGCTGCTTTTCAAGCGCCCAAAGCATAAGCGGCATTGTAGTGTCAAGCTGGGGATAGCCCGAAGCCCCGTTTTTCTTGTCATCTGCTGTGTGCGGCGCATGGTCGGAGCCAATGCAATCTACAAGATGGATGTTTTGCCACAAGCCTGCCACCTCCGCCTTGCTTCTCAAAGGCGGCTTGACGTGGTGGAACTCGCCAAGCCTCTCCTCGAAAGACGAGTCCAGGAACATGTGGTGCGGCGTAGCCTCCACGGTGGAGTTGCGGTTGTTGTTCTTCACCTGCACTATCTCCTCGCCGGTAGTGGCGTGGCAGAGGTGTATGCGCCTGTCAAAATACGACGCGAGTATTGAAACCCGCGCCGCCGCAGCCTGCGCGACCACTGCGGGCCTCGAGGCCGAGTATCGCGCGCCCTTCCCGAACCTTTTTGAAAAATATCGAATCGCGTCGAGGTCCTCCGCGTGTATGCAGATGGGATTTTCCGTGGGGAACTTCTCGAAATGCAGAAGCAGGCCCTCAAGGGTCTCGAATGTCAGTGGCGAATCGGTCTCGCCCAGGTAAGCCTTCATGCTCATAGGCTTGGCCTTTGCCACTTCCGCATGGTTGTCCTGCGTAGCGCCGAAATGCAGCCGCCAGTTGCAAACGGCCTTTTTGCCTGCTATTTCCTTTTTCTGCCCGTATGCCTTTGCAGTGGTGGTAGGGGGATTCGAATAATTCGGCATGTCAAATACCGTGGTATAGCCGCCTGCAAGCGCAGCCGAGGTGCCGGTGAAGAAATCCTCCTTAGCCGGCGACTGGGGGTCGCGCAGGTGGACGTGCGGGTCTATGCCGCCGGGGAACACCACCATGCCTGAAGCGTCCACGAAATCCGGGCCGAGCCTGGACTTTGAAGCCCGGCCGCCTGAAAAGCCCGTGCCCACGCGCGATATAATGCCGCTTTCGGACACCTCAATGTCCGCCCTGACAAGGCCTTTCATCGTGGCTATCATGGCTCCTGAAATTATCATGCGCGCACATCCTTACAAATTGACCTTCTTGCCGGACGAGTCCCTGTGGAACTTGCCGAATTCCGGGTTGTCAAGTATTTCAATCCCGTAGACAGGGCCGTCAACGCAAATCAGGCTTTCGCCGCACGAGCACTGGCCGCACATCCCAAACCCGCACTTCATGTACCGCTCCAAGAGCAGCTGGCAGAATATGCCTTCCTTTTTCGCCATCTTGCCCACTGCCTCCATCATCCTTTCAGGGCCGCAGGCATAGACGGCGTCTATCTTCTCGTTTTTTATGATCTCGGCAAGCACGTCGGTCACAAAGCCCTTGCGCCCTTCCGAGCCGTCGTCAGTGCAAAGGAACGTGCGCACGCTTGCAGGATGCTTCATCAGCCTGTCCTTGGTGCGCGCCCCAATTACAAGGTGCGGCTCGATGCCGTTCTCAAGCGCGAGGGAGCACAGATAGCGCATTGGCCCTGTGCCATAGCCGCCGCCAATCATGACGGCCTTCTTGCCGTGGAGCTTGAACGCCTTGCCGTATGGGCCTGAAAGCCAGAGGTATTCCCCCGGCTTTTTGGAGATTATGGCATTGCTTGCGGGCCCCACGCCAGCGATTGAGAACTGCAATGGCTTGGAGGCCGAGACTGAAAACGGCTTTTGGCCCGTGCCCGGCAGCCAAACCATGTAGAACTGCCCCGGCCTTGCCTCGTCGCCGCACTCCACAGTGATGGTCTTTGTGAACGAGTTCTCCTCCTCCACCGCCAATATCTTGAACCGTTTTGGGCCCATCCCGCGTAACACCTTTGACAACCTGCATTCACTCGTCTAGCTTGAGCTGTTTTATCGAGCTGTATCCGTTTTCGGACATGAAGGACTCCAGTTCCGACACAATCGCGCCAAAGCTCCTGCCAGGGTATGACAGCGCAGTGCCGACCCCGACTGCCGCCGCGCCCGCCATGAGCATTTCAGCGGCGTCAATGCCCGTAGTCACGCCGCCAGTGCCTATGATAGGTATCCTGACCGCCCGCGAGATTTCATAGACCGCCTTGAGCGCGACCGGCTTAATCGCTGGGCCTGACACTCCGCCGAACTTGTTTGTGAGGACGGGCTTTCTCGCATAGGCGTCGATTATCATGCCTGAAACCGTGTTGATGGCCACAATGCCGTCCGCGCCCGCGTCCTCCACTGACTTGGCAACGGAAACAATGTCGGTCACGTTTGGCGAGAGCTTGACTAATATCGGGATTTTGCCCGCCGCCTCCTTCACGCGCACTGTGACCGACGCGGAGTCGGCAGCAGAGCATGCGAACATCCTGCCCTCGTTTGAGACATTGGGGCATGAGATGTTGACCTCGATGGCGTCCGGCCGGGCCTCGGAAATTCTCTGCGCAACTGCCTCAAAATCCTGCAATGAATGGGCGAATATGCTCGCTATGACCGGGACGGAACACATTTTCTTCGCGGAGATTATCTCCTCCGCCTCAAGTTCCACGCCCGGGTTTGAGAGGCCCACTGCGTTCACGCAGTAATGGTCGTTTAGCACAATGGTGGGGTTGGCATGCCCCGCCCTGGGGTTGAGGCTGCACGACTTGGACGTGACAGCGCCCGCCCCGGATTTCTCCGCGCGCAAAAGAAGGTTCGCATTGGTGCCCCAGATGCCGGAGGCGAGGACTGTCGGGTTTTGGAGCGAAAGGCCGGCAAGCCCGACCGACAAGTCAATCTTTGGAACCATAAGCATGACCGGAAAAACTATTCAGCATGGAAGGATTGCGCGGAAAATTATATTAAGTGCTGGCATTTCGCCCCTTCACCCAGAACTCCCTTATCGACAGGAACAGGACCAGCACGAAGAGGAGGTTGAACACCACCGCTATGAACGGATTGAATATGAAAAACGCGAAATTGTACTGGGATATGGCAAGCGTGTCAATTATGGCGCTCGAATTGAAAATCGAATGCAGCAGTATGGCAAAGAGTATGCCCGGCACCACGCCAAGGTGGTATTTGCGCGCAAAGCCGGGATGGCTTTTGATGTAGCCTATGAACCCGCCGACAGAGCCGGAGAATATCCCGTGGGAAAGCGCATTGAAAAAAGACCTGTAGACTATGAGGGCTATCCAGCCTTCAAACCCAAGCTCAAAAGGCGTGGTGCGGGACGTGAAATAGAACCAGTTCTCGACAAACGAGAAGCCTATGCCGCAGGCAAAGCCGAGGAGCATGCCGGTCGGCACAGAGTCGAAGGAATGGTGCCTCGAGCCCAGGTATATGCCCATGCCCTTCACGACCTCTTCTATAAGCGGCGAGGCCACTGCGGTCGCGAACACAACGCCATAGACAGAGGAGAGGTCGAAGCCTGCGAAATTGAACGCGCTTGCCAGCAGGGAATTGGCAAAGAACGCGGCGACGGCGGCAAGCGCGCCCCACATGAAAAACGCCACAAAGAACCTGAAAGGCTTCCTTGCCACCCTGAAGTCCAGCAGGTATGCGCCGAAAAGATATGCGAAGGGAAGCACGCCAGCGCCCATGCCCGCGAAGATTATCATGCGGAGCGCCTCCTCGGAGCCTATGCTTATGGCAAGCTGGGAATGGATTATGGCGAGGAGGACGAGCACGAAAAGCCCCTCGTCAATCCACAGCACGGGGTTGACGAATATGACGGAGAGCTTCTCAAAAAGAGTGCTTTTGGCTTCAAATACCGGGATTAGAAGCGATTGCAGCGTGAACTCGCCGCTATTCGATGTCTCGGCGGCGTGCCTGCGTATGAAGGAGGCCAACAGGGCCATGGAACCCAGGAAAAGCACGAGGAAAACAGGCAGCAGGAGGCCGTAGGCGGTTTTTATCTCCTCGGAGACGGCCGCGCCGGGGGCTGCGGCAGGCAATGAAAAGGCGATGCCTGGCAAAACCAGGATGGCGAGGAATGCCGCGATGAATGACAAGCTGCCGGCGCGTGCGCGGCGCGGGTCAAATGGGCAGGGGCAGGTATAGGTTGACATGCTTCCAAACCCAGATGTAAATCTTGTACCACCATTCGTTCCTGCGCTTTATCACGTCAAGCAGGTCCTTGAACGCCTCCTTTTCGGCGCTTGCCATCTTGCTCTCCGTGACCTTCACGTGCTCCTTGCCGTCGACAATGGTCTTTTCCTCCTGCGTGCCAATTTGCTTTTTGGCCTGCTCGTACCAGGGGGGGAGCGAGGATTTCTTTTTCTTGATGGCCGCGATGAAGTCGCCGGTGCGTATCTTGCGCATCTTTATCTCCTTCATTGCGCGGGCCTCCGCGTCCTTCTCGCTAAGGCCGTCCTTTTCCATGTACATTGCCTTGATTTTCTGTATCTTGTGGAAGACTTCGCGCCACGGCCTTGCGGCCGCCTCGTCGACAATAGCCTTCAGGTCCGCAGACGCGTAGCCCATTGTGCAGCGGGCGAGCCTGCCATAGGCTATCCCGCCCTCTATGGGCAGTTTCCTTGAATGCATCTTTATGATGTCCCTGCGCGAGGCATAGTCGGGCTCGGGGATGTAGATGGTCTTGCCGAACCTCCCGGACCTCCTCAATGCCGGGTCCACGTCCCACGGGGCGTTCGTTGCTGCAAGTATGAGGACGTCGGAGTTGTGCGCCTCAATGCCGTCCATTTCAAACAGGAGCTGGTTGACCGCCATCTTCATGTAGGCGTTTGACTGGTTCATGTCCTCCCTCCTGCCTCCAAGCGCCTCGACCTCGTCGAAGAATATGATGCAGGGCGAGTTTTTCCTTGCTGTCTCGAATATGTTGTGCAGGTTCTTTTCCGTGTTGCCGACATACATGTCGACTATGTCCGAAATCTTGGCGTTCAGGAAGCCGGAGTTGCACTCGCCTGCCGCTGCCTTGACGATGAAAGTCTTGCCGCACCCGGGAGGGCCGTAGAGGAGCACGCCGCCGCCTGCAAGCTTGCCATAGTGCTTTGCAAGCTCCGGGTTTGAAAGGGGATAGACGATAGACTCGTTGATTTCCTCCTTCATCTTGAACATGCCCGCGACGTCCGTGAACTTCATGCTGGGCTTTTGGAGGAGTTTTATGGCATTGAGGCCCTGCTGCTGTTGCTGGCCGCCCGCCTGCCCGGCAGCCTGCGTGTCCGGGCCGCCGCCGCTTGTCATGCCGGCGTCCTTTTTCGCCTTCGCAAGCTCCCGGTGGTTTATGGCTTCGGTGAAATTCGGGTTGAGCTCGATCGCCTTGTCATAGTCAGCTATGGCCTTGTCAAAGTCATTGAGGTAGTCGAACGCCAGCCCGCGGATGTGGTATGCCTCGGAAAAGTTGGGGTTGAGCTCTATGACGACGTTGAAATCCTCGACGGCCTTCTCGTATTCCTGCTGGCACGCGAATGCCAGGCCCCTGTTGTAGAATGCCTTGAGGTATTTGGGGTTGAGGGCGATTGCCTTGTCATAGTCACCTATGGCGTTTGGGAAATCCTGTTTCCTGTAATGCGCGTCGCCCCTGTTGTTGTAGATGACCGGGTTTTTCGGGTCGAGGTCGCTTGACTTGCTGTAATCTGCTATGGACTTGTCGAAGTTCTTCAGGTTGTAATAGCACAGCCCGCGGTTGAAATACGCTTCTGAAAACGAGGGGTTGAGTATAACCGCCATGTTGTAGTTCTCAATGGCCTTGGCATAATCCCCCTTCTCGTAGAGGTCATTGCCCTTCTGGTAATAGGTCCTTGCGTCAGTGGCCGAGGATTTGGCTGCCATTTTCAAACTTCCCCAAAAATTTTACCTTATGATTCCGCTGAAACCTGAATATGTTATAGGGAGTTTATAAATAATTATCTTGGGCGGGCGTGCCGCCTGCAAAATAAGCGACTTGAAACGGGAAAAACAGGGATTTTAGGGCGGGCCGGCAAAAATTCTGCCAAGCCGGCGAAAAGCTATCAGCTCGAGGATGCCGAAACCTGCAGGGAGCCCTGGTTGAACGAGTAGTCCTTGCTCTCGCCAAAAAAGGCGTCAGGGGAAGGGGCCACAATGTCGTACTGGAACAAAATCCAGTCGCCGGAGGTTATGGGAGTGGCAAGGATGGGGCAGTTTGAAGAGCTGAAAGTCATAACCTTGCCGGTCGAAGGCGCGGAGAAAGTGCAGTTCTGGACAGCCTGTCCGGCCATTGACACGTATGCGGCCGCGGACGTGCCGAACGCGAAATCCGACGGTATTGTCTCGGTGTACGCGAAGTTCTCCTCGGAAAGCTGCGTTGGCGAATAGAAAACCCTGCGCTTGTAGACAAGCCCGGCCTTCATTAGAAGGGCGCTTGACTCGCCGCGAAGCTTGGTGTCCTGCGACGAGGGGCCGAAGGCAAAGGAATTGGGCAGCTGTATCTGCGAGAGGTTGATGTTGTTCGAATATGAGCTCGTGTTCACGTAAAGCGAGTAGTTCAGCCGCGTGCGCGAGGAGTCAAGCAACGTGCGAGGGAGAAGGCAGTAGGCGTCCTGCGACGAGGACGTGTAGCCGAAGCAGTTCAGCGGCGAGCTGCCCTGCTGCTGTGAATAGACATAGAAATCAGTGCTTGAGGCTGAAAGGTCGGGCTTGTAAAGCGAGGCATTAATTTTTCTGACAAGAATCCTGGCGCTCTGGGCATAGGGTGTCAGGGACGAGGAGGAATGCGCAGGATAGGCAGAGGAATTGCCAAAAGACAGGCCTATTGCGCCGCCGGCAGTTACAGGCTCTACAAGCATGTCAAAGTCCACGAATGCCGGCAGGTTCTGCGTTGTGGCTATTATGCCGTCCGAGTTTGTAGAGCCGGAATAATAAATCTGCGAGTTGTTGGAGGAATTGACAAGTTTTATGGACACTGAGGCAGCGGGAGCCATTGAAGCGCCAAACGCGCCTGCGATGAAATTCTCGGATTTGAGAGTGTAAGTCAGGCCGGAATACTTCGAGCTGTAGGGGGAATTGTACAAGTCGAGCAATCCATTCCCTATTGTCGCGCCCCCACTGGAAGACAGGGAAAAGGAAGAGCCGGTGGGGACGTAAGAATTGTATATTTTTATGTTCCTGTTTGCATTTGCCGCCCCGCCATTGGAGGAGCCGCCCCCAAGTCCCTCGCCGCCGGAACCTCCGCCGCCGCCAGGCGCCTGGGAATGATACTGGCCATTGCCGCCCCTAAGCCCGCTGCCGCCGCCGCTCTGGGCAGTATAGCCGCAGGCAGAGCCACCTGCGCCGCAATTGGCATTCAATGAGCCGGACTTAAGTGGCGTCATCTCGAAAGGGAGGATTACCACGCTTCCGCCAGCCCCGCCGCCTGCAGGGTCGCACGTGTCAGCCCCGTTGCCGCCCGGGACCGTGATTGAGCCGGAATATGAAATGCTCCTTGCGACAAGCCAGACAGTCCCGCCGGAGCCGCCCCCGGGTTCGCCGTAAACGCCCGGCCCGGAGTAACCTGACGCGCTTATGGTACCGTTAAAAACAATCCTTCTGGCGTATATTTTCACAAGCCCGCCGCCTGCAGCCCCCTTGCCGATCCCATAAGTAAGGCTCCCGCCCGCATAGCCGCCCCCGTCCGGGTTGGAGCCGCCGCACACAGGAACAGCATCAGAACAGCCCGGAGTGTATACGGCGTTGGCCGATATTGCCCCTGAAATATTCGCGTCCCCGGCAACGTAAAAGCGCACGGTCCCGCCCGCGTCATTGACAGACTGGCCTATTATGAGGCTGACGCTTTGGGGTATCACAAGGGAATTGAAGTAATACGAACCGCCGCTGTCTATGGTCTGGCTGGCATTGACAATGCAGTCGCCGCCTGTGGTGCAGCCGGGGCCTGAAAGCGCGGCTGCAAATGAGAAAGGAATGATTGCGAAGATTAGGGTGGCGAAAAAGAGGGCTGCCAGATTGCGGATTGCTTCAGCATTTCCCATGTGTCCATACCCGTGCGCATTCGCTGATTGTGTTACAATAATCAGGCATAGAATATAAACGTTATATGCCAATATGATGGACAGGGATATCCTAATTACATCCGAGAGGTCATAATCGTGCAAGAAAAGAAAATACTCATCACATCCGCATTGCCATACGTGAACAACGTGCCGCACCTGGGAAACATAATAGGCTGCGTGCTGTCCGCGGACGTGTTCGCGAGGTTTTGCAGGGCAAGGGGCCGCGAGACCATATTCGTGTGCGGCACAGACGAGTACGGCACGGCCACCGAGACGAAGGCGCTTGAGGAAGGCGTCAGCCCCAAGGAGCTTTGCGACAAGTATTACAAGATTCACAAGGAGATTTACGAATGGTTCGGCATATCCACGGACATTTTCGGCAGGACGTCGACGCCCCTGCACACGAAAATCACGCAGGAGATTTTTCTCGACCTGTACAACAACGGCCACGTGGTTGAAGAGGAGGTCGAACAGGCTTACGACGAGAAGGCAGGCATGTTCCTCGCCGACAGGTACATAGAGGGCACCTGCCCCTATTGCAAGTCAGACGGCGCGCGGGCGGACCAGTGCGACAAGTGCGGCCACCTGCTCAATTTCGACGAGCTCATCAATCCGGTATCAAAGGTCAGCAAGACCACGCCAACCAAAAGGAAGTCGAGGCACCTGTTCATAGACCTGCCGGGAATCGAGGCAAAGCTTGAGAAGTGGATTGAGGAGAGTTCCAAAAAAGGGTTCTGGTCGGAGAACTCGTATTCCATTGCAAAGGCATGGCTTGCCGAGGGCCTGAAAAAGCGCGCGATAACGCGCGATTTGAAATGGGGCGTGCCCGTCCCGCTGAAAGGCTGGGAGGACAAGGTGTTCTACGTCTGGTTCGACGCGCCGATAGGGTACATATCCATCACTGCCAATTACACGGAAAAATGGAAGGAGTGGTGGCTCAACCCGCAAGGGGTCGAATTGTACCAGTTCATGGGCAAGGACAACGTGCCTTTCCATACCGTGATTTTCCCTTCAACTCTCATGGGCACGGGCAAGGACTGGACGCTTCTCCACCACATCAGCACAACCGAATTCCTAAACTACGAGGGCGGGAAATTCTCAAAATCCCGCGGAGTCGGCGTGTTCGGCAATGACGCAGTCGCAAGCGGCATCGCCCCGGACGTGTGGAGGTATTACCTTCTCACTAACCGCCCTGAAAAAATGGACACGAATTTCACGTGGAAGGATTTTGGCGAGAAGGCCAACAACGAGTTGCTTGCCAACCTTGGAAACCTTGTCAACAGGACGATGGTGTTCACGCAGAGGGAATTCGCAGGGGTCGTGCCAGAGCCTAAGCTCTCGGGCGAGGACAGGAAGTTCGTGGAATCCCAGAAGGCCATTCTTGAAAACGCGGGCAACCTGCTTGAGAAGGCCCAGATAAAGGAGGCATTGCACCAGATAATGCACGCGGGCAAGCAGGCGAATGCGTATTTCCAGGCGAACGAGCCGTGGAAAGCAGCAAAGGAGGACAGGGAAAAGTGCCAGTCTACCATTTACGTGCTTTTGAACCAGGTACATGACCTCGCAATCGCAATATCGCCATACCTGCCAAACACGGCCAGGTCCATATTCGCCCAGCTTGGGGCAAAGCAAGGCAAATGGGGCGACATTGGCTCGCTTGCGATAAAGCCCGGGCACAGGCTCGGCAAGCCGGAGATACTTTTCAGGAAAATAGAACAGGTGGAGCTTGACAGGCTCGCATCACGCTTTTCAGGCAACCAGAAGGAGGACGCACTGCACGCTAAGGAGGCGGAAACCAAAAAACAGGCTAAAAAGCAGGAAAAGCCCCCCTCGCCGCCCATACTGGCGCAAAACATAGACTTTGAAGTGGGCGTGATTGAAAAAATCGAGAGGCATCCGCAGGCCGACAAGCTTTATGTGGAGCAAATCAGGCTATCAGACGGCGCAAGGCAGGTCGTTTCAGGGCTTGTGCCATATTACAAGGAGGAAGAGCTTCTTGGGAAAAAGGTCATTTTGGTCAAGAACCTGAAAACCGCAATGCTGCGCGGCATGGAATCTAAGGGCATGGTGCTTGCTGCGGAGGACGACACGGGTGTAGTTGAAGTCATAAGCCCCGAAGGCGCCATAGTAGGCGCAAAGGCCGTCATTGCTGGCAAAGAGCCGGCGCCCATGCAGGAAATAACCATAGACCAGTTCTTCCAGATAGAGCTTGCCGCAAAGGACGGGATTGCCTATGCCCAGGGGGCGGCGCTGGAAATAGACGGAGCCCCGGTCAGGACGGCAAAAGTCAAGGACGGCAGGATAAGATAGGCATTTGTCCGTTTTTTTTGCCTTTCTCCCACACATTTGGCAAGCTATTTATTACTTGATAGCCTAAACTCCTGCCCTGAAGGGAGGTTCTGGGCTGGAAACGGCAAAAAGCCAGCCCTGCGCAAGCAATCACAAGCAGATGAAAAAATGGATGAAGAAACAGTAGACCTGACTCCGATAATTTCCGAGTACGAGGAATTCTTCAGTGCTATTTATAGGCGCCAGATAAACGAGCTCGCATCCAGATACCCGACAGACAGGAGCCTCGAAGTGGATTACGCCGACCTGTCAAAGTTCAATCCCGAGCTTGCCGACGCCATGCTGAAAAACCCGGATTCCTACCTCAAGGCCGCAGGGGACGCCATAGCCGGCATGAACATCGAGGTCCCGGGAGCGACGTTCGCGCCGCACGTGCGCTTTTTCAACCTGCCCGGCATAGACCAGATGATTCAAAACATCACGTCGAGCCAGATAGACCACCTAATAGCGGTCAAGGGCGTGGTGACAAAGAGGGCGGAGGTCCGCCACAGGGTCAAGGTGGCAGTGTTCCTCTGCTCACTGTGCAACGCGCGCTTCGAGATAGCCCTGGACGCCAAAAACCCCGTCATGCCCGTCACGTGCTCTTCGTGCAAGAGGCAGACATTGAGCATGGTGCAGGAGGAGTCGCAGTTCATAGACCTTCAGAGGGCGGAAGTGCAGGAACTTCTTGAAAGGCTCAAAGGCGGGGCGCCGACGGCAAGGGTTGAAATCGTCATGGAGGACGACCTTGTAAACAGCATTGTCCCCGGAGACAACATTGAAATCAGCGGAGTGATGAGGATCACGATGCCGCCAAAAATCAAGGGCAAGAACAGCTCCGCGGTCCAGGCATACACCAGGTACATAGAGGTCAACCACATCAAGGTCATAAAAAGGGATTTCGAGGACGTCACCTATACGGAGGACGAGGAAAAGCAGTTCATCGACATGTCAAAGAACATCAACCTTTACAGGATACTCATAAAGTCCCTGGCCCCCGACATATACGGCCACGAGGAGATAAAGGAGGCCCTGCTCTTGCAGCTTTTCGGCGGGACTAGGAACAAGGTGACAAAGTCCGGGAGCATCATAAGAAACGACATGCACATACTTTTAATCGGCGACCCGGGCGCGGCAAAGACTAGGTTCCTGCAAAACGTGGTCGACATTGCGCCAAAGAGCAATTTCGTGTCCGGCAAGTCTGTGACAGGGGCCGGCCTTACGGCAAGCGCCGAAAAGGACGAGCTTGGAGACGGTGGCTGGACCCTGAAGGCAGGCGCATTGGTACTCGCGTCGGGCGGCATAGTTGGCGTTGACGAGTTCGACAAGATATCGGACACTGAAGTCGCGGCAATGCACGAGGTCATGGAATCCCAGACAGTGTCAATCGCAAAGGCGGGCATTGTGGCTAAATTCAGGGCAAAGACGGCAATACTTGCTGCAGCAAACCCGAAGCTTGGCAGGTTCAACGACCGCCAGCTCCCCGGCGAGCAGTTTGACATTGCCCCTACGATTCTTTCAAGGTTCGACCTGATTTTCCCCGTGTTTGACAGGATGGACGAGGAAAAGGACTCGCACCTGGCAGAGCACATTCTCAAGATGCACAGGAAGGCCTCCGAATCCGTTTCCGCAACAAACATCTCAAAGTCGAGGACAAAGGCGCAGGAAAAGGAGGACGAAGAGGCGGACCCGGAAATACTTGACAGGGCGTTCATGCAAAAATACATAGCCTATGCAAGGCAGAAGATTTACCCGGTGCTCACGGAGGACGCGGCCGCGAAAATCAAGGACTTCTACGTCCGCCTGCGCTCCCAGTCAAAGGGAGGGGCTGTGCCCATAACCGCGAGGCAGATAGAAGGGCTTATCAGGCTTGCCGAGGCGTCCGCAAAGGCGCGGCTTGCGCCGTCAGTCGAGATAGAGGACGCCGAAAGGGCGATAAAGCTTGTCAATTACGTCCTGACCACGGTATACACAGACAAGAGCACGGGCCAGATTGACATCGACACAGTCACTACAGGCATACCCAAGTCGGCGCGCGACAGGTACCAGACGATAATGGGCATCATACGCGACCTCCAGTCGCAATACGACACTGTCGAGATTGCGAAAGTCATCGAACAGGCGTCCCAGTACAATGTCAGCAAGTACGACGTCGAGCGCATGATTGACGATTTGATTAATAAAGGGGAGCTTTACAAAAAGGAGAAGGGGCACGTGAAGCTTGTCAACCCGTAAGGGAACCGAGCGCGCCCGGCAAAGTGTGTTTTGAATGGCATCCCCAAGGCTAGGCCTGATTGAAAAAGTATTCATAATGTTCGTGCTGACCCAGCTGCTTGGGATATACATAGGCACCACCCTGATTGAAAACGCCAAGATAGTGCCGGAATTCAACGAACTGTCGGTATCGCCGGTCAAGGATTCCGGGAGCATGCTAAACGCCCTGTTCTTCGTCGCGTACGTGCTCCTCGGCGCGGGGTTCATGCTCCTCCTGATAAAATATTACAGGGGGGTAATGATATTCAAGATAATCGAATTCATGATAATATTCTCCGCGTCGAACGTGGTCTTCTTCGTCCTCTCGTTTTCAGCGCTTGGGATGGACCCGACAATGGGCCTTCTGGCGTCCCTTGTGGTCTCATTCGCATTCGCGCTTGCCAAATTCGCGTTCAAGCAGGTGAAAAACATAGCCGCGGTCATATCAAGCGCCGGCGTCGGGGCGATATTCGGGTTTTCCGTGTCGTTCATCCCAACGCTTGCGATAGTTCTCGCGGTTTCCCTTTACGATTTCTGGGCAGTGTTCAAGACAAGGCACATGGTCACCCTTGCCCGCGAGCTTGACAGGCGCGACCTGTCCTTTGCAGTCACTGCCTCGGAAAAGGTCAGGGTGAAGACGAGCGAGAAGGTGGGCGGCAAGACAGTCAGCAGGATGGTAGAGCAGGAAGGGGGCAGGCTCGACCTTGGCACAGGCGACCTCGCGGTCCCCACAATGCTTTCGGTTTCGGCATACCCCTTCGGCGGCATGGCGGCGTCCCTTGGAGCCATGGCAGGCGCGAGCATTGCGCTTTACCTGATGCTTCGCGTTGTCAATGAGAGGAGGCTGATACTCCCCGCTCTCCCCCCCATATGCCTTGGCGCAGTGGTGGGAATACTGGCTGCCAAGCTGATGGGATTTTGATTGCCTGCCGATATGGGGTTTTTTAAACCCCTTTTGGCATATAAACAACCTAACATTCCATATCCGCATTGCCGGGCATTGCGGCTTTTTCCATCATCAGGAAAAACAGCCCCAATCCGGGCAAGGCGGCAAAGACGTTGATTCAAATGACTGAATACGAAAAACTGCTCGACAAGGCATATTCCCAGCTCCCCGAGAAGGCGACCCAGACCGAGAGGTTCGAGATGCCCTACGCGGAGAGCCATCTGCAGGGGACAAAGACCATAATCAGGAACATAGACGTCATTGCCTCCAAAATCAGGCGCGACGGGCAGCTGCTCTCGAAATATTTCTCAAAGGAGCTTGCGGTCCCGGCGACTTACGCCAACGGCAAGCTGACATTGCACGGCAAGTTCAGCGACAGGGCGATAAACGAGAAGCTCACGAACTTCGTGAACGCCTACGTCCTGTGCAAGGAGTGCAAGAAGCCCGACACTAAGCTGATTGAAGGCGCGCATGGGGTGAAATCCCTGCTTTGCGAGGCGTGCGGCGCGCGCTCCCCGATAAGATAATGGAAAAAGAGTGATGATTGGATGGCTTACTATCACAGCAAATACAGGAAACCCGCGGCAGTGCCAACGCTTGGCAGGGTAAAACTGCCAAACGAGGCAGAAAAGGAGATACTCGGCTCTGTCATATCCATGCTTGGCGGCGGCAGGCTGCTTGTCGGCTGCAAGGACGGCAAGGAGAGGGTGTGCAGGATACCCGGAAACATAAAGCGCAACATATGGGTTCGCGACGGCGACATTGTGATTGTAAAGCCGTGGGACATCGAGCCAGACAAGAAAGGCGACATAGTCTGGAGATACTCGAGGCTGCAGGTCCAGTGGCTTAGGGACAATGGCCACATAAAATCCCTCTGATTTTTTTTATTTTTGCCCTTGCCTGCTTTTCCTGCGATTCCTGCCATGCCCGGCTCTAAATTAATAAACATCTCCGGGCAATATGATTGCATGGATTTCCTCGTTCTCGCGCAGGCGTTTGAGAAGATAGAGGCCACGGCCTCGCGCCTTGAGATAACCTCCATATTCGCCCAGCTTTTGAAAGCCGCGCCGCCCGAGGAGGCAGGCAGGCTCGTCTACTTGTCACAGGGCTCCATCGCCCCCGCATTCGAGGGCATAGACCTTGGCATGGGCGAGAAGTTCGTCATCGAGGCCATAGCATCGGCTTACGGGTACTCCCGCTCGGACATTGAAAAAAGGTACAAGAAAGAAGGGGACCTGGGCATAGTGGCCGCAAGCCTTGCTGATTCCAAGCGCCAGATGTCCCTATCCGTATCCACGCTCACCGTGGGGCACGTATATGAGGCGTTCCACAAGATAACCAGGCAGTCTGGCCACGGCTCGCAAAACGCGAAAATCAAGATTCTCGTGGAGCTTCTAAACTCCGCAAGCGCCCTCGAGGCTAGGTACATAGTGAGGTTCCCGACGGGAAAATTAAGGCTTGGGATAGGCGACCCGACCATACTCGACGCGCTTTCCATGGTCGTGGCAAACGACAAGTCAAAGCGCGAGGAGATAGAACGGGCATACAACCTCTGCTCCGACCTCGGCTTTGTAGCAAAGGAAATAATGGCCGGGAACGACGAGGCCCTTGCAGGGCTGAAACTCTCCCCGTTAAAGCCCATACGCCCGGCGCTTGCCGAGCGCGAGAACAGCGCCGCTGCCATATTCGAGAGGCTGGGGGAGTGCGCGGTCGATTCCAAATACGACGGCCTGCGCATGCAGATACACAAGGACGGGGCACGGGTCGAGATTTTCTCGCGCAAGCTCGAGAAGATTACCCCCATGTTCCCCGACATAGTAAAGGAGGCAAAGGCCCTGCCATACGACACCATGATTTTCGAGGGCGAGGCGCTCGCGTATTCCGAGGACGAGGGCAAGTATTTCTCATTCCAGCAGCTCATGCAAAGGAAGCGCAAGCACGGCATAAGCGCGAAAAAGGACGAACTGCCGCTCATCGTGCACGCGTTCGACATGCTGCTCGTGGACGGGGCCGACCTGACGAATTTCGCCTACATTGACAGGCGCAGGAAACTCGACTCCGCATTCGGCACCTCGACAAGCAGGCTTGGGAAAATAAGGCCGTCCGAGATGATTATAGCCCGCAGCGTGGACGACATAGAGAGGTTTTTCGCGCACCAGACAAGGGCGGGGCTTGAGGGCATAATAGCAAAGGACCTGTCAAAGCCATACACGGCTGGCGCGCGCAAGTTCGCGTGGATAAAGCTGAAAAAGTCCTATGGCGACATGGTCGATACCATAGACGCGGTCATAGTCGGCTATTTCAAGGGCAAGGGCGAAAGGGCGAAACTGGACTTTGGCGGCCTGCTTGCAGGCGTGAGAAACGAGGAGACCGGGCAGATAGAGACAATCGCGCGAATAGGCTCCGGATTCTCCGAAGAGGAGATGGCGGGGCTGCGCGAGAAGCTTGAAATCCTCGCCCTGCCAAAAAAGCCCGGCAGCGTAGTTTCCGAAATCGAGCCTGACAGGTGGGTCTCGCCGGAACTTGTAATCACGGTTGCATACGACGAGATAACCGAATCGCCGCTGCACACGTGCAGCCGCAAGGGCGGCAAGGGGCTGGCGCTGCGCTTCCCGCGCATGGTCTCGATAAGGGACGACAAGGCAGCCGCGGACGCGACGGCTTGCGGGGAGGTAAGGCGCATGTACGACCTTGCCAAAAGCGGCAGGGCATGAATAAGGTGTGTTTTCTGTGGGGGCGGGGACTGACAAATCGCATTTCAAGAAGGGCGTCCTGTATTTTACCAGGGAGAGCGCAAAGGCGATAGAAGGCGGCGAAAAGGAGGCCTCACTAGACCTAGGGCTGACGGTTTCAGACGTTTCCGGGATTGATTTTTCCAAGATTCCTCTTGGTGACGTGTTAGGCGATTTCGCCTACGCGTGGGACGGCAGGGAACTTTTCAAGCTCGCTGTTTTTGACGACGGGTTTTACAGGCTGCGCATGTTCTCGGGCGTGCCCATACTGGAGATAGACGGGTTGAGGATGCACCTTGTCCGCGATTTCAACACGCCGCTTGACTATTCAAGGGGCATTGTGGAGAGGCTTGGCATAGGCAAGGCAGACAGGGTGCTTGACACCTGCATGGGTCTTGGCTATACTGCGCTTGCTGCAGGCAAGGCGGGCGCGCGGGTGGACACGTGCGAGATATCAAGGGCAGTCTACGAGCTTGCGAGATGGAACCCGCACAGCGCCGGGCTTTTTTCAGGGAAGAATTATTCGATACACAGGGAGGACGCCCTTGGATACGTGATGAAGGCCAGGGGCCAGGCCTATACTGCCATAATCCACGACCCGCCAAGGTTCTCGAAGGCCCCGCTTTTGTATTCGGGAGAGTTTTACAAGGCATTGGCGCGGGTTTCAAAAAAGGGGTGCAGGCTTTTCCACTACACAGGGGCGCTCGGGTCAAAATCGGGGAAGCGCGACATAAAGGCGGAGGTCTCTGGCAGGATTGCCGGGGCGGGCTGGAAAATAATCGAGGACTCCGGGCTTTACCAGGGGATTTTCTGCCTGAAAAAATGAGCGGTTCCCCGGCAAATATGTTTATTAAAACGTGAAATAAGAGATAATAAAAGAGGTGCATGTATGTTCAAACGAGACGTGTGGGCAGTTTTTGCAGTATTTTCAGTCGCATTGGTGCTTTTCCTTGCCGGGTGCGCGATTCCCGGGCTAACAGAGAAGGATAACATGCCGCAGGGCAATGCGTCGCAGATTGCCAACCCAGCGTCCGTGAACTGCGTGCAAAAGGGCGGCACGCTCAACATTGCCAAGGACTCAAGCGGCGGGGAAGTGGGCATGTGCACCCTGCCTGACGGCACAGTATGCGAGGAATGGGCCTATTTCAGGGGAGAATGCCCCGCGCCCGTAGCCAACATGACAAACCCGGCGTCGACAAACTGCGTTGACAAGGGTGGAAAGCTTGAAATAGTCAAGAACTCCGACGGCTCGGAATCCGGCATGTGCACGCTTGCGGACGGCACAGTATGCGAGGAATGGGCCTATTTCAGGGGAGAATGCCCCGCGCCCGTAGCAAACATGACAAACCCGGCATCCACGAACTGCATTGCCAATGGCGGCACGCTCAACATTGCCAAGGACGCGAACGGCGGCGAAGTGGGCATGTGCACTCTTGCAGATGGCACAGTGTGCGAGGAATGGGCGTATTTCAGGGGCGAATGCCCTTCTGGCTCGCCTGACACGCTTGTTGCCGCAAAAATGTTCGATTCGATAGGCAGCACGCTCGAGCTTGGGGACATGAGAATCAAGTTCAACGGGTTCAATCCGAATGACGACTACCCGTTCCCGCCAAGCCTGCAAATATTCAACGAGAACGGCATATTGCTTGCGACAAAGAAAATAAACGTGAAGACTGCAGAGACATACACTGCCCCGGACAATGCCACGTACGACATATACGTGGAGGAGACGGGAAACGGCTATTCGAACCAGGCCAAATGGGCGCTTGTAAGGGTATACAAGATAAAAGGCGACGTGGATTCCGTCAACATGACAAAGTCCTATGACGACCCGAACCCGTACACAATTACCGACAGCGGCGCGCAAAAGGACGCACTCGCCCTCCAAAAAACCATAAAAATTGGCGAGACTGCGGACGCGGGGGCGCTGAAGATTAAGCTGGACGACATCGCGGCCGACAAGGAGAACTCAAGCCCCGCGATGCTCTCCATACTAGACGCGAACGGCACTGTAGAAAGGCGCATGATAATAGCCCCGATGGAGATGCGCGTGTATAACGCGTCTGCCACTGACAGGTACGCGATATATGTGGAGCAGACAGCCCCGGCTGCAAACATGGCGAACAGCTGGGCAAAGGTTTGGGTTTACAGGATAAACGGCGAGCCGGACGTGCAGTCGATAAGCCCGGAGTTCAGGAACAGCACGACGGGCTGGCCGCAGAAAACATCGCAGCAGCTCTCATTGAACGGGGTTGCGGACGCGGGCGTGCTCAAGGTAAGGCTTGACGACATATCAACCTACCCCGTCGACACCAAATCGGCCATTGTGAGCCTGCTTGCGGCAAACGGCGATGTGCTGGACAAGTACGCGATTGCAGCCGGCTACGGCGTGTTCTACGTGAACAAGGACCAGGACAGGTTCCTTGTGTTCTGCGATTCCACGGGCCCTGGCATGACAGCGAAGATTTCCGTATATGAGAAGTAGGCGGAAAAAACATGGAATGGGGCTTGAACGCCCCAATTTCTTCTTTTTACATTTTTAATTTATCCTCGGTTCCTGCTCGGGCTGTATTTGATGCCAAGGTCCTTTAGCGCGCCTTTCCTTATCTGGTTGTTTATATCAGTCAGGTCTGTCTTGGCCTTTTCCTGCACAGCCGTAGTGATTTCCTTGGACCTGTCGCCTGCGGGCGCTTTCAGGCTTGAGAGCGCATTGTAAATCTGGTTGTGGACTGAACTGTCATAGCCCTTTTTGTCCATGCGGAAATCCTGCACGATTTTCCACCTGTCAAGGTCTGTCTTCAAGGCGAAAAACATGTCGAATGCCTCGCTCACGGAGCCTGCCGGGAACTTCTGCTTCAGGTATGACATGAACTTCACAGCCGCCTGCTCGGCCCATCCCTTGTCAAAATAGCCGCCTGTTAGGGCCTGCTCGAACTTGATATACCTGCCGCCAGCGGAGGTGGCCTTATCCTCGCCCGCGTCAAAGACAGTTGGAAGTTCAGGAACCTGTTTTTCGGTTTTCTCGGAATTTGCCGCATTCACAGCTATGCCTGCCATGGTTTCATCCCTGCCAGTGGAAGGCTCTTCGGATGTTGCATACAAGTCGATTGGCTTTGAGGAGTCAATGCCAAGCCTCTGGGCCGTCTTGTCCACTGCGCTTGCAAGCCACATGGAAGTGCCGGTGTCGCGCACGTCAATGATGTCAAGGAACTTGTCGATATATTCTATCATTTGGTTCCTTGAAAGTTCATCAAGGTCGGAAAACGTCTTGCCGTCCTTTGCCATGTAGGCAATGAATTTGCCGGACAAATCCTTGAGATGCCCCGGAAGCACGTCCTGGAATATCTTCAGGGCCCTGCCCCAAACCTTCCCGCCCCTGGCTTCCAAGGTTTTCTCCTTTGCAGCCCTGATGGCATTTTCATACGTATAAGCGTGGTGGCTTAGAGAGTAATAGGGGATAGAGCAGTCGAGAAGGAAAGCTTCCACAATGGCCTTTTGCCTGTACGAGGGCTGTTTCCAGACAAAGTCATTGGCTGTCATTTTCTGGCTTTCAAGATATGCAAAAAAAGTTTCGCGCTCGGAAGCCACGCGCACTGTCAGTTCGCGCATCAGGATATCCCTGGCCTCCTGCTCCTCAGCGCCCAGTCTTGCACTCTTTATTTTTATCCTGCCGTCAAAGTCATTGGCAGCCTTGCACACTGCCTCATGGAACTTGTATTTGTCCACTAGCGGCAGGTGATGGCCAGTCAGGAATTGGGCAGACCTGTTGTATTGGACGACCTCATTGAAGTCAAGGAACTCCTCCAATGAAGAGTTGTCGTCTGACAGGTATTTTGAAAAAAGGGCCGCCACCCTCTCGGATTGGAACCTGTCAAGGGTTACATGGGTGCGCTCGAGATGGGTTGCAAAAAGCCCGGCAAGGTCGAACTGCTCCTTGGTTTTTTGGATTGCTTCCATGTAAAAAGCGAAATCATTCGGATTCCTGCCTTGGGAGAGGAATTTCCTTACCATGCCTTCCTGTTCCTTTTCAGAAGCGCCAAGAAGCCATGTTATTGTCTTGCTGTTTTCAAAACCGACAAACCTGTAAAGGGAACGGGCCATGTCCCGCGCATAAGGAAGGCTCGCATACGCGTCAGAATAAGATTTCAAATGCAACACTGAAAGATTGGAGCCCAATACGTCCGCCCATGCGTCTACTACCTGCCTGATTTCAGTAGCATCAGTCATCAAAAACCCCCCGATAACAGCCGGACGCACTGCAAACGCGCGCCATCATGGAAAAACCGCGCAAACACCCAACTGCGTGTAATTTTCAGGAAACGCAGATTTTTAAGCCCGACGAGGATGGAGAGCTAGGAAAGAGAGGAGAAAAACAGGGCATGATTAAACGCAAACAGTTTAGAAAAGAACGCCACACTCTTGAAGGATGCTCTGCCTGTTCTACACCTGCGTGCTTGTGAATGTCAGTGTAGCCGTGCTTGTCTGGGGCGGGCTGTCGGAATCTATTTTTACAAGCACATAGGCCCAAATCGTGTCCTGCGAGTCGGAATATGCAAGGCTTGGGCATACTGTTATTTCAGAGCCTGACAAGTCCTGCATGCTCGTGTTAAGTGAGGGGCATGCGCCTGATTCATTGGCGCCGCCAAACATCTGGAACAGGGGGCTTGAGCCGCCTATGAAGTTTGCAGCGTCCTTGTCGGACGCCACTGTGATAGAGACATTGACATTGCCCTGATTCTCCACAAGGAAGCCGGTGTCCCCGCCTGTCACATTTGAGGACTGGTTGGATAGAAGCGTCATTGACCCTGCCGCAGGCGGGGTAACTGGAATGAATGAGAACGCGCTGTTGTTTGAAGAGCTCGACGTGTAGACGGCTATCTGGTTGGTTGAAGTGATGTTAATTCCAAGCGTTCCAGTGGAATTTGTCGACCCGCCGCCCGCGCCGCCAAACCCGCTCGAGCCATTGACTCCGTAGTCCGAGAACCCGCTTACATTGAACGTTAGGAGCTTTGTTGTGGAGTTCCATGAAATGCCTGTGCAGCGAGGCGCTGAGCAGACTGCGCCGTTTGCCAGTATGGCATTCAGGTCGGATGTGAATGCCTCGTAATAATAAATTGTCGGCGCCCCCGTGCCGGAATAAATGCCTGTCAGGTTCATTATCAAGGCCGCTGTGGAATTGAAAGAGGAGTCAAGGGCGCTGGTATTGACAGAAACAAAGCCATTCCCTATGACCACGTGCGTATCATAATCCTGCCCAACAGCATTGACCGAATGGGTGGGCGGGAACTTTATCCTGCCAGCCCCCGGCTTTTCAAGTGTCAGGTTCGTCACGTTGCGTATGTCAAAGACAGCGGAAAGGTTTGTGCTTTCTCCCCCATAGGTGCTCGCGTTCGGGGCAGCAAGCATGGAATATGAGGAGGACGGATACCTGATAATGACAATGCCCTGGTAGCCATTGCCGCCCGCGCCGAAATTGCCGCCGCCTGCGCCGCCGCCTGAACCATAGGAGGTTGCATTGCTGCCTGCGTCTAGTGCAGCGCCAGCCCCGCCACCGCCAGAGCCGCCGGTTGAAGTGCCGCCATTGTCGCTGCCTCCACCGCCGCCGCCAGCGTAATAAACATTAGTGCCCGTGATGCTGTTCTGGATGCCTGCGCCGCCATTGCCGACCTGGCTTGCTCCAGCGCTCGTGCCGACTGCGCCAGCACCGCCACCGCCGCCGCCGCGCGCAGTGCCGCCACCGCCGCCATAGCTTGCTCCGCCGTTCCTGCCTTGGCCTGAAGTGCCAGTGCCGCCCGAATATGTGCTGGCAGTGGAAGTGGATGCGCCGCCGCCACCGCCCGAACCGCCATTGGAACCGGCGCCCGGATTAGTATAGCCAGCATGCCCAGCTCCGCCGCCTATTGCCGAAAGCCCGGCAAAGCTCGAACCAGTGCCGCTGTTGCCATTGTTTGCAGCTCCGCTTGCGCCGCCTGAACCGCCAGAGCCTACTACTATGCTGTAACCCTGGGCTGAAACGGGTATTGAAGAATTATAAATAAGGCCGCCACCGCCGCCTCCGCCGCCGTGGGTGGAGCCCGCCCCGCCGCCGCCTGCGACTATGAGGGCCTCGACATTCATGGAAGTGCTTGCCGTGAACGTGCCGCCAGAAGTGAAAGTGTGGAGAGTGTAATTGGTCCCATTGACTGTTATGCTTGAAATCGTGCCGCCAGTTGCAGGGCCATTGACATACAAGGTGAGGGAATAGGACGCCAGCTTGCCCGTAGTAAGGTTGCATTCAATGTAAACAAGATTGTTTTGCCCGCTTAGCAGGCCGCCGACAATGCCGCTATGGTTTTTGGTGCCTGCGCCAGCCATCAGGGTCCCGGCAGTCGAGAAATCAAATGCCACCTGCTTGTCGAACTTGCACGCCGCATTGGCATTGTTGGTCGTGAGATTCAAATAAACGTTCTGGGTGCCATAGGGGAGAGCCTGGCCCACAGTGGGGGAAAGTATGCCTATGTCGGCCTCAGTAGGATACCTGATAATGACAATGCCCTGGTAGCCATTGCCGCCTGCCCCGAAATTGCCGCCGCCTCCACCGCCGCCGGAGCCGTAATATGTCGCAGAGCTGCCCGCATAATTGGATGCGCCC